>Ga0101944_10006238_pt1 | contig 12865 bp, 9 predicted proteins | sample DewCreD2012metaG_FD_75245 | JGI IMG/M metagenome (GOLD analysis project Ga0101944, IMG submission 75245) | Hot spring sediment bacterial and archeal communities from British Columbia, Canada, to study Microbial Dark Matter (Phase II) - Dewar... ... | reverse complement strand
CAGCAGGTCGTCTACCTGGTTGGTTGCAGGCCGAACGATGATCTCAGGGTCCGTGAGCCCCGTGGGCCGGATGATCTGTTCCGCAACCCGTTCGGCCTTCCCCAGTTCATACGGCCCAGGGGTCGCCGAAACATAGATGACCTGCCTGACCCTCTGGTCGAATTCCTCGAATTTGAGCGGCCTGTTGTCCAGGGCGGAAGGCAGCCTGAAGCCGTACTGCACCAGAGTCTCTTTCCTGGAACGATCCCCGTTGTACATGCCGTTGAGCTGCGGGACCGTGATGTGGCTTTCATCCAGGATCGTGAGAAAGTCTTTCGGGAAGTAATCGAGCAGAGTGGGGGGCGGTTCGCCGGGAGCCCTTCCGGTCAAGTGTCTGGAGTAGTTTTCGATCCCATGGCAGTATCCCATTTCGATCATCATCTCCAAGTCAAAGTGAGTTCTTTCCTCAATGCGCTGGGCTTCGAGCAGTTTATTCCGGGACCGAAAGAACTCGATTCTCTCCTTGAGTTCTTCATTGATCCGCCGAATGGCCCGCTCCCGGACATCCACGGTGGTCACGTAGTGGGTGGCGGGATAGATGGTGACCCGGTTCAGTTCGTGCAGCGCTCTGCCCGTGAGAGGGTCGATCTCCTGGATGGCCTCCACCCCATCGCCGAAAAAGTGGATTCGAACGGCCCTTTCCTCCTCGTGCACCGGATAGACGTCCACCACGTCGCCTCGAACCCGAAAGTGGGCCCGGCTGAAATCATAGTCTCCCCGCTCATAGTGGATCTCCACCAGCTTTTTCAGGACCTCCTCCCGGGGCAGGGTCATGCCCCTTTCCACATAGAGGAGCATGCCGTGGTAGGCCTCCGGAGAACCCAGGCCGTAAATGCAGGAAACGCTGGCCACGATGATCACGTCATCCCTGTCCAGAAGGGAACGGGTGGCCGAGTGCCTCATCTTGTCGATTTGTTCATTGATATGGGCGTCCTTGGCGATGTAGGTGTCGGACTGAGGGATATACGCCTCGGGCTGGTAATAGTCATAGTAGCTGACAAAGTACTCCACCGCATTGTGGGGAAAGAGCTTTTTCAGTTCGCCGTAAAGCTGCGCGGCAAGGGTTTTGTTCGGGGCGATGATGAGCGCGGGCTTTTGGACGCGTGCAATGGTGTGAGCCATGGTGAAGGTTTTGCCGGACCCGGTGACCCCGAGGAGGACCATGTGCCTGAGGCCTTGGCGGACGCCTTCCACCAACTGTTCGATGGCACTGGGTTGATCGCCGCAGGGCGCCAGATCGGAAACAAGTTTAAACTCAGCCATGGCTTTTGGGTTCAAAACTCGCTTTATGGATGGGAAGCGAGCGAGTACGCAGGATGAACCAAAATCAACAGCTCTCTCGAGAGTGTTGCCCTTTCCATTTGCCCTTGCTGCTTACTGCCTACTGCTTACTGCTCACCGACACATCGTATCGCCACGTGGTTCCCTTCGGGCTGTCCTCGAGAACAATCCCCATATCCTTGAGGCGCCGGCGAAGGGCATCCGCTTTGGCCCAGTCCTTGTCCTTCCTGGCGGCATTTCTTTCCTCAATGAGTTTTTCGATCTCTGCGGAGTCGGTGTCCTGGGCCGAGGCTGCCAGGGCTTCAAAGAAAGCTTCCGGTTTTTCATGCAGGAAGCCAAGCACACCTGAAATGAGATAAAGGTCTCGCCGATCCGACGCCAGACCGGCCCTGCTCGATTCATCGAGGGGCGAGTCCAATATCTTGTTCATTTCTTTCACTTTTTCGAAGACCAGGGCGATGGCGCCGGCTGTGTTCACATCGTCGTCCATGGTCTGTACGAACCGGTCGAGAAAGGAGTCCTTTTCAGGAGATTTCAAGGAAGATGGGAGAGAACCCCTGAGCTTAGGGTCAACAGGGCCGATCGACTCATCCAGTCTTTGCAGGGTCCTGTAAATTCTCACCAGTCCGGCCTGCGAAGCCAGGACAGCGCTTTTCGAGAAGTCGAGCGGGCTCCGGTAATGTTTGGAGAGCAGAAAAAGGCGCAGGACCTCGGGATGATACCTCTGAAGCGCCTCCCGGATGGTCATGAAGTTCCCCAGGGATTTGGACATCTTTTCGGACTCCACCGTGACGAAGCCGTTATGAATCCAATACCGCGCAAACCGGCCGCCGTTCGCGGCAATGGACTGAGCCCTCTCGTTTTCATGATGGGGAAAAAGAAGATCTTCACCGCCGCCGTGAATGTCAAAGGAGGCGCCCAGAAAATGGCCGCTCATGACGGAGCATTCCATGTGCCACCCCGGCCTGCCCGGTCCCCAGGGACTGGGCCATTGGGGTTCGCCCGGCTTGGCCCCTTTCCAGAGAACGAAATCCATGGGGTGGCGCTTTTTCTCGTCCACCGCGATTCGGCTGCCTGCTTTCATGTCCTCCAGCCGCCTTCCCGAGAGCTCTCCATATCCGGGGAAGCGTTCCACCGCGTAGAAGACGTCCGTGCCCTCCACATAGGCGAAGCCCTTGTCGATGAGGGTGCCGATCATGTCGATCATCCCCTGGATGTATTCCGTGGCCCTCGGTTCTTCGTCGGCCTTGAGGATATTCAGTTTTCCCATGTCCTCATAAAACGCCTGGATATATTCCTCGGCCAGGGCCTTGGGGTCTTTTCCGAGCTGTTTGGCCCGGTCAATGATCTTGTCGTCCACGTCCGTGAAGTTTCTCACGTAGGTGACCCGGAATCCCCTTGCCCGGAGGTACCTCACCAGCACATCGAAGACAATGGCGGAGCGGGCGTGCCCGATGTGGCAGAGATCATAGACCGTCACCCCGCAGACATACATGCCCACTTCGCCCTCCCGCAGAGGGACAAAGTCTTCCTTGGTGCGCGTGGCGGTGTTGTATAGTCTGAGAGACATAGGGATTCTCCGCTCCTATTTCCTGACCAGCAAAACGACGGCGAAAGCTTCGATCCCCTCTTCACGACCGCAAAAGCCCATGCCTTCGGACGTTTTCGCCTTCACGCTGATTTGAGAAACCGGCGCCTGAAGGGTCTGAGAGAGCCGGGCCTGGATATCCGGAATATAGGGCGCCAGTTTGGGTCGTTGGGCCACGATCGTTGCATCCAGGTTGTTGACCTGGTAGCCATCTTCCCGGACCCAACCGAGCACCTTTTCGAGCATTCTCAGGCTTTGCATGTCCTTGTAAGCAGGATCCGTGTCCGGAAAGTGCCGCCCGATATCGCCTTTGGCCAGTGCGCCCAGAAGGGCATCGATGACGGCATGGACCAGCACGTCCGCATCCGAATGGCCCAGGAGACCCTTGCCAAAGGGAACGGAGAGGCCTCCAAGGATCAGGGCGCGTCCTTCGACCAGTCGATGAGCATCATATCCAAAACCTATTCGGAACAAGGAAAATACCTCATGAACGCTATGGTCCCTTCAAAACTTTCCTTAGGGATTGGGAACATGTCAAGAAAAAGGTCGAGTCAATCGTGCTGGCAACCGTTCGCCCTGAGGTATCGAAGGGTGAGCGGGCCCGTCATGCTTCGATACCTCAGCATGAACGGAAGTCCTCAGTCATGGGTAAGGGCTGTTAATTAATAAGTCCCGGGTAACGGGGTTTTCCGAAGAAACCGGTCGGATCAGTGGCAGGTGCTGCAGGAGCCACCTCCGCAGGTTGCACAACCCGACGAGGACGAGGAAACGTATTTGCCGCCGCTCTTGAAGCTGGCGGCGGACAGGATGCGCTCAACTTTTTTCCCGTTGCAGGTCGGGCAACATATGTCTCCGTCATTGCCAAAAACAAGGCATTCAAATTCCTTCTTGCATTTCTTGCACCTGAATTCATAAATCGGCATAAAGCAAAACCTCCTCCATTACCAATTGCCCTCTAGGCGTTCGATCACGGCAGCGGCCAGAAGAGGGAACATGATCTCGTGATGACCGACCAGGGAATAGCCCTGGCCACCCTCCAGAGTCGGCCGGGATACGACATTCGTCATGGGGCGATAGTGTCGTATGAAATCCATGTTGAGGGTCGTGAACTGCTTGACCTCGTGTCCGAGGTTCCTGACGAGGGTCAAAGCCTTCAGGAAAACCTCGGGCAGGATCACGGCAGAGCCCAGATTGATGAACACGCCCCCTTCGAGCTTTGAGACCAGGCTTGCAAAGAGGCGAAAATCCCTGTGAGAAGTCTTCCCAAGAGAAGCCCCGTCTGCGCTGGGGTGAAAATGAATCGTGTCGGTGCCGATCGCCACGTGCACGGTCACCGGGACGCCGAGGTCATGGGCTTTCAGAAGAAGGCTCAATTCACGGTGAGGCAAGCGCTCTCTGGATAGTCTTGCTCCGACAGCCTCTCCGAGCCCCATGTCCGAGCGGGCACCGTCCCGGATCGCTTCATTGATCAGGCGCGCCGGTTCATCCGCCATGCCAAACCGCCCTTCTCCAAGACGCGCTGCAACGTCTTCGGAGGTGTGGCCGACCATGGCCACTTCCGTGTCATGGATGATACAGGCGCCGTTCATAGCCACACCCTGGACAATCCCTCTTTCCATCAGGTCCATAATGTGAGGGCTCAGCCCTACCTTGATGGGATGGGCGCCCATGGCAAGAAGGATCATCTTCTTGTTTCGAGCCGCCTGGACAAGACGATCCACCACCGCCCTGAAGTCACTCCCTGCGAGAATTCGGGGTAGGGCATTGAACCAAGAGCCCATGGATCCGCCGGGTTTCCAGGGGGTCCCAAAGTCTTCGTGCATGACCTTGCTGGGCCTGTCCTTAATCGGGTAGGATCGAATTTTTTCGATGGATATGGGTTCCCAGTCAGACACCATGACCCTCAATATGTCCTTGCCTAATCTTCTTTGACCCCATCCTGGAACAGAATATAGTCTACAAGCTGGCAGATGATGTGGCCGGCCAGGCTGTGAGCTTCTTGGATTCGTGCGGTGGTGTTGCTTTTTACCACAAGAGCCATGTCTGCAAGGCCTCTCAACCGGCCGCCGTCTCCGCCGGTAAAGACAACCGTGTAAATCCCCAAGCTCCGGGCCGCCTTGACCGCGGAGATCACGTTCCGCGAGTTTCCGCTTGTGCTGATGGCGAGCAGCACATCGCCTTCCAAGCCGATGGCCTTAATCTGCTTTGAAAAAATATCATCAAAGGAATAATCATTTCCAATGCTTGTGATCACGGAGGTATCGGTGGTCAGGGCAATCGCCGGAAGGGGAGGCCGCTCCAGCATAAAGCGGTTCACGAACTCCGCCGCTATGTGCTGAGCGTCCGCAGCACTTCCTCCATTTCCACAAATCATGAGTTTTCGGTCGGCTGTGAAGGCCTGGGAGATCTTTTCCGCAAAGAGAATCAGGTTGCGGCCATTCTCCTTGATAAAGTCCTCCTTGACCTTGATACTTTCGCGGAGGGTTTTTTCAATGATTTTGTCCACCGGCACCTCGCCAATTCAGCCATTCTGACAAGCAACTTATGGTTTTTCAGGGTTCTTGTCAACTCAACCTGTTTTCTTTTGACATAAACGCTCTTTTCCCCTAAATTACCTTGCGCCGGCAGCCCTTCGACCCGCGAGAGGTTTGTGAATCAAGGTTCCCGGCGTTTCGTCGTGCTTCAATCCTCCAATCATCCTGCGCTCAGGCGCGTGGATTATACAAAACAGACCCATGAGAACGCATGGACTTGGCGGAAAAGGAGGATCCCCATGGCAAAGCCCTGGCTGAAATACTACGACGAAGGCGTGCCGGCAAGCATCGATTATCCTGCCCTTCCTGTGGACCAGCTCCTGAACAGGGCCGCAGGCAAGCACCCCGATCACACGGCCATCATTTTCGGAGCCCGGGTGGGTTCCCGCCTGATGGACGCCAAGCTCACCTACCGCCACATCCAGGATGCCGTAAACCGCTTTGCTTCCTCCCTTCAACACATGGGTGTGAAAAAGGGGGACCGGGTGGCGATCATGGCGCCCAGCTGCCCGCAGTTTGTCATTGCCGCCTATGCCGCATGGCGCATCGGCGCCATTGTGGTGTGCTGCAACCCTCTCTATGTGGAGCGCGAGGTGGAGCACCTTGTCCGGGACTCGGGCGCGGAGACCATGGTCGTTTTGAGCAGCCTTTACAGCCGCGTGAAGAGCGTGCGGCCCAGGACCGGACTCAAGCGGGTGATCGTCACCAACATCAAGGAATACTTCCCTGCCTTGCTCAAGTTTCTCTTCGGCTTGTCCAAGGAGAAAAAGGAAGGCCACAGGGTAGACATCTCTCGGGATAGCGACACCTTCTGGTTTCAGGAAATCCTCCGAAAAGGGTCTGCCCAGCCGAACCCGGTGGCGATGGACCCCCAGGAGGTGGCGGTCCTGATTTACACGGGCGGTACGACCGGGGGACCCAAGGGCGCTCAGCTCACTCACTTTAACCTGGTCTCCAACGCCACGGCAAACAATGTGTGGGCAAAGAGCCGGGAAGCACAGGATATCTTGATCTCGGTCATGCCCTTTTTCCACAGCTACGGCCTCACCGTAGGCATGAACACGCCCATAGCCAACAGCCTCACAGCGATCATCATTCCCAACCCGCGGGATTTGCGGCACGTGCTCATGGCCATTGAGAAGCACCGGGCCACCTTTTACCCGGGGGTGCCGACCATGGTGGTGGGGATGAACAACTTCCCTGACATCAAGAAATACGATCTCTCCTCCCTGCGCTTTGCCGTGAGTGCGGCAGCACCGCTGGCGCCTGAAACCCAGGTCCGCTTTGAACAAATCACAGGGTGCAAGATTCTGGAAGCCTACGGCCTGACGGAAACGAGCCCCGTGGCGACCATGGCCCCTCTCGGAAGGATCAAGGACAATTCCGTAGGCGTTCCCATGCCGGATACGGAGGTCAAGATCGTGGACGTGGACACCGGCACCAAAGAGATGCCCACTGGAGAAACGGGTGAAATCATCATCAAGGGACCCCAGATCATGAAGGGCTACTGGAACCTGCCTGAAGAAACGGCCAAGGCGCTTCGCGTCGGCCCAGACGGCCGGCCGGGATGGTTCTACTCCGCGGACATCGGGTTCATGGACGAGGAAGGGTATGTGCACATTGTGGATCGAAAGAAAGACATGATCATTGCCGGTGCCTACAACATTTATCCTACGGAGGTGGAGGCGGTTCTCTTCGAGCACCCGAAAGTGAAAGAGGCGGCGGTGATCGGGTTGCCGGATGAAAAACGGGGAGAGACGGTCAAGGCCTTCGTCGTGCTCAAGGATGGTCAGAGCGCCACGGCTGAAGAGATCATCGCCTTCTGCCGCGAGCGGATGGCGGCCTACAAGGCCCCGCGGATTGTGGAGTTCAAGACCGATCTGCCCAAGTCCCTCATAGGAAAAGTGTTGCGACGGGTGTTGAGAGAGGAAGAACTCAAGAAAACCAAACAGCTCTGAAAAGACATGGACAGCTCGCCTGTCGGCCGTGGACACTCTCGAAATCCCTTCCCCCTCGATGGGGGAGGGAGATCCCGCCGGAGGCGGGTAAAGGTGGGGGTGAAAGTGAGACAAAGAAGCCATCAGCGTCAGAGACCCCAAACATGACTCAACAATTCGATGCCATCGTTATCGGCGCGGGGTTGGGCGGCCTGTCCGGGGCGACCATGCTGGCCAGGAACGGCCTGAAGGTCCTCCTCCTTGAACGGCACAATGTGCCCGGCGGCTATGCTACGAGTTTCGTGAGGGGCCGCTACGAGTTCGAAGTGGCGCTCCATGAACTCTCGAACATCGGGCCCAAGGACCTGCGGGGAGGGCTCTATCGTTACCTGGAGTACCTGGGTGTCGCGGCCAAGGTGGACTTCCTCATTGCTCCCCATCTCTACCGTTCTGTTTTCCCGGGTCTGGATGTCACCTTGCCTGTCGGCCGGGAAGCGTTTGAAGCAAAGCTGTGTGAGGTCTTCCCACACGAGAGCAAGGGGATCCACCGTTTCCTGGAGCGTGTTTTCGGCCTGGGACGCGATTTCGCAAGGATCGTCAAGGAGAGAGGCGTAGGAAACCGTATGTCCATGCCCTTCCGGTTTCCCGACTTCTTTCGCTATGTGCCGACGATCTGGGGTCAGGTGCTGAACAGGGACGTGAAGGACCCCCTGGCCCGGGCCGTGATCTCGCAGTACTGGGGCTACGTGGGTCTGCCGCCTTCCAAGATCTCTTTCCTCTACCTCGCGACCACCCTTGCCGCCTATGTTCGCAGAGGGCCCGGATTTCCCATAGGCCGGTCTCAGGCCCTCTCCAATGCTTTCATCAGCACCTTTGAGGAATTGGGGGGAGAGGTGCGCATGAACTGCGGTGCTCGGAAAATCATCACCGAGGGCGAGCGGGTTTGTGGAGTCATCACCGATGAAGAAGAGGAGATCCGGGCAGACTGGATAGTATCCAACGCAGACCCTGTCACGACCTGCCGGGACCTGATCGGGTTGGACAGGGTGGCGCCCCGGTTCTTCACAAAGCTCCAATCCAGTGAGGTGGCTGCGTCCACGGTGAACGTCTACATGGGGGTGGACCGATCGCCCGAAGACCTGGGGCTCACGGAACACGAAGTGTTCATCAATGCGGATCACGATTTTGACCGGCACTACGAGGGGACCAAAAATCTCGACCCTCCGGAAGCGATCGCCGTGACCTGCTACAATGCCGTGTACCCGGACATATCGCCGAAGGGCACCTGCATCGTCGTTCTCACCGCGCTCAAGTATGGGGAGCCCTGGTATGAGGTTCCGCCGGAGCGCTATGTGGAGACCAAAAACCGGATCGGAGATGCCATGATCACCATGGCCGAAAGGGTGTTCCCCGGCCTCCGGGAGTACACGGAGGTGGTGGAGGTTTCCACTCCGCTCACCAACATGCGTTTTGCAGGCACCATGGGAGGCAGCATCTACGGGTTCAATCAACCCCCTCGGGACAACATGGTGTGGAGAATGGGTCATCGCGGGCCGTTAGAGGGGCTCTATTTTGTAGGCGCCTGGACCCAGCCTGGAGGCGGTTTTGAACCTTGCATGATGTCCGGTCAAATGGCGGGCGGCGCCATTCTGGCCAAGATGAAGAAACAGTAACCTTTCAGCGTCTCGATCGGGGCTGATGTGAACTCGCGCTTATATCGCCCTTGAGTGCGTGTCCGACAACTCAAGAAATCCCTCCCCCTTGATGGGGGAGGGCGAGGGTGGGGGTGGAGGAGGAGACCTGTATTCCTGATTCTTGTTTCCCCCTCCCCTTTATCCCCTCCCACGAGGGGAGGGGAGAGATTTGTTGGACAGCCTCTTGATCCCCTTTGGTGTCTAAGGACCTTGTCCCCACGGAGGATAAACTGAATGCCCCTTGAACAGATCAGCTGGTGGCAGGATGTCCGAGAGTACCGGAGGGTGGCCAAGAATCGAAAAGCTCTTCGGGAACCGGGAAAGGGCACGGACTACACTGACGAGAGATTCAGGGATGTGGTGAACCGTGTCGTTGCGCGGATTCACCCCAAGCGCATGAAGTTGCGTGTGAAGGAGATCCTGCCGCAAACGGCCACTGCCAAGACTTTTTGCTTTGAGCGGGTGGACGGGCCTCTGCCGCCTTTTCGAGCCGGACAGTATGTGAATGTGATGGTGACCGTCGAAGGGGTTCGGACGAGCAGGCCTTACAGCATTTCCTCGGCTCCCGGGGCAGAGCGATTGGAACTGACGCTGCGAAACAAGCCGGAGGGCTTCGTCGCTCCCTATCTTTTCAACACCCTCAAGGTCGGGGATGTCCTCGACACGACAGGCCCCGCCGGGCACTTCTACTATGAGCCTCTCATCGACGGGGAGGATCTGGTGTTCCTCGCAGGAGGGAGCGGCATCACTCCTTTCATGAGCATGATCAGGGACGCCTTAGAGCGGCAGCGTCCGCTCAGGATCCACCTGCTCTATGGGTGCCGCATGCCGGAAGAGGTGATGTTCAAAGGCGAACTGGAGAAGCTCGCTGCAAACCACCCGGGCTTCACCTTCTCGCCGGTCATCTCAGAGCCGCCCGATGGATATGAAGGTCTCAAAGGGTTTCTTGATTCAACGCTCATGGAGCGGCTTGTGGGAGATGTCCAGGGAAAGACCTTCTACGTGTGCGGGCCGAGGGTGATGCATGATTTTTGCGTGGCGGCCCTGAAGGAATTGAAAGTCCCTGAAAGAAAAATCCGACAGGAGCTCTATGGAACGCCGGAGGATGTGAGTCAAGAGCCCGGGTGGCCCGAGGGGTTGTCCAGGGACATGGTTTTTGAAGTGGAGGTGGCCGGAAAGAAGATGATTCTCGCAAGGGCCGGCGAGCCCCTGCTGAACGCTCTGGAGCGAAGCGGTCTGGTGGTGCCGGCCCTGTGCCGGTCCGGGGAGTGCAGTGCCTGCCGGATTCGCCTTCTTACGGGCAAGGTCTTTGTGCCGAGCCAGGCCAAGGTTCGGGAGTCGGACCGCAAAGCCGGATACATTCACAGCTGCGTGAGCTATCCGGTCGGTAATTTGAAAGTCAGGATCTAGTCTCTCACAGAGCGCGCAGAGAGAAGACCTCTTGTCTGCTCGGCAAAAGGGCAAAAGGATTTCGAGGATGAGCCATGGAAGATCAAGAGAACCTTAAACACGGAGGCATTGGCCTTCCCCTTGTTGCTTTTTTGATTTGTGTGGCCATTCTGGTTGGAGCGGTCGTGGTCGCTTCCCTGGTTCAAAGGGATTTCGGAAGGATCGAGGTCACAAACCTGACCTATGAAAACGTTAACGGCATTCCTATACGCGCCAAGCTGCTGAGACCGGTGGAGGCTACAGAAAGAAATCCCATGCCTGGAGTGGTGCATATCCATGGGTACCAGAACAACCGCGAGACGGGCGATGCCTACTGCATCGAACTGGCCCGCAGAGGCTTTGTAGTCCTCAACATCGACGCCATCGGACGGGGCAACTCGGGTCTACCCAATGATCCGAAAGAACCCACATTCGACAAGACCTATGGAGGACGGACGTCTCTGAAGGTGTTGCGATCTCTGCCTTTTGTGAATCCTGAATCCGTGGGCATGCTGGGCCACAGCCTGGGAGCGGAAATGGCCTATCAGGTGGCGCTCGGAGACACGGGGGTGAAAGCCCTTGTCATCAGCGGCTTCGCGTACACCCAGGCGGCTTCTGCAACCAGCCCCAAGAACATGCTCATGATCATCGGCAAGTGGGACGAGTACCGGCGGAGAATGACCGGCACAAAGGACATCGAGAAGGAGTGGATGTCCACCCCACAAACAAGGAAAGTGATCCCTGTCCCCAATCCCCGGATCGGGGTCACCTACGGTGATTTCGAACAGGGAACGGCCAGGCGGGTGTATGTGCCGAGGACGATCCACTTCATGGAGTCCCACGATCGTGGCAGCATCAGCGAGATGCTCGAATGGATGAGAAACTCCCTTCGTCCGCCCCAATCCTTTTGGATTGAATCGAGAAACCAGACGTGGCCGATCAAAGAGTGGGCCACCCTGATCGCGATGCTCGCCTGCTTTGCTTCTCTCCTGCCTTTGGGCCGCATCTTTCTTGGGAGGGAATTCTTCAAGGGCCTTGAGGGGGCTCCGACAGGGAACTACTCCTGCTCCGTGAAGTCCTATCTCAAGTTCAGCGCCATCAACGGCGTGCTCCTGTGGCTCTACCTGCCTCTGATCTTTGTGCTATTCGGCGTGCACATCTATCTGGTGCACATCGACAGGGCCTTTCCCATGATGATGGTCAATGGGGTCGTGTGGTGGTTCTTCTGCATCAACTGGATCGGTTTTTTTACCGTAAAACGGTGGTTCAGGAAAACATCGCGAGAGACACGGCTCACATGGTCGGACATGGGTGTTTCCTATCGGGAGGAGAGGTTCGGGCTGGACAGCGGAAAGGTTGCCAAGACCGCCGTGCTCGCCTTGATCCTTTTCGGCTTCGCCTACTTCAGCGAACATCTGCTCGAACAGATCTTCATCGTGGATTTCAGGTTTCTTTTCCCCTTCGCGAGCGATCTGACTCCTGAGAGGGTGTGGTTGTATCCTCGTTACTTCCCATTCCTCCTTGTCGGGTTCGTGTTCATGGGCGTTTTCCTCCACGGCCAGCTGCGAAGGCCTGCCAGGCATAGCCGAGTCACTACATGGATCTCGTGGTCCTCCTGGAATCTCGCTGCCATGGTCATTCCCCTGATCCTGTTCCTCTTGATCCAGTACGTACCGCTTTTCACGACCGGATTCATTCCCCTGGTGGGGCCCGGCGGCATGTTTGTTGCGTTTATCCACGGGTTGTTTCACATCATCGGCGTGCTGATCGTCGTCGTTCCCCTCTCCACCTGGTTCTTTCAGCTCACGGGGAAGATCTATCTCGGCGCGTTTCTCAATGCCCTGATCGTGACCTGGATGTTTGTATCTTCCCAGGTGGTAGCACCCATCCCGGTATAGTGAAGGCGCCAGGTTTCCACCCCTTAAAAACTCAGCAAAGAACGCCTAAAGTGACTGTCGTCATTTGACTGATCAGGCTTTGCCGAGTTCATCAAGGTCGATTCATATTGCGTTGAGAATCGTCCCTTTTCAGGGATCTCCGCCGGTTTCATCACCCTTACGGCGCAGAGCTTTCCAAATCTCATCGAAGAATGAGAAATTGAAATAAGATAAGTTAAATAAAAGGAATAAGTTAAATAAAAGAATAATTATTTATTGCTAATAAGGTTCTAGAGTCTTAAACTGAAACTTCTATGCAAGATGCGTAGATCTTTGGAGCCCGGGACCTGGGGGGTGTGGTCTGTGTAGAGCCGCAACCATTTCTTCAGTGCCATTCATCGGCGCCGAAAAGTCAGTGGGTCGGGGTGTAAGCCCTTTGGGACAGGCCCTCCGACTGGCGGATGGGTCTGCGCCTGCATCGAGGAAG
>Ga0101944_10006237_pt1 | contig 12875 bp, 10 predicted proteins | sample DewCreD2012metaG_FD_75245 | JGI IMG/M metagenome (GOLD analysis project Ga0101944, IMG submission 75245) | Hot spring sediment bacterial and archeal communities from British Columbia, Canada, to study Microbial Dark Matter (Phase II) - Dewar... ... | reverse complement strand
GCCATCGGGCATTTGAAAGTCATCGTTTGTGCGTTCCTTATTGAGCGTATTAAAGAAAAGCACCGTTAACCAGTTGCTGTAAAATGTATCGTTTCCGCCTGATTGATGAAAGAGTTGTTTTATGAAATCACCAAGGCCATCTGTGTAATTGGTATCGCTTGCACCCAGCCAACCCTTTTTCTGAACGAAATAAAGAAAAACTATACGTCCGAGCAGTTTTTTTACAAAGTCGCGGATAGGTTTACTTGCTTTGTCTTTTTCCTGTTTTGTGGCATTGGCAGGAAATGAAATGTTGAACACTGATTTACGATAATTAGATTCCTGCAAGTAATTGCAAAAATTCTGATAATGCAGGGTATATTCATCAAAGAATGCTTTACTGAGTTTTTCAACAGAGAAGGCATTAATTAGGGTTTGAATGGTAATTTCCTTTTCTGTACTCAGCGCTTCAAAACGTTCGGCTGCTGTTTTGCAGGTCTCGGAAGGACCTAACAGGTAAGTATATCGTTTGGCATTGGTTGTTTTTTCTTTTACTCCCTTTTCTGTCAGTACACTATCTTTGGCAACCAGCGTAAGTCGCCAAACATTTTTATTTGAAGGGGCAACAAAATTGATTAACGCAGCTTGTCCGGCAGTTAGCAATTTGCGTACATATTGCTGAATGGCAACTTTACTTTGCTCAATACGGACTTTTGGTTGAAGAAGAACTTCATAGCAGGTTATTTCAGTGCTATCGTCTAACTGAATATTCCCATAAATCCATACTTTATCAATGGCTGCCGATTCTGATTTGTTTGGTAAAACACCAGCCGGAACTAAAGCGGAATTAAGGGAAAAACCCGAACCAAAAACAGGGCTTAACACTTCACGGGCAAATAAAACCCTGTCGTATGGTTTATGTAATGCTTTTTGGATTTGAATTTTATTGGCTGGCATATTAGTTATTGTTATTTATCAGGTTTACAATTACTTTAATTAGTAAATCTTTTTCTTCTGGTTTGCTTATTGCAATCAAAAGAGTAATTGCCACCAAATGCATTGTCGGCAATTCGTTTATTGCCGGAAATATCGTATAGCAAATTATTTTTGTCAAGAAAATATAAAAAAAGCATGGCTGCTATTCTTTTGTTTCCATCAACAAATGAATGGTTCTTTACAATAAAATAGAGCAGATGAGCAGCTTTTTCTTCAACACTTGGGTAAAGGTCGGCACCATTAAAAGTCTGGTAAATGGTTTCGATTGAACTGCGAAACGAATGGTCTTTTTCTTTCCCAAAAAGCGGCGAATATCCATATTTCGCTTTAATAAATTGAATTTTCTTAATTGCCTCCTGATATGAAATCTGGTATATGTTGTTATATGTTATATTTTCTATATTTAGAGTTTGATAATCATATTGATCGAGAATGTCGAGAGCATGGGCATAATTAGTTACAATGCTTATCAATCCTTCATATTCATTATCATTTAATTTTTTCTGCTGTGAAATATTTTGAATAAGATTGAGTATTTTTTTTAATTCATTGAGTTGTTCATTTTGCTTTTGAAGTCTGTTTAAATTCAAAACATACCCCTGAATAAGATAATCTTTTAAAACCTGATTTGCCCAAATCCTGAATTGGGTACCCCTGCGTGAGTTTACCCTGTAACCCACGGCAATAATTACATCGAGGTTGTAGTGGATTATTTTTCGTTCAACTTTTCTATGCCCTTCTGACTGAACTTGTGCAATTTTTGCACAGGTTGCCTTTTCGTCCAATTCACCGGTTTTGTATATATTCAGGATGTGTTTATTGATTACCGAACGTTCTGTCTGAAAAAGTTGGGCCAATTGGTTTTGGTTAAGCCAAACCGTATCTTTTTCAAGGCGAACCTCTACGGTAGTTTTACCATCTTCTGCTGTATATATTTTTATTTCAGAGTTTTCCATTAACTAAAACTTTGAGTTAATACAATTTGAGGATTCACAATTCCCCTGTGTACTTTATCTGATTGGGTTACTTCTTCAGAACCGGTAGAAAGATCGTACCTATCGAGAACCTTAATAAAAAGTTGCTCAATAAATTTGTCAGGTTCTTTAAGCAATCCGCCATTTGCAGTAAAATAATCATTGATGGATTTTGGTAATCCTTTAGATGCAAAAGTGCCTTTTTTAATGATGTTCAATGTGCGTAATAAAGCCATCCGTTTTTGTTCGGTGGGTGCAATTTTTATAATTGAGTTTATATTTGAAATAGCTTTATTTTCAGCTGGGCTCAAATTTCTTCTGGATACGGTTTGAACATTTTCCTGATTCTTCTCGGATTTAAAATAGTCAAGAGCTGCCAAAGTTTGTTTATGATGCAATTCGTGCAGTGCAATTGCTTTTTCGTTATCAGCGGCTTTAAACAACTTTACTGCCTGTAAAAAGTTCAGTTCAATAATATTCAATTCGGGTGTAATCAAACAAAATATTCCCGGATGGTTTTCGCTTTTCAGATACACAAGCGATGTATTTTGTAATGGGTAATTTACTTCACCTGATTCTGTATCGATCAAAGTAAGTTGATTGCTGTCAGGCAGTTTTCTCCCGCATCGTGCTTTGTTTGGAATTTTAGCAATATCATTGAAAATTTTGGGGTGTTTTTTTCTGAAATCGCGTAATTCATTCAAGTACTTAAGAATTTCGCTTTCCTCCTTTTGAATCTTATTTCCGAACAATGCACCTTCTCCTTTTTCTTCAAGAATAGAAAATACCTTGTTGTCTTCACCAAAAGCAGTATGGAATGCCTGTAATTTACGCAAAGCATTATTCACAAGATGGAGTTGAGCATCCCCATGGGCAGAGGGATAAAAGTTATAAACATAGATTTTGTTGGCTCTTGAACCAATACGGTTCACACGCCCGATGCGTTGCATTAAACGGGTAGAGTTCCAAGGAACATCATAGTTTACTATTACGTTACTTCTGTGAAGGTTTATACCTTCTGCCAGTACTTCCGTTGTAATGAGAATATCGTAATCGTTCCGCCATTTTTCTTCTTCAAGGTTTGCATCAAAATTATCCCTAATAATATCTTCGAGTTGTTTTCTGTTTTCTGCACTAACAGTAAGTACCTTTTTCTTTGTAATCTTAGAAAGTTTTGCTGTGAGTTCTTCTGCGGTTTCCTTTGACTCAGAAAAGATAACCAGCTTGCCACTAATGTTTTGCTCGGGTTTAAAAAATTCCTCCTGAATTTGTTTTGCAAATTCAATCAGTTTTGGGTCTTTTTTTACTTTACTCCAGCGATTAACCAAATCATCTACTTTTTCTTTATCCTGCTTGAGTAAGGTAATAAATTCTTTTTTAAAATCATCTCTTTTAAACTCTCTGTTATTTCCACCTTTTTCGTTGATTTTCTCTTCAATTTCATCGTAACTTAAACCTTCTTCAAGCAATTTGTTGATGTCCAAATCAGGTGCAATAAAAATTCTGTCATTTTCAAACATCTGAATCATGTTATCAGTAGCTTTCTGCAATCTTGATAAAGATTGTTTAAACGCATAAAAACTACTTTCAAGACGTTTAACCAACAGGGTTTTCATAATTGCGGATAATCTTTCTGATATGGATTTTACATTACCATACATTTTTTTGTCTTCTTCCTTGACCAGAAACTCAATGGCTCGGTAACGGTAATATCCTAAACCATCAATTTTATTTCCATCTTCATCTAGATTAGTAATGAGTGAGACAGTATGGAAAAACAGTTCGCTCAATTTTCCATCTAATTTATAGTAAAGAGCAATTGGGTCGCCCACTTTGGGGAATTTTATTCCCTGAATATCCAAATCTTCCAGATATTCGTTATTGTTTTCTATATCAGTTCTTGTTCTACGGATTACAAGGGGTTCAACCACATCATTTCTCAATTCCTGAAAAAGCGTTTTTAATTTTTTTAGGATTTTATCTCTTTTGCTCAGATAAGCAGGGTCTTTCGAGTTTAAATCGGATAAATCCTTTGACAATGCTTCGTAAAGTTTATTCTTTGGCTTGAAATACTCTTGTAGGTTTCTGATGTTTTCGAGCGTGCTGTTTCTTCTGTCCTGAAAAAGATAAAGTTGGTTTTCAATATCCTGTGGTCTGTTATTTAGGGGAGTTGCAGAAATTAAAATTACTTTTTTCCGTGTATCTCCATTTTCAGAAGGCCTTGATCGTGGCATTTTACATATTTCCTGTAAAGCCAAATACATTTCGGTATAATCATTTCTGAACTTATGGGATTCATCAACGACAATTAAATCAATCTCATCAGGATTGGGATAAGAATAATTATTTCGATCGAGTATTTTATGTAAACTGCCAATTGTAATGAAGGTGAAGTGATTATCTAATTCAAAATCTTTTACTGTTCGTCTCCAACTATCTTCAATTGCCGGAGGTACAACAACCAAAACCTTTGTATGAGTACCGTTTTCGTAAATGAACTTTTTTATAACCATACAGGCAATAATGGTTTTACCCAAACCAACCACATCAGCCAAAATAAAACCATTATGTTTCATCATGATGGCATAGCCCTGATTGGCAGCGTCTGATTGATATTTTAAACGAATATATTTTGGGGGCAGAAGTAAATCAATATTGTACGGGTCGTAATCAACACGTTTGCCAAAATATTCAATGAGCATTTTTATGTACAATTCGAAAGGTGTAAAGTCATCTCGCAAATAGGTTTGGTTCCTTATTCTTTCAGCTTCTGCCTGCAAAATGGGAACTGATTCAGCCCAAAGTCGTTCAAATTCTTCGGTTGCAAATTTCACATCTTCATATTCCCGTAAACTGACATTAAACTCATAGTTTGATTCGGGATTTGCACCAAGTCCGGCATCAGTCATATTGGATGAACCGGTAATTACCTCACAAGGTGCGTATTCGTTGAATGTTGCAGGTCTGAAAATATAAACCTTTGCGTGAATTTTCTTTTTCGGATGTGCCCTAAGTTCAATTTTACCGCTAACCAAATCATCAATAAATTGTAGGATTCCTTTTTCTGTTACTTCATCATAGTTAGCTTCCTGTATATTTTTTATGATTTCTTCAAGGAAGTCTGCTTTTGTTTCATCAGGATTTTCAAGGTAAAGCTGTCCCTTGTCGTGATACTTTTTAATGAGTTGGTCAACATTAATACCTACAAGAATTCTGATTTTTGGAATTTTGTCGAGGAATGCACGAACTTTAAAATACCCTGAAGTTCTGAAATAGCCAACCAATGCATCAAAATGACGGATGCTTTCAATATTTGTAAATACTCCCTCAAATTTTTTGAGTAAACTATTATCGTCCTGATTTGTAAAGAATTTTGTTGGCATTACTTCCTGTTCATTTTTAATTGTTTAATTACTTCGCCCAAGCCGTCTTCCAAATACTCTAACTTACCATAATTGGCATTAATGCTGTCTGTTAAAAAGCGAACCTGAAGTTCCCTGTAATCAGTTTTCAGGATTTGGCTTAAGGGTTTTAGATAGTTAATTGACATAGGTCTATCCCCACGTTCAACCTTGCTAAGTGTTGAAGTGTCAACATCGAGTTGGGCTGCAACTTTTCTAAGTGGGAGATTAATTTCTTCTCTTAAACGTCTGATATATTCACCAAAAGTTTCTTTTCCCATTTGACTAATCTGTTTGGACATTTTTGTCAAAAATACAGAATATTTTGTTTCCGGTCTTATGTGCGAAGATAAATTTGGCTCTTTGGCAAGCTTTGGTTTCAGCGTTGGCTTGTGGGGCTTGACAATGTGCCAAATGTGGGCTGGCAGAAAAATTAAAAATGCGCGTTGGGGAAAATAAAAAATACAGAAGGGTAGACAAAGTGTGTCGGCTTATTCTATGTCATGTCAATATTTCATTTATTTCTTGTCCTTTCACAATGGTTTACTTTCAATTTTCTACTGTCGGTTCTGTCTTTTTACGCTTGCTGGTAACGGTTCGCGGTATGTTTTTGTTGCCGATTTCGAAGCACTGTCCTGTCAAGTTCCACGAAAGTTTATTAAATGCAGAAACGCTAAAACCCGCACTGTCTCGGCAATAAAATATACCGCCTGTTAGCACCTGAAATTCTTTAATGTCATGTTGTTTAAGACTTTTGTTTATCTTCAACCTCTCGTTTATCAAAATGAACAATTGTATTTTTATTTCCGGTTTTAGTGCCTATTAAAAGATAGCAAATTATAAACGTAGTAATAACTCCTATAATTGTATAATACCAATCGACATTTTTTAAGAAAAGAAGCTTCCCCTGAACAAATAAGTTAATTAAAAGTCCAAGCCAAATTAAAAATACAAAAAGACTTAGAATTTGATTTATTTTTGAAACAGAAGCTGCATAGGGGTTTGTCGGTGGAAAAAATGAAGAATAAGTCACTTTACTAATTGTTACTTTATATAATGGTCCGATTACATCGTCTTCATTCAAGTCAAGATGCCTTTCCCAATTTTCTTGCCAAAATTTGCTTGCTTTATTTACTAAAAACCACGCAAAAGAAAATACAAGTCCAAGGCAAATAATCAAAAACTGAAATTTTAAAATATTTTCTTGGTTTGGATCTTTTGCTGTAACTGTTAAACCATAACCAGTTAATGTTGCAGCAATAAAAGTCCAAAAGTATGTGGCTCTTTTCCAATAAAGATCAATTTCAAACTTTCGAATATCTAAGATTTTCTCAAATCTTAAGTTTTTGTTAGTGTCTTTAACCGTTTCTATGTCACCATCTTTTTTAGAAGAGAAAAGCTTATCGTAAGCTTGTTTGGTTTTAATTTCTTCCATTGTTTATTTTATTATAGGTGCTAACGGTTCGGGCTTAAAGAAGTGGCGGTTTAGAAGCACGAACTGTCAACCTACCACTACTTTTTATTAGATGCACAAATGTTTGATTAACCACTTCACCCGCCATTTCTTTTAAGCCATTGTTAGCGGCTGTAATACTTTCTCGGTGTTGGCGTGTAGTCATGATTTTGCAATTAGCTTTTTTAGAAGAGATACAACTTCGTCCAAGTTGTCAGTGCTCTCAACCATAATTGCACAACTCGGTCCGTTATAAAACTTCTGAACACTTGGAGCAAGTGTCTTTACGGAGTTATGTGTGATTACCTTTCTCGTTTCGTCTTCTGGGTGCATTACCACGATTGCTATTTTCTTTCTTCTGATTTTTAGAAACGCTACATTGCGTTCTGTCCGTATGGAAATGTAATACTTCTGCGGATTGAAAACCACATTACGATTTACTTTCAACAACTGCTCTTTGATGTAGTCATAAATTTTCTTTACAGTTTCAGAAACTCCCTCAAAATGCTCTTCAACTGTGTAAGCAGCTTCATCATCAGTTTCTTCAAGCACTTCGTTTTCAACGTCGGCAAACTCAATGTTCTCAAAGTCGGGGTGCATTGTGTAAATACAGTCGCCATTGTTTACAAACTTTTTGATGAGCATATGCTTAACCATTTTGCCCCAAGTATCAGTGTAAGTTTCAATTATCTCAGACATTTCCTTTTTATCACCGTCAATAATTAGCAGAATGTTCTGACTGCGTTCAATTGTGTCTTTGATAAACTTGTAAATCTCTTTGTCGCCAAGATGTTTTTTAAACTCTCGTCTGAGTTCGCTGTCGTTGTTGACAATGGTAAATATTTTCTCTACTAAGTCCGCTTGACTTTTTGAGTTCTTGAAGAAGCCAAAGAACTTTGTCACCTGCGGAAATATGTGTCTGAAGAAGTCGTGCGTTACAAGTTCCACTTCAACTAAATAAAATTCAGGATTGTCCTTGTCAGCAAGGTCAAAGAGAAAACCGTCTGGTATAGAGTTGCCTAAACTTTTGGCTTCAATCTTCTTCTTAGCGTCAATGTAAATGGAATCTGTCCCGAAGAATAATTTTGAGTTCGCAACAACTTCTCTTTCAAAGTCCACCTCTCGGTCATACTGAAATTCAGTGTAAACTTTATTGTTTAAAAATAGCTTCATGTTTATGTTTTGTCTGTTCGTTACTTGCTATCAGGTTGATGTTTGCACTGTCGCCAAATTATAGCAGCTAACTCATTTATATATGCACCCCCACCCGCCAAAAAGTACATCTATACACCCGGAATGGCATATATTGTACACTTTTTTCTGCGGTTGAATTGCATATATTCATAACTCAATTTTACAAAAAAATTACAAAATCAGCAAACAGGCTTTTTTGTTATTTTCATCTGCTATGACGCTTGCAGAATTCCCAGATCATCTCACAGGCGTCAATGTCACGGCAGGTTTTCCCAATCCACTTTTCGCCAAGGTATTGCAACCCTCCGGGCCAGGTATGGCCTCCTCCCTGAATGGCAATCAACACCACTTCCTGCGGACCCTGAAACACCGTTTTGCGGACGCGGCAACCATCGGCAGGATCGGTGTCGGGAACATCGCTTACAACCGGTGCCGTATTTGTTTTGTTGTTGTTTACCCAGAATGTTACAGATTCATTGGTGGATAAGATTTTTCCCGCCTGCCTTTTTTTGAAGTGCACGAACCCTCCCTCAAAAGGCACCAGCGGATCGTCTGTTCCGTTGATGATCATCATCGCCACCGGGTTTGCAGGGACGCTTTTCAAATCGGCAGGAATGTTTCCGCACACGGGAGCTGCTGCCGCTATTTTATGGCTCAGTTCAATAGCCAGCCGGTGGGTCATCATGGCCCCGTTCGACATTCCCGTTACATAAATCCGTGCGGGATCGGCGTATTTCATTTTCACCATCCCGTCAATGAGGGCCGAGATGAAACCCACATCATCAATGTTACGATGGTGGGCTTTATAAGAGGGAGGCAGATTGAGCCGTCCGTCGTTCCAGTTTTTTTTAAACGCATCGGGATACACAACAATAAAATTTTCGCGTCCGGCAAGCTGATTGAACTTTCCTCCGGTCAGCTTGATCATGCCTTTCCCGGTGCCTCCTCCTCCATGAAGCACAATAAGCATGGGAAGAGGTTTTGTTGTGTCGGCGTTGGCAGGTATGCACACGCGAAAGGTTCGTTTAAGTCCTCCATGCATGAAAGTGTAAGTCTCATTCCGGCAGGGATTATCCTTTGCCGGACATAAAAAAGAAAAAACCATGGAAGAGATGGCTGCAAAAAATAAAAATCTCTTTTTCATAAGGGCGATTGTAGTTATTGGTAGTGTCTTTATACAAATTTAACAAAACCCTTTGGAAATGTCATTTTCCGATTGGGAATGGTTTTATTTTTATTTCAGTTGTATTTTTTTAATTTTACAATCTTATCAAATTTTAAAATCCTTTCAGATGAAAAAAGTATTTTTTGTTGGTGCTGTTGTCATGGTTTTTCTGGCATCATGCAGCAAGAAGGATTCGCATTTGCGGGTTCATGGAATTTTTTCTTCTTCAATGGTACTTCAGCGTGATGTGCCGCTGAAAGTATGGGGATGGGCCACACCGGGAACAGAAATTGCCCTTTCGTTCAACAACAACAAGTTGAGCACCCGGAGCAAAAAAGACTCTACCTGGGAAATAGAAATAGGAACATACCAGGCCGGCGGACCTTACGAAATGACCATCAGTACCCACGATACCACTGTTTCCTTTCACGACATTCTGATAGGTGATGTGTGGGTTTGTTCAGGACAATCCAACATGGAATTTCCTCTGGAAAGGAGCATGAAAGGAGCCGAAGAATTAAAAGGTAAAAAACCTGAAAAGCTCCGTTTCTTCCCTGTGGACAAAGACATGGAATTCATCCCTCTGGCTGAATTGCGAAATAAAAACCACTGGTTTACTGTTGATTCCGTTCAGCTGGCTAAATTTTCGGCTGTAGGCTATTACTTTGGAAAATACCTGACAGAAAATGTTGACATTCCCATTGGCCTCATCGGATCGTCGTGGGGAGGCACGGTGGCAGAAGCCTGGACAAGTGCAGAAGGATTAAAGGATTTTCCGGAATGGAAAGATGCTCTTAATGATTTGAAAAACAGAAAGAAATCCATAAAAGAACTGGAAGCTGAAAACAATGCCGTATATGAAGAATTTATAAAAAACGATTATTACAAAAGCACGGGAATGGAACAAAAGTGGTACCTTCCGGATACGAAGGCCAACGACTGGAAACCAGTTGAAGTGCCTTCGTTATGGGAGGATGTTTTCCCCGACATGAAGGATTTTGACGGAGAATGCTGGTACAGAACAACTTTTGATATTCCTGCCAAATTCAGAGGGAAAAATCTTGAATTATGGATTGGACAGGTAGATGATCATTGCATTGCATGGGTGAACGGCGAGAAGGTAGGAGAGCGTTTTGGCCGGAACACCTGGTGTGGTTTTGATATTCCTTCATCCATTCTGAAGCCGAAAAAAAATGTGCTGGTCGTGAGGGTGTATGATGTTTTCGGGAAAGGTGGTTTCCGGGGCAATTCTACCCATTTCGACTATTATCCCAAAGGGGATCGCAGTACGAGGTTAACAACAGCCGGCAAGTGGCTTTTCAAAAAAGGAGATTCCCTGACACGTGCCGATAGGGAAAAGCTGGTTGCCAATTCTATTAGTCCCAACGACTATCCCACCTGTTTGTTCAATGCCATGATTCATCCTTTGCTCAGGTTCCCCGTCAAGGGAGCCATCTGGTATCAGGGTGAATCCAATGCCTCAAGGGCTTACCAGTACCGGACGCTTTTCCAGGCGCTCATCCGCGATTGGCGGAAACAATGGAACTGCGGCGATTTTCCTTTTTACTTCGTCCAGCTGGCCAATTTCATGGAACGTGCCAAAGAACCCGGCGAAAGCGAATGGGCTGAGCTTCGTGAAGCCCAGATGATGGCATTGCAGCTTCCTCATACCGGCATGGCAACCATCATTGACATTGGCGAAGCCAACGACATCCATCCCACCAACAAGCACGATGTGGGCAAACGGCTTGCCCTGAATGCACTCAAAATCACTTACGGGAAAAATGTGGTTCCCCATGGTCCTATGTTTAAGTCAATGGAAATTAAAAAGAATAAAGTGATTATTTCTTTTGACGAATGCGCTACGGAGCTGGTTACTTCAGACAAAAAAGCACCAAAAGGTTTTGCCGTGGCAGGAAAAGACAAAAAGTTTTATTGGGCCACTGCAAAGATCGTTGACGGCAACAAGATAGAACTTACCTGCAGCAAGGTAAAAGAACCTGTGGCAGTGCGTTATGCATGGGCAAACAATCCTGAAGTGAACCTGTACAACAAGGAAGGTTTGCCGGCAGTGCCTTTCAGAACAGATGACTGGCCGGGACTGACTGTTGGAAAAAAATAAACAACATATCGCTGAAGTCAGCAGGAAAACAGGAAAAGGTTTTTTCCTGTTTTCTTTTCTATGGATGCTTTTCATCCTTGTCATGTGCCTGATGCCCGAAAGCAAAACAGAAGCTTTCCGGTTTCAATGGATGCCTTCCGGTTCGGATAAATGGATTCATGGCTTCTTTTATTTTATTTTATTTTTTCTGATAAAAAGAGACGCCGGAAAGGTTTTTCTCCATCCGGACCGGGAAGAGAGCACTCCCGGCGGAAAACCATTGCGGAAGGGAAAACAGAAAATTATTTTTCTTGCCGGAATCTTGATTTTTTGTACAACTTATGGCATTGCCATTGAACTTTTTCAGCATTTTTTTACCACTACCCGCCATTTTGAGCTGGCCGACATTGGAGCTAACTTTACAGGATCCCTGCTAGGTTTTCTAATAGCCGTGTTTGTCATTCCCCGGAGGAAGTAAAAATTCCACCTTGAGGGATAAGCTTTCCGGATTTTCACGATGCAGTCCCGGCAAGTGTGTAAAGCGAGTTGTAAAAAAATCATGGAACAACTATGCTTTACACGGGAGCAGGTGAGGAAAATTTTAGAAAAAATCACGCAAGAAAAACAAGAAAAATGGTCTTTTGTACGCGCATTGAGTCTTTCGAAATGCACGCATTATTCCGTCCTTCGATAAATCATTCCGGCGGTAAATACAAAAAGCGTAGCCCTTTGGGGACTACGCTTCAGCAGAAGAAAATCAGTTGTTGGGGTTGTGTTAAGGGATACTATTTCAAAATAGTCACCACGCCTATCACAGGTTTCTTTTTACTGTCTTTGAATATCAGGAAGTAATGGTAAGAGTCTACAGGCAATTCTGTTCCTTTCATGTCTTTGCCGTCCCATGGAGCATGTGATTTGCTGTGATCGTACACGAGGTTCCCCCAGCGGTCGAACACCTTCAGCGAATAGTCATCGGACGACACATCGAGACCTGGAACGAACCAGGTGTCGTTTTTGCCGTCGCCATTGGGTGAGAAAGCAGAGGGAATAACATACTCCACAGGCTTCAGATGAACTTTTGACACACAGGTGCTGTCGTGACCTGATTTACTTACCACATGCCATGTGACATGGATGGTGTCGGAAGAAAGGCCGGCAAAAGAAGCTCCCTGCAGGGTAGCCGACTGGTTGTAATCGTTGAAAATACGAACGAAGTTGCAGTTTTGTGCATCGGCCACCGCATCGTACTGCGACGAAGGGATAAGGCTTCCGTCAAGTTCAATGAGAGGAACACAGGGCACGGCAAAGCCGGCAGGCACTTCCCGGATGGTCACAGGCAGTATGCCCATGCGGAGGCAGCGGCGGGCTGTGTCGATGTGTCTTTCCGCCAGTTCGGAGGCGGAGGTCTCCCCGTCGAGCAGATCGTCCACCGCCTGGAAGGCCATCCCGAACTCCCGGGCGAACCTCCGCAGAGCACGGGCTTCCAGGCTTTCCGGGTCGGTAAAGACCCCGGCGGCGTGCGCGCAAAGTTCAAAGAGAGGAACGGTCTTCAACTCGTTTACCTTGGCCCTCAGGCGGTCGCGTTCCTCGCCGGCCAGCCGCAAATCCATGT
>Ga0101944_10006236_pt1 | contig 12877 bp, 11 predicted proteins | sample DewCreD2012metaG_FD_75245 | JGI IMG/M metagenome (GOLD analysis project Ga0101944, IMG submission 75245) | Hot spring sediment bacterial and archeal communities from British Columbia, Canada, to study Microbial Dark Matter (Phase II) - Dewar... ... | reverse complement strand
CGCTGCGAGCATCAGGTTGAACCGATTGTGCCTTACTTTGGGCTAATCGGAGAACATATTCCCATGGCGTTTCTACCGGCAAGGAAGATTCATCCACAACAGCCGCCTGGACACGATATGGCAACGCCAGCCAGCGGACCATCTCCTGACGGCGGGGGGAATTTGAAGCTAAAACAAGCCTGGTGATGTTCATGATATTGATTCTAACACATTCATTGCTGCTTTCGAAAAAACGATTGACAAAATAGAAAATATGTTCTATAATATAGTTACCTATCCGTATTCGATTTAATGGAGGTATCCGATGACAGCAACCAGTTCTCCCTTACTGTCTCCCTTTCATGGGTTCAAGAAAATACATGTCCGTCCCTCATTTATGTTGGGAGCATTAATCGGCATTGCGGTAATTTTCTTCGAAATATTCAATTACAGTACTACCCAATATGCGCTAAGAGACTTATTGGGCGATCTTAAATTTGCCGGATTATATTGGTCAACAACATTAGCCATCGCCTTTTGTGCGATTGACTTTGCTGGAATTGCGCGATTGTTCACCCCACAAGACAATACTGATGAGCCCAAAGAAACCTGGTTTCTATTTGGGGCATGGCTTCTGGCAGCCAGCATGAATGCCGGCTTAACCTGGTGGGGGGTAGCGATGGCAATCCACAGTCATGCCATGCAAAGTACAACCATTCTCGAAGCATCCACCATCCAAACAATCATCCCCATCTTTGTTGCCATCATGGTTTGGCTGATCCGCATCCTGATCATTGGGACTATTTCGGCGGCGGGAAGTCGGTTTTTTGGGATTAATCCAACGAAAACTGCGGTGCGGCGAATTCCGGCAAATGCAGACAGCCCCAATCCAATTCCGCTACGCCAGCGTCCCGTGTCCCAGCCTGTTTCTGCTCCGGCATTCATAGGCACGGCAAGGTCTCCGATGCAAGATAGCCCTGCACTTGAGCCAACCTATCACAGTCTATCGATGAGCGCTCAACCCAACCGGCAATAAGATAGGTTACCAAATCATCCTTCTAAGATATGGCACGATCAGGGCAATGCTGGAGAGCGACCACAGGGCGGACATCACGGTCTGCCGAATCAGACCTGTGAGGTTTTGGAAACCTCACAGGTCTTGTATGGATGCAGCGGTCTGCGAACCGGAATCATAATTAAGTATAAGTAGGGTGTATATCCAACAGCGGTCGATTTATGCGTATAATTAATGATGCAACGATAGATTTATTGAGAAGAGGTTCGAATGAGCATTTCTATCGGTCAACAAATCGGTCGCTATCAAATTGTCGAACGCCTGGGTGAAGGCGGCATGGCATGCGTTTATAAAGCCTATGATAAGCGCCTCGAGCGATATGTCGCATTAAAAGTTATCAGCTCCAATCAGCAGCAATCAGAAAGTTTTATCAAACGGTTCGAACGGGAAGCAAAAGCGCTGGCTAAATTCTCGCATCCCAATATCGTGGATATTCATGATTATGGCGATTTCAACGGCATCCCATATCTGGTGATGGAATATTTACCCGGCGGCACCCTGAAAAATCGAATGGGCGCGCCGGTACCATATCAGGAAGCGGCTCGTCTTATCCTGCCGATCGCCCAGGCTTTGGATTATGCTCATCAACGGAATATCATTCACCGGGATATAAAACCAGCAAATATTCTATTATCCGATACCGGAATCCCCATGTTATCTGATTTTGGCATTGCCAAAGTTACCCAAACCGGACTGCAAACCCAATTGACTGCGGTGGGAGTCGGTATAGGAACACCGGAGTATATGTCGCCGGAGCAAGGGAGAGGATTGAACATTGACCACCGGTCTGATATCTACTCACTTGGGGTGGTTTTCTTTGAACTGCTGACCGGACGAAAACCTTTCCGCGCCGATACGCCCATGGCAACCATCCTGAAACACATCTCCGATCCTATTCCCCGTCCCAGCGAACTTGCGCCGGGCATTCCGCCAGAAGCAGAGCAGATCATCTTCAAAGCGATGGCAAAACGTCCTCAAGATCGTTATCAAACGATGAGTGAGTTAGCAAAAGCACTTGAAAATCTAATCTACGGCGGTGAAACAAAGATTGCGCCGACGGATGAACAGGCTACCGTCCTCCGCCCCAAACAGGGCGCCCAGCTTCCCCAGGAACGAAAAGCCGTGATCGCGGCGCCTGCCAAACCTGACTCCGCGGCAGTTCCGGCTGCCGAAATCGCTCCACCCTTGATCAAACCTCCCCCTCGACCGCCCGTGCAGCCTTCTGTCATTGCCGGGAGCCGTGCTCCTTCCGTTCCGCAAAAACGCTCGCTTCCCATCGGTGTTCTTGTTGGCGGCATTATAGTCTTCGTCATCCTATGTGGCATAGTTGCCATCGGATTCGGTGCAAGATCATTCTTTTTCAAAAGCCCTGCTGAAACTGAAATTGCACAAGAGGCAACGGATACCATCGAGGTCATTCCTGCTTCTACCCCAACCGAGACCCCAGCTATATCGACGCCGCACCCAACCCCCCCTCAACTTTCCAATAAAACAGCGGCTGAGGAAGCCTGGCGCGATGGGACAACCAAAACCCTGCTGGACCTCGCTCCCGAAACTTATGACAGCGAACTCGAAAATTCTGTCAATCGTACCCTGCGTTACACCGTAAAACTGGATCAATCTCAACCGTTGATTTGGGCAAAAGGATGGTGTGCTACGACCGATCAAATCCTCGGCGATAACCTGAATAAAATCAGCTTTTCCTTTTTCCTTGACTTAAATAAGATCGAAATCAACCGATTTAATGTATATAAAGGACAATCGAAGGATGGTTCAAAATGCGTATGGTTCTACGCGCTCCTAGACCAATGGAGTCCGGGTGAGCATCTAATCGTCAGCAAACTAACCATCCTGCAGCCGATCAACGATGGTGAATTGAATTACGAGGTTGGTGAAATGATCGATGAGATTCTGGTCAGTGTAAAGTAGGGCTTTTGAGCAAGGGCAGCCAAACGATGAATGTTGTCCCTTTTCCCGCTGTAGAATCCACCTCTATGGTCCCATGATGACTGACCACGATCCAATAAGCGATAGATAATCCCAAACCAAACCCGGCATTCGCGGTACTTCTTTTACGGCTTTTTTCACCCCGATAGAACCGTTCAAAAATATGCGGCAGATCTTGGCTGCTGATTCCAATGCCGGTATCGCTAATTACGATTTGCGCCCTATCCCCTATCTTTCGTAATTCCAGCGTGATCCTTCCACCTGCCGGGGTATATTGGATCGCATTGCCAATGATATTCAAAAATACCTGTTTTAGACGATCGCGATCGCCAATTACCTGTACTTGATCGATCTCCGTAATCTGGAGTTGCAACCGTTCTCCCGTTATCATCCGCATCTGCTGTAAGATTTCCAACAGGATTGTGTCCAATTCCACCGGACGATATTCCAGCGGCAATTTGCCCGATTCAGCCTGCGCCAACAAGAGCAGATCGCCAACTAATCGAGACAACCGATCGACTTCTGATTCGATACTGCTCAAAGATTCTTCATCTAGTTGATCCATGTGATGCATCAAGCCGATATTCCCTTTTATGACCGTCAAAGGGGTCCTCAATTCATGACTTACATCGGCAACAAACCGCTGCTGAGAAGTGAAGAGGTTCTCTAACCGCTCCAGGGTTTGGTTGAACGCCTGGATTAACTGACCGACCTCGTCACTTCCCTGCCCCGAAAGCGGAATACGCCGTGATAGATCATCTGCGCGGGTGATGGTTGTGGCAATTTGGGTAACCGTCTTCAGAGGGGATAGCGCCTGACCGTTGACAAACCAAACAGCCAAGCCAACGATGATCATCGTCAGGACTGTGATGAATAATAAAACCATCGCCAGGACCTGCTGGGTTGTATCAATCAAAGCGAGATTGAAACCCACTTGTAAAACACCAACCACTCCGGCATGGGTTTTTACCGGAATACTCAATACCCGCAGATGAAGCCCAGAGCTGCGCGTTGTTCTGAAAACATATTTATCCGATTTACGTCCGATATCGTCCAAAGGATATTGCAGACTGGCCGGGCGTGCCAATTGCAAACGATTATTCTTCCCCCACACCTGAAAAAGCAAATCTTCATTCGCTTGAAAGCCGGCGATCGAGCGGGCATCAAATTGATTCGTCGAATTTACTTTGAGCTGACTGATGAGGCGACCTGCTGCTTGAGAGAGGGTTTTATCTATCTGGTTTAGCAAAATAATACTGACCAAGATAAACACGACGGCGCCAAACAAGAATAGAACACCGCCCATAAAAGAGGTATATAACAGGGTGAGCCGAAATCGTAAGGACATTATGGCGTTTCGCGGAGCACATAACCGACGCCGCGTATGGTTTGAATCAGGCGTGGTTCTCCTTTGATCTCTAATTTCTGGCGCAGGTATCGAATATAGACATCCAAAACGTTGCTCTCACCGCCAAAATCATATCCCCACACTCGGTCAAAAATCATTTCACGGGTGAGTACCTGCCGCGGGTGACGCATAAACAGTTCAAGCAAGTCATACTCTTTTGCGGTCAGAGAAATGGTACGATTTCCACGAGAAGCCTGCCGGGTTGAAGTGTCTAACGTAAGGTCCTGGAAAGCCAGCACGGCGCCCCGGTCAGCTTGGGTTCGGCGAAGCAATGCCCGCACCCGCGCCAAAAGTTCTTCTAATTCGAAAGGTTTGACCATGTAATCATCTGCGCCGGCATCCAGCCCTTTCACCCGATCCAGGAGGGCATCCCGCGCCGTTAACATCAAAATAGGCACATTGGTTTCATTTCGCAGACGATGACACACATCCAATCCATCCATCCCAGGAAGCATTAAATCTAAAATAACCAAATCCGGCTGATGAGCATGGGCTTGTTTTAAACCCTCCTCGCCATCAATGGAGGAATCAACTTGATATCCTTCGTATGTAAGCGCCCGCTTCAAAATACGAACAATACCCTCATCATCTTCAATAATTAAAATGCGTTCTTTCATGATTTCCCTCCATTCGACCAAGCAATTTCGCCATTTATCCCAGGATAGTCAAAATCTACAATATTCATCACTTATGACGGTAACGAAAAAGGCGTTAACTTTCTCTTAATATGAGTTTATCAAATTCGGTGAGGAAATTACAAGTGTAAAGAATGGGTTTTCCTCTACTTGTTTCTGATCGGTTCAAGGATTTGGCGGGCAACGCGGTTCCAATTTCGGATACTGCGAATATAATCTTCTGGAGATGACGAAATGGGAGTCAAACCGGAAGTCATAATTTGGTACTTCCGTCCTTGACACAAAGTGGTTATTTTATGGAATTTCTGCTTTATTTGATCATCGTCAGCGACCAATACATCGTTGGGATGCAGTCCAATGATTAAATCCATTTCAGGTGGAAGAATAGCCAAAGATTTTTCCAAGTCTGTCCAGGCGTTGATATTATACAAGCGCTGACTTTTGATCTGTAAGAAATACCGCAAAACCGGTACTTGATTTCCGCAAGTGTGAATGTGATGGATTCCGCCATGAAAGGCTTCCAGCTCAAAATAGCGGGGTAGAACAAAATCGGCAAATATCGCCGGTGAGATGAATGGGATATTGATCCAATCGTCACCGATATCGGTCGGGGTGACCGGCAAATCATAATGCCTGTAGTATGCATCCCACCAGCGACAGCGCTGTTCGGTTAGGAATTTCAACAGATCATGCAAGAATTGCGGTCTCTCCACCGTATCGGCGATGAAGTTATCATAACCGCGCATCTCAACTGCCAAATCGAGGCATCCCCGCCACCAAATCATATTGAAGGTAACTTTCATACGATCTCGAACAATGGCGCGTAAATCCTCATACCAACGCAATATCCGCGGCATCCATCCGCTGGTATAGAAATCCACCGGTTTGAGATGGCGCAAATCCGCATCTTTACTGAGAGGATGGTCATTGGAAAAAAGCGGCACACCTTCGCGGTCAAACTGAACATTCAAACCGACAAAGGTATATTCGGGATAATGACTCAGCCAGGCGGGAATTTCCATCGCCAAGGGTAAGTCATCTTCCGGAAAGTTTTCCCAACGCCAAATCATCTCGCGCAGTTTTTGCTCAACATAAAATTCCGGATCGGTAAATAATTGGTTCGCATCGTATCCGAATAATTTTGCTTCGGCAATGGGCGTTTCGGGATAAAACCAGGCAGTCGGCAGTCCGAAATTCTTCCTGCGTTCATTTTCGGGGCTATGCACTGCTTCTTCCAGGCGATCGATTAATGCATGAATTTCATCCAAGCGTCGAAAATGCTTCATACCCTATTCCCTCTAATTTTCAATTAATGAAAAAGTCATGCCATAGTTTATCACTTATTTCCTATCATTTAAGCCGAGCAGACGGGATATATTCCCCGCCATGACCATCTGCTTTTCTGCCTGGGTGATTTCTCCATCCAACAAGGCGTCATACATCGCCAATTCTACATGCATCAGGTTGAACGGTGTGTCACTGCCAAAGCAGACTCGATGTGCGCCTAGTTTGCGGATAGCACTGAGAACGGCGGTATGGCGGACACCGCTGCCGATCAGGGTCAGGTTCGGGTGCGTTTGGGCTATCTCAATCGCTGCTCTGGAGAGATCGGGGATGGCAGCTCCGCCCATGTGCACCGCCAGGATTTGAACTTCAGGGAACATCGAGGCGATCTTGCCCAATCGAAAGGGGTGAGTTTCCTCAATGGCATCTGCCCCGATGTGAAATGCAAGCAGCTTCCCGGTTTTGGCGATTTCTTCGATGACCGGAATCGATCGTTCGGGATCATCGATCATAAAACTATTCTGCGCGCCGTTTAGTTTGACGCCATAGAAGCCATATTCCTCAATGCAACGCCTAACCGTCTGTTTGGCTTTTTCCACCCCAAGGTTCGGATCCGCCCAGCCGAAACCCAGAATCCTGTCGGGGTGCTGCCTACCTGCCTGATAGACATAGGCGTTCGACTCATCTAATTCCCGGCAGTAAGGGGGACGCAGCCACACTAAAGCCTTATCTACCTTTGCGCGATCCATCCTTCTGAGAAGTTCGTCGATGGTGATCGCCATGGCATCCTCACCGGTCGGCGAAATATGGGTATCCGCATCAATGATCATGATATCCTCTCAACTTTTGGTATATCCAATTGAAAACATCTCAATCTTCGTAAAGGTTTCCGGTAAACCACAGCTCCGATATAACCCGATTCCGGTTCAAAGGAAACCATACACCATTCTCTTTCACTGTTTTCAGGAACATGCAATAATTGGGCAGGCTCTTCCATACCCAAACTGACCTCGATTTGACTAAGAGGGAAAATCAATCCTTCACCGGTTGCCTTCAAATAAGCTTCTTTGCGCGTCCAAGCCTGTAAGAACACCAAGTCTTGTTGGTCAGAAGGAAGGTTGAATATCCGTTCCACTTCTGCCGATGAATAAAACCGCTTTGCCAATTTCTCTTTGCGTTGAATCATCCGTATCTGCTCGATATCTACGCCAATCGGGCTATCTAACACAAAAGCGAAAACCATTAGATTGAAACTGTGTGATAGGTTAAATTGAAGATTGATTTGTGAGTCTACATCAAGATAAGGCTTTCCCTTTAAAGTCGCCGGGATACGCAATTCACGGGGATTCAGGCACAGATATCTTGCGAGGAGTATCCTTAAAATACCCCGGCTTAGAATAAATCGATGCCGTTGTTCTTCAAAGCGGAAAGAATCGCTCCGTGCCCGTTCCTCAACCGAAAGCAGGGAAGATATTTCCGCCGGGAAGGATATCGGCTGGGTTAGAATCACCTTCCACAAATGGATCTCGCCGGAAACAATCGATAAATGCCCTTGCGGCGGCAGTTTCCATATCCAATCGGGGGAATGGGTAGCCAGGTTCGGCATACTCTTTTACCACCAGCCGGCTTTCCTGCCTAACCAATAAGCCGTTAGATAGTGAAAAGGCGCTTCACTGTCCATTATGCAACCCATCCATTTAAGCTCAGGCAATAATTGTTTGCCATCCCGGTCGATGAACCAACGCAGGCGCGTACCATCCGTCAATTTCATCATATCCAATGTTTGTTGATAGGCAGCCGACTGTATCTGTCCGTGGCAATATTGGGCAGCGTACACCGCAATTAATAACTGGCGGTACATATTGGGAGAGAATGCCACATCCGAATAATAACGCATAAACAAAGCCTCCGTCGGGGCTGTGTCTGCTTCCTCCGGCGGTCGAACCGGTGTCAGTCCGGTTGGGGTCCAGGTACCCTTCTCCACATCAATATCAACCCAATAATGGACGTAATATTCGTCATCCATCCCCAACTTGCTGAAGCGATACCAGCGTCCCAGACATTCTTCCCATTTATCTCGCGCGAGCGAAGATCGCTTGCCAAAGACATACGGCGCCAATTCGTAAATCCATTCGGCGGAGGCAACAGCAAAGTAAGGCAAACTCATCCGCTCAAACTGCAGCATTCTTTTTAATCCCAAGTCGCGCCAATGATCAAGGTAGGTTTCCTCCCGCCACCTGCCGAACTGTGCTAGCCTGGAAAATTCCCGGGTATATTTTTCTTCACCAGAAATTTCATAAGCTAGGATATTGATCAACATGTAAATGGCGTTATAACCGTACAATTCCTCTGCCATCACCCATGGCGTTTCGGTTAAAGTGAGTTGATAATTTCGCTCGATACTAAAGTCGGCAATATCGACAACCATTCGTTCAACCTTTTCTCTTTCGGGAGCAGGCGCAATATCGTAAAACTCCCGCATGCCCAAGAGAGCAAAAAAGTATTGATCAGGTGTTGAAGCTAAGCTGAATTTCCTGCCATAAGGCTTCCCCAGCCAGCCGGGTTTCGATTTCGCCACCCCCCACCGATATACCAAATAGATGCTGTTGAATGCGCGCATGGATTCAGATAAAGCCTCTGCTTCGCCGGTAACTTTATAGCGCAGAGCCTGGGAGCGCAGATAAGCACCGGCAGTGGTTAATGAATTCTCGAAGGTATAGGCTTCCTGTTTTAATAAAACGCTCAATTCGTCTTGATGAAAATCATCCCAGATATCAATGGATTGAATATCCTCCGGCGTCATCATGCGAACCGATCGTTCGCCGTCAATCAATAAAAGAGAATAACATAACCCAGAGTGATCAAAGATAACGCTCTGGATGAAATTTTGCAAGATGTTCGCTTTTTCATGAATATTCGCATTTTGTAATTCCGGTAAAAATCTAATTTGGCTAAGAGTCTCGTAATTTGTCATTATGGCAGGATCTCCTTATATGGTTGGTAAAAATTTATTTTACAACAATCATAAAAAGTTAGCCGGTTTAATTCATTCTCTTGTTGAGATCGCAAAAAAATGTACCTCCCCATATACTAGATATAAAGAGTGAGTATCATCATGTGCATTTTCCAAAGCAAACAAAACGATAATAACAATTTACCGCTAATGAATTATTTGATTTAATTTATCAAGAACTCCCTTTTCAAGGCACTTTTCGCTGCCAGGTATCCGCACATACCATGGACACCGCCGCCGGGGGGAGTAGCCGATGAACAGAGATAGACCCCTTTCAGCGGGGTTGAATAGGAATTCCAACGGATGACCGGGCGGGTAAAGAACTGCCAGATATCCTGCACGCCGGCGTTGATATCCCCCCCGATATAATTGGGATTGTACCGTTCATAATCCACAGCCGTCATGGTGTGATATGCCAGGATGCACTTTCGGAAACCAGGGGCAAAACGCTCAACCTGTTCTTCTATCTGCATCCGCATACCATAAGAAGATGCCGAAGGTACATGACAATATGCCCAGGCGGTGTGTTTGCCTTGCGTAGCGCGGCCGGGATCGAATAAACTGGGCTGCACCAAAAGCACATACGGCTTTTCGGGTACTTGCCCCTGCCAGACCTGCCGTTCGGATTCGGCGATCTCTTCCAGCGTACCGCCCAGATGAACCGTGGCGGAATCCCGAACCGACGGATTCTGCCAGGGAATCGGCGCATCCAACGCCCAATCCACTTTGAAAACGCCGGGACCATAGCGATAGCGGGCGAGCTGGTTCCGGTAGAATGACGGCATTTTATCCCCGGCGATTTCAAGGAATTGCCTGGGTGAAATATCCAGCAAGACCGCCCGCGCCTTGGGCAAATCGTCAAGGTGTCTTACCATCCACCCGGTTTGAATCTCGCCACCCAGCTCTTGCAGGTAACCTGCCAGCGCATCCACAATCCGCTGAGAGCCGCCAGCTACCACCGGCCAGCCGACGGCGTGCGCGCTCAATGAGAGAACCAAGCCAAAAGAAGCGCTGGCGAAACTATCCAGGGATAACATTGAATGACCTGCCATGCCGGCAAAGACCGCTTTGGTTTCTTCCCGCCGGAATCGACGATTGGCAAAGCCGATAGCAGACTGCAGGGCGTAGATTCCAAAACGAACCAATAAAAACGGATATCTGGGTATTCGGAGCGGACTGAGCAAGTCTGAGGATAAGCGATCCCAATTTGCCAGCAAATATGCATAGGTACGGTAATAGGATTCGGCGTCCTTCCCCATCTCCTTTGCGGTTTCACTCAAGGACGGCCTCACCAAAACTGCCCTTCCGCCGTCCAGGGGATGCGCCAATGACACCGGAGGAAAGATGAATTTCAAACCATATTGTTCCAACGGCAGCGACCGGAAAAAGAAAGACGATACCGCCAACGGATGGACGGCAGAACAAACATCATGGATAAACCCCGGCAGGGTCAACTGCGCTGAACGTGAGCCGCCGCCGATGGTATTTTTCCCTTCCAATACCAGTACGCGCAGTTTATGCCGCGCCAGCGTGATCGCAGCTGCCAGACCGTTCGGACCACTGCCAACGATCACCGCATCATATTCATGTTTACTCGCCAACCTGAAAAACCTTCTTTATGATTTTCTAAATTTATTCACCAGCCAACGCAATGGAGACGTAACCAGATAGACCCCGGAACGGATACCGGCATTGTACCAGAGATCAGGGAAATATTGCCATTGGATATGGGAATCGACCAGGAGATTGGTTTGCTGAACTGTATTTTCAACATGAAAATACTTGGCGAGGTTTCTTAGTGTCTGATGCCAAAACCTGTCTTCGGCGGCTGTTCCAATCCCAAGCCGGAAGGAAAGCTCATAGAAGAGATCGCCTGGACGGACCAATGCCTGCGTTTGGGCAAATACATCCCCTTCTTGATAACAGCTAAAGACAATCCAGCCGGCAAACATGTGCCCCTGCACCGTTGCCAATGCGAAAGATGTGCTGTCCGCATAGATGACCACCGCGCCGGTTACGAGTCTAATCCCTCCCGGCAAGGTAAGGTTGATCAAGCAGGTTTCACCGGGTTGAATGTCCCCGCCGGTAAAATAAATGGAATTTCCGGTTTGCCAGAAAGAAGAAAATTTCTCTTTCCAAAGCGCCATAACCTCTTCAGGCGTGTGCGAAATTGCGGGGAGGGCAATCCGGTATGTGCGCAGCCACATTTGCCCAAAACCCCGTATTGGGGAAGTGATTTTCCTGCCATCTACATTGATATTCATCGCCGATGGAATATTTTGATTCCAGACAGCTTTCTCAACCGGTTTGATCCAATTCGTATTAAAAGAATTTAAGGGATTGATCATTTTACCTTTCCTCATAAACACCGGTCAAAGCGGCTTTTTCATCGGGGAAAATAAGCACCAGATCCTGGATATGGGAAAAGGCAAAGATCTCTCTCATGGGTTCGGCTAATCCATAGCCCGCTATGCTCCCGGCGATATTCTTTAGTTGCGTGAGAAACACTGCCAGTTGGATTAAGCCGGAACCATCGATGCTCTCCACGCCGCTAAAATCGATCAACACAGGTTTCTGCGGCTGTCCCTTGATTACCTCAATCAATTTCTGAAATTGAGCACCCACTTGGGCTGAGAGAAAGCCTTGCAGTTCGATAAGAACACGGTTGGCAATACTATTGCCGAAAGAAATACGCATTGGTTTATCCGTCATACCATACCCTTTTACTGCATACCGTTCTGAATATCGTGTCTCGGATTTGTTCTGATTTTACGGAGTCTGGAGATACGGAAAAACGCATAGCGGCAATGTCCAGAAGGCAACCATAAAAATTGACGACACAACATTTTATAGAGTAATTATATCCAAATCATCTTTTATTACAATAAGCAGGCGGAATCTGAAAGAAACGGTATATAATTCAACTTTCAAAATCACAACTTTTCTCGCCCCAATTGGTTAATATTAAAGAGACCTGACGCACATCCAATACCTACCACTAGAGAGGGAGTACGTATGAAGAAAATCGCCATCATAACCGATACCGATTCAAGCCTGCCGCCTGAAATGGCCAGCCAATACGGAATAGAACAAGTACCGATCACCGTCCATTTTGGTGAGGAGACATATACCACCGGAGTCGATATCAACGATGCCTTGCTATTTGAAAAAGTGGCAAAGTTAAATAAGCTTCCGACCACATCTGCTCCCTCGACGGGGATGTTCTCAGCAGCATTTCAGAGGGCGTTTGACCAAGGCGCCGACGCGATCGTTTGCATCTGTGTATCCAGCAAGGTCAGTTCAACTTATAATTCTGCGCTGAATGCCCGCGAACTGTTTGCCGACCGCGAGATCGCCGTGATCGATTCATTAAACCTCTCGATGGGACAGGGATTCGTCGTCCTGGCTGCCGCGGAGGCTGCACAACAAGGGTGTTCGCTCGAAGAAATCACTGCCCGCGCCTTGGATATCAACAACCGCGCCCATACCTACGCGGCTCTGCCTACTTTGAAATATCTGGCAATGAGCGGACGGGT
>Ga0101944_10006234_pt1 | contig 12883 bp, 13 predicted proteins | sample DewCreD2012metaG_FD_75245 | JGI IMG/M metagenome (GOLD analysis project Ga0101944, IMG submission 75245) | Hot spring sediment bacterial and archeal communities from British Columbia, Canada, to study Microbial Dark Matter (Phase II) - Dewar... ... | reverse complement strand
CCGCTGGAACAGATGGGCGTGCGGACGCTGCAAATCACCGACGGCGACCGCCTCCCCGTTTCGCTGCAGGGCGCCGCCGATCCGATCCCCATCACCTACGCGGCGCCGGTGCCCTCGGCGCAGCTCAAATCGGCCGTGCTGCTCGCCGGCCTTGCCGCGCCGGGCGAAACCACGGTCCTCGAGCAGGAGGCAACGCGCGATCACACCGAACGCATGCTGAAATATTTCGGCGCCAATGTGCGCGTCACCCCGCTCGGCCCGCACGGCCGCCGCATCACGCTCAAGGGACAACCCGAACTGGAGCCGGCGCCGATCACGGTTCCGGCGGATCCGTCGTCCGCCGCCTTCCCGCTGGTCGCCGCGCTTATTGTTCCGGGATCGGACGTGATCATCGAGGGCGTGATGATGAATCCGCTACGCACCGGACTCATCAAGACCCTGCGCGAGATGGGCGCCGGCATCGAAGTGCTGGAGGAGCGCGAGGAGGGCGGCGAAAACGTCGCCGACTTGCGAGTGCACGCAGGCCCACTCAAGGGCATCGAGGTGCCGGCCGAACGCGCGCCCAGCATGATCGACGAATATCCGATTCTCGCCGTCGCCGCCGCCTTCGCCGAAGGCACCACACGCATGCGCGGGCTGCGCGAGCTGCGCGTCAAAGAATCCGACCGCCTGGCCGCGACCGCCGAGATGCTCCGCGTCAACGGCGTGGTGGTCGAGGTGGCCGAAGACGACCTGATCGTGCAGGGCAAAGGCCGGCCGCCTGGCGGCGGGCTTGTCGCCACACATATGGATCATCGCATCGCCATGTCCGCTTTGGTGCTCGGCCTCGGCAGCGAGCGGCCGGTGCGGATCGACGATTCCTCCTTCATCGCGACGAGTTTTCCCGGTTTCGTCGAACTCATGCGGTCGCTCGGTGCGAACCTTGCATGACCGACGTGGTTGGCCATCATGGCCTGCACCTCAGAAGCGAGGCAGGCCCCCATGTTGCCGCCCCACACTGGCGGACGTGGATCTTGCGGGCGAAAGATTTTTAAGGAGCGGCGATGATCATCGCCATTGACGGGCCCGCAGCATCCGGCAAAGGCACCATCGGCAAACGCCTCGCCGAGCACTACGGATTGCGCCACCTCGACACCGGCCTGCTCTACCGGGCGGTTGCCAAAGCGGTGCTCGACGCCGGCCACGACCCCAACGATCGCGCGCATGCGATCGCCGCCGCGCAGAAGCTCGATCCTGCAGCGATGGACGAGGATGCGCTGAAACGACCCGGCCTGGCGGAGGCGGCCTCGATCGTGTCCGCCATCCCGGAGGTTCGCGCCGCACTGCTCGCATTCCAACGGATGTTTGCCGCCACCCCGCCGGGCGCCGTGCTCGACGGGCGCGACATCGGCACCGTGGTTGCGCCTCACGCCGATGTGAAGATCTTTCTGGATGCCGCGCCGCAGGTGCGCGCCCGGCGCCGCTACCTCGAGCGCAGGGCGCGCGGCGAGGATGCCAACGAGGCGGAAATTCTGGCCGATATCCTGCGGCGGGACGAACGCGACCGCACGCGGGCGGTGGCGCCGCTCCTGCGCGCTCCGGACGCGCACTTGCTCGATACCACGCATTTGGATATAGACGCCGCATTCCGGGCCGCCGTGGCCATCGTCGAGGCTGCACGAGCGGGTTGAGGGTTGCGTCGGCCCTCGATTTTGGGCTGAAATTGCCTTCGCTTATGCCGCGGATGCCCGCGGCCACCGGAACAACATCGTCCCGACCGTTCGGATGATCGGGCCGGCTCGCTGCCGAAGGCAGCGCCAGCCAGGGGTCGCGGGGCCCTTGGCCCGAACGGAACGGACGCCACACAAGCCGCCGGTCTGCCCGTCAGGAGATTTCATGGCCAACGCCACCAGTGCCGCGCCCTCGCGCGAGGAGTTCGCCAAGCTGCTCGACGAATCGATCGGCAGCGGCAATCTGCAGGAAGGGTCCGTCGTCAAAGGGACCGTCATTGCCATCGAAAAAGATTTCGCCGTCATCGACGTCGGCCTGAAGACCGAAGGCCGTGTCGCCTTGCGCGAGTTTGCCAGTCCGGGCCGGCCGCCCGAGATCAAGGTCGGGGACGTGGTGGAGGTCTATCTCGAGCGGGTGGAAAATGCGCTCGGCGAGGCGGTGCTGTCGCGCGACAAGGCGCGCCGCGAGGAGAGCTGGGGCCGGCTCGAGGCCGCCTTCAAAAACAACGAGAAGGTCCAGGGCGTCATCTTCAATCAGGTCAAGGGGGGATTTACCGTCGATCTCGACGGGGCGGTGGCGTTCCTGCCGCGCAGCCAGGTGGACATTCGCCCGATCCGCGACGTGACGCCGCTGATGAACGTGCCGCAGCCGTTCCAGATCCTGAAAATGGACCGCCGCCGCGGCAACATCGTGGTTTCCCGCCGTTCGGTGCTGGAAGAAACGCGCGCCGAACAACGGCAGGAGCTGGTGCAGAATCTCGAGGAAGGCCAGGTGGTCGAGGGCGTGGTCAAGAACATCACCGAATACGGCGCCTTCGTCGATCTCGGCGGCATCGACGGCCTCTTGCACGTGACCGACATCGCCTGGCGGCGCATCAATCATCCGAGCGAGGCGCTCAGCATCGGCCAGCACGTGAAGGTGAAGATCATCAAAATCAATCACGAGACGCACCGCATCTCGCTCGGTATGAAGCAATTGCTCGACGACCCGTGGCAGGGGATCGAGTCCAGATATCCGGTCGGCGCCCGCTTCAAGGGCCGCGTCACCAACATCACCGACTACGGCGCCTTTGTCGAACTCGAGCCCGGCATCGAAGGCCTGATCCACGTTTCCGAAATGTCGTGGACGAAGAAGAACGTCCACCCCGGCAAGATCGTCTCCACCTCGCAGGAGGTCGAGGTCCAGGTGCTCGAGGTCGATCCGGTCAAGCGCCGCATCTCACTCGGGTTGAAGCAGACCATGCGCAACCCGTGGGAGGTGTTCGTGGAGAAATATCCGCCCGGCAGCGTGGTCGAAGGCGAAGTCAAAAACAAAACCGAATTCGGCCTGTTCCTTGGCCTCGACGGCGACGTGGACGGCATGGTCCACCTCTCCGATCTCGACTGGAAACGTCCCGGCGAACAGGTGATCGAGGAATACAAGAAGGGCGACAAGGTCAAGGCCATCGTGCTGGATGTCGATGTGGAGAAGGAGCGGATTTCGCTCGGCATCAAGCAGCTTCAGGGCGATCCCTTCGCGTCCGGCGGCGCCGGCGACCTCAAGAAAGGTTCGGTCGTCACGTGCGAGGTGATCGAGATCAAGGAATCGGGCCTCGACGTGAAGATCGTGGGCACCGATCTCACCACCTTTATCAAACGCTCCGAACTCGCGCGCGACCGTCACGACCAGCGCACCGACCGCTTCCAGGTCGGGCAGAAGTTCGACGCGCGGGTGACCCAATTCGACCGGCGCGCGCACAAGATCACGGTATCGATCAAGGCGCTCGAAGTGGCGGAGGAGAAGGAGGCGATCGCCCAATACGGCTCCTCGGACTCCGGCGCCACGCTGGGCGACATTCTCGGCACCGCGCTGCGGCGCAAGGGCGCCGAGCAATCGGAAAAAGGCGACTGAGGCTTCGTCCGCCCGCGCCGCCGCGGGCCGCCTTGCCCGGACTTCAACGGAAACCTATGCTTCCCGCCGCGCCGCGCGCGACCGGGAAGCCGCCGCGTTTTGCCATCGCGAAGCCGTGATCCGCGGTTAATCGCCGTCGCATTTGCATCTCCGTTACCCGCAGAGAGGAGCTCAAAACATGCCGCTCGATGCTGATCACATTGTCGACCGTCGTCGCATGCGCCGCCAGCTCACGTTCTGGCGGATTGTTGCGGTTCTGGTCACCATCGCGTTCGTCATCGGCGTCGGCAGTCTGGGCGCACAACGCGCCGGGCTCGCCGTGACCGGCAGCGACGGCATCGCGCGCGTGACCATCAGCGGCACCATCGGCACCAACCTCGCGCGGGTCCGGGCCCTGGAGGACCTCGCGAGGTCCAACTACAAGGCGGTGATCGTGCACATCAGCAGCCCGGGCGGAACGGTGTCAGGCGCCGAGCAGCTCTACGACGCCCTCACGCGCCTCAAAGCGAGCAAACCGCTCGTGGTGGTGGTCGATACGCTGGCCGCCTCCGGCGGTTACATAGCGGCCATGGCCTCCGATCACATCATCGCCCAGCAGAGCTCTCTGATCGGTTCGATCGGAGTTCTATTCCAGTATCCGGATGTGACCGAGCTGATGAAAACGCTCGGGGTGAAGGTCGAAGCGATCCGTTCCGGCGCCCTGAAGGCCATGCCCAATCCTTTCGAGCCGACCAGCCCCGAAGCGCGCGCGGCCATCGACGCGGTGGTGAAGGATTCCTACAACTGGTTTCGCGGGCTGGTGGCCGAGCGGCGCAAACTGAGCGGGGCCGAACTGGAGGCCGTGGCCGACGGGCGGATCTTCACCGGCCGCCAGGCGCTGGAATTGAAGCTCGTGGACGCGCTGGGCAACGAGCAGACCGCCCGCGAATGGCTCGCCAAAGAAAAAAACATCGATCTGAACACGCCGGTCCGCGACTACCGGCTGCAACGTTCGCGTCTGGGGGATCTGCCGCTGATCCACGCCGCAATCATGGGCGTGAGCGAGGCGTTGGGGCTCGTCTCCCTCGCCCGGCGTCTGGAGGAGACCGGCACCGTCCAGGCGATCGAACGACTCAACCTTGACGGGCTTCTCGCCCTTTGGCACCCTCCTGCAAGCAACTGAAAACAGCCGACTTTTTACGTCAAGCGACCGTCTCATGATCAAATCGGAACTCGTCCAGCGTATCGCCGCACAAAATCCGCATCTCTACCAGCGCGACGTCGAAAACATCGTCAATGCCATCCTCGGCGAGATCACCGCGGCGCTGGCACGCGGAGACCGGGTGGAGCTGCGCGGTTTCGGTGCGTTTTCCGTGAAACATCGCCCCGCCCGCACCGGGCGCAACCCGCGGACCGGCGCACATGTGGCAGTGGCGCAGAAATGCGTGCCGTTCTTCAAGACCGGCAAGGAAATGCGAGAACGTCTGAACAAGACCGGCGTCTAGCCCCGCGGCGGCCGGGAAGACGAGCCCATCGGCAAGCCGGTGCCGGAACGGCACCGGCGCAAAAGGCGCCTCATGCGAAAGATCATCGCGGCCGTCATTCTCGTCCCTCTCGGCATCGTGCTGGTGCTGTTTGCGGTCGCAAACCGCGAAGTGGTTACGCTGACCTTTGATCCTTTCGACCGCACCCAGCCGGCGCTGGCGCTGAGAATGCCGCTGTTCCTGCTGAGTTTCGTGCTGGTGGGGATCGGCGTGCTGATCGGCGGTTGCGTGACCTGGCTCAGGCAGCGTCGGTGGCGCGTCCGCGCGCGCGAGGCGGAGCGCGAAGTGCGGCTGCTGCGCGAACAACTGGCCGCACGGCGCACGTTGCACGACGAGGCGCAACAGACTCCCCCTGCGGAAACCTTGCACGCGCCTGCGCCGCGCCAACTGCCGCCCGCTGCCTAAGCCGCTCCGGGCGGCGGCCCTCCGCATGCAGCGGACAGCCGGCAGACAAATGCGCGCGTTCGCGGTAGAACCTGACGACGAAACCGAGCCGACATGTCCTTGTTGGTGAAAATTTGCGGGCTGAACACGCCGGAGACGCTCGACGCCGCACTGGCCGCGGGCGCCGATATGCTCGGCTTTGTGTTCTTCGAGCCTTCGCCCCGTCACCTGGAACCGGAGCAAGCGCGGGCGCTCGGCCGGCGCGTGCAAGGCCGGGCGCGCAAGGTGGCGCTGTCGGTCAACGCCGGCGACGCGGAACTTGCCGCAAGCATCGCGGCGCTCGGACCCGATCTCTTGCAACTGCACGGCTGTGAATCGCCGGAGCGCGTCGCCATGGTGCGCGCACGCTTCGGTCTTCCGGTCATGAAGGCGATTCCGGTGGCCACGGCGGATGACCTTGCGCCGGTTGCCCGCTACGCCGCGGTCGCCGACTGGCTGGTGTTCGACGCCCGCGCCCCACGCGATGCCACCCGCCCGGGCGGCCTCGGGCAGCCCTTCGACTGGCGCCTGTTGCAGAGCCTTGACATCCCGGTGCCGTTCATGGTGTCGGGCGGCCTCGACGCGGGCAACGTCGGCGACGCCGTGCGGCTCACGCGCGCCGCCGCCGTCGATGTCTCCTCCGGGGTCGAACGCGCACCGGGCGTGAAGGACCCGGAGAAAATTCGCGCCTTTATTCGCGCCGCGCGGGCGGCAACGCGCGCGACCGCCGGAGTGACGGACACCGCATGAGCATGCCTGAGCCAAACTCGTTTCGCACCGGTCCGGATGAGCGCGGGCACTTCGGCGTCTATGGCGGCCGCTTCGTCGCCGAGACGCTGATGCCGCTGATCCTGGAACTGGAGAAGGCCTACGCCGCGGCCAAGGCGGACCCCGCCTTTCAACACGAGATGGACGGGTATCTGACCCATTACGTGGGCCGGCCGAGCCCGCTCTATTACGCAGAGCGGCTTACCGAATATCTGCGGGCGGCGGCGGCCAAGAAGGGGCGCGCCGGCGGCGCCAAAATTTATTTCAAGCGCGACGAGCTGAACCATACCGGCGCGCACAAGGTCAACAACGTGCTCGGCCAGATTCTGTTGGCGCGCCGTATGGGCAAGCCGCGCGTGATCGCCGAAACGGGCGCGGGCCAGCACGGCGTGGCCACCGCGACCATGTGCGCACGCTTCGGCCTCAAATGTGTGGTTTATATGGGCGCCGTGGATGTTGAACGGCAGAAACCCAATGTGTTTCGCATGCGGATGCTGGGCGCCGAGGTGCGGCCGGTCACTTCCGGTTCGAAAACGCTGAAGGACGCCATGAACGAAGCCCTGCGCGACTGGGTGAGCAATGTCGCCGACACGTTCTACTGCATCGGCACCGTCGCCGGGCCGCATCCTTATCCGATGATGGTGCGCGATTTTCAGTCGGTGATCGGCCGTGAGACCCGGGAACAAATGCTGCAGGCGGAGGGACGCCTGCCCGACTCGCTCGTCGCCTGCATCGGCGGCGGCTCGAACGCCATGGGCCTGTTCCATCCCTTCCTCGACGAGCGCGGGGTGGAAATTTACGGCGTCGAAGCCGCCGGGCGGGGGCTGAAATCCGGCCGGCATGCCGCCTCCATCGCCGGCGGCCGCCCCGGCGTGCTGCACGGCAACCGCACCTATCTGTTGATGGATGACGACGGGCAGATCGCGGAGGCGCACTCCATTTCAGCCGGCCTCGACTATCCCGGCATCGGGCCGGAACACGCCTGGCTCAACGATGTCGGCCGCGTCAAATATCTCGCCGCCACCGACAAGGAGGCGCTGGCCGCGTTCCGGCTCTGCTGCCGGCTCGAAGGCATCATCCCCGCGCTTGAGCCGGCGCATGCGCTCGCCAAGGTGATCGAGCTGGCGCCCACCAAGCCGCGGGATCACCTGATGGTGATGAATTTGTGCGGCCGCGGCGACAAGGACCTTGAAACCGTGGCGCGGCATCTGGAGGACGGCGCGCCATGATCCGGCTTTTGCAAAGCTGGCAGACAATGAGCCGGCAGAAGCGCGTCGGCTGGACGATTCTGGTCATCTCCGTCGGCTATCTCCTTTACTTTCTCAAGGCCCGCCTGTTCGCGCCCGGTCCGGAGATCACCCGCAAGGAATGGCTCTACTTCGGCCTCACCTTCGTCGGCATCATGATCGGCACCATCAATATCCGCATGGCCGAAATGCGGGAGCGCAATCAGAAGCTGATGACGCTCAGCGATTTCATTCCGCCCAAGCAATGACACGCATCGACCACCGCTTCGCCGCGCTGAAAGCGCAAGGGAGGGCTGCGCTCGTGACCTTCGTCACCGCCGGCGATCCCGATCCGGACACCTCGCTCCGCATCGTCAAGGCGCTGCCCAAGGCCGGCGCCGACCTGATCGAGCTCGGTATGCCGTTCACCGACCCGATGGCCGACGGCCCCGCCATCCAGGCGGCCAATCTGCGCGCCCTTGCCGCCGGCCAGACCATGAAAAAGACGCTGGCGCTTGTGCGCGAGTTCCGCAAGCAGGACGATGCCACTCCTCTCGTGCTCATGGGATACTACAATCCCATCTACGTTTACGGCGTCGATCGCTTTCTTGCCGACGCCAAGGCGGCCGGCGTCGATGGCCTGATCGTGGTCGATCTGCCGCCGGAGGAGGACGACGAACTGTGCCTGCCGGCGCTGAGGACGGGATTGAATTTCATCCGCCTGGCAACGCCGACCACCGACGACAAGCGGCTGCCCGCGGTGCTGGCGAACACTTCCGGTTTTGTTTACTACGTATCGATCACCGGCATCACCGGCACCGCGGCGCCTAACTTCGCCCGGGTCAAAGCCGCGGTGGCGGACCTCAAGCGCCATACCGATCTTCCGGTCGCGGTGGGCTTCGGTGTGCGCACGGCAAGCGACGTCCGCGCCCTGGCGCAGGCCGCAGACGGCGTGGTGGTCGGCTCGGCGCTGGTGCGGACGATCGAGCAAAGTCTCGGCCGCAACGGTCGGGCCACCGCCCGCACGGTGGCCGCCGTCGGCGCGCTGGTGCGCCGGCTGGCCGCCGGGGTGGGTTCCGTCCGAGGCAAAAAATGACGCCGCAACCGTAGCTTAAGGCAAACGCGGCAAAGGCTGTGAAGCCGCCACGGGCGTGCTTAAATAAGTTTGGACCTTGAGTCGCAGAACACCGCATGAACTGGATTACCAACGTCGTCCGGCCGAAGATCCGCTCCTTCCTCAACCGCAGGGAGACACCGGAAAATCTTTGGATCAAATGCCCGGAGACCGGGCAGCTCGTGTTCTACAAGGACGTCGAGGCCAACCAGTTCGTCATCCCCAACTCCAACTACCACATGCGCATGGGGGCGGTGGCGCGGCTCAAATCCATGTTCGACGGCGAAACCTGGCTCGACATCGCGATCCCCGAAGTCCCCGTCGATCCGCTCAAATTCCGCGACGAACGCCGCTACATCGACCGGCTGCGCGACGCGCGCGCCAAGACCAACATGGCGGACGCGGTGAAGCTCGGCCTCGGCAAGCTGGACGGCCTTCCCGTCGTCATCGGGGTGCAGGACTTCGATTTCATGGGCGGCTCGCTCGGCATGGCGGCGGGCGAAGCGGTCATCACCGGCCTGCGCACCGCGGTCGATCGCGGCACGCCCTTCATCATGTTCGCCGCCTCAGGCGGCGCGCGCATGCAGGAAGGGATCCTTTCGTTGATGCAATTGCCGCGCACCACGGTCGCGGTGCAGGAACTGCGCGAGGCGGGCAAGCCTTACATCGTCGTGCTCACCAATCCGACCACCGGCGGCGTCACCGCCTCCTATGCCATGCTGGGCGACGTGCACATCGCCGAGCCCGGCGCGCTGATCGGCTTCGCCGGACCGCGCGTGATCGAGCAGACGATCCGCGAAAAACTCCCCGAGGGTTTCCAGAAGGCCGAGTTCCTGCGCCAGCACGGCATGGTGGACATGGTGGTGCATCGCCACCAGCTGCGCGCCACGCTGTCGCAACTGTGCCGGATCCTGACCAAAACGCCGCCCGCTCAGCGACCGCGTTCAAATCTGCCCGCGCCGGCGCGCGCGTGACGGCGCAAACGTTCGCCTTCATGGCTCCGCTCGACGATATTCTGGCGCGGCTGCTGGCGCTGCACCCAAAGCGCATCGACCTTTCACTGGACCGCATGTGGCGGATCCTCGACGCGCTCGGCCACCCCGAACGCCGTCTGCCGCCGGTGATCCATGTCGCCGGCACCAACGGCAAGGGCTCCACCATCGCCTTCCTGCGCGCGATCCTGGAAGCGGCCGGCCGCCGCGTGCATGTCTATACCTCGCCGCATCTGGTGCGCATCAACGAGCGCTTTCGCCTGGGCGCCGCCGGCGGCGGGCGGCTCGTTTCCGATGCGGAATTGTCGGCCGCGCTCGCCGAATGCGAAACCGCCAATGCCGGCGCACCGATCACCGTGTTCGAAATCGAAACCGCTGCGGCCTTCCTGTTGTTCTCGCGCCATGCGGCGGATGTGCTTTTGCTGGAGGTCGGACTCGGCGGCCGCCTCGACGCCACCAACGTGATCGAGCGGCCGCGCGCGTGCGTGATCACGCCGGTCTCGCTCGACCACGCCGAATATCTCGGCAACGACATCGCCGGCATCGCCGCCGAAAAAGCCGGGATCATCAAGCGCGGCGTGCCGCTGGTGGTCGCGCCGCAGACTCCCGAGGCATTGGCGGTGATCGAGCGCCGCGCGGCCACCCTGCACGCGCCGCTGCATGCGGCCGGACAGCACTGGCACGCGCACGAAGAACGCGGGCGCCTGGTGTATCAGGACGACGACGGCCTGCTCGACCTGCCGGCGCCCAAGCTGAAAGGGCGGCATCAATTCGACAACGCCGGCGTCGCCGTCGCGACGTTGCGCGCGGTGCGGGAAGCGCTGCCGTACAGCGCCTTTGAAACGGGGTTGCAGCGGGCGGACTGGCCGGGCCGGCTGCAATTGCTCACCCACGGCAATCTTGCGGCACTGCTGCCGGCGGGGAGCGAACTGTGGCTCGATGGCGGGCACAACCCGGACGGCGGCCGCGCCGTCGCCGCCGCACTGTGCGAGCTGGAGGAGCGCGTGCCGCGACCGCTCATTCTCGTGGTCGGCATGTTATCGACCAAAGACTGCGCCGGCTTTTTGCGCCATTTCGCCGGCATCGCCCACCGCCTGATCGCGGTGCCAATCGCGGGGCAGGACAAAACCATCGCACCTGAAATTCTCGCCGAAACCGCGCGCGCGGCCGGAATAGCCGCGCAACCGAGCCGCGACGTGCAGACGGCGCTTGCCGCCATCGCGCAGCTTGAACTCGCCACAGCGCCGCGCATTCTGATCACGGGCTCGCTCTACCTCGCCGGTGAAGTGCTCGCCGGCAACGGAACCCCGCCCGCGTAGGCGCCGACAACGCCAGATTTGCATGCGAGCAATGCCGACGACGCCAGTTTAGAGCATTTGTACTTTACTTCCTGCACCCGCTTCGACATCGATAGTCAGGAAGCATCATCTCGGGCGCATATCGTATCGGGCGCATATCGTAATCGGACGCAAATCGTAATCGGACGCAAATCGTGTCGAGCGCATTCGTTCAGGCTGCGGTCATATTGCTGCGCGAGGGGCTCGAGGCCCTGCTCGTGATCGCCGCGCTGGCAGCCTATCTCAACAAGGTCGGCGCACACGACCGCCTGCCAGCGCTCTATTCCGGAGCGGGTCTTGCCGTGATCGCCAGCCTGATTGCGGCCTGGATATTCGAAGCCTTCAACAACGGCATGCACGATGATCTGCTCGAAGGCGTGGTGATCCTGTGCGCGGCGGCACTGATGCTGTACGTGAGCGGCTGGTTGTTCGTGCGCCAGGATCCGCGCGCGTGGCAAGGCTATCTGCGCAACAAGGCAGACGCCGCACTGGCCCGCCGCACCGGCATGGCGATCGCGGCGCTGGCGTTTCTGGCGGTGTTCCGCGAGGGCGCCGAGACCGTGCTGTTCGTGCATGCGCTGGCGAAAACCGAGAACGGCTGGAGCCTGGATCTTTTGGCGGGGCTGGCGGCGGCGGCCGTCGCGCTCGGATTTTTGTTCTTCGCGATCAACAGCGTGGCGCGCCATATTCCGCTGCGGCCGCTGTTCGTGACCACGTCGGCTTTCCTGTTCATCATGGCGATCAAATTCATCGGCGAGGCGGTGCAGGAATTCCAAGAGCAGCAATATCTCGGCTTCACGGAAGCCCCCGGCGCCGCCTGGCTTGACCGCCTCGGCCTCAATCCAAGCCTTGAGGCAATCGCGCTGCAACTCGCCGTGATCGTGGGGGCGCTGGTCACCTTTGTCGCGCTGGACCGCCGCGGACGGCACGCCGCGGCCGCCGAAGCACGCAAGCACAACTGACCGGCGCCGCGGCGGTATGCGGCGATAGCGCAAACACCCCGCCCTCGTCTCCGCGATCGCCCATGTTTACGGCGGCGACCACGGCGGCAGCCACGTCAACCCGCCGCACACGCGGCGGCTCGCCTCAGACGGAAGCCGTGATCCACTGCTCGAGTTTTTGTCTGGGGGCGGCGCCGACCTGCCGCGATGCAGGCTGACCGTTCTTGAAAATCATGAGCGTGGGAATCGACATGATGCCGTATTTCGCGGCGGTCGCCGGGTTTTCGTCCACGTTGAGTTTGACGATCTTCACCTTGTCGCCGAGCGCACCGGCGATTTCCTCGAGCGCCGGCGCAATCATGCGGCACGGGCCGCACCACTCGGCCCAGAAATCGACCACGACCGGGCCGGTCGCCTTCAGGACTTCGGTCTCAAATGTTGCATCGGTGACCTTGCCCACTGCCATGGAACACCTCGGGGATTGCATCAAAGGGAACGTGAACCTATGGACGCCGCCTCACGGCGTCAAGGCGTCCCCGGCGGCAAGCGCCGCCGCAAGCGCCGCGTCAAGCACATGGGCGGGGATTTCCATCAATAGAGGAGTTTCCGTCCACAACAGCGCGGCGCGCACCGGCCGCCCGGCATAGAGCTGATCGAGAACGGCACGGTACAGCGCCAGCTGTCTGATATACTGCGGGTATCGCGCAACCGCATCCTCGACGCTCGACGGCACGTCGCGGCCGGTCTTGTAATCGGCAATCAGGATTGCGTCGGCCGTCACCGCCAAACGATCCACCTGGCCGACCACCATCCGCTCGCCGAGGCGGCCGGCCACCGGCACCTCTGCCTTGCTTCCCGGCGCGAACAAAGCCGCAAATCGCACATCCTCAAGCACCCGCCGCACGTGTGCGGCAATATCCTCCTGCTCCGCCGCGCTCAGTCGGCCGTCGCGGCCGATG
>Ga0101944_10006233_pt1 | contig 12886 bp, 9 predicted proteins | sample DewCreD2012metaG_FD_75245 | JGI IMG/M metagenome (GOLD analysis project Ga0101944, IMG submission 75245) | Hot spring sediment bacterial and archeal communities from British Columbia, Canada, to study Microbial Dark Matter (Phase II) - Dewar... ... | reverse complement strand
ATTTTCCAGCAGCCATTCTAAAACTTTCGGCGCCAGGGTCAGCGGGTCGCCGCCCGATAGCAGGACATCTCGAATTTGGGGGGTATGGCGGATGTAATCTAACTGTAAGTTGAATTCTTCTTTGGAAAACGTCGCCGCCGGATCGCCGACCAGGCGCGAACGGGTGCAATATCGGCAATAGGAAGCGCATTGGGTGGTTACCAGCATCAGCACGCGATCGGGATAACGGTGCACCAAGCCGGGAACAGGAGAATGGCGGTCTTCTGCCAGCGAGTCTTCCATCATACCGGTAAATCGGACCAGCTCTTTGGCGGTTGGGATGACCTGCCGCCGGATCGGATCATCCGGCTTGTCTGGTTGAATTAAAGAAGCGAAGTAAGGGGTGATATCGACTCGGAATAATTTTTGTTGCGAAAGGGCTTCCCGCTCGCTGGGGGTGAGTGGGAAAAGCTTTTCGAAATCTTCGATTGAATTAAGCCGGTTACTCAACTGCCATCGCCAATCATTCCATTGGTCATCCGGGATATTTTGGTAAAGATTAGCCCGCCGCGATGGAAACGGTGATTGTGTCATTGGTTTCTCCTTTCAAAGCATTGTTGATTTTATTTTACATGAAAACAGGTTTGTTGAATAAGATGATTCAGGAAATACCGAAATATAAAATTTATATAAGAAAAATTCAACCATCTTGACGATGGTTTTATGGCATGGTATCCTTAATAGCGATGTTTTAGCAGTCTATGAATGAGACTGCTAAATAAAGGTAGCTTATGAAAACACTAACCGAGAGACAAAAATACATATTGACGTTAGTTATCCATGAATACATTCAAACAGCCGCGCCAGTTGCTTCTATGCCTTTGGTGGAAACGTACAACTTAGGCATGAGTTCTGCAACGGTAAGAAATGAGATGGCTGCTTTGACTGAGATGGGATATCTGCGTCAACCCCACACCTCATCCGGTCGGGTGCCGACGGAAGAGGGGTACCGTTATTTCGTCAGCCAACTGCTCAATCGTATCGATTTGCCCGAATCCACCCGCCATATGATCAGTCATCAATTCTACCAAATGCAGAACGATATCGAGCAATCCATGCGTTTGGCAGCTTCGGTGTTGGCAAGTCAATCGCAGGCGGCATCGCTGGTAACCGCCCCTCATGCGGATACAGCCAGGTTGAAGCATTTAGAATTAATTGCCACCCGCGGCAATCAGGTGCTGATGGTGGTGGTGTTGATGGGCGGCGAGATTCACCAGCGCATCTTCAATCTGGATGAGTATATCGCCCAGGATCAGCTCTCGATTATTTCCGATCGGATCACCAGGATTTTTCAGGGTAAAACGGTTGACCAGATGCGGTCAACCTCGGTCGAATTACAGCCGGTGGAGAAAGATATTGTCAAATTGCTGGAGCTTGAAATGCGGTCGGCGCAGGCAGCTCCGGCTGGCGAAATTTATCTCGATGGGCTGTCCAACGTTCTGGCAGAACCGGAATTCGCCGATTCAGAAGAAGCCCGCAAGGCAATCCGAGTCCTGGAAGAGCGTTCTTTACTGCACAATTTACTTGCCCGTACCATCTTAAATGAGGCAGTTGGCGGGGTTCAGGTATTGATCGGCGGAGAGGGCAGTATGGAAGAATTGCGTCCGTTCTCGGTTATCCTCTCCCGCTATGGCACCCCCGGCTTGGCAACCGGGACATTGGGCGTGTTAGGCCCGATGAGGATGTCGTATGGGCGAACCATCTCCACTATTCGTTATCTGTCGAGGGTTCTCAGTGATCTCGTCGCCGAGACGCTGGTTGAATAATCTATGAGAAGAGGTGTTGGGTAAATGGCAAAACATAGTGAATCAACCAATAAAGACCGTCAGACTCGAAAGCGAGCCGCCGCCGCTTATTCAGATGCAGCTCCAGCCGAAAAGGGACATTCTGAATCCACACCGAGTCAGGCAGAATTAAATCAACCCGCTCAGGAGGAGACATTGGTAGAAACGATTGAAGAAAAGGTCGGTGAGGTTGCTCAGAGCAGCCTTTCCGAGGAGATTGAAGCATTGAAGAATGAGATTGAAAGATTAAAAGCTCAATCCGCTGAATATTTTGACGGCTGGCAGCGTGAACGAGCAGATTTTTTGAATTACAAACGAAGACAAGAACGTGATCAGGCGCAGTTGAGATCCCAAATTACCGGTGAAATCATCAAGCGCTATCTGGCGATTCATGATGACCTTGAGTTAGCCTTGAAAAATCAACCCAAAGACCCCGAAAATTCAAGTTGGGGGGATGGGATCGGTCTGATTTTACGCAAACTGCAAGGGATTTTAGAAGCAGAAGGAGTCCAACGTATTGAGAGTGAAAACCAGCAGTTCGATCCAAATGTTCATGAGGCGATCACATTAGAAGACAGCCCTGATCATGAAAGCAATCAAATAATCGAAGTCGTACAACAAGGATACAAACTCGGCGATCGTGTATTACGACCAGCCCGAGTAAGAGTAGCACGTTAGGAGGCATAATCATATGGGAAAAATCATAGGTATCGATTTAGGAACTACAAACTCTGTTGTGGCGGTGATGTCGGGTGGTGAACCGATGGTGATACCGACCGCCGAAGGTGAACGGCTCTGTCCATCGGTGGTAGCGGTCAATAAAAATCATGAACGTTTGGTCGGACGGGCAGCCCGCAACCAGGCGATTGTTAATCCCGAAAACACCATTTTCTCGATTAAGCGTTTTATGGGACGGAAGTATGACGACCCCGAGGTCCAAAAGGCGATTCAACGGGTACCGTACAAGGTAACCAAAGCCCCGAACGGGGATGTGCGGGTGATTTTGGATGGCAAGGAATACTCGCCGCCGGAAATTTCAGCCATGATCCTGGCAAAACTGAAAGCGGATGCCGAAGCCTTTTTAGGGGAAACGATCACCCAGGCGGTGATTACCGTTCCGGCTTATTTCAATGATGCCCAGCGCAATGCCACCAAGGACGCCGGTAAAATTGCCGGTTTGGAAGTGCTGCGGATCATCAATGAGCCGACGGCTTCTTCCTTGGCGTATGGTTTAGATAAGAAGAAAAACGAGGTCATCGCTGTATATGACCTGGGCGGTGGTACATTTGATATTTCAATCCTCGATGTAGGGGAAGGGGTTTTCCAGGTACGCTCAACATCCGGAGATACTTTCTTGGGCGGCGATGATTTTGATCAGCGGCTGATGGATTACCTGATCGAGGAATTCAAGAAGCAGAATAACATGGATTTACGCAACGATCGCCAGGCGCTTCAGCGTTTGCGCGAAGCCGCAGAGAAAGCCAAGATTGAACTCTCTTCGGTCATGCAGACGGAGATCAACCTGCCTTACATCACGGCAGATGCTACCGGTCCAAAACATCTGGTCATGACGATCACCCGCGCCAAATTGGAGCAATTGACCGGTGACCTGATCAACCGCTCCCTCGACCCGGTTCGCCGGGCTTTATCCGATGCCGGTCTAAAGCCTTCGGATATTAACGAGGTGGTTTTGGTCGGTGGAATGACCCGTATGCCGGCTGTGCAAGAAGCTGTGCGCCGCGAGTTCAATAAAGAACCCCATAAAGGCGTTAACCCCGATGAGGTTGTGGCGGTCGGTGCTGCGATACAAGCAGGCGTCTTGGGTGGACAGGTGAAAGATATTCTTCTCCTGGATGTAACGCCTTTGACTTTATCGGTTGAGACCTTGGGCGGCGTAGCCACCCCGATCATCGAACGCAATACCACCATTCCAACCCGCAAGAGCCAGATCTTTTCAACCGCGGCAGATGCCCAAACCCAGGTGGAGATTCACGTATTGCAGGGTGAACGCCCGATGGCGGTTGATAATAAGTCTTTGGGTAAGTTTATCCTGGATGGTATCCCGCCGGCGCCGCGCGGCATCCCGCAGATTGAGGTTACATTTGATATTGACGCCAACGGTATTCTCAATGTTACCGCCGTGGATAAAGCGACCAACCGCAGTCAGAAAATTACCATTACCGCTTCCTCCGGCTTGACCGAGCAGGAAATTGAACGGATGAAACGCGAAGCCGAACTCCACGCAGAAGAAGACCGCAAGCGCAAAGAGTTGATCGAAGCTCGCAACTATGCCGATTCGGTTGCCTATACCGCCGAGAAAACATTATCCGATGCCGGCGATAAGGTGGATGCCGGTTTGAAGAGCCAGGTAGAAGCGGCGGTTAAGAAACTGCGCGAAAAGATGAATTCCGATAATGCCGATGCCATTCGCAAAGAAGCAGAAGAAGTAGGGAAACTGCTGCAGAAGATCGGTGCCAGTATGTACCAGCAGGGTACGCCGGCGGGTGGAACCGGTCCAACCCCGGCGGGTGAACCCGGCGGAACCCGTCCGGGTGGTGATGAAGATGTGGTTGACGGCGAGTTTCGCAATGCCTAGGGATGTTTTAATAGTATAATTGCGCTCTAAATAGATAGCCTGATAGGGTAATCACCTATCAGGCTTGAAATTCTTCATTGTGACAGGACTATGGTCGATCGAGATTACTATGAAATATTAGGGGTTCCCCGCAATGCCACCGCCGATGAGCTAAAATCTGCGTTTCGGAACCTGGCGCGCAAATACCATCCGGATGTGAATAAATCACCGGACGCGGAGGAGCGGTTTAAAGAGATCAACGAAGCCTATGCCGTTCTTTCGGATAACGATAAGCGGGCAGCGTATGACCGCTATGGCAAAGCCGGATTGAATGGCATGGGTGGAATGCCCGACTTTACGACGTTCGATTTCTCGGATATTTTTGAGGAATTTTTCGGGTTTTCCACCAGCAGCCGCAGGCAATCCCGAAATGCTCCCCGCCGCGGCGCGGACCTGAACTATACGATTGTCCTGACCTTTGAAGAAGCGGTTTTAGGCGCTGAGAAAGAAATCGAAATTACCCGGGATGAAGTATGCGAATCGTGCCGCGGCAGCGGCGCCGAACCGGGAACATCTCCAATGACCTGCCCTACCTGCGGCGGGAGGGGAGAGGTACGAACGACACGCCAAACTTTCTTAGGGTCAATGGTACAGGTTACCACCTGTCCTACCTGTGGAGGGAAAGGCGAAACCATCTCTACGCCCTGCAGCACCTGCCGGGGACGCGGCGTGGTGCGCAAGACGGTCAAGAAAGTCATCCCGGTTCCTGCCGGTGTGGATAACGGTACCCAGATTCGCCTGGCAGGTGAAGGGCAGCCCGGCGTAAATGGCGGACCGAACGGCAATCTTTATTTGGATGTACAGGTAAAACCGCATAAGTTCTTCCGCCGTAATAAGGATGCGATCCTATTGGACGTGAATATCAATGTCGCCCAGGCAGCCTTGGGCGCAGAAATTGATGTGCCAACCATGGATGGGCCTACCCGTTTATACATTCCCGGCGGCACCCAGCCCGGCAAAGTCTTTACCCTGAAAGGGAAAGGGGTGCCCCACTTACGAAGCAAGAGCCGTGGGGATCAACTGGTTATTGTGAATGTCGAGATCCCGAAAAATTTGACCGGTGAACAGCGGAAATTGTTTGAGCAGCTCGGCAAGACCTTGGGCAATGATGTTACCCCTTCGGAGAGAAGTTTCATGGATTGGTTAAAGGAAGCGTTGGGTGGCTAAACCGTCCTGGTTGAAAGTTTCTTTGACTGCCGATGGAGAGCTTGCCGAAGCCATTTCGGAAGTTCTCTCGCGGTTTTCCCCGAACGGTGTAGCGGTAGAGTCGGACGTCATCTACAACGATGCGGAGGACGTAGGGACACCGGTTGGGCAGATCCGGGTCTATGCTTTTCTGCCGTTGGATGAACAAATTGAACAGACAAAACATAAAGTCGCTGAAGCGTTTTGGCATCTAAACCAAATCATGCCGGTTCCTGAGCCATCCTTTGAAGAGGTCGCCGAGAAAGACTGGGTGGAAGTATTCAAACAATATTACCATCCGATTCCGATCGGGCAGAAATTGCTGATCCTGCCGGCTTGGGCTGAACAGGCCGATCTCAGCCGGATCGCCGTGCGGATTGACCCGAGCAATGCCTTTGGAACCGGCACCCATCCCAGCACCCAGCTTTGCCTGGAATTGCTCGAAAAGCACACCCAGCCAGGTTCGACCGTGATCGATGTCGGCTGTGGTTCCGGAATTTTGTCGATCGCGGCGGTCAAATTAGGCGCCTATCGGGCTTTGGCGGTGGATATTGACTATGCTGCCGTACGCGCCACCCAGGAAAACGCCCAAGCCAACCAGGTTTTCGGTCAGATTGACACGGGCTATGGTTCGGTCAAGGAGATACGCGAAGGACAATTCTCGCTGAATAACGCTTCGCTGGTGGTGGTGAATATCCTTGCCCCGATCATCCTGCGGTTATTCGATTCAGGTCTGGCAGATTTGGTCAAGCCGAACGGGTTATTGCTTTTAGCCGGCATTTTGGCTGAACAAGGTCCCGCCATCGAAGCAGCCGCAATCGAGCGAGGTTTTGAGTTACTGGAAAAAGTCTTCAGCAGCGATTGGGTAGCCTTTGCTTTCCAGAGACGTTAGCAATCCTCTCTAAAATCAAAGACCTTCCCTTTTTTGATCACTGTTTTGACCAGATTTCCCCCAAAGCGATAGGCTAAGTGGCGGTAATCGGAAACAGAGAGGATCAGGAGATCGGCTTGTTTTCCGGTTTCTATTGAACCGATGCGGGCTTCCTGACCGATCGCCGCGGCAGCGTTGATGGTGGCCGCTGCCACTGCTTCTGCCGGGGTTAGATGCAATGTACGGCACGCCAGGGCGATGATGAACTGCATGCTCTCGCACCAGGCAGTGCCAGGGTTGATATCCGATGCCAGGGCAACCAGACAGCCCGATTCAATCAGCTCGCGGGCGGGAGCGTGTTCTTTTTCTCCCAAAGAGAAGGGGGTAGCCGGCAGAAGGACGGCAGCAGTTGTACTGCTCGCTAACATGGCTATCTCTGCTGTGGATATTTTGACCAGGTGATCGGCAGAAACAGCTCCAAGCTCAATAGCAAGCTGCACTCCCCCTAAATTGTTGAATTCATCTGCGTGGATTTTCAATGAGAAGCCAAACTTTTTAGCAGTTTCCAAAATTTGCCGGGATTGTTTCAGGCTGAATGCCCCTTCTTCACAGAAGACATCCGCAAAAATAAGCGGGAAAGTAGATCGGTGTTGGGTTTTCCACACGTCAGCCGCCGGCAGCATCTCGCGGCAGATAAGTTCGACATATGCCTGCCCATTCTCTCGCCGATACTCTTCCGGGATAGCATGGGCGCCGAGAAAGGTGGGAATGATTTCAACCGGTCCTGCACGGTTGAGCCGGTCGATGATTTCCAATTGTCTGATTTCGGTTGGCGTATCCAAACCATAGCCGGTTTTCACCTCGGCGGTGGTGGTGCCGTTCCGAAAGAGGGTTTTTAGCCGGGACCGGCTTTCGCTGAATAACGTATCATCGCTGGCAGAACGGGTTGCCCGTACCGTGTTGAGGATCCCTCCGCCGGCTTGTAAAATTTCAAGATAGGTTTTGCCTTGTAACCGCATCTCAAATTCCGCTGCCCGGTCGCCCGCCCAAACCAGATGGGTATGGGGATCGACCAAGCCGGGCATGACCACACCGTTTTCGGCATCCAGCCGCTCCTCATGCGGATAGGCTTCCAGCATTGGTGGGGTGGGACCGATCGCCCGGATCGTCTCTCCCTGAATGAGCACTGCTCCATTCTCGATCATCCCCAGCCTGCCGAACCGCTGTCCGCGTTGCGGTCCGCCGGTCAGTGTCAATAATTGAGAAGCAGAATGGATCAACATAGAATACGGTCAGCCTTTTTTATAAAGAGACCTGGTTTTATTAAGACCAGGTCTCTTGAGGCTTGAGTTTGGTTTACGGGATACCCCAAAGCCGGATGACGCCATCCCAATCCCACAGCATCAGCGTCGTTCCGTCCGGGGAAAAGCGTAATCCGTTGACTTCACCGGTGAACCCGGCCAGGGTGCCCATCAAAGTTGCATCGGGCACGCTCCAGAGGTTGATCGTTTTATCATCAGAGGCGGTTGCCAGGATGGTGCCATCTGGTGAGAACACGGCTGATTTAACCCGAAAGGTATGCTCGTTCATGGTTTGCAGCAGTTTACCGAAATCTGCCCCGCCCGGGTCTCCCCCCTGCCACAGACGGACAAGGTAATCGCTGGAGGTGGTGGCTATCAAGCTGTCGTCGGGTGAGAATGTGATAGACCAAATGGCATCTCCGTGGGCGTTGATGGTTCTGATCAATCGCCAGCGTTCCCCATTGTACTGCCAAAGCCGCACTGCGCCGTCGCTGTCTCCGGTGGCAGCCAGACTGCCCTTAGCTGAAAAGGCAGTGCTGTACACCCGTCCGTTATGCCCGGTCAGGCTGGCGATCATCTTTCCATCGGATACCTGATAAATTCGGGCGATCCCATTATCCCAGCCGGTCAAGAGTAGAGCACTATCCGGCGAGAAAGACATACTGGCAACCCAGGTCGGGAAATCTTGCAGCTCATGAATCAATTCACCGGTGGCAACCTTCCAGATACGGACAGGATTATTCAAAGAAGCCGTGGCGATATATTCACCGTTGGGTGAGAAAGCCACCGTCCATACCGTGGTGGTATGTTTATCCAGTTTTTGCAGGGTAGTGCCGTCGGCTGCATTTTGTAGTTCTACCCGCCCGCCCTCAAATTCGACGGCTTCGATGACTTCGCCGTTGATAAAAGCCGATCCAACCACCATGCCCCGGTCGATGCGTTTGAGCTGAGCCAGATCTTCCATCTTCCAAATGTTAATCGCCGTACTCCATGTGCTGGAAGCAATTCGGTCGCCGGAAGGAGAAAAGGCAACACTTTTGACAATAAAGGTATGCCCGCGCAGGATATCCAGCGGCGTTTTGGCGGCTACATTCCAGAGGCGGGTGGTGTAATCATCTCCGCCGCTGGCAAGCAGTTTGCCATCCGGGGAAAATGCAATGGAACGGACAATACCGGTATGACCTGTCAGGATACCGGCTAACTCGCCTTCGGGCAGTTTCCACATCATCAACGTTGAGTCGGATGAGGCCGAAGCGATATAAGTCCCATCCGGTGAAAAAGCTACGGCATTGACCCGTCCCTCGTGTCCCTCCAGGTTGAAGAGCAGTCGTCCATCGGAGATTTGCCATACCCTCACGCTGCGGTCATCCGAGCCGGATACCAGCAGGGTGCCGGTCGGCGAGAAGGCGACGCTGTTGACGCGTTCGGTGTGTCCGGAGAGCGTGAACAATAAACTGCCATCGGATACCTGCCAGATGCGGATGGTCTTATCGGCAGATGCCGTCGCCATCAATTTTCCGTCCGGCGAGAACGCAACACTTAAAACCTCACCCGAATGCCCTTCCAATGTGCGGACCAGTTTACCATCCGAAACCTGTACCAGGCGGGCAGTTTGATCCGTTGCTCCTAAGGCTATCATCTTCCCATCCGGTGAGAACGCCAGACTGCGAATGCTCAGGTCGCTGGCAAACGAGATGATCTCATCCAGGGAATCGGCATCGTAGATGGTTACACCGGTGATGGTGGCAACTGCCAGGAATCTGCCGTTTGGAGAATAGGCAATTTGTTCAATGGTGCCGCTGCCTAAGATTGCCAGTAGCTGCATCTGATTGACCAAATTGGGTTGGATAACCTGCAATTGGGGCGGCAGGGCGGTGCCTTCCAGAACCGGTAAGGCGATGGTTGGGGTTGGCGTGATGGTGTAGGTAGCGGTTGCTGTGGGTGTGTTGGTGATCGTTGGCGTTTGGGTTGGCGTCAGGCTTGGCGTAGCCGTCCAGGCTTCCGCAATACCGGTAGCCACTGTAACGGTTGCTTCGGCAAAAGCAGTGGAGGTCTGTTTGGCTTTATTTTCCAAATGGGGGATACGGATCAGCAGTATCACCACAATCACAACCAGAATTAAGGCAATGACGGGTAAGATCAAGATTTTTGGGTTCGAGCGTAATCTTGTTGAGAAAGACGTATCTTGTCGTATTTTCATGGGTTATATCCTGTTCTTTTTTCTACCCATCCCATTCGACTTGCAAACTCATGGGTCGTGTAGAAACGAAAACAAATAGATTTTCCTTTCAGAAATTAGGAATGTTTATTATTGAGGCATAGAGTCCACGATTGGATTCTTACCAGAGTTTTTGCTTTCATGTTTTTGTAATCTTATTCCAACGATTTGCCAGATCACCCATTTTGCCAGCGTGGATCAATTGCTGTATCCCAGCGATGCTCCGTTGTGGACTCGGTAAGGTTCCCAACGAGAATGGAAAGCAATTGATTCAACCATCAATAGTAATTGTACCAAGCAAATGGAAAAGCCTGCAAGTCATGTTTTCTGATCGGTCAAGGGGAATCGTCCGGCTCTACCGTCCATCCGGCAGGACGAGCGGGATTCCGTAGATGGGATGGGGGATTACTTCAACATGGACACCGTACGCTTGGCTGAGAACATGGGTGGTCAGCACTTTCTGGGGCGAACCTCCGATGCAGATTTTACCATCGACCAGTAAAGCGACCTCATCGGCATATAAGGAGGCGAGGTTTAGATCATGCAAAGCGACGAGGACCGCCAGGTTTTCCTGTTCGGCTAAGCTGCGCACCAGGCTGAGCACACCGGATTGGTGGCGCAGGTCGAGGTGTGAGGTCGGCTCATCCATCAATAGTACTGGCGCGGATTGCGCCAGAGCCCGGGCGATCAGGACGCGTTGTCTCTCCCCGCCGGATAATTCCCCGATTCGCCGGTCGGCTAAGGCGTCAATGCCGGTCCGCTGCATGGAGAGCTGGGCAATTTGGTGATCTCGTTCCGATTCCTGACCAAACCACCCCAGATAGGATATTCGCCCCATCAAGACGGTTTCATAAACGGTGAAGGTCTCGGGCAGCTGCACTGCCTGCGGCACAACGGCGACATGTCTGGCGCGTTGTTCCGGGGAGAGCGAATGGATGTTTTTGCCATCAACCATCACCCTGCCTTTCTCCGCCGGTAGTACCCCGCTTGCGGATCGTATCAGCGTTGATTTGCCGGCGCCGTTCGGACCGATCACAGCGGTAACCTTGCCGGGGCATAGTTCCAAATTCACATCATGCAAAACGGGACGTCCGTTATATGCCACGGATAACTTTTCAATTTTAAGAGACAATGGGGAAGGTTTTTCTTTTACCATATTGCCGCCTTCTTCGCCCGGCGGAGCAGCCAAAGGAAAAATGGCGCCCCTGCCAGAGCCGTAATAATTCCAACGGGTAATTCCTGCGGAGCGATGATCGTCCGTGCCAGGGTATCTGCCGCTACCAAAACCGCAGCTCCGAAAATTGCGGCTAAAGGTGTCAGACGGCGATAATCGGGACCCCAAATCATGCGGACCAAATGGGGAATTGCCAATCCGATGAAACCGATAATACCGGAGAAACTAACCGCTGCCGCGGTTGTAATGGAGGCACCCAGGATCAAGATCAATTTTACTTTTTCAACGTTTAAACCCATTTGCATGGCTTGATCGTCACCGAATTGTAGCACATTCAACGGTCTGCCCAAGGCGATCAAGAAGACGGTACCGATTACAAAATAGGGCAGCAGCGCCAGCACCGGTTTCCAGCCGCCGATGGAAAACCCGCCGACCAGAAATGCGACGGCGCGGTGTAGTTCTCCCTGACTGCGTAACAGGAGAAAAGTGGTCAGAGATGAGGTGAACGCGCTGACGGCGATACCCGCCAGAATGAGGGTTGTCACCGGGGTTGATCTGCCGATACGGGCTAAAAAGTAGACGACGACAACGGTTATTAATGCGCCGAGAAAAGCGGCGAAGGGAACCAGGGTAAAGCCGAGAATGGTTACCGGAAATCGAAAAGTCATCGCCAGGATGGCGCCCAAGCCTGCCCCGGAGGCAACGCCGATCAGATAGGGGTCTGCCAAAGGATTGCGGAACAATCCCTGATAAGCAGATCCGCTGCTGCTGAGGGCGGCGCCGGTAAGGCATACCAAAACGGTACGCGGCAGGCGGATTTGGATTAAGATCGTCTCAGAAGTCTGGTTCCAATCGGGGGAAATATGAGTGAAGGGCAATTTGGAGATCAGAATGCGCAGAATATCCAAGGGCGGGATGAAGATAGCCCCAACCCCTGTGCTGATCACCAAAACCAGCAAAAGAAACAGGATACACCAAAGATAAGGGGAAATTCTACGCAGCATTTTTCAAAATCATTATTTGATCCTCATTGGGAGCCCTGCAACCAGGAAGATAACTTTTTCCGCAGCAGCAGCCAGCCGCTGGTTCACCCTGCCCAGCGCGTCGCGGTAAAATCTCCCCAACGGATAGGGCGGCACCAATCCCAGCCCAACCTCATTGGAGACGATGATCCATTCTGCCGAGGACTGTCCAATGGCGTGCAGCAGTTCATCCAATTCCTCATGGATCACCCGGTTGACGGACTCGTCCTGGAGCGGTTCTGGTAACGATAGGAGCAAATTGGATACCAGCAGGGTCATGCAGTCTAGTATAAGGATAGAAGGCTCGATCTGCGGGTGTTCATCCTGCCATGCCAGGAATGCCCTGCCCACTGCGTGGGGCGCTTCCAGCGTAAACCAATGAGCCGGGCGGTTTTTCCGATGATCCTCAATGCGCGTTTTCATTTCCTCATCGTAAGCCTGAGCTGTGGCGATGAAGAGGACGTTGCCGGCGCTTGCTTCGGCTTGCTGCTGGGCGTATGCGCTCTTGCCGCTGCGGGCGCCCCCGAGGATCAAGGTAATCTTTCCTGACATGGCATTCACCAAACAAGGAGGATGGAAATAGGTTATTTGAACAATTCTGGATGGATCAACTTCGCCAGCGCTTCCAGCCCGTCCACCAACCGCGGACCGGGGCGG
>Ga0101944_10006232_pt1 | contig 12887 bp, 12 predicted proteins | sample DewCreD2012metaG_FD_75245 | JGI IMG/M metagenome (GOLD analysis project Ga0101944, IMG submission 75245) | Hot spring sediment bacterial and archeal communities from British Columbia, Canada, to study Microbial Dark Matter (Phase II) - Dewar... ... | reverse complement strand
ATTTCTTCTTTGCTACCAATATAAACAATATGATTTAATAAATCTTGAATAAAAAAAGCATTACCCATTTTTAAGAAATCTTTTACTTCCCATGAAGATTTATGTTTTTCATAAATATTACCAAACATGTCTTCTTGTTCTCCGATATCTTTTGGTGTTGAAATTATAATTCCTTTGTTTTTTTCCAATATCTTTTTGATTAAATAAAAGCCCTCTTCTTTTTCAAAATGTTCAATAACATCAATAAGCAAAACTAAGTCATAATTTATTTCTATATTTTCATTTTCAATTAAATCCAAAATGTTTCCCAAATAAATTTTATCATAAATAAAATCATGAACAGGATTAAGATAGCCTGAAAAGGCTTCAACCCCATCTATTTTTCTTAAAAATTTTTTACAATCTTGTCTACCATCCCAAAGCTCAAGATACTCTCTACATAAAAAACCATACTTACCAAAACCAACCCCAATATCTAAAACCGAATTAGGATTTAATAAAACAACAATATCCATTATTTTAGAGATTTGTGTGTGGTTACTTGAAGGCATAATTAATAAGTTAATATAATGGTAATTTTAACATAAAAAAGAGAAAAATACAATTTAAAAACCAATTATTTTGTATCCAAAGATAATATTCCTAGAAATATAAAAAAGAGATATTGGGCTTGTCTAATATCCCAAAAACCATGATCAAAAAACATAAAAACAAAAAACATTAAAAGAAAAACTTTTGTTTCTGTTTTTAATTTTTTAAATTTTTTAAATAGATAAAAAAATAAATAAGAAAAAGACAAAAAACCCAAAATCCCAATCTCCGCTAAAACAATAAAAAAAGTATTATGAACTGGTTCTAATACCCAATAAGGATAACCAATAAGATATTCAGAAATACCAATAATAAAATTACCAAAACCAATACCCCATGGATTTTGACAAAACATTTCCCAGCTTTTACTAAAAACGATCAATCTATCCCCCAATGACTCCCATGTTGTTTCAAGACTAGGGTTTAATCTCCACCATATTGCTGGTAAAAAATAAATCAACAAAACAAAAAGTAAAGGAATTAGTAATAAAAAAATATTTTTTGTTTTTTTAGAAAAATTTAAATTTATTTTTTTTGTTTTTATTTTGTTAAAAAGATAAAAAGACCAAGATGGCAAAGCTACAAACCAAGCTATTCTCGAAAAAGAAAGGAAGAGCGAAAAAGATATAGATAGAAAAGATATAATTAAAAATAATTTTAAAAATTTTTCTTTAATAATACTATACAAGTAAATATTTATTACTCCAGCAAAACAAAGAAAAATAGCCAATATATTTGGATGAGAAAAAGTACCATAAGGTCTTATGTGTTTTTCACCATCTATAACCAATTTAGCAACACCAGCGATAGAAGATGACAATTGGGATTCTCCTAAAAGATGGAGACCTAACGATTCATTTTGAAAAAATTGAAAAACAACTATCACACTCTGTAAAAACATAGTAAAAACAAAAAATATATAAAAAATAAAAATATTTTGTTTTGAATTAAGATTATTCAAAACAAATAAATAAACCAATATAAGGTTTATTAGTATTAAAAAATAATAAAAACTAATAAAAACTGAGGTAGAAAACAAAAAAGAAATAAGAGAAAAGAATAATAAAGAAAATAAAGGAAATAAAATATTTTTATTTCCTATTTCTATTTTTTTCCTACTTCTATAGATACTGATTATCCAAAAAATTAAGCAAACCAATAAAAAGAATTCAAAAACATAAAAAGAAAAGGTTAAATAATCTATAAATCTACCTTCAAAAAAAGAGTAATCATTTAAAAACTCTATTCTTTTTTTGAAAGGAATTAAAAAAACAAAAAAAAGAAAGAAAATAAAATGAATCTTAAAATCTCCAATATTTTTTTTAATTTTTGTAATGGTTTTTATCATATTTTTATTCTACCAGTTTTTTCAAAAATAAAAAACACTCCCTAGGGAGTGTTTTTTATTTTTGAAAAGATCAACTATTTCTTTTTCTTTGCAACTTTTTTCTTTGCAACTTTTTTTACAGCTTTCTTCACAACTTTCTTTTTAGCTGCTGCTTTCTTTTTTGCTGCCATGTTATGGTCCTCCTTTATTCACATTTATTTTTATTTTTATTTATTTATATAACTTTTATTTTCATAATGCAAGAACTTTTTTTAAAAAAAATTAAAAATGTTTTTCAGATAAAAGAATTTTGTTTTTCCAATTGTTTTCATTTAATTTATTTAATAAGTTACTTTTTTTAATATTATAATCGCCAATTTTTATCCTTCTTAGATTTTTCAAATAAGCACCCGTTTTTAATTTTCCACCTATATCGTTTGCCAGAGATCTTATATATGTTCCGGATCCACAATCAACCTCTATTTTAATTATAGGATAACTATAATTTATTAATTTTATATTATTTATTTTTATTCTAACCGGTTTAATCTCTGGTTTCTTACCAGATCTAGCTATTTCGTATGCTTTTTTACCACCAATTTTTTTTGCAGAAAAAATCGGCGGTATTTGTTCTTGCTCACCTATAAAAGATTCCAAAACATTGTCTATTTTTTTTAAATCTGGAATTGTTTTTATTTTTTTTTCTTTTTTTATTCCTTCTGAATCATAAGTATCACTAATTTTACCTAATTCAATTTCTGCTAAATATGTTTTATCTTTTTTAATAAAACCATAAATTTTTTTAGTTGCACTACGACCAACTGCGCATATTAAAAGACCAGAGGCCATTGGGTCGAGTGTTCCACAATGACCTATTTTTTTTATACCGGTAATTTTTCTTAACTCTCTTATTACCCCAAAAGAAGTTATTCCAATAGGTTTATCAATCAATAAGAATCCTTCCATATCAAAATATTTTAATTACTTTATTTGTTTTTACTTTTTTTAATTTAGACTTTATCAAATATATTATTGATGGTGAAGCCGAGACAACAATAATTGCCAATATTATTGGTAATATAAAAATATCAATATCAGGAATTAGGCTTCCTAAATAAAAACCCAATAAACAAAGGCTGGTTGTCCAAAGCAAACCACCAATAATATTATAAATTATAAAAATTCCATAATTCATTTTGCCAACTCCGGCGAGAATTGGTGCAAATGTTCTTATAAAAGGCATAAAACGAGCAAGAACTATTGTCTTGGCGCCATGTTTTTTATAAAAATCTTTTGCTTTTTCTAAATTATCACGACTAAAAAAAATAGATTTTTCTTTAATAAAAATTCTTGGGCCCAATTTTTTACCAAAATAATAACCAAAGCTATCACCCAAAATAGATCCCAAAAAAACAATTATCATAAGATAGCAAATATTCAGATAACCTTGAGAAGCTAAAAGACCAGCAGTAAATAACAAACTATCCCCAGGAAGAAAAAAGCCTATTAAAAGACCAGACTCTGCAAAAACAATACCAAAAATACCGAGGTAACCCACGGCTTTGATAAGTAGAATCAAACTCTCAGAACTAAATAAATCCATAAAAAAATTATACAACAAAAACAAAGAAATAAAAAGTAAAATAATATATTTAAAAAATAAAGATTAGTAATATACTGTATTAAATGATAAATAATTTTCTAATAAATATAAAATGTAAAGAAAATTGGGATAAAAAATCCTCTTATATTTTTTTGGATAAATATTTTTTTATTTCAATTTTATTAGGAACTATAAATATTCTTTTTGAATTTTTTATAAATTTTTTTTCTTTTTCAGAAATAAATAAAATTTACATTCAAGTATTTCATATAGCTGTTTTTTTCTTAATACCATCTTATCTGATATTTAAATCAATTAAAAAATCTTTTTTTCTTTTTCTTATTATTTTTTTTATAATAATTCCGTTATATTATTTTATACAAAAAGAAATAATAAGTGGTTATTATTCTTCATTTTTTATTTTTACTTGGATATTTTTTGTTTATTTTTTTAAAAATGAAAAAAATACTTTAAAAAATATTTTTCTGGGTAAAAAAGATTGGATAAAAAAATCTTTTTTAGGCCTTGTCGCTGGAATTGTTTTTTGTATTCATATTTTAATGGTTGTCTGGATATCAAATAATAAAAATATTTTTACTATCAATTATGAATATGAAAAAATATTTACCCATTTTTTTCTAGAAATAAGTTTTTCTTTAATTGGTATGGAATTTCTTTTAAGATATTTACTGTTTCTAAGACCAATTAAAAAAAATGGTCTAGGTTTTTTATCGGCAACTTTTTTATCTAATATTTTTTCATTAGGAATATTTTTAATAAATATAAATTTAACAAAAAATCTTGCTTTTATTGTCGCAACTTCTTTTTATACTTTGATGCAGGGGGTTACTTCTTGTTATATAGCATACAAAACAAAAAGTATTTTACCTTCAATATTGTTTGGCCTAGTAATTTCTGTTTTTTTATTTATATTATTTTTTAATTAAAATGAAGTTCAAAAAAATAATAAATTGGTTTTCAATATCACTGATTGTAATTTTTTTTACAGCTTTGGTATATTTTGAATATTTAATTTCAAGATCTAGTTTTAATTTAATTTATAGTCGACATCTTTTTTATTTACCAATAATTCTTTCTGGAATTTTTTATGGAATTCTAGGAGGTACTTTTGTTGGTTTTGTCTCAATATTTTCTTTTGCCCCAATATTTCTTTTTCAAGTAGAAAAAAATGGTTTTGATTTCAAGTCAATTGAATATTTTTTGACTATGGTTATTTTTATATTATTAGGTTTAACTAGTGGACTAATCTCACAAAAAATAAATCATATAAAAAATATTTACAAGTCTTTATATAATATTGAAAAAACAATAAATAACTCGGGTGGAATAGAAGGAATATTAAAAGAGATAAACAATATATTTAATTCTGATTTTTCGTTTTTTATAAGCAAACAAAAAAAAGATAGCAAATACCTAGTGATAAGTAAAAATAAATTTGATGAAATAGAAGAAACAAAAAACATTTTATTTGATAAAGATAGTTTAATTTATAAATTATTAATTGAAAATAAAAAATTTATTTCAAAAAACTTATCCAGGGACCAAAGAGTGAGTTTGGATTTAAAAAATCATACATTCAGCGATTATTATTTTTGTGCAACATCTATAAATTATTTGAAAAAATCTTTTGGTGTTTTGGGATTTTTTAAAGAAGAAAAAATAAGTAAAGATGATTTTAAACTTTTTATTTCCATAGCTAATAATATTGGGATAAATTTTCAAAATAAAAAACTTTATAACTTTGCTGTTACGGACAATTTAACCGGGGCTTTTAATAGAAGATATTTTGATATAAGCTTAAATTATTTTATAAATCAAATACCACAAAAAATAATTACCTTAGTAATGTTAGATATAGATCATTTTAAAAAAATAAATGACGGCTATGGTCATCAAAAAGGAGATGATGTTTTAAAAAAGGTTGTAGAAATATTCAAAAAATTTTCAACGAAAAACCCCGTTTGTAGATTTGGAGGAGAAGAATTTTCAATCATATTTTCCAATATGAAGAAAGAAGAAGTTTATCCAATAATAGAAAACATAAGAAAAGATTGTGAAAAAAATCTTCTCCACCTATTACCTGACAAAAAAATAACCACGGTCAGCGCAGGAATAGCATCTTTTCCCAAAGATGCTAATAATCTTGAAGATTTAATTAAAAAATCAGATGAGGCTCTATATGAGGCAAAAAACAGCGGTAGAAACAAAGTTGTTTTAAAATAAAAAAGACCCAACGGTCTTTTTACAAACTCCGCGAGCTGGACTCGAACCAGCAACCTACCGGTTACACGTAATCCCTAGTTTTCACTAAAGCGTGGACTATATCTTTACCATCTCCTTGTTATCACAAGAAATTAGGTATCTCGGTATCTAGTCTCTACGGCGCCCCTCGACTTCGCTCGGGGCAAGCTCCCCAAAAGAATATCGAAGGTTCCCACGGTATTAGCTTGCCCTCCGATTCGGAGGATTTAGCCTTCACCGTTATCCCGAGAAGTTCATTCAAATATTTCTATTTGAAGCTGCGATTTTTCACAGCCGGTTGCTCCACCATTGAGCTATCGCGGATTATTTAACAATAAATTAAAAAATAAAAAATCAAGATTAATTTTTTATTTTTTAATTTCTTTATCTATTATACCTCAAAAAACTAAAAAATACAAGCTGTAAGCTATTTCAAATATTCTTTCAACTTTTTACTTTCGCGGTTACGGCGAAGCTTTAGAAGAGCTTTTGCTTCGATTTGACGAATTCTTTCACGCGTAACGCCAAATTCACGACCAACTTCTTCTAGGGTATGGCTTTTGCCATCTTCCAAACCAAATCTCATCTTTAATATTTTTTGTTCCCTTGGGTATAAAGATTTTATAACATCACGAATTTGTTCTCGGAGTAATTGATGAGTTGCTGCTTCATCTGGTGCAATATTTTTATCATCCTGAATAAAATCAGATAAAACACTATCCTCTTCTTCACCAACCTTTGTTTCTAAAGAAATAGTACCTTGAGAAATTTTTAATACATGTTGAACTTTTTCAATTTCCATATCCATTTCAGCTGCTATTTCTTCTGGGGTTGGATCTCGCTGAAGTTCCTGAGAAAGCTGTCTCTGAACACGATTCAATTTATTAATAGTTTCAACCATGTGAACCGGGATACGAATTGTTCTAGCTTGATCAGCTATAGCACGCGTAATAGCTTGGCGAATCCACCAAGTAGCGTAAGTAGAAAATTTATAGCCACGCCTATAATCAAATTTTTCTACTGCCTTCATCAAGCCAAAATTACCTTCTTGAATAAGGTCAAGCAACGGCATCCCACGACCAACGAATTTTTTTGCAATAGAAACAACCAAACGAAGATTGGCTTCAATGAGCCTATCTTTGGCAAACTTATCTCCACCCTCTGCTCTTTGAGCTAAATCAACCTCTTCCTCTGAAGATAAAAGCTGAACTCTACCTATTTCTCTCAAATACATTCTGACATTATCACCGGCAATATCGGCTAGGGTTGCTTCTTGTTTTTTTATTTCTTCAAGCAGATCTTCTTCATTTACATCGCCTTCGCCAGACTCATCATCCATACTCTCAATAATTTCTATACCCTCATCTAACATTATTGAATAAATTTCATCAAATTTTTCAATATCACCTTCAGCCTCAGGTATAACGCCTAAAATATCCTCTTGGGTTAAAAAACCTTGAGATTTTCCTTTATCAATTAAAGATTCTATTTCCAAACTTCCTTTTTCTTTCTTTTTTTGATTGGACCCTGTAGATTGATTGGGATTTTTTTTCTTAGCCATATTTTTTAAATTTATATTAAATTTTGTAATTCTCTTAAAAGAATTTTTATTTTTTCTTTATCTTTTGTTTTATCTATAGAAACTAATTCAAATTCTATTTCTCTTCTTCTTTTGTCTTTTCTTTTTTTAATTAAGTCCTGCATAAGCGAATCTATATCTATTAAAATATCTTTTTCCGAAATGCCATCAAAAAAATTCAAAGCCAAAAAGAAGAGAAGATCAATCTTGGCATGACTCTCTTTTTCTATTTTATTTTTTATGTATTCAACATTGATTTCTTTTTCCTTATTACCATTATGCCATTCTAATATAATATTGTAAACATTTTTTCCTAAAACATCTGCAATATCTTCAATATTTGTTTTTTCAATTAATTCTTTTATTTTAAAAGGATAAAGAACCACCATTGCTAAAAGTAACATTTCTTTAGATATTTTTATTTTTGAAAAGTTATCTTCTGTTTTTTCTTCCGAATCTTTTTTATTAAAAACTTGGTTTTTTGATTTTTCTACCTTGTTTAAAGCTTCTATAAAATATTTTTCATTAATAGCCAAATCATAGGATATTTTTTTAATCCAATGAGCTTTTTCGATATCATTATACAAATGACTCAAAACAGGAATAAATTCTTGGGATATTTTTTTCTTATCTTCTGTTGTTTCAGCAAGGTTATTTTTTTTCATCAGAGAATCATAATAATAATCAATTATTGGCATTGGGTTTGAGGAAAAACTCTCCCACAAAGAAGGATCTTTTAATATTAATTCATCTGGGTCCTTCGCTCCTTCTATCTTTATGGCTTTTACATTGATGTCTGAAAATTGAGTTATCTCCATTGCTCTTTTTGTAGCCATCTGACCTGCTTCATCACTATCAAAACAAAAAGCAATATTACTTGTATATCTCGATAAAATCTCAACCTGCCTTTGAGTTAAGGCCGTTCCAGAAGAAGCTACTACATTTTTTACACCAGCTTGGTGAGATGTTATAACATCTAGATACCCCTCAACTATAATAACTAGATCTTTTTGGCGAATCGCTTCCTTGGCTTGATCCAATCCATATAAAACAGAGCTTTTATCATAAATATCACTTTGAACAGAATTGATATATTTTGGAAGAGTCATCCCCTTAACTTCCCTAAATATTCTTCCTCCAAAACCAACTATTTTACCATTGGTATTTTTTATTGGAAAAATAATTCTATCTCTAAATTTATCTACAAAATTTCCTTTATAACTTTTTGTTATTATTCCTAATTTCTCGAGATCACTTTTTGAGAAACCTTTTTTAATTAAATAATCCATTAAAATCGTAGGGTTATCAGGAGCATAGCCAATCATAAAATCCCTTATTGTCTTATCTTTTATTTTTCTTTTTTCAGTTATATATCTTTTTGCAATCTCTCCACCCTTATGCTCGGTTAAAATAAAATGAAAAAAACGGGCAGATAATTCTGTTATTTGAAAAAAACGATCTTTTTCGCTTTTTTTGGTAAAATTTCCTTTTTCCAAAACTATCCCCACTTTATCAGCCAATAAATTCAAAGCACCAACAAAATCCAAACCCTCAATCTGTTCTACAAAACTAAATATATCACCACCCTTATTGCACCCAAAACAATACCAGATTTGTTTTTCCGGACTCACCATAAAAGAAGGGGTTTTTTCATTATGAAAAGGGCAACAGGCCTTATAGTTTTTACCAGCTTTCTTCAAAGTCAAATAAGAGGACACTAGGTCCACTATATTTATTTTTCTTTTTATTTCATCAACATTATCCATTAGACTTATTGTTTTTCTATTTTTATTATTTCTTTTCTTAAATTAATCATAATAAAACCAATAAAAAGCGTAACACCAACCATCTCCATTAATTCTTCCATGGGCATTATAAAATTATATGTGTTTTGATTAAAATTTTTATCAGTAGTTCCTAAGACTTCAAGCAAAATAACAGAACCCAAACAAAATAAAGATAATAATAATATTCTTGAATCAATTTTGTTTTTATAAAAATAAAATAATAAGAAAATAAAATAAAAAAATGCTAAAAATATCAACGGTAAATACAATAAAACCCAATAAGATGAATGGTAACCAAAACTAGTAAAAAATCCCAAAAAAGATGATGTTTTTGATTCAAATAAATGAATGGAAATACTGTACACTTCTTCATGTAACTGGCCAACTTCATCTAAAGCCAAAAACATAAAAAAAATCATTGCCGGAAAAAAAAGCCAGAGTATCTTTCTTTTTTTTATAAAAAGAATCAATATCCATGAAAAAATAAGAGAAGATAAAAAAATCAATTTAAAGCCTTGAAAAAGAGTAGGAATATTTTTTTCAAAATCTAAATGAAAAAGATAGATCCTTTGTCCAATTAAAAAATGTAAAACAATAAAAATAACATCTACTATCAAGATAGTAAAAACAATTTTTTGATAAAAAGGAATTTTCCTAAAAAATTTTTTCACAAATCTCATAAACGGAGAGGGGGGGATTCGAACCCCCGACCCCGGTTACCCGGAGTAACACCTTAGCAGGGTGCCCCTTTCAACCACTCAGGCACCTCTCCAAAAATTACAAAGTAATTTTTTAAAAAAATTGTTGTGCCTTCGGACTCCAGGGTTCTTGTTTAGAACCCGTTGATTGTTGCGATCACTCACAATAAACCCACTCAGGCACCTCTCCTCGTCCAAACTTTATAAAATTTCTCCTCCAAAAGAAAAACCTACTATATATTTTTTAAAATAGCATAGATTTTCTTTTTTATTCTAAAATTATAGCACAAAAAAATAGATTGGTTAAGAAAAAAATAAGGAGACTATTTTGAAATCTTTTTTTGAGAAAAATTAACAACACTAGTTATAGAGCCATTAGATATATAATATATTTTTTTATTATTGTCCTGCAAAACAATGGAACGAAAAGTTATCTTTTTTACAACACCTTTAAGACTACCAATTTGAACGCTATCCCCAATATTTAATTGATTTTCAAAAAGCATCAAAATACCAGCAATAAAATCTTTTACTACTGATTGGGCGCCAAGCCCAATAATTATACCTACAATTCCAAAACCGGCTAAGATTGGTTTTATATCTACACCAAAAACATTCAAGATCATTAATATAACCACAACAAACAACAAAAGGTTGCCAATATTTAAAATCAAAGACCAGATAGTTTTTACTCTCTGTTCGAGATCATCTTTTTTTAAGGAAGTGTTTCGGATAACAAATCTAATTATTTTTTTTGCGATAACATCCAAAACAAAGCGCCCCAATAAATAAAAAATAATTATCCAAATAATAGCCATCCCATGATCTTTGAAAAAAATAAACAAATAATCAAACAAATTAAAATTTTTCATAATATTTCTTTATTTTTATTTTAGATAAACGGAGAGTAAGAGATTCGAACTCTTGATGGAGTTACCCCCATACCACCTTTCCAAGATGGCGCACTAGACCGCTATGCGAACTCTCCAAATGTATAATAATTATACAATAAATAAGAGAGGGCCGAAACCCCCTCTGAGAATGCGTATTAGAAACACGCGAAGAAATACTTAATCAGGCAGATTACTGTAAGCCCGATCTTGAGAGATGATGCCAGGCATAGCACTTTTGACTTCTTCTATCGGAACAGTAACAACTCCGAAAGAAGTAGCCACATAGACCATACCAGAACCTTCTTTTTTGGGCTCTTTTGCTTTTTGGGACGCTCCTGATGCTTTTGCACTTACATGCATAGTAACATCTTTTGCAGCCCTTTCCCCATCAGCGATGATCCGCCTTAGTTCATCTCCAATAGGGTCACCTTTCGGAAAAAGCTTTTGAGGTAGCAAATTTTTCCTTGCTTTTCCTTCCTCGCGTGTAGATGACTTCCTTTCTGTCATTGTGCCAGTTCTCCTTTAAAAATTGTGTTATGAGTATAAGTTTTTTTAATCTATAATCATCACCTTCTTTCTTTTTCTCTTTATTTGAACCTTCCTATAGAAGGATTATTTACAAAGAGGGCAGTGCCTTGTCGTGTCCTGCTAGGACAGCGATTTTTGAGAAGGAAAAATTGTTCGATGAAAAGGGGCGAGAACTGGCGATTCTCCCACTCATCATTCGAGACAACAGGCTGGATACTGGCAACTGCCCTCTATAAATCAATGTTAAAGATCTAAAAAACAGTGTATTTATATTAACACAAATAAAAAAACAAGTCAATATAACTTTTTATTTGAATATTCATTTATTTATTTTTTGATAAAAAAGTTTTTCAAACTAAATTTTCTCATTTCTTTTTCTGATTCTCTTAGAACTTTTTCAACCATTTGAACTGTCTTTATAGGATATTTACCAACCGTTGTTTCACCCGATAGCATAACAAAATCAGCCCCATCAAAAACAGCATTTGCCACATCTGAAACCTCAGCTCTTGTGGGAACCGGGTTGTTAGTCATTGACTCCATCATTTGAGTTGCAACAATAACTGGTTTTTTATACTTTTTTGATTTTAAAATAATTTCTTTTTGAATTTCTGGTAATTTTTCTAATTTTACCTCAATTCCTAAGTCCCCCCTAGCTACCATAATCAAATCAGTAGCTTTTAAAATGCTGTTTATATTTTTTACTGCTTGTGGTTTTTCAATTTTAGCAACCAATTTTATTTGGGATTCTTTATCTTTTTTCAAAATAACATTTTCTAAATCCTTAATATCATTTGCGGTTCTGACAAAAGAAAGACACATAAAATCTACTTTATTTTTTATTCCCCATTTTATATCTTCTAGATCCTTTTTAGTTAAAGAAGGGGTGGAAAGATGAGCTCCTGGAATATTTACTCCTTTGCGTGGAAAAACTCTTCCACCTTGGGTAACCTTTGCTATTAAAAAACTTTTTTTCTTAGCAATAATTTTTAATTCAATAAGACCGTCTACAAGTAAAATACTATTTCCAACCCGAACATCTTTTACTATATTTTTATAATCAATGGGTAAAAATCCTTTTTTATATTTTCCAAAACCAAGCTTGATAATTTCTCCTTCTTTTAGGTTTATTCCTTTTTTTGGTAAAGATTCTCCAATTCTTATACGGGGTCCTTGTAAGTCTTGCATTATTTTGATATTAAGATTTCTTTTTTTGTTTATTTCTCTTATATTTTTAGTCCATTCATCAAAAGTATCATGTTCTCCATGAGAAAAATTAAATCTTACAACATCCAAACCAACATCTATCATTTTTGATAATATTTTTTTATCTCCAGATGCAGGACCGATAGTAGCAATAATTTTTGTTTTATTTTGAGGAATTTTAAACATTTTGTTTTAATTTTTAATTTTGTAATTTTTAATTTTTAAATAATTTTCTAAATTCTAATTTTTAAGATCTTGGCTTAATATTCTTTGCTTAAAACATTAAAAATTAAAAATTACAAAATTTTTTTATTGTTTCCCAACCAAATCCTCTACTAACCATATATTTAATTATCTTTTGTTTTGCTTCATTATTTTCCGAACTACCATATTTCTTCTCCGCTTTTTCAAAA
>Ga0101944_10006231_pt1 | contig 12889 bp, 6 predicted proteins | sample DewCreD2012metaG_FD_75245 | JGI IMG/M metagenome (GOLD analysis project Ga0101944, IMG submission 75245) | Hot spring sediment bacterial and archeal communities from British Columbia, Canada, to study Microbial Dark Matter (Phase II) - Dewar... ... | reverse complement strand
GTGCTAGCGTTTCGCCTATCGTTCCTAGGGCCACGGCGGCGGCCTGGCGGACATATTTCCGTTCGTCCCGCAAGGCGGCGAACAGGGCATCCTTGGCTCGGGGATCGCCTATTTTCGCCAAGGCCTTGGCGGCGGCCTCTCGGACATCCCCGTCTTTATCCCGCAAGGCGGCGATGAAATGAGGCACCTGGTTTTTGGCCTCCTGGCTCTTGGGCCAATCCGGGGCTATTTTCCCCAAGGCCACGGCGGCGGCCCAGCGGACACCAAGCCATTCATCCCTCAAGGCGGTGATGAGGGGGTCCACGGCCCGCGTGTCGCCTATTTCCCCCAGGGCCCAGGCGGCGGCCACGCGGACATTCCAATATCCATCCCTCAAGGCGGCGATGAGGGGGGCCACGGCCCGCGTGTCGCCTATTTCCCCCAGGGCCTCGGCGGCGGCCCGGCGGACATTCCAAAGTTCATCCCGCAAGGCGGCGATGAGGGGATCCACGGCCCGGGGATCGCCTATTGTCCCCAGGGCCCAGGCGGCGTCCTCGCGGCCAAAGCTATATTCATCCCTCAAGGCGGCGATGAGGGGGTCCACGGCTGGGGCACCAATCTTCCCCAGGGCCTCGGCGGCGGCCTCGCGGACATACCAACGTTCATCCCGCAAGGCGGCGATGAGGGGGTCCACGGCCCAGGGATCGCCTATTGTCCCCAGGGCCTCGGCGGCGGCCCGGCGGACAAACCTACTGCCAACCCACAAGGCAATAAGAACACCGAGACCTAAGAGCACGCGAGATAATGTGATGTGTTCAACGATTGTGTGCCACATGTCCCATCTCCTTATACAACCATGCAGCCCATAAACATCCTGGCAACATTCCGGACGACCTTTCGTAGTTCCTGCGGATTTAAGGTCTTGAGAAGAAGCCTTTGAAAAAGCCAGTGTCCTTGCGGCGATGAGGCGGACAAGGGAGGCCTGCTGCGCTCATCGGTCCATGAAAACGTGGGCCGTCGTGGGTCTGGATGGGCCGCACCGGTAGGGAGGGGTGAGCGCAGCGAACCCCAAACGATTAACCCTCAACAAACGCCGCCTAAAGTTCTCAAGACACCTTCCATGGGCCGTCGTCCATGTGCAGCTGCGTCGGTCCCACGATGCCCCCCGTTTTCGCCTGGCCCTCCGACGAGCCCGCCGGCCCTTGCTTCCGCACATCACTGCCTCAAGGCATCCCCGGGCCTTCACTATCTAGGGCGCCGACGGGGGTCTTTCATCCCCGCACAGACGGCGTAGCAGATTTTCCAGCCGCTCAAGAACCTCTTTCGCGACGGGGTCAAGCTCCTCCCCCTCTCTTGACCATGGCCCTCAGAATGTCCCGAGCTTTCCGAAAATGCTCACAGCCTGCTGTTTTATCTATTGGAATAATGGTTTCTCCTAACTTCGCATGAACGAACGCGATGCCGCGCTGCCACTGGGCCCTGTCTGGCTCGTGGGCGGCCAGCCGCTCGCCGATGGTTAGGGCTTTCTGGTAAGCTTCGAGGGCATCGCCAGTGCGGCGCAGGGCCCGATAAAGATCCCCAAGGCTGGAGTAAACCTCCGCGAGTTTGTCGCAGAATTGGGTGTTCTCGGGGTTTTGGCCGGTCAGACGCGTCGCAATTGTTTGGGCTTTCTGATACGCGGTGAGCGCTTCGGCCGTTCGCCCAAGAGCCAGATTAATACTCCCGAGCTTCAAGTAACTCCCTGCCAGGTCGCTCCAGTGGCTGGCATTGTCGGGTTCTTGGGAGGTCAGACGTTCCATAATGTCCCGGAAGTTCTGGAAGGCGTTGAGGGCGTCGCCACTCCGATGCTGGGCCATATAAAAAATCCCAAGACGCTCGTAAGTGACCGCGAGGTTGCGCTGGTACTGGGCATTGTCGGGGTCGTGGGCGGCCAGACGCTTCAGGATGTCCAGGGCCTGGCGGTAAGCCTCCAGCGCCTGGCGGGAAGCCTCCAGGGCCTCGCCGTTGCAGCGCTTGACCTTATAAATATCCCCAAGACGTATGTACGTTAGCGCGAGGTCGACCTGGGCCTGGGCATTGTCGGGGTCGTGGGCGGCCAGACGCTTCAGGATGTCCAGGGCCTGGCGGTAAGCCTCCAGCGCCTCGCCCGTGCAACCTTGGGACTCATAAAGATCTCCGAGCTTGACGCAACTGACGCTGAGATTGTGCTGGAATCCGGCAGCGTCGGGATCTTGCGCCACCAGAAGCTTATGGGTTTCCAGGGCGTTCTGGTAGGCGCTGAGGGCTTCGTGAGTGCGGCCCAGATCCTGGTAAATATTCCCCAGCCTGAGGTAACACCCCGCAAGGTTGTGCTGGAATTCGGCCCTGTTGCGATCTTGCGCGGCCAGACGCTTCGCGATGGTCAGGGCCTGCCGGTAGGCCTCGAGGGCTTCATCCATGCGCCCTTGGGCATGATAAATACTCCCAAGACGGTCGTAGCTCACCGAGAGGTTGTGCTGGGCCTGGACATTGTCAGGGTCCTGCGCGGCCAGACGCTTCGTGATCTCCAGGGCCTGGCGGTAAGCGTCCAGGGCCTCGCGCGTGCGACCCAGCGCCTGATAAATATCCCCAAGCTTAGAGTAACTCAGGGCAAGCTCCCCCTGGATTACGGCATTGTCAGGGTCCTGCGCGGCCAGATGCTTATAAATCTCCAGGGCGCGCTGGAAGGCGCTGAGGGCTTCGTGAGTGCGGCCCAGATCCTGGTAAATATTCCCGAGCTTGAGGTGACTGCCCGCAAGGTTGCGCTGGAATCCAGCCCTGTTGCGACCCTGCGCGGCCAGATGCTTCGCCATGGTCAGGGCCTTCTCGTAAGCCTCAAGGGCTTCAGCCATGCGCCCCTGGGCATGATAAATATCCCCAAGCTGGGAGTACCTGCCCCCGAGGGCGTTCTGGTAGTCAGCACAGTCAGGGGCTTGGGCAGCAAGACGTTCCAGAATGGTCAGGGCCTGCTGGTAGGCGGTGAGCGCGTCGCTTGTGCGGCCATGCGCCTCATAAACGTCGCCAAGCCTACTGTAGCTCACCGCGAGGTCCCTCTGGGCCTGGGCATTGTCGGGGTCGTGGGCGGCCAGACGCTTATGGATTTTCAGAGCGTTCCGGTAGGCCCTGATGGCTTCGGCCGTGTCGCCACGGTCCATATAAATATCGCCGAGACTTGTGTAACTTACCGATACCAAGCGCTGGAGCTGGAGATTGTCAGGGTTTTGCGCGGCGATACGTTCCCGAATGGACAGCGACTCCTGATAGGCGCTTCTGGCTATATCCGTGCGCCCAAGGTCTCGATGGATCCTCCCCAAACGCTCGTAACTCAACGCGAGGTCGATCTGATGGTCAACATTTTTTGGCTCCTGCGCGACCAGGCGTTGTCTGATTTCATGACAGTTTTGGTAGGCGATCAAGGCGTCGTCCGAGCGGCCCTGCGCAAAAAAAATGTCCCCACGCTTAATGTAACTGACCGAAAGCTCACGCTGGAATTTGACAGAATCTGGATTTTTCTTGGCTAACCGCTCTCGAATTTTAAAAGCGTTATGGTAAGCATTAACGGATTCGCTTGTGCAGCCCTGGGACTCATAGATATCCCCAAGACGTTCGTAACTCACCGAGAGGTCCCGTTGGAGCTGGGCATTGTCGGGGTCTTGCTGGGCCAAACTTTCCCGAATGTCCAAGCAGCTTTGGTAGGCTCGGAGGGCAACATCCGTGCGGCCCTGGGCCCTATAAAAATCCCCGAGCTTGGAGCAACAGACGGCAAGCTCACGCCGGTATAACGGGTTTAGGCGTTCTTCGATCACAAGCTTCTGCAGGACTGCCAGGCAGCGGGCCGCGACGCGCTCCCGCAGGGCCAAAGGCGCGTCGTTTTCCAGGGCGTTCAAGAGGCCGAAGAGAAAGCGGTGACAGATGCAAAAGCGTTCAAAAGATGACGCGACGTGGTCCGACAACGCCAGCACCCACGTCAAACCGGGGTTGGGCTCCTGGGTCGCACCGGCCAGAATATGCTCCGCCAGGGTCCGGGTCGCCGGGGCCAGGCCGGCCGCAGCCGTCTCATCGGCGAAGGCGTCTCCCACAGTCCATGAAGCATAAACCTGCGCAGCGCGGGCTGGATCGTCGGCGCCGATAAGATGAAACATGAGCTCGGCCTGGCGCAGCGGATCGGCTGCATCCAGTTCCCAAAGATGATCGGCGATGGCCCGATGCACCTCCTGGATCCGGTTCGGCTCGGAAAGATAGCGCCGGAAAACGGCCTCCCGCATCTGAGCGTGGGCAAAATCCCACTGCTGAAAAGCGCCCCGTTGATCCAGATGGGCCCGAAAGCCCCGGCGAAGGTGCGCAAAGCGCAAAGGATTCCAGGGTTCCTCGGTGCGGCGGGGAAGAAGCCGCTCCAGGTCTTCGGAGCGCAGGCCGCCGCGGGTGACGGCAAGAAGACCGGCAAACTCCCGAGTCCACGCTTCCCCGTAGGCCGCCTCGGTGCGCTGCAGCAAGAACCCGTAAAGCCCGGGAATGTCCGCAGGAAGCTCCTTCGCCACCGTCAAGAGCAGCTGGTGGAGCTTTTCCGCCGCAGAGCCGGAAAAACGTTGCTCCATGCGCGCAAAGTCGTCCTCGTCCAAAAGGAGCAGTTGATCCACAGCCAACTCCAGCCACAGGGGATAGCCGGCTGCGGCCGTGCCGTCGGGCAATGTCTTTTCCAGGAACACCTGCCGCACATCGCGGGGCAGCTTTTTTCGGTGGCGTCGGCACAGGGCTTCGGCCATCTCGGCGGCCTCGTCCGGATTCAGCCGGTCCAGGACCTCCACCCGCGCCCAGGGTTTCTTTCCCAAGGCCTCGGCCTCACGGCCGGGAAGGGTGGTAGCGATCAGCCGCGCGTTTTGGGGCCACAGGCTGGGAAGCCACGTCAGGTGCCGCCCCGCCGGGGTGCGTTCGAACGCGTTCAAGGCGTCCAAAAGACAGACCACCCGTTTTTGCCGGCTGGCCCGGGCCAGTAAGTGGGCAAACGTTTCCGCCAACTTCTCGCGATCGGTGATCCCTTCCCCCGGGTCGGCCTCACCCAAAAAGGCGGCCAGCTCCCCGACCCAGCGCCGCAGCAACTGGTCCACAAGACGGGAGGTGGGACTGACGCCGGCCGCATGGGCCAGAACCAGGACGTCGCGATCCTCGAGGCGCCGAACGATTTCCGCAAAAAGCGCACTCTTGCCTGTTCCCGGCTCCCCCACCAGGCACAGCCCCTGGCGCTCCTGCAGCTCGGGGCGAGGGCTCGCCTCCGTGGCGGCCCAGGCCATCAGATCCTCCACAAGGGCCCTTCGGCCCACAAAGTCCCGGGTAAGCCGCGCCACCGTCTGCTCCAGGATGGAGCGCTCCGCATCCTGCCAGGTCTCCAGGCTGACCGGAGGGGTCTCCTGCATCTCGGCTTCCATATCGGCCCAGAGGTCCTCCAGGACCTGCCGACCCCATTCCTCCAGGCCGCTGACCTCCTGTTTGTCGGCATCCCAGACGGCTTCATAGTCCCGGACCCGATGGGGCACGCTCCGGCGAATCTTTTCTTTGAGGTCCTGCAATCGCCGGAAATTCTCTTTCCCGTTTTCCCCATAAAGGTCGCAGTATTGGGCTGCCTTGCGTCGCTCCATTTCGGCGTAGGGCAAGGGTTTTCGAAAATAAAACCGGGACCGGCGCGCCTGCTCGGGGTCGGCCAGGACGCCGAAGGTGATCTCCAGGGCGGTGACGCTCTGGTCCGTTGTCTCCAGGGTCAAACCCTTTTCCTGAGCCGCCGCCGCCAGGCGCTCGGCAGGCGGCACCCAGCCATAGCGGTCCCCCACCAGGGCGATGAGAAAGGGACGGCTGCGTTCGATCTCATCCAGGCAGACCTTGAGGATTTCCAGTTCTTTGGCTTCTTCGTCGGCCAGGTCGCGGGTGTCCACGCCCCAGCGCAGGTCAATGGGTTCCAGGTGGCACCGGCGCTTTCGCAGCCGCTCTTCCAGCTCGGGGAAGACAAAGCGGCTCAGATAGTCGCGTTCGGCGTGGAAGTCCTTAAAGGTGCTGCTGATGAAGATGGGCCGGGATCGCCAGACCCTGGCCGCCGTGCCCACGGTAGACTCGCCTTTCCGGTGCATTGTCTTCCCTCCTCTTTCATTTCCTAGAAGCCTGTCCGAGAAAACGTCTTTTGTAGGAGCGGCGCCAGCCGCGACCCCACATCGGGCCTTAACTCCCTTTCCCGAAATCGCACCAAAAACGCATTGTTGGACAGGCTGCTAGGCATAAGTGATGGTTCCAAAGTGACGTGTGAGAAGGTGCAGGGCATCATCCGGAAGGGGGACATCACCTCGAATGACAACACTGATCCCTTTCACGTAGGCCCGTGGTCTCGAGATGTCGTTGTAAAGGGTCGTGTACACTGAGGCAATGGCATGAGCATAATGAATGGAGGGACGAGCGTTCCGGATTTCCAGGATGTCGATATCGCCATTTCTTGCCTCTTGCTTTTCCTCGTCCCACAGCGACACGTAGACTCTCTCGCCATCGACGCGATACCCGTCCATATCGCCGCCGATGACACCGATGATCTGCCTTACGCCCTTTATGAGGAAACCGGAACCCTTGCAATGGCGGCAGAATACAAGAATGTATATTCCGTAATCTAAGACTTTGGCTTCCTTTCTCACTGCCCTCGTGTAGCACCTGGTGCAGAAAAGATGAGATTCTAAGCCCAACAATTGGCCGTTGACTCGCCTTATGGCCTCCACGGCCTCGGCGGCGGCCCCGCGGACACTGCCCCATTCATCCCTCAAGGCGGCGATGAGGGGATCCACGGCCCGCGTGTCGCCTATTTTCCCCAAGGCCTTGGCGGCGGCCCAGCGGACACCGCTATCTTCATCCCTCAAGGCGGCGATCAGGGGATCCACGGCTCGGGGATCGCCTATTGTCCCCAGGGCCTTGGCGGCGGCCTCTCGGACATCCCCTTCTTTATCCCGCAAGGCGGCGATCAGGGGATCCACGGCTCGGGGATCGCCTATTGTCCCCAGGGCCTTGGCGGCGGCCTCTCGGACATCCCCTTCTTTATCCCGCAAGGCGGCGATGAGGGGATCCACGGCCCGCGTGTCGCCTATTTTCCCCCAGGCCTCGGCGGCGGCCAGGCGGAATCTGCCCCATTCATCCCGCAAGGCGGCGATGAGGGGATCCACGGCCCGGGGATCGCCTATTTTCCCCAGGGCCTCGGCGGCGGCCCGGGGGACATCCCCATCTATATTCCCCAAGGCGGCGATGAGGGGGACCACGGCGCGGGCATCGCCTATTGTCCCCAGGGCCCAGGCGGCGGCGGCCTCGCGGACATCCCAAATTCCATCCCTCAAGGCGGCGATGAGGGGGTCCACGGCGCGGGCATCGCCTATTTCTCCCAGGGCCCAGGCGGCGGCCACGCGGACATTCCAGTATCCATCCCTCAAGGCGGCGATGAGGGGGTCCACGGCCCGGGCATCGCCTATTTTCCCCAAGGCCTCGGCGGCGGCCCGGCGGACATTCCCGTCTTTATCCCGCAAGGCGGCGATGAGGGGATCCACGGCTCGGGGGTCGGCTATCTTCCCCAAGGCCTCGGCGGCAGCCTGGCGGACATCCCAAATTCCATCCCTCAAGGCGGCGATGAGGGGATCCACGGCTCGGGCATCGCCTATTTTCCGCAGGGCCTCTGCGGCGGCCCGGCGGACATTCCCGTTTTTATCCCGCAAGGCGGCGATGAGGCGTTCCAGGGCCCAAGCACGCCTTATCTTCCCCAGGGTCCAGACGGCGACCAGGCAGACAAAGCAAAAGCTAACGCACAAGACAGTAAAGATGGCGAGACCTAGGAGCAGCGGGGCTAATGTGGTGTTTTCATCGATATTTTCATCGCCCAAAGCGGCGATAAGGGGGTCCAGGGCTCGGGGATCGCGTATTGTCCACAGGGCCCCGGCGGCGGCCTGGCGGACATCCTCATCTTTATCCCTCAAGGCTGCGATCAGGGGATCCACGGCCCGGGGATCGCCTATTTTCCCCAGGGCCTCTGCGGCGGCCCGGCGGACATCCCAAATTCCATCCCGCAAGGCGGCGATGAAATGAGGCACCTGGCTTTTGGCCTCCTGGCTTTGAGGCCAATTGGGGGCTATAATCCCCAGGGCTCCGGTGGCGGCCTCTCGGACATCCCCATCTTTATCCCTCAAGGCGGCGATGAGGGGATCCACCACCCGGGGATCGCTTATTTTGCCCAGGGTCCACGCATAGACCGGGCGGACAAAGCAAAAGCTAATGCACAAGAGAGCAAAGACGGCGAGACCTAAGACCAGCCGGGGTAATGTGATGTTTTCAACGATTATGCGCCACATGCCATATCTCCCTCACCACCATGCAGCCCATAAATATGTTGGCAACATTCCCATCGACCTTCCTTGCGTTCTGAGGAGACGAACACCGCCAAAACGACGAGTCGCGTTTTTGAAGACTGCCGGGACACCTGCCTCATCGTATCCCCCGCGCCTAGACTACTTAGGGCAAAGAAGATTTCCGCGAAAAGCACGCTCTTGCCCGTTCCCGGCTCCCCCACCAGGCACAGCCCCTGGCGCTCCTGCAGCTCGGGGCGAGGGCTCGCCTCCGTGGCGGCCCAGGCCACCAGATCCTCCACAAGGGCCCTTCGGCCCACAAAGTCCCGGGTAAGCCGCGCCACCGTCTGCTCCAGGATGGAGCGCTCCGCATCCTGCCAGGTCTCCAGGCTGACCGGAGGGGTCTCCTGCATCTCGGCTTCCATATCGGCCCAGAGGTCCTCCAGGACCTGCCGACCCCATTCCTCCAGGCCGCTGACCTCCTGTTTGTCGGCATCCCAGACGGCTTCATAGTCCCGGACCCGATGGGGCACGCTCCGGCGAATCTTTTCCTTAAGGTCCTGCAGTCGCCGGAAATTCTCTTTCCCGTTTTCCCCATAAAGGTCGCAGTATTGGGCTGCGTTGCGTCGCTCCATTTCGGCGTAGGGGAGGGGGTTTCGAAAATAAAACCAGGATGAGATATGCTTCTCTCACTGAAAAACACCAAAGCTTAAGGCCTACGCCTCCCTGACCATGCCTATGGCCTCATCAGGGAAATCCAGCTCTCCCTTCTGCATCAATTTGGGTTCGTCATCGGCAGATTCCACTCTCTCAAATTTGGTCATCACCCCCCATGTCTTTAACTTATGGGAAAGATCGTCGAACTGCCGATAACACATATTGCCCTCGGTGGTTATGGGTGCGTTGACATGGATCCCCTCAAGGGTCAGCCGAAACAGCATCTTTCCCGAAGAATACGTATTCACCTCATAGAGTAAATCACTATCAGGGGTGTCTCCTTCCAGATGCGGCTCCATGGTTTCATCCCAGCCCATATCCCTGCAGACCTTTCTTAGGCATTGGAGTACATACCCGCGCCGATTGTCCTGTTCTTCAAGGCTTGTCACTTCATCCCTGATTCGGGTCAGTTCGGCTCGCAGAGTCGTTAGGCTCTCTTCGGCATCAGCGAAGTTTTCCTCTTCGACCATTGCCAAGGCCGCGTCCAAAGCCTTCTTGAGTCCTGACATTTCTATGGATTTCCATTTGCTGACAAAGGGCATGATTCCGCCAAGCTCGGCCTTGAGTATCTCAAGCTCTCCGAGAAGGCTTCTCGCTCTTGCCTCTCGTCGAACCTCCTTGATATCTATGAGAACGGAGAGCACGTCCATGCCCTCCCGCTTCACACCCTCGAGCTCCGTGACCAATCGGGTCAACGCCCGGCTGTCCATTTCAGGGGAGACCTTCCCCACAGGCCCCTGAAGAAAAAGGCGCGCTTTCTCCGTTTCCTTTGAAAAACTTTTCCTCACCCCATCCGTCATCTGGGCCATGGCCGCTCTTATGTTTTGTTTCAGAGACTCAATCTGGGCGGCCAGCTCCCGAATTCCAGCCAATGCCTCCTGGCGGGCTTTGTGCTCTCTTTCGAGCTCAATCCGAGACCATTTTGTTCCGCTCATCCCCTCAACTCCTCGGCTTTCTCTCAAAAAAGGCCGAAAAACCTCTTGTGATGGCCTTCCATTTTTTCGCCCATTCCCCTGGTTCCGTCTTTTCTTTGATGTCGCCCACCTCCTGTTCGTGTAAGCCGGCGCCTCTGCCTCCGATCTTTGCCATGATCGCCGCCGTCTCATGGGAAGAAAGAAGACGGTCACATAGCTCTGGGTTTTCCTGGATAAGATCATGCAGCCATTCCTTCTTGGCCCAGTCTGTCAAGAGCAGATATCGAACAAACTCCAGGGCATCTCGCTGGTCGAGGGACTGCAGATCCTTGGCTTCTATCGGTTTTCCCGTCCAGAGTTTTCGAATAAGAGCCATCCTCGGACTTTGTGTCCTCTCAAGAAAATCCGGCAGGGGTTCTTTCACAGTTCTCGGCGTCAGCCTTTTCACGATAATGGTTCTTTCCACCAGACCCGCGAGCTTTTCTGGGGGAAGATCCTCGATGAGGAGTTCCAGCATGTCTTCGGGTTCCAAAGCGGAACAGACATGCTTTCCAATCTGCTTTCCTAACCGATCGTGACTGCGCTTGAGGAAGACGTTGCGGATGATTTCTCTATTGGCCGACACAAAGCAATGCCTCTGCGGCAGCACATCATCCCTTTTTACGGGACTGGAAGAGTCTAGAAGAAGGGATAAATGATAACCTTTTTGCAGAGTCTCTATGGAATGAATTTGATGTCGGCACTGATTTAACCACCTTTCATAGGATCCGGCCGGAACGAAAAATTCGTGGTCCGCCTGCAGCGTCGGAGTGTCCAGGTCGATTTCCAGAGCCTCCCGCCCCCGAGGCCTCTCATGGGTGTAGCCCACGACCTGAAATGGGTAGAAGGTCAGGCTTCCGCCGTCAAATTGGGTATCCCAACTGAGTGTCGACCGAAGGGGCCAGGGAACATACGGAACGATTTGATTCATAAGCGCCCACACCTTCTCGGGGTCGCCCCGCAGCACCACCCTTGGCCCTTCCTCCCCGAGGCGACTCAATCGGTTGAGCAGGACCACCATGCGCCATTGAGTCTCCGTTTCGAGGGCGGGCGGGCGCATTGCCGTGAGGTCCTTCAATCGTTCTTCCGGGATCTCGATGGGAATGGTGCCCCCCGTCGTTTTGTCCACAAGGGATGATGAAAGCATGTGAGGTCTATCACGAAAGATGTATTCTCTGATCAGTTCCAAAAGGGCGGACGGGGCCAAAGCGTGCGTCCAGGCCGCCGGTGGAAAGATGAACCCATGACAAAGAAAGATTCCTCCCCTGCCAAACATATCTCTTTCTTCAGGCAGGTTTCTTGTCTGCAGCATGAAAAGATACGGCTGAGATCTTATCTCCTTGTAGAAAACGGTCTCCTTGGTCGTAAGATGTTCCAAGGGAGGCACGTAGATTCTTCTTTCAATTTCACCGAGATCTTCCTTCGATAAGAATTCCACAGGATAGAAAGCGGTATGGAAGTCCGCCTTCTTCCATGGAGATTCCTCTGGGTTTAGCTTTGTGTACACGAAGTGCAAGACGTGCATGAAGTACCTCCGCCAAAAAGATTCCCGAATAGTCTCTGCCACCAAGGTCTTTCCCGATTTTTCTCCAGAGCCCATAAAAAGGGATCTAGAACCCTTTTGGGGTCCTCGGGCCGAAGTTTTGTGGCGAGTGTATTGCCGACAGGAGCCGCCCCTGTGGCGGAGACCATGGTGTACTCGACACTTTTAAACCTTTGAGCAACCTGCCTCGTAAAACCCCCGCAGCCTTGTGATTCCAACCATGTCTTCAAGGCCATGGAAATATATTTTAGTTCCTTCAGCTTATCCTGCATACATGCTGCAGGGTCTTTGCCATCCAGGCCATACCACCTATAAGAGCCTTCATGAAGTTTCTTTTTAAGGTGTTTCGGGAGCTCTTCAATAATGTCTGCCTTCGTAAGGACTACTATCAAATGCTGTTCCCTTTTGAGATCCAGATTCAGTTTGTTGTAGGCAGCGTTAATATACCTATCGATCAGGGAACTCATGGCATCCCCCCAATTATTCCCGCAGTCCTTAAGGCTGACGATAAAAAAGATGACCGTTGCCCGGGCGACAAACCCTCCCATGTCCGTTATTTTTTCCACGTCCTCATAGACTCGTCCGGCGGTATCGTAAAAACTCAAAAAGCAGCCTCGGAACAGAGGCACATGGGTAAATTGGATGAGCGCAGGCCGTGGAAAATTTTCGGGTGTGCCGTCGGGAAGTCTCGATTGTTCGAAGGATGGGACGTCGCGGTACATGATTTTGTGGGTGTGATCGTCCTGGGTGAGCCAGCTGAATTGATCGCCCCAGGCGTTTCCCTTCCTCAGTATGTTCAGGGTGTAGAAAAGGGAGGTCAGATAGACTGTCTTTCCATGTCCGGTAAAGCCGACAAGGCCGACCCTCCAAGGTTTGTCGGGCAGGTCCCTCAATGCTGTTGACTTAAGCATCAGCACTGACGGCAAACTTCACTCAACATGCTGAAATGGCATATATTTCATTGCAATTACCCTTCGAGATGTGCGATACTGTTTCGTGTCAAAGGCGGAAGCAAAGCATCAACCCTATGGCAATAAATTCGGAAAGGAGATAAGCACCATGGCACAGAACCTGCTGTGAAAATTCATGCCAAATTGCTCCAATCCTCGCAGGTTTTTTGAACCTTATTCCAAAAAAAATTGCTCCCGAAACCAAGAGAGCCGTCAGCGATTTCACCCGCACTCGCAAGCTTCCCTTTTCCAAGCTCATCGTCTTTATCTTGTCCCTCGTCTGCAGTGGAAAGAGCAAGGGAGTGGACATCAAATCGGGGGAATTCTTCAAGGCTGCCAGGCGAAGCGGCCTGTGGCCCGAAGCCGATCAAATCCATAGAA
>Ga0101944_10006230_pt1 | contig 12892 bp, 14 predicted proteins | sample DewCreD2012metaG_FD_75245 | JGI IMG/M metagenome (GOLD analysis project Ga0101944, IMG submission 75245) | Hot spring sediment bacterial and archeal communities from British Columbia, Canada, to study Microbial Dark Matter (Phase II) - Dewar... ... | reverse complement strand
ACCAAAGCTTTCCTTTGGTTCGGCATTAGCCTAGTGTTTTTATGTACAACCATATATTTATTGTTTACTAATATTCATCTATTTTAATGAACATTTGTAAACAACGCTATGATTTCTTACAAATAAAGATATCATATAAAAATAAGATAACAATATGTTTAAAATTAAAAATTATGATAATAGGCTCATAGAGGATATGTATAACAAAGCCATGAATGAGTTGGGTGAGTTTTTTGGGGTTAATTGGACAAGAAACCAGCCCAGAATATACATCGTAAAGGACAGAGGAGCTGCTTCAAAGTGGTGGGGCAGAGAATCAACATCGTCAGGTTGGATTAATGGTAGTGATATCTATATTCTTGATAGATCTACTTTAAATAAATATCGTTTGCAAAAATATCCCAACAGTAAAAAATATTCGAACAGAGAATATTTTATGCTGATAAAACATGAATTAGCCCATGTTTTTACAAGATTATCTATTAATTTTTTTAATGGACAGCAACTTTCGCCAGATTGGCTTTGGGAGGGTATTGCGGAGTATTTGTCTGGTATAAATATTTACAAAAAAAAGCCAGAAAAATTTAAAAAATTTTTAAAATACGAGGATAAAAATATTGGTGATCTTGGTGTTTATGAGGAATCTGGTTATGCTGTAGAATTTCTAGTAGAAAAATATGGCAAAGAAAAGCTTTTGGAGTTAATAAAGTATTTTAGAGAGCCGTATTCAAGAGTTACATTTGAAAAAAGATTTAAAAAGGTTTATGGTTTTGAGTTGAATTATAAAAATTTTAACAAATAATATTTTCAGACTTCTTCTTCGCTAGCTTGATTTTAAAAAATACCCTGTCTGTATTTTGAGCATAAGATGATCACTTTTAAATTATTTGGGGAATAGGTATTTTATGCTACAATACATTCAATATTAGTAAAAATAAAAATATGGCAGCAAAAAAACCGAACGCAGCGTTTATGAAGCCACTAGCAGTTAGCGACGAGCTAGCAGCAGTAGTAGGCAAAGGACCACTTCCTCGTACAGAGGTTGTGAAGAAGCTTTGGGTGTATATCAAGAAGCACGATCTTCAAGATCCAAAGAATAAGAGAGACATCATTGCTGATGCAGCTCTTAAAGCAGTATTTGGTGGTAAGGCAAAAGTAAACATGTTTGAGATGACAAAACTTGTTTCAAAGCACTTGTCATAATCTTTTTCAAAATTTTTGAAATTAAAGGCCTACTCGTAAGAGTGGGCTTTTAATTATTCTGGAAATATGGTATAATATAGGTAGTTTGATAAACAAGCCCAACTTCGTTCTTTCCGGCGAAACGAATTACATTCTGTTATCGCTAGTACAAACTACGCTGGGCGCTTGCTCATTTTATCAAAATGAAAAATTTAAAGAAAAAATCTATACTTCTAAAACATATAGTCGGATTTTTTCTTAGAGGAAAAACTTTACGAAAGTTGTAGCAAATAAGGCGATAGCCTTAGATGTGGAAGCTTGAGAGAAGTTTTGACGAGGGCCTGCACTGGTTTCGCCAAGAAGATCCTTAAAAAAGTAGATGCAAGTAGAGTGATGTTTATAAACTCTTAAAACTAACTAAACAAAAATACGAGCAAAAGTAAATTTTGCCCCTGCTATGGCGTAATTTACGCGCAAGCAGCATCGGTTTGTATTTTACCCAAGGGTGCAGATTCGGTGTCAACTTATTGGGTTGCTCGCTGGTAGATATCTCTTTGTAACAGCGTTAAGACACTAAGGGTGGGATAGAGCTATTTCGTTCTGATTTTTATCTCTATCCGACACTTTAATCAGAACTAAACTTGTAGAAGCTACTTTTTTAACTTTTTGCACGGGAGTTCGATTCTCCCCAGGTCCATTTCGAGGGAATAGTGGTGGCAAAGTCACTGTTATTTTCGTTATTAGAGCCAATTTTTTGTGGTGTGAAAATTTTTATATCAAATTCTTCTGTCAAATTCATTTTCGAACTCTTTAGACTCCGACACATTTCGTAAATTAGTTTGAATGGTTCGGAATAGGAGTATTGGAATTCTTCCTTTTCTACCTTCAATTCTTCAAATACAAGATTTACTAATTGTCTCTTATATTCTGGTTTTGCTTTTTCGTATATCTCATCTGCCTTTTGAGATAGTTCGTAAATTTGAATACCCAACTCAAGATATTTATTGCTTGCCTCCGAGTGTTTTTTTATGGAGTCTATAACTTGTTCTTTCTCATCGGTGTATTCTTTGTTTTTCTTTTCATAAAAGGCAAGCTCTATTTTGCCGTCTAATTTATCATCATATAAGCCGTCCAGTCTCCTTTGGAGTAGTTTGAGTCTATTATTTAACTCCTCCAAAGCTGTTGAATGGTAGATTGTTTCGCTATTATGGCCTTCTTTCAATGCTTCTCTTACCCATCCCAGAATGTGAGGGTTATTGATTTTTAGGTCTTTTATGCCCGCAGTAATTTTTTCTTCTATGTCTTTTTCCTTCAAAAACTTTTTTCTCGGGCATTGTCTATAAGAGGTGCAACGACCATAAGTTATTCCCTTTTTTCTCTCCCAAGTAAGCTTCCCACCGCACTCGTAGCATTTAATCATCCCTCTAAAGGCAAAAAAATGTTTCTGGTATTTAGGGGTCTTTTTGCCGTGGATTATATTTTGAACTTTTTCAAATAAATCTTTGCTTATTAGGGGTTCGTATTTGCCTTGATATGTTTTCCCCTTCCAAGTAAATTCTCCATAATAAAAAGGATTACTCAATAATTCGTGCATTTTGCTCAAAGGTATTTTATTGCCGAATCTTGACCTCAATCCTTCTTTATACATAAGGTCTCGCACTCTCAAAACAGAATAATCGCCAGTAGCATATAATTCAAAAGATTTTTTCAATAGAGGGGCTATTTTGTCGTCTTGGATTATTATTTTATGGTTATTCTCATCTCTTGTTATGCTCTTATATCCTATTGGGGGCAGGTGGGGATACCATCCCTGTTCGGCCTTTTCTAAACAGCCTTTTTGGATTTCTTCTGATAAATTATCGGAGTAATTCTTTGCCAAAAGAACTTGAAGCCCCCAATTTAATTTTTCCTGTGAACGAGAATTTTTATTTAAAATAATTGAATTTTTAACAAGATGAAGCTCTCTTTCGCTATCCTTTCCCAACCAATCATCTATTCGAACGGCATCCCTAAGATTTCTTGTAAATCTATCCACCTTTTCACATAAAATAATTTTAATCTGATTCTTATCTACATAAGACAACATTTCACTAAAAACTTGTCTTTGTTTCTTTCCGCTTGCTGACTCTGAAATTTCAAACACTTTTTCAATAACAAGCTCTTTTCTTGAAGCGTATTCTTCAAGAAACTTTCTTTGAGCAGGAAGCGAATAACCGCTTTGCTCCTGTTCTTTTGATGATACCCTAACATAAGATACAGATTTTTTCATATTTTTACTCCAAACAAAAAGGAATAGTCCTGTTGGACACTACCTTTTTTAAGGGCAGTAGACAGAACTATCCCTTTTTACCCTTAAAGTTTTATGTAGTGTCCACTTATAATAATACAATTTTAATTTTTAAAAGTAAATCTCGTTTTATTTTGTTTTATTCGAATCTTGTTCAATCGCTAAAAGTTCTGCTAATTTTTCGTGGTATTTCTCCATAGCTTTTCTTGCTTCATCCTCATTATTGTCTAATTCGGAGGGGAATAGAACGGTGTTAAATTCGATTTTGCCTTTTCTTTCAAGATACCACTTAGCAACCTCTATCTTGTCAAGATTATCAAATATAGTTTGTTTAGCTTTTAGAATCGGATTTAATTTGAACATCTCTTTTTGCTCCAGAAATTCAGGGTTTTTCTTTTGATACTCATATAATGCTGATGGTGAAATACTGGCTTTAATACAAGCTTCTTTATCATTTGCCCCAATCATATAAGCACCTTTCAATTTCTGGAGTGTTTCCTTCTCACTTTTACCATCAAAAAGTTTTCTGCCAATTTTGTTCTTTGATTTTTTTCTCATCATAAAATAATTATTTTAACATTTTAGACATATCCATTCTTTTTATTAAATTTTCTTTATTTTTATTTATAGTTTCTTTAGTTAAATGATTTAAGATTTGAATCAAACCTTTTTGTTCATTATTCTGAACATCAAATTCATCTGGCTGAACGCCTTGTTCATTATCCTGAATTCCTTGTTCAATCTTCCGAAAACTAATCATTTTATTTTTTTTATATAGATATTTTTCTAAATTCATAATTTTAATAATCCCTTTTTGACATTCAATAAGCTTTTTACCTCTTAATTTATTCACATTATTACTTAGTTTCCCCTTGCTCCAAGGCAATTCATACAAAATTTGATTATAAGTGAGGACAATTTTCCCATAATTTTTATGTCTCGTGTCCCAGTCTGCCTTTCTAAGCAGATATCTCCATAATCTATATTCTGGGTCTGAAAAATCTTTTTCCATCTCAATATCTTCTCTTAAATCAGCTATATAACCTTTATTTTTCATAGTCATTTATAATTTATAATAAAAAACAATTATGTTTTTTCCGAACTTATCTTGAAGAGTAGCTCAAAAAATAATAATAAATTTGTAGCAAAATTATATAATTCCTTTTGATTAAGATTTTTACCATAATCTTCTTTTATGATTTTTTCTAATTTGTCCAATAGATTTTTTGATATCATATTGTTTTTTCGTATATTCTCGACTTATTATCTTTTAGGAAATTAAAAAAAGCTAACGGGTCAACAACAAGTTTGTGCCCCCAATAATCTGATATTATTTGTTCAATTTGGTTATCTCTAATAAAACAAAAAATTGCCTTAGATGAATTTTGTTTATCTATGGTAATAATTTGATACCCAAGACAACAAAGAGTCGCACATAAAGATAAATCTTTGCTTTGAAAAAAATCTTTGTTATTTAATGGCATTTTCATAGTTATATTTATTTAATAGACATCAATAAAAAACCAGCGTTCATTTCGCTGGTTTTTTAACTGCTTGGTTTATCTAAATATGAGAAAAAACGGGAACCAAAACAAATAATTCCGTTCAAAATGAACTGCTATTATTATTTACTTCGGCTCCCGCTTTTTTGCGGTTGTTTTTTCTCTTTTTATATTTTTTATAAAAAGCCGCCAAGAGCTAACTATCTAACAAGACAGTTAAGCAATGTTTTTTATATGCATCCCTTTTCACTTTAGATTTTTCTTGTCTTGAAATAAAAATCCCACTGCCAGACATATTATTTTTTATGTGTCTTTTTTCTAACACTTGGAACTAAATTGTTAAGTTCTATCTTAATTTTATCAAAAAGGTGTTTGGTGTCAACAACAATAATTTTGATTTTAATGATAGCTATAATACTTTTATTTTTTCTTATTTTTTTGTATAATGTAAAAGACAATTTAATTACCTAACCCCCATAAGATTATGGGATATGGTATAAAACCCGACCAAGGTAAAAAGCTCTCCATCAGAGCACCTTGGTCGGTCATACCCCGAAAAGAGTATGGGTGGCGAAAGCCATCGCTGGTGGGGAGCTTTGTGCTTTATCCTCCAGACAATAATAAATCCGACCAAGAATAATGAAAAAATCAATAATAATAAAATTTAATAATAATTTTAGTATTAAATACCGCAGGTTTTTCTGTGGTATTTTTTATTAGCAAGGAGGTAAAAAATGGCAGAACAGCAAAAAAAGAAAAAACTTTCGCCATTAGCAATTTTGGGGATAGTTCTGTTTTTGGGGTTTTGTGTAATGTATTATTTAGCAGATGAAAGTTTTAATAAAGCCCGAGAAGAACAAAGACAAGACATTGAAAGTTATAAGAAAGAAGAAATACAAAAGAAAGCAATAGAAGAGCAAAAAAGGTTAGATTCTGCTTGGCAACAGTCTAAGGCTGGGCAAATATGCTCAAAACATTTAGATTGGGCAGTAGCCGATTGTGAGAAACTTGCAAGTGGCGAGCATATAATTTGGATTGGCATGACTTATGATATGCTTGTAGAATCTTATGGTAGTCAACCAGATTCAGCAAATCCTTCAAATTATGGTAGTGGGACTCAATGGCAATGGTGTTGGCATAATATGAAACCTTCTTGTTTTTATGATCGTAATGATGATAAGGTAATTGATAGTTATAATTAAATTATAAGTCATCAATAGAAAAGAGTGCTTCAGGACACTCTTTTTTATTGTTTTTAACTGTTTTTTAGTATATAATTAAGCCATTAAATAAAAAGGTTTTTATGCTTAATCTGACTAAAAATGTGTTAATTGGGCTAACGGGAGAGTATTTTGTTTGTGCCGAACTTTCAAGCAGGGACGTTGTGGCCGTATTAGCACCTAAAAATAACCCTGAAATTGATGTGATAGCAACCGCTCCAGATGGCTCAAAATTTGCCAATATCCAAGTAAAAACAATGTCTTTAGCCAATAAGCAGGGTTGGAAGCTAAATAAAAACATTGAAAATAAAGTTGGTTCAAAAAATTTTTATGTAGTCCTCGTTAATTTAGTAGGAATATCAAAAATGCCAGATTTTTATATCTTTGAACGAGATGAGTTGGCAGATCTGATAAAGAAAAATTATCAAAAATACATTTCCAAACCAAAGCGAGACGGAAGCGAAAAGAAAGATTTGGGATTTAGATGGCTTGATTTTAGAGATTTTCCCGAGAAGTTAAGAAAGGAAAAATTAAATAACTGGAAACTATTAGGTTTGTGGGATTAAATAATAAACAAACTTATTATGTTAAATAACAAAAAGAAATTATCAATTAAAGCAAAAATTGGCATTAGTTTAGCGGGGATTGTCGCTTTTTTTATAATCCTTGTAGCTATAAGTTCTGCCGCAACCAAAGGACAACCATTTTTAGATAATATAAAAAAGCTTACAAACCAAAAAACAATTTCTGTTTCCGGCTATCATATTGAGGGCAATGCAAAGGCAAAGATATTTATAAACGAGAATGAAATAAAAGAAGTAGAGGCTGATTTTAATGGAAGATTTGTGTTTAATGGCATTGATCTTAATGAGGGTGAAAATCGGATTTATGTAAGCACTACAAACCAAGGGGGACAAATAAAAAAGAGCTTGGTTAAAAAAATCATTCTTGATACCCAAAAACCAAATATAGAACTCGAGCAAACCGAGATGACTTCCGATAAAGATAAAGTAGATATAAAAGGAAAATCTGAGAAAAATACAAGAATAGAGATTTTTAATTCTGATAATAGCAAAATTAAAGAGATAAATAAATCTAATGGCGACTTTAGTATTTTAGTTACATTAAAAGAAGGAGAAAACATCTTTTATGTTATTGCAACTGATGAGGCGGGGAATCAAAGCGACAAGGGAAATATAAAAATAACTTACAATATACCAAATAAAGAAACAGACAAAGAAATACAGGAACAGGGCAATGAAAAAGTTACAGTTTCCTCAATTACTGATGGGGATACAGTAAAAATAAAAAATAGCTCAGGTAATGAATACAAACTTCGTTTGATTGGAATTGATGCACCAGAAACAGGAAAACTATATTCTCAAGAAGCAACAAATAAGTTATCAGAGTTAATTCTAAATAGAGAGGTAGAATTAGAAAAAGATGTTTCCGAAACTGACAAATATGAGAGGCTTTTAAGGTATATTTGGTTAAATGGCACTCTTATAAACGAAGAGATGGTAAAACAAGGGTATGCAAGCTCTTATACATATCCCCCAGATGTAAAATATCAGGAAAGAATAACAAAAGCGGAACAAATAGCAAGAGAAAGCAAAATTGGTTTATGGAAAGAGGAAATAATTAGTCAACCAAACAACAGTTCAATAAATCCGACATCCCCAGTTGCTTCTACGCCAACATCTGGAACGGGATCCAATTCGGAAGCAACTCCCCAAACACAGCCCGCACCGACACCTTCCACACCAGCATCAAGCTGCTATTGTAGCACCAATAAGTATAATTGTTCTGATTTTTCAACCCATAAAGAAGCCCAAGATTTATTTGATTGTTGTGCACAAAAGGTTGGGGGTGATGTTCATAAACTTGATGCGGACAAAGATGGGAGTGCTTGCGAAACATTACCATAATATAAACAACTCTATCGGACAGGATAAAAATTAAATAGCCGAAATTTGCTGGGTTTATGGAGTTAAATAAATTAAGATTACTATGAACAAAAAACAATCTGAAGAAAAAATTATTAAATTAGTTGAGCGATATGACAAGCTCTCGGAGGCTGATAAGAAAAGATATAACGAGAGACAAACCATAGAGCATTTTATCCGACCTTTGTTTGAGGCTTTAGGTTGGGATTTTGAAGAAGACGCTTGGCCAGAAACCGATGTTTCGGGCAAAAGAGTAGATTATGCTATTAAACACGATGGCATAACTAAATTTTTTATAGAAGCCAAGCAATTATCAGTTAATCTCGATGAGGAAAGATGGGCAGAACAAGCAATTGATTATTCTTGGCATAAATCAGTGCCTTGGGTCGTTCTAACTGATTTTGAGGCCATAAAGGTATTTAATACCGAATGGGATGACCCAAATGTCCAAAGCTGCCGTTTTATTGAAATTTCATATAAAGACTTTCCGACAGACGAAAGACTGTGGTGGCTTTCAAAAGAAGCCTTTATCGAAGGCGTATTAGACAAAGAGGCTGATAAATTAGGCCGAAGGCCAAAGACAATCATTGATAAACAATTAGCAAGCGATCTTTCAAGATGGAGAGATAGTCTTTACGCAGAATTGAAAGCATATAATACAGGAATGTCTGCTGAAAGGATAAGCAAGTATGTCCAAATAATTCTTAATCGTTTAATCTTTATAAGAACTCTTGAGGATAGAAAAATAGAAGATGTAATTCTTAAGCCACTGGTTCACGACTACGAAAAAAGTGGTGGAAAAAATAATTTTCTTTTACAATCAGTAAATAAGTTGTTTGTAAAATGGAGAGGAGCGGGATGGTATGATAGCGAGTTATTTGATGAGGATATTGATTTGGGGGGAGCGTTGGTAGCGGAGGATTACGCTTTTAAGGGTTTAATTGATGAGCTTTATAAAACCAAAGATAAGGGAATCCGCTATAATTTTGCTGATATACCCTCCGATATTTTTGGCAGTATTTATGAGCAGTATTTGGGTCATATTCAAAAAGGAGAAAAAGAGCCAAAAACAAGTAAGAGAAAATCTCAAGGCATTTATTACACACCTCGTTATATTGTTGATTATATTGTCCAAAACACTTTAGGCGAGGTTCTGAAAGATAAAAAACCAGAAGAAATCCAAAAACTCAAAATTTTAGACCCCGCCTGCGGTTCGGGTTCTTTTTTGACTTCTGCCTATCAAAAACTTATAGATTATTGGGAAAAACAAAAAATAAAGAGCAGTAGTGTTAAAAAAGATAATCGAGTAATGAGAGAAATTGAAAAGCATTATAAAGAGAAAAAAGGAACTCTCATCACTCAAGAACAGAAAATGAGAATTTTGCTTGATAATATCTATGGGGTTGATTTGGACAAGGAAGCAACCGAATTAGCCAGATTAAATCTTACTCTTAAAATGGTAGATAGAAGGATAAAACTACCAAACCTAACTCACAATATCCAAAATGGCAATTCTCTAATTTCTGGTTCGGAGGAGGAATTAGTAAAATACTTTGGCAAAAACTGGCGAGATAAAAAACCATTTAATTGGGAGGAAAAATTTTCTGGGATTTTTGAAAAAGGCGGGTTTGATATTATTATTGGCAATCCGCCTTATGTTGGTTGGGCAAAAGGTAAGCAATCGAGAGAAGATAAGGATTATTATAGCGAAAAGTTCGAAGAAGTTTATAGTGGTAAAAATGACTTATTCTATTATTTTATCTATAATTCACTACAAAAATTAAAACCTAACGGCAAATTTTCTTTCATTGTGTCGAGATATTTTATTGAGTCAATATGGGCACAAAAATTAAGAGATTTTATAGTCGATAATTTTTATATTGACTCATTGGTTGATTTCAGAGAAACCCAAATTTTTGAAGGTGTTGGAGTCCATACTCTTATAATAACAATAACCAACCGCAAAATTAAAAACAATAATATAAGAGTTTTATTAGATGATATAAGCAATCAAGAATTCTATGTTGACCAGAGTGAGCTTTTTGGTAAGGTTTGGCGTTTAACTAATACAAAGGAAAATAATATCATCAAAAAAATAGAGAATAATTCGGAAAGTGTATTAGATTATTTTGATATTAAAGATACAAAATTAAGTGCATTGGATAAAGTTTATATTCTAACAGAAAAGCAAATAAGAGAGTTGGGTTTGGAGAAGAAATACTTAAGAAGATTTATCGCATCAAAAGATATTGGAAGATATTTCTGCAAATGGGGTGGCAAATATCTTATAGATTTATCGAGAGATACCAAGCTTCCCGAGGACTCGAAGTTATATAAATACTTAAAAGAAAATGAAAAACTAATTCAAGAGAGAAATAAAAAGAGAAAGGAAAATTTAGGTTGGGGTTTGGCGAGACCTATGGATAATTATGATTGGGATAGCCCAAAACTATTCTGCCCATCGAGAAGTCCAATAAATAAGTTTATTTTGGATAATGATAAATCAACTGGTTCGCGACACAATATAACGGTTTTATTTCCAAAGACAAACAAAAACTTATTATTTTTCTTGGCACTTTTTAATTCAAAATTATTTGATTATTATTTCAAAACACTCGCCAAACAAATAGGTAATTCCTATGAATATCTACCACAATATCTTGAAAAAATACGATTAAAGGTAAAAGATATTAGCAAAAATGACTTTAATTTTGTTGTAAATTCAATAAATAAAATACTAAAACTTAATCAAGAAGCACAAAAAGTTGACGCAGTATTGGATAAAGAGAAATATGAAAGTATCGAGGAAGAAATAGACAAAATCGATAAATCGATAAATGAAAGAGTTTATAAACTTTATAGTATATCTGGGGAAGAAGAAAAAATAGTTGAGGCATAATTGAAATTATTATGAACCAGAACATCTGCCAAACAATTTCTTGGGTGTCCGAATATGGTAAGGGTATAAATTTTTTTGGAATATACACAACGCTTTTTGTTGGATTTTTGACTTTTATTTCTGTTTTAGCAGTCGCAGTTCTTTATCGAAGAAGTGTTTTGTTAAATGATTTGCATTACATAAAAGATGCTGGAAAGGATATGCTAAAAGAAATTAAAGACATAGAAAAAGAAAATAGTTTAATGGTTTATGAACCATCATTGTTAGAACCAAGTGAGATAATGAAAAAGATTGAAACGAATAAATTCAAACTATCAAAAGAAAATCAGCAAGTAGCCGAAAGACTATTTCTGCTCTTGAATAAATTACGAGATATAGAAAATAATATAAAAAATCTTTTCGGGACTTTTTTGAAGAAGAACATTTTTTTCATTATTATTCCATCACTTATTTTGGTAGTTGTATGGGATTTTCTCGGTTCATTTGTTAATTTTGTGCTTGTGACTGTTTTGTTGATTTATTCAATTAAAATACTTTGGTCGGATTTCAGAAAGTTTCTTAAAGATATAGATGTAATTCTATAAAAAATGTTTTTAAGCTAAATAAAATTTATGTCGCAATACTATAATTCACAAAGAACCAAAAAACCTTTATAATCCAAAGGACAAAAAGCCATTCAAATTAAGTGGGAGCATAAAGGAGCAATGCTTGGATAGAGAAAGCCCTTATAGAAGCGTATAAGTGCCTTAAAAGCAATAAAATACCGAAAGCGGATAAAGATTGCGACTTCTGCAATTATCGCAAATCAGCTAAAGACAAGGGGGTATAAAATGAAACCAGCCATTTATTGGGTGGACAAAAGGGGTGTAAAAAAAGTAATGCGTCGTTTGCCATACTTGGAAAATGAGGGTAAATTCAAAGATTATGCATTTGATGTGTTTGAAAAGTATTTTTCTAAAAATAGGGATAAATTTGAAGAGTATTATAATGCAATAAGCGACGCCAACAGAAAAGATTTATTTCTGAAAATAGCCACTCTTTATAAATTTTTAATTAAAAAATGCAGAATAACTACAGAGAATATAGAAGACAAGGATGACAAAAACTTTAGCGTGGAATACTTTGATAATACATTAAAATTCGTCGTATTATTTTCCTTGATAGAATCACTTATGCGAGATGAGGAATTTATGTCCCTGCATAGCTATATAAAGAAAAAGAATAAATTTTCAATAGATATAAAAGAATTTGAGATTATTAAAGAGGAGTATTTTGAGAAATATGGTGCAACCAGAAAAGTTAAAAAGTTTTTTAACGAGTATTTATCTGAAGAAGACCGTAAATTCATAATGAGTAAAATCAAGCTTAGGAAAGAAAACTTTAAAGAATTTGAATATGAGATAGGTGAGATAGTGAGTGTGCTCTATGACATACGCTCAAAATTTATGCATAACACAGACCTTATTTTGGAATTTATGAAGGGGACAAATCTAAGCAAGAGAAATAAAAAAATTGTTACATCGCATTTGAATATGGATGAGCTTTGTGAGATATTTGAGAGTGGATTTGTGCAGTTTTTTAATGACGCTATGCAGGCATAGCTTCAAGAAGATTGTTTATTTGATTTAATAAAATTTTTATCATTTTTCCGATTGCAAAAAATTTAGAAAAAGTTAGGATTTTAGAAAAAACAAAAGGAGAAAAATGAAAAAAACAAAAAGCTTTTCCCAGGCAGTTAATTGGGATTTTGTTAATTATCACAACCACCAGGCCGACCCGGTCAAGGCCGGGCCATTTTGCATGCGCATCATTGCGCATGCACGCAGAAATGGGTTTGACAGAAAGATAACCCTACG
>Ga0101944_10006229_pt1 | contig 12894 bp, 9 predicted proteins | sample DewCreD2012metaG_FD_75245 | JGI IMG/M metagenome (GOLD analysis project Ga0101944, IMG submission 75245) | Hot spring sediment bacterial and archeal communities from British Columbia, Canada, to study Microbial Dark Matter (Phase II) - Dewar... ... | reverse complement strand
CCCGTCTGGGCGGCCGGGGAGATTCTCGAATACGGCGGCAACTTCAACAAGTTCATCACCACCCGCTCCTTGCAGAAGCAGGAGGGAATCGTCTTTCGACACCTGTTGCGGCTGATCCTGCTCCTCAAGGAATTCATGCAGCTTGCGCCGCCGGACTGCCCGCGCGAGGAGTGGCGCAGTGAGCTGGGCGGAATCGCGGAGCAGCTTGTGGCCTGCTGCCACCAGGTCGACCCGCACAGCACCGACAAGGTGCTCGAGGAGGCCGAGGCGGAGGGGCTGCCGTAAACCGCCCGCGGCGGGCTGGTTCCTGAGCGAGCTCAATAACCGGCGGAAGCGGTTATGGTAGTGCAACCCCTTGCGCTGCGCAGCCGGGGCCGGCTGGCCACCGCTGGTGGCCGCATCCCATTCGCCCGCTCCATTGGCAAAAAACGGGATGCACGCCACCGGGAGCGGTCGGCTACAGCTTTTGCAGCAGTTCCTTGGCCTTGCTCGCTGCCTTTTGCGGCTGCGCCTTGATCTCCGACAGGCCTTTTTCCAGCAGGTCCGCCTTGGCCGGGTCCTTCTCGCGGACGCGCGCCACCAGTTCCGGGAACGACTCCGCTTCGCTGGTGACCGGCATGCCATTGGCATAGTTGGTCAGGATCGTGCGGACCTCGACCAGCGGATCCACCTGCGGGGCTTGAAACGTCTCGATCTTGGGCGTGTCCTTCGGACCGCAGCCTGCCAGCAGGCATCCCACTGCCATCCATCCGATCACCAGCGCCATGCGATGCACGATACGTTGCTCCTCAAGTCGTCGAGGGATGTTGAAAACAGCATCGAAAGACGTGCCGCCGACGCAACGCGACCGACGCGGTCGCCGCTCCACCTTGCACGGCACGTCGCGCAGCACCCCAGCCGCACCATTCAGAATTCGGTCACCGGGACGCCGTCGTTCCTCGACCCGGCCAGTTGCCACGTCAACAGGTCGACGTTGTTGTTCACGAACCGCACCGAGCCATCGCCCATCGCCACGTTGACCCCGGCCGGGTGCATGCTCCGCGCGGGGATGATGCCGTTGCCCCAGTCATGCGCACCGCCCGGGCAGCAGTTGCCGCCAGCGGTCGGGTACTGCCAGTTGGGCGGTGCCGCCGTGCTGAACGTCGAGTGGTTGGCGGCATACCAGGCCCAGTTGCCGCCGTTGTTGCCGCGGAAGCCGCCGCCGGCCAGGTTGCGCGCCGCCGTGCCGATCGCCGTCAGTTCGGCCGCAGTGGGAAAATCCTTGTTGCGGACGGCGTTGAACGGACCGTCGCCCGCGTAGAACACGTCGAACGGATAGGTCGCTGTGCCGGTGTTCACGCCGCGACCACCCAAGAACTCCGAGGCCAGCACCGTATTGCTCAAGCCGTCGGTCACGTCCTGCATCCGACGCTTGTGCTGGTAGGCGATGATCCCGTTGAAATTGTTCCCCGCCCAGACGACCTGCACCCGGCTGCCCGTGCACCAGCCGTAGTTCGATCCGGGCCCGCCCCAGGAAATGCCGCGCGTCGGCCCGCGCGGCGCCGAGGGGCACAAAAACACCTTCAGCCGCACGTTCATCGGCCCATTCCAGGTGGCCGACCACATCGCCGCATTGCCCACCGCACCATCCGGCGGATTGCCCAGCGGCTGGCCAGGCTGAGCGGTCGAGGGAATCTGGAACTGCTGGAACAGATTCTGCTGCTCGATGTAGGGCAAGATGAAGTAGCTCGCGCTGACCGCCTCCCAGGCGTTGACGCCTACAAGCTGGTAGTTGTAGGGGAACATCTTGTTCTGGTCATGGAAGTTGTGCATCCCCAGTGCAAGCTGCTTGAGGTTGTTGCCGCACTGCATCCGGCGAGCTGCTTCCCGAGCCGATTGCACGGCCGGCAACAGCAGCGCCACGAGCACGCCGATGATGGCGATGACCACCAAGAGCTCGACTAAGGTGAAGCCACGCAGGGGTGAGCGGCAGAGGTTCTCCTGCCGCTGGGTTGATTGCGGATCCGCGCCAGATACCTGGCCAATCGCCGTAACGTCACGCCGCCTGAACATGACCCTATCCTCTCCTTCCTGAACATGCTCGCACACCGGCCTGCCGCCAGGTCCCCATCGTCTCCATCGAGCCTGCGACGCCGGCGGAATGGCGCGCTGGCCCGGCCGATGCAACCTATCAGCGCCCGTTGAACTTGAGTGTATGATACCCCACGGCCGGCCCCACGTGGGGCACGTAAAACAAATTACGCGTTTTTCTTGTCGCGCGGCCGTCGCACGGCGTCCGCCTGCCCGGCTGCACACGGCCAGCTTCTTTTATACCGCAATTTTTGTGTTTTTTTGATTAGCTGTCCCTCGATCTCTGGTCCAAGAATCGGCCAGCCCCAGCATTTCAACGCGATCCGATATTTCTCCGTTTGCTCTTCAGCGTCTTGCGGGACGCCGCAGGGTAGGCACCATAAGTCACATAAGTTGAAGGCCCGCCGATCCGGCATCGCCTCTGGGTGCAAACAGAAAGATCCATATAAATCATCGAAAAGAATGTAGACATTTTGGGCGGGACAGACGAAGGAGAGGGGTAAGCGCGCTTCGTCGCGCTCCCGGCCGATCGGGTGGTGCCTTTCCTGGAATTGCGCAAGGCGGTCTATTCGGACACGAAAACGAGCCGGAAACGAAAAACCGGCCGCAAGCGCAAGCGGGCGCCCGGCGTGGATGCGTCTGTTACGGTGCGGCTCTCGGGTAGGCTGTGCGTCTGGCAAGCAGATGTCCGTCGCCGCAGCCGGGTGGTCCGTGGGCCTGGCGGAAAGGACCGCGGGGCAAGCCAGGTTTACGCACCGCTGCCGGGTCCCTGCGACAAATCCAGACAACTCGCTTTGAACCCAACGCCCGTTGGCGGTTACCATAGAAGCGGTGCCAGGGTGTCGGACAACGCGCCCCCCCGGGAGAGACGCGCTTCAGCGTGTCAGCATTCCGCATAAGTTCGTGCCACGACGGTTGAACGCCCGTTTTCCTTTGCGGCTGTTACCCATGCGCGCGCCGTTCGCGGTCAGGATCGCCATGCTGCTCGTTCTGGCGAGCGGAGGGGAGGGCCTGTGTGCTGGCACGGACGGTACATCGCCGCCGTCGGGGTACGCGATCTGGGTGGCGAATCTGGGCAGCGGCGAGTTTCGCGTGCGGCAGCAGGCGATGGTGCAGCTTTTGGAAGCGGGTCCGGCTGCGATTCCGTGGCTGACGGCCGCCGTCGCGGAGGGTGACAGCGAGGTGCGGGGGCGGATTCTCGAAATCTTGCGGACGCATGCCCTCTCGTCACAGGTGCAACGGCGCGAGCCAGCGTTCTCGGCGTTGCGGGCGCTGGCGGCGGATGCGGACCCTCAGGTCGCCGGGCTCAGCCGGGCGGCCCTGGAACAGCTTCGCGAGGCGGCCAGTGCGGTCGCCTATGCCGAATTGACGCGGCTGGGCGCGGTCGTGATGCCGCTGGCCTCTGGAGAGCGGCTGACGTTCAACGTCCAGGTTCCCCGGAAATGGCGTGGCGGCAACCGTGGGCTGGCTTGGCTGGAAAGCCTGGGAGAGGTGCCCTGGCTGTCGCTGGAAAATGCTCCGATCGGCGACGAGGGTCTGGCCCATGTGGGGCGGCTCACGTCGCTGGCCCGGCTGTACCTGGGCAACAGCGAGGTGCGGGGGAGCGGTTTGCCTTTCCTGGCTCCGCTGGCGCGGCTGGAGTACCTCTCGCTCAAGCAACTGCCGCTGGAGGATGACGACCTGGCCCGCCTGCCCGATTTTCCCAACCTGCAATATCTGGGGCTGGACGGCACGCGAATCAGCGACCAGGGGCTAGCGCACCTGGCCCGCTATGCGAAGCTGCAAGTGCTCTGGCTGGACCAGACGCCCGTGACCGACGCGGGGCTGGTGCACTTAAAACCGCTGAGCGAGCTGAGAACGCTCTACTTGCCGGGCACGCGGGTCACTGGGCCGGGGCTGGCGACGCTGGCGGAGCTTCCGCGGCTGGTCTCGCTGTCGCTGCGCGGGGTGCGTTTTTCTTCGGGCGGGCTGCGGTTCATTTCGCAGCTTGCGCAGCTCGAATCGCTGGGGCTGGATCAGACCAACGTCTCCGATGACGACCTGGCCGCGCTGACCAGCCTCCGCCGGCTGCGGGTGCTGTGGCTTTCCGGCACGCAGGTGGGCGACGCGGGGCTAACGTACCTCAAGGAACTGCGCACCCTCCAGACCGTCCATCTGAGCAACACGCGTGTGACAGGCGAGGGGGCGGCCGAGCTGCAACAGGCGCTGCCGCAATGCCAGGTCACGCTGGCCGGCCGCTTCGAGCCGGCCCCAGGCGGAGCGGGCCGCCGCGGCCGCTGAGGAGCACCGCTTCGATCCGCCGGCATCGCGGAACGGCAGGCCCTCACGTCGTGCACGGCTGGATGCGTCCACTGCCACAGCGCCCCGGCGAGACCGCCGCCTGTAAGCCATGGACTAGAAGGAACTGCGGTCATGGACCTGGTCGATGCCCTCGCTCGCTACGGACCCGATGCGGCGCAGGCCCCGCCGACGCTGGCCGAAGCCGAGGCCTACTGCCGGCACCTGGCCTGCCGCCACTATGAGAACTTCACCGTCGTCAGCCGGCTGGTCCCGCGGCATCTGGTCCAGCCGCTGTGCAACCTCTACGCCTACTGCCGCTGGGCGGATGATCTGGCCGATGAGACGCTAGACTTGTTTCCGCGGTCGGCCGCAGCGTCGATGGGCCGCCAGGCCGACCTGGCCGCCAGCCGCAGCGCGTCGCTTGCGCTGCTCGATTGGTGGGAGGCGCAGCTTCAAGCCCTGTACCGGGGCGAGGAGCCGACGCATCCGGTCTTCGTCGCCTTGGCGCAGACCGTCCGGCAGTTCCACGTGCCGCCAGAGCCGCTGGCCGACCTTTTGGTGGCCATGCGCCGCGACCAGGTGCAGCACCGCTACCAGACGTGGGAGGAACTGCTGTCGTACTGCGAGAAGTCGGCCAATCCGGTCGGCCGGCTGGTGTTGCATCTGGCAGGCCACGTGGACCGCCAGCAGGAGCAGTGGTCCGACGGCCTGTGCACCGGCTTGCAGCTTGCGAATTTTTGCCAGGACGTGCGCCGCGACTGGGAACGGGGGAGGATTTACCTTCCGCAGGAGGCCTGTTTGCGGCACGGCTGGGACGAAGCCCGCTTTGCCGCGGGGCGGTGCGACGAGGCATTCCGCCGGCTGCTCTCGGAAATGGTGCAGCAGGCCGAAGCGCATCTAGAGGCTGGCCGGCCGCTAGCTGACCACGTCGCCAGGGATCTGCGGCTGAGCGTGCGCCTGTTTTATGCGGGAGGCAAGGCCATCCTCGCCGCCATCCGCCGGCGAGGGTACGATGTTTGGTCTTGCCGTCCCACGCTGGGGTGGATGCACAAGGGATGGCTTCTGGCCCGGACCCTGCTGTTCTGGATGCGGTCGGCCGCATGAATCCTGAACTTTCCGCCGCCTACCAGGTCTGCCGCAGCGTGGCCCGGCGTGCCGGATCGAACTTCGCCTGGGTGGAATGGCTGTTGCCGGCGCCGCAGCGGCGGGGGATGCAGGCGCTGTACGCGTTTGCCCGGCGGTGCGACGATCTGGCCGACGCCCGCCAACCGCTTTCCCTGCGGCGGGAGGCGCTGGCCCGCTGGCGTCAGGCGCTGGCCGCCGCCCTGGCCGGCCATCCCACCGACCCGATCCTCTGCGCCCTGGCCGACACGGTGACGCGGTTCGTGGTTCCCACGCACCTGTTGTGGCGGATCGTGGATGGGGTCGAAATGGACCTGAACCACACCGGGTTTTCCACCTATGGCGAGCTGCGCCGCTACTGCGAGCATGTGGCCTCGGCGGTGGGGCTGGCCTGCCTGGCGATCTGGGGATGTCGGGACGAAGAGGCGATCCTGCCGGCGGCCGACTGCGGCGTGGCGTTTCAGTTGACGAATATCCTTCGGGACCTCAAGGAGGATGCCCAGCACGGGCGGGTTTATCTCCCGCGGGACGAGCTGGCCCGCTTCGGCACGGCTCCGATCGACTTTCTGGGCTGGTCGGCGCCGGCTGGCCTGAAGGCGCTTGTGCAGTTCGAGTGCCGACGGGCGGCGGGGTTGTTCGAGGCGGGGCGGCGGACGGAGGCGTTCCTCGACCCCGCTCCCCGCCGCGTGTTCCACCTGATGTGGTCCACGTACCGGGCCCTGCTGGCCCGCATCGAGCGCGATCCGGCCGTCGTGCTGCGGCAGCGGGTGCGTCTGCCGCGGGTGGTCAAGGCCTGGTTGCTGGTGCGTGCGCTGGGGACGCCAGCGCCCGCCACGCGCAGTGCCAGCGGCTGGATCGACCCCCTGCATCGCCCGAGCTGAGCGCCTCGGCGGGAAGGTTTCGCCCGTCGACGCCGGTCGTTCAGGGGGCGGGCGGCGCGGCGGCTTCGAGGGTGCCGTGGCGGGGCGTGCCGGCCGGCTGCGTGGAACGTCCCATCAGGCGGGCCGTCCACCCCTTTGCGTCTTCCCACAGGGAGTAGGCCACCGGGGTCACCAGCAGGGTCAACAGCAGCGACAGCCCCTGCCCGCCGATGATCACCTTGGCCATGCTGGCCCGCCCGCCCGCACCGGGACCGCGCCCCAGGGCGATCGGGATCATCGCGGCGATCAGCATCAGCGTGGTCATGAGGATCGGCCGCAAGCGGGTGCGGTTGGCTTCGAGGATCGCCGCGTGGGTGGCTAGGCCGCGGTCGCGGAGGTAGTTGGTGTAGTCGATCTGGAGGATGCCGTTCTTTTTGACGATCCCGAACAGCATGAACAGGCCGAAGACGGCGTAGATGTCGAAGTTGGTCCGCAGCAAAAGCAGGGAGATGAAGGCGAACGGCAGCGTCAGCGGCAAGGCCAGCAAGATGGTGATCGGGTGCACCAGGCTCTCGAACTGGGCCGCCAGCACCATGTACATGAACAGGAAGCTGAGCAGGAAGGCGATCAGGAAGTTCGTGTTCGACTCGGCCAGCAACTTGGCCCGGCCGATGAATTCATAGCGGTAGCCAGCCGGCAGACCGAGCGAATCAACATAGCGTCCCAGCTCCTGGATCGCCTGACCCAGGGCGATGCCGCGGAGGTTGGCGACGATCACGATCTGCCGCTGCCGGCCGTAGCGGTCGATGGCGGTGGGCCCCAGGGCCGGTTCGAGCTGGGCCAGATTGGCCACCCGCACCAGCCCCACTTTGGGCGAGGGGACGGTCAGGGCGGCGATCGCTTCGGGATCGTCGCGGTACGCCCCTTCCGCCCGCAGCCAGACATCGTACTGTTCGTCCTGCTCCTTGTACTTGCTGACCGGTTCGCCGCCGACCAACAGCCCCAGCGTGGCCGCCAACGTCTGCACCGAGACGCCCAGGTCGGAGGCCCGCTCGCGGTCGATCCGCACCCGCAGCTCCGGCTTGCTCAGGGAGAGGCTGGTGTCCACATCCACGTAGTGCCTCTGCTGCCGCATCCAGGTGGTGATCCGGTCGGCGTAGGCACGGAGCTGGGCCAGATCGGGCCCGACGAGGTTCAGGTCCACATCGACCTGCCGGAAGCCCGTGGCCTGGAACGCCGCCACCTCCTGCACCGCCACCCGCAGATCGACATATTCGCTCAACAGGTCCCGCGCCTCTTGCATCACGTCGAACTGCGAATAGTCACGCTGCCTCAGATCCACCAGCCGGCAGTAGATCGTGGCCTCGGTCACGTCCCCCTGCCCCTTGGCCACGCGTCCCGTCGTGTCCCCCAGGATGGTGAACACGTGCGTCACGCCTCGCAGCCGGGCCAGACGCTCTTCGATCTGCCTAAGCAGCGTATCGGCCCGCGCCAGCGTGTACCCCTCCGGCAGCGTCAGCACCACCTCGAATTCGCTCTGGTCGTCGCGGGGCACGAAGTCCTTGCCCACCCAGGCGAACCACAGCGGCGTGCTCAGCAGCGTAACCGCCGTCAGCAGCACCACCAGCCAGCGATGGCGTAGCGAGAAGCGGAGCGTGGCCAGGTAGGCCGTCTCCAGCCACCGGGCGATGAGGCCCGACTTGCTGGAAGCATGCTGCGGGGAGAGCTTCAGGAACCGGGCGCAGAGCATGGGCGTCATCGTGAACGAGATGCACATGCTCATCAGCACGGCGAAGCCGACCGTGAAGCCGAACGAGTGGAAGAACCGGCCCACCCGCCCTTCCATGAACGCCACCGGCACGAAGATCACCAGCAGCGACAGCGTGGTCGCCACCACGGCCGAGGCGATCTCGGCGGTGGCGGTCCGGGCCGCCTCCCAAGCCGATCGCCCGAACTCCTCCATGTGGCGGAAGATGTTTTCATGCACGACCACGGCGTCGTCGATCACGATCCCGATCGCCAGGATCAGCCCCAGCATGGTGATGTTGTTCAGCGAATAGTCCATGGCCGCCATGAAAGCGAAGGTGGGCACGATCGAGGTGGGGATGGCCAGCGTGGCGATCAGCGTCGTCCGCCAGTCGCGGATGAACAGGAGGATCGTCAGGCTCACCAGGATCGCCGCCAAGAGCAGGTGGAACTTCACTTCCTCGATCGACGACTCGATGAACCGCGACTGATCGCGGATGATCATCGTGCGGATGTCGGGCGGCAGGGTCGGGGCGATCTGCGCCAGGCGGGCCTTGACGGCCTTCACGACCGTCACCGTGTTCCTTCCCGACTGCTTCTGGACGATCAGGCTCACGGCCTTTTCGCCATCCAGCCGCGAAAGGCCCCGCGGCTCCTCGGTGCCGTCTTCCACCCGCCCCACGTCGCGGATGCGGATCGGCTGACCGCCGCGGTCGGCCACGATCAGGTCGAGGAACGCTTCGGGGCTGCTCATCCGCCCCATCGTCCGCAGCACCAGTTCCTGCGGCCCCTGGTCGACGCGCCCGCCGGGCAGCTCCACGTTCTGTCGCATCAGCGCCTGCCGCACGTCTTCGGCGGACAGCTGGTAGGCGATCAACTTGTCGGGGTCCAGCCAGATATGGATCGCGCGCCGCTGCCCGCCCACCAGCACCACGGAGCCGACCCCCGTGACGGTCTCCAGGTCTTCCTTGATCCGCTTGCGGGCGATCTCCGTCACCTCGCGGAGGTTCCGCCGGCCCGAGACGGCGATCGTGGCCACCGGCGTGGCGTCGACGTCGAACTTGTCGATCAGCGGCGGGTCGGTGCCGGTGGGCAGCCGGCTGAGGATCGTGGAGATCTTGTCCCGCACCTCCTGCGCCGCCGTGTCTCCATCCTTTTCCAGGCGGAACTGGATCACGACCTGGCTGTAGCCCTCTTTGGTGGTCGACCGCAGCTCGTCGATGCCCGAGATCGTATTGACCGCTTCCTCGATCTCCTTGGTGACCGAGCTTTCCATCTCCTCGACGCTGGCACCCTTGAGCGTCGTGGTCACCACGACCACCGGCAGGTCCACGTCGGGAAACAGGTCGACCCCCAGCCGGGGATAGGCCGCCAGACCCAGCACCACCGGCGCGCTGACCAGCATCAACGTGAAAATCGGCCGGCGGATGCACAGCTCCCACAGGTTCATGCCTTGCCCTTCCCCAGGAATCGACCGCGGCGCGGACGGCCGCCATGCATCGTGCTCAGCGCGCCGCGCGGACCGCGGCCGGACGCTGCGTGACACGCTCCCGGACCACGACCGGGCTGCCGTCGACCAGCCGCGACTGGCCGCTGATCACCACGCGGTCGTCCGGCGCCAGCGCCCCGCGCACCTCGACCCAGCCGTCCTGCCGGACACCCACGGACACTTCTACCTCGTGCGCCTGGTTCTCCCGGATGGCGAACACTTTCGTCACGCCGGCGAACCGCACGATCGCCTCCAGCGGGACGGTGGTGGCCTCGTCCGACTCGGATACGACCACTCCCGCCTTGGCAAACCCGCCCGGCCGCAAGCGGTGGTCGGCATTGGGCACGTGCGCTTCGACCAGGAAGCTGCGGCTGTCCGGATCGATCGTCGGATAGACCCGCGCGACGCGCCCCTCGAACCGCTCGCCGGGATACGCATCGACCTGGACGTCGATCGATTGTCCCACCGCCACCTGCGCCAGGTACCGCTCCGGGATCATCGCTTGCAGCTTGAGCGGTGCGTCGATCACCAGCTCGTACGCCGGCGTGGAAGGGAACGCCCGCACCATTTCTCCCACCGCGACCATCCGCTTGGCCACCGCGTAGGTCACGTCCGGTTCGTCCGACAGCGCAACCGGGGCGGGCGGGGCTTCCACCCGCGTCTGACGCAGCCGCTCCTCGGCCACAGCCAATAGCGCCTGGCGGTGCCGCACGGCCGCCAGGCTCGCCCGGGCGTTGACCCGCGCTTGACGCAGCGTGGCCTGGGCGACCTTCAGGTTCGTCTCGGCATCTTCGTACGCCTGCTGCACGCCCGCATTGGCCAGCAACAGTGCCTTTTCCCGCTCATACTGCCTCTGCGCGTTCTCCAGCCGCAGGCGGGCGCTTTCCACCGCAGGCAGTTCCTCGATGTCGAAATCCGGACCGGGCAACCGGTCCAGCTCCAGCCGCGCCAGCTCTTCCTCGAGGAAACGCCGCTCCACCTCGACCGCCAATTGAAAATCGACCGGGTCGATCTCCAAGAGCACTTGTCCCGGGCGCACCCGGTCGGCCACTTCCGCGTGCAGTTTCTGTACCCGACCCTCGACCTTGGGCGTGACGACCACCCGCTCGAAACCCGCCAGTGTCCCCACCACCGACACCCGCCGCGCGACCGGACGCCGCACGACCGGCGCGACGCTCACTGGCACCGGTTCCTGGACGCTCGCGGCGGCTGCCTCGTCCTCCGCCGGCTGCGGCGCATGCGCACAGCCCAGCCCGACGGCCGTTACCAGACAGACCGACCCGATCCACCACCGAACACTACAACCAGGCATGGCCACCGTCGCCCCTACCCTGTTTCCTGTGGTCCACATGGTCCCCGTCATTGCCTGGCCGACGCACCTCCGCACGCGAGGATTCCGTGTTTCAGGATGTCCAGCACATCTTCGCACTGGCTGGCCAGCGACTTCCGCCGCCCCGCGAAATGGTTGGTGAAGATCGTCCCGTAGAGCAAATCGGAGATCACATCGGTGATCCGCTCGACCGGCACATCCCGCACCACCCCCTCCGCCATGAGCTGCCGCAGCAGCTCCTGCCACGGACGGATGTTGGCATCGCGGTGCACGAAGTAGGTGGGCTGCTTGCGGTCACGGAAGTGGCACCGCTCCTGAATCAGCAGCTCGATCAGTTCCGGATGCTGGTCGAAGAACGTCAGATACGCCCGGATCGCCGCCTCGACGCGACCCCAAGGCGTGCCGGCAGCGGCCGCCGCCGCATCGATGGCCGCTTTGAGCTGCTGCATCCCCTCATCGACCGCCGCCAGAAACAGCACCTCTTTACTGGGGAAATAGCGGTAGATCGTCCCTTTCCCCACGCCCAGTGCATCGGCGATCTCCTGAACGTCCGCGTCGCGAAAGCCTCGCAGCGCGAAATGACCCGTGGCCGCCTCCAGAATCGTCCGCCGACGCAGCGCCGCCAGCTCCGGATCTGGTGGCCTTCCAGGCCCGCGTGCAGATTCTAAGTCCGGGGACATCAAAACTCCAAAAACGCTTTACAGTCGCCGGCGGACGCTTCCCCCCGTGGTACGCGCTTCCCACCCGCGCTATCCAAACCGAGTTTCGGTGAAATATTTAACGGACCAGTCCGTCAGCATATTGTTGCACCCGGCTGCCAAAGTCAACCGCAGCCGCCACAGATTCCCTCATATTCCGGCAGTGAGGTTACTGGCGGTAGACGCCCATCAGCCGTTGCCGGCGCCATGCCGCACAACGGAGAATAGCATCAATTTAAAAAAACATAAAAATAACACTTAGCTTGGTGTGGTGCGACCTGGCAAACGGGAAGCCATGGATGGCGGCTACGGCGTCCTTGTCGCTCCGGCTACGATGACTTGAAAGGCATTCCATTGCCGACCGCCGGCTGAAACGGGCTCTCGGAGAGCCACATGCGGCGAACCGGCGACGATGCGACGTCGTTTCCCCTGTGGGTTCACGCGGTGGTGCAACTCAAAGCCGGCCGGCGGCGCGACGCCTCGTGGCCGAGTATCCTGGCACGTATCCGAAGCGTGGTTCAGGACAAGCCGTCTGACGTTGTGGAGGGGCTGCCGCCCCATCCGTTTTGTGTGAAAATGTTTGACATACAGTCGTCGGTCGCCCAACCCGTCGCCCCATCGCTGCCGGACGAGCGGCCCCTGCGGATCGTCTATTTGACGGCGGGTGCCGGCGGGATGATATGCGGCAGTTGTCTGCACGACAACACGCTCGCGCGGGCCCTGATCGAGCTGGGGCACGACGTGCAGCTTGTGCCGCTGTACACGCCGATCGAGACCGACGAACCGAATGTGAGCCGGCGGGAGGTCTTTTTCGGCGGGATCAATCTGTACTTGCAGCAGAAGTTCCCGCTACTGCGGCGGCTGCCGAAGTGGCTCGACCATTGGTTGGATCATCCGTGGCTGATCCGCTGGGCGGCGGGTCGGAGCGTGAAGATCGACCCGGCCGAAGTGGCGGACTTGACGGTGTCGTTGCTGCGGGGCATGGAGGGGCATCAGCGGAAGGAGGTCGAGCGTCTGGCGGAGTGGCTCAGCGGAGACCAGCGGCCGGATGTGCTGGTGTTCAGCAACGTCCTGACGGCCGGCTGCGTTCCCGAGATCAAACGCCGGATGGATGTGCCGGTGGTCGTGACCTTGCAAGGGGACGACATCTTCTTGCGGGCGCTGCCGCAGCCGCAGCATGACGAGGCCCTGGCCGCCATCCGCGCGCTGGCCTGCCACATCGACGCGTTTTTCGTGCACAGTCGCTTTTACGCCGACGCGATGTCTCGCTATTTGGGATTGCCCCGCGAAAAGATGCGG
>Ga0101944_10006228_pt1 | contig 12898 bp, 25 predicted proteins | sample DewCreD2012metaG_FD_75245 | JGI IMG/M metagenome (GOLD analysis project Ga0101944, IMG submission 75245) | Hot spring sediment bacterial and archeal communities from British Columbia, Canada, to study Microbial Dark Matter (Phase II) - Dewar... ... | reverse complement strand
CCCCCCCCAAGGCCAAAGGTCCGGCCAAGAAAACGACGCGCTAGGGAGGAAGTGTGGGTCAGAAAGTACATCCCATCGGTTTTCGGGTGGGGGTTTACCGCCCCTGGGATTCCGTGTGGTTCGCCAAAAAGGACTTTGCGGCCCTGGTGTTGGAAGACCGCAAAATCAGGGACTTCATCAAAAAGGATCCCGAACTCAAAGGGGCGGGGGTCGCCGGGGTGGATATCAAGCGGGCGGCCAACAAACTGACCATCAAGATCCATACCTCCCGGCCCGGGATGGTCATCGGCCAGAAGGGCAAAAAGATCGAGGAGTTGCGCCGGCGGCTGGAGAAGCTGGTGGGGCGGGACCTCATCATCGACGTCCAGGAAGTGCGCAAACCTGAGATCAACGCCCAACTGGTGGCGGAAAACATCGCCATGCAGCTGGAGCGCCGGGTGTCCTTCCGCCGGGCCATGAAGAAAAGCGTAGGCCAGGCCCTGAAGTTCGGGGCCAAGGGCATCAAGGTGCGGGTGAAGGGGCGGCTGGCCGGGGCGGAGATCGCCCGCCAGGAGTGGTACCGGGAAGGCCGGGTGCCGCTGCACACCCTCAGGGCCTATATTGATTACGGCTTTGCCGAGGCCATGACCACCTACGGGGTCATCGGCGTCAAGACCTGGATCTTCCATGGGGAGATTCTGGGGACGGAAGAGATCGGGTTTTAGTTTCGAGTTTTGAGTTTCGGGTGGAAGGCTCTGAAGCAGGCCCGAGGGAGGGCGTCGGGAGAGACACCCGCACTCCCACCCGGGAACTCACCCGGGCAACAGCACACTCGAGACTTGAACCTCGAAACCTTAGGATACGACCATGCTAAGTCCGAAACGCGTGAAACATCGCAAGGTGCAAAAAGGCCGGAACCGGGGGAAGGCCACCCGGGGGAACACCGTGGCCTTCGGGGACTACGGGCTCATGGCCCTGGTAGGGGCCTGGATCACCGCCCAGCAGATCGAGGCGGCCCGGATTGCCATCACCCGGCACGTGAAACGGGGGGGGAAGGTCTGGATCCGCATCTTTCCGGACAAGCCCTTCACCAAGAAGCCGGCGGAAACCCGTATGGGCAAAGGCAAGGGCAGCCCGGAAGGCTGGGTGGCGGTGGTGAAGCCCGGGCGCATCCTCTATGAGATGTCCGGGGTGGCCCCGGAAGTGGCCAAGGAGGCCCTGCGCCTCGCGTCCATGAAGCTTCCCATTGCCACCAAATTCGTGACCCGGGAAAGCCAGGCGCCGGCTAAGGCCGCAGCAGCGCCGGCTAAGGCCGCGGCGGCCCCGGCCCAGGCAGCGGAGGCGTCATGAAGGCGGCGGATTTGCGGGAGCTGACCACCGAGGAGCTGGCGGCCAAGCTCAAGGAGCTCAACGAGGAGCTCTTTAAGCTCACCTTCCGGCATGCCACCAATCAGTTGGACAACACCGCCCGGCTCAAGGGCGCCAGACGGGACCTGGCCCGGGTGAAAACGGTGCTCCGGGAAAAAACCGGGGAGAAGTGGTAGAGATTATGGAGAAGGAACAGGGCATCCGCAAAACCCGGGTAGGGGTGGTGGTGAGCGACAAAATGGACAAGACCGTGGTGGTGGAAGTGAAGCGGTTGGTGTCCCACCCCCTGTACCATAAGATTATTCGGCGGCGCAAGAAATTCAAGGCCCATGATCCCGACAACGCCTGCCGGGTGGGAGACAAGGTGTTGATCGAGGAAACCCGGCCTCTTTCCCGGGACAAGCGCTGGCGGGTGAAGGAAATTCTGGAGAAGGCGCAATAAGGCGGCGGGTGAGCCCGCCGGCCGGGAAGATACAGGAATGCAACCATGATCCAGGTACATACCAATTTAACCGTAGCCGACAATTCCGGGGCCAAGCGCCTGTTCTGCATCCGGGTGCTGGGCGGCACCAAACGGCGCTACGCCCGGGTGGGGGACGTCATCGTGGTGTCGGTGAAGGAGGCGCTGCCCCATTCCAAGGTGAAGAAGGGCGACGTCATGCGGGCCGTGGTGGTGCGCACCGTCAAGGAAACCCGGCGGCCCGACGGCTCCTACATCAAGTTTGACGACAACTCCGCGGTGCTCATCAACCAGGCGGGGGATCCCATCGGCACCCGGATTTTCGGGCCGGTGGCCAGAGAGCTCAGGGCCAGACGCTTCATGAAAATCATCTCCCTGGCCCCGGAGGTGCTCTAACATGCCCAAAGCCAAGAAAAAACCGGTGGAGCCGGTGCGCATCCGCCTGAAGAAAAACGACCTGGTGGAGGTCCTCTGGGGCCGGGAGGCAGGAAAAACCGGGAAGGTCCTCAAGGTCAACCGGGAGAAAAACCAGGTGGTGGTGGAAAAGGTGAACATGATCAAGCGGCACACCCGCCCCAGTCCCACCACCGGCCAGGGGGGCATCATCGAAAAGGAGGCGCCCCTGCACATCTCCAAGGTGATGCTCATCTGCCCCAAGTGCGCGCATGCCGGGCGGTTCACCCTGACCACCACCGCGGAAGGCAAAAAATCCCGGGTCTGCCGGAAATGCAAGGAACTCATCGATGGCTGAGAAGATGACGTCCCGCCTCTATGAATTTTACCGGGAGGAGTGCGTCCCCCGCATGATGCAGGAGTTTCGCTACAAGAGCCCCATGCAGGTGCCCCGGGTGGAAAAAGTGGTGATCAACATGGGGCTGGGGGAGGCCATCCAGAACATCAAGCTCCTGGAGTCCGCCACCGCGGAGCTCGCGGCCATTAGCGGCCAGAAGCCGGTGATCACCCGGGCCCGGCGCAACATCGCGGCCTTCAAGCTCCGGGTGGGCATGCCCATCGGCTGCATGGTGACCCTGAGAAAACACCGGATGTACCATTTTCTGGACAAGCTGGTGAACGTGGTGCTCCCCCGGGTGCGGGATTTCCGGGGGGTAAGCGACAAGGGCTTTGACGGCCGGGGCAACTACACCCTGGGGATCAAGGAGCAGATCATCTTCCCGGAAATCGACTATGACAAGATCGACAAGATCAAGGGAATGAACATCACCATCGTCACCACCGCCCCCACGGACGAGGAGGGGAAACACCTCCTGAGCCTTCTGGGGATGCCCTTCAGGAAATAACGAGGGAGAGGGATGGCCAAGAAATCGCAGATTGCCAAAGCCAAGCGCACCCCTCGCTTTGAGGTGCGGAAATACAACCGCTGTCCCCTGTGCGGGCGGCCCCGGGCCTTTCTTCGCAAGTTCGGCATTTGCCGGATATGTTTCAGAAACATGGCCTTGCGGGGTGAGATCCCCGGGGTTATCAAGTCCAGCTGGTAGGCGGAGGGGAACACCATGAGCATGACCGACCCCATCGGGGACCTGTTGACCCGCATCCGCAACGGCGGCAAAGCCGGTTTCGACAAGGTGGATGTGCCCGCCTCCCGAATGAAGATCGCGTTGGCGCGGATTTTCAAGGACGAAGGGTTCATCAAGAATTACAAACTCATCAAGGACAACAAGCAGGGGATTTTGCGAATTTATCTGCGCTATGATGACCACAACCAACCCCTCATTCAACGCCTGGAGCGGGTCAGCCGCCCGGGCCGGCGGGTGTACGCCGGCTGCGAGGAGCTGCCCAAGGTCCAGGGGGGCCTGGGGGTGGCGGTGGTGTCCACCTCCAAGGGGGTGATGACCGACCGCCAGGCCCGGAAACTCAAGGTGGGGGGCGAAGTCCTCTGCCAGATCTGGTAAGGATACGTCATGAGTCGCATCGGCAAAAAGCCCATCCCCCTGCCTGCGGGGGTGAAGGTTAATCTGGAAGGGCAGGAGCTTACGGTAACCGGCCCCTTGGGGACCTTGTCCCGGGTGCTGCCCCCCCGGGTAAGCCTGGAGGTGGATGACCGGGAAATCCGGGTGGTGCCCCGGGATGACAGCCGGGAAAGCCGCTCCTTTTGGGGCCTGACCCGGACTTTGGTGGCCAACATGGTCACCGGGGTGAGCCAGGGCTTTAACCGCATCCTGGAAATCGTGGGCACCGGCTACAAAGTGGAGGCCAAAGGGGAATCCCTGGTGTTCAGCCTGGGGTACTCCAATCCGGTGGAATTTCCTCTGCCCCAAGGCATCAGCGCCCAGGTGCTGGACAAAGGCACCCGTTTTGAACTAAAAGGGGTGAATAAGGAACAGCTGGGGCAGACGGCCGCCAATATCCGGGCCCTCAGGCCGCCCAATGTCTATAAGGGCAAGGGTGTGCGTTACGCCGGCGAAAAGCTGCGCCGCAAGGTGGGCAAGGCCGGCGGCCGCTAAAGGGGGAGAGAAGACCATGAGTGCGATTAATCCCCGGCAGGCCATGCGGTTGAAACGCAAGCGCCGGATCCGCAAGAAGATCAGCGGCTCGGCGGCGAGGCCGCGGCTTACCGTGTTTCGCAGTGCCAAGCATATTTACGCCCAGATCATCGATGATGAGCGGGGCGCCACCCTGGTGGCCGCGGGGACCCTGTCCCCGGAACTCAAGGACAAACTGAGCAGCCTCAAAAAGACCGAGGCGGCCCGGGAGGTGGGAAAGCTTCTGGCCGACAAGGCCAAGAGCCGGGGCATCACCCAGGTGGTGTTCGACCGCAACGGCTTTCTCTATCACGGCCGGGTGAAGAGTCTGGCAGAAAGCTGCCGGGAGCACGGGTTGGTGTTCTAGAGCGTTCAGCTGTCAGCAGCTTATTTCTAACTATGGCTTTTAACTACCTTATGAAAGCTTATAGCCTACAGCTTAAAGCTTAAAGCCCCATAGGAGGACAGCTTGTTTGAGACCGAGGCCCATGAGGTCCAGTTCATAGACAAGGTGGTGAGCATCAACCGGGTGGCCAAAGTGGTGAAGGGCGGCCGGCGGTTCCGCTTCAGCGCCATCGTGGTGGTGGGCGACGGCCAAGGCCGGGTGGGCGCGGGGCTGGGCAAGGCCCACGAAGTGCCGGAAGCCATCCGCAAGGCCATGGAACGGGCCAAAAAAGAAATGATCCAGGTGCCCATCCGCAACAACACCATTCCCTATACGGTGGTGGGGGAGTACGGCTCCGGCAAGGTGCTCCTGAGACCCGCGGCGGAAGGCACCGGGGTCATCGCCGGCGGACCGGTGCGGGCCGTGGTGGAAGTGGCGGGCATCAAGAACGTGCTCACCAAATGCCTGGGCTCCCACAATCCCCATAACGCGGTGAAGGCCACCATGGAGGCGTTGCGGCAGCTGGCCGCCCCCGAAACCGTGGCCCAACGGCGGAACCGCCCCCTGGCGGAGCTTTTGGCCTAAGGCGTGAAGCTGACAGCTTAAAGGAAGATCCACCATGATGTTGGAAATAACCTTGATCAAAAGCCCCATCGGCAGACCCCCCCAGCACCGCACCACGGTGAAGACCCTGGGTCTGACCAAAATGCATAAGACCGTGCGGCACAAGGAAACCCCAGCCATTGCCGGCATGGTCAAGCAGGTGCGCTACCTGGTGGCGGTGCGGCGCCTGCCGGAAGGAGACTAGCCATGGCGGCCGAGGAAGTGCGCTTAAGTGACCTGTCGCCGGCCCCGGGGTCCAAACACCGGGCCAAGCGGGTGGGGCGGGGGCCGGGTTCCGGCTCCGGCAAGACCTGCGGCCGGGGGTTCAAGGGCCAGAAGTCCCGGGCCGGAGGCGGGGTCAAGCCCGGCTTTGAAGGCGGGCAGATGCCCCTCACCCGGCGCATCCCCAAGCGGGGCTTCACCAATGTGTTCAAAAAGGTGTACGCGGTGGTCAATCTCCGGGACCTGGCGGGTTTTGCCCCGGACAGCGTGGTGGATGAGGAAGCCCTGCGCCGGGCCGGACTCCTCAAGGGCAAGGCCAATGCCGTGAAACTGCTGGGGCAGGGCGAAATCACCGTCCCCCTCACGGTCAAGGTGCAGGCCGTAAGCGCCCAGGCCCGGGCCCGTATCGAGGCCGCCGGCGGCCGGGTGGAGGTGGTCTGACTTGGCCGGGGGGCTTGCCAATATCGCCAAGATCCCGGAGCTGAAGCGGCGCATCCTCTTCACGCTCCTGATGCTGGCGGTGTACCGGGTGGGGTGCTTCATTCCCACCCCGGGGATCGATGCCGCCGCGCTCATCAACTGGTTCCAGGCCAGCAAGACCCGCACCAACATTTTAGGGCTCTTTGACCTGTTCTCCGGGGGGGCCCTGGAGCGCATGAGCGTCTTCGCCCTGGGCATCATGCCCTACATCAGCGCGGCCATCATCATGGAGCTCCTCAAGGTGGTGATCCCCCACCTGGAGCGCCTCTACAAAGAAGGCGAGGCCGGCAGCAAAAAAATCAAGCAATACATCCGCTACGGCACGGTGGTCATCGCGGCCATCCAGAGCTTAGGGATCAGCTTCGCCCTGAAGGGCATGGGGGAAGGGGGCCAGAGCATGGTGTACATGACCGGCTGGGGCTTCCACCTCCTCACCGTCATCACCCTCACCTCCGGCACCGCGTTCATCATGTGGCAGGGGGAGATGATCACCGAGCGGGGCATCGGCAACGGCATATCCCTGATTATTTTCGCCGGCATCGTAGCCCGGCTGCCCTCGGCCATTTTGAACACCTTTGATCTCATCAAAACCAAACAGCTCAACCCCATCCTCATGCTGTTACTGGTGGTGCTGATGGTGGTGGTGGTGGGGGTTATCGTTTTTGTGGAGCGGGGGCAGCGGCGCCTCCAGGTGCAATACGCCCGGCGGGTGGTGGGGCGGCGCATGTTCGGGGGCCAGACCACCCATCTGCCCCTGAAGGTGAACGTCTCCGGGGTTATCCCCCCCATTTTCGCCTCCTCCCTGCTCATGTTTCCGGCCACCATTGCCAGTTTTGTGGGGGAGGGCAAGGTCAAGGCCTTTTTGGATCTGTTCACTCCGGCGGGCATGCTTTATGAGCTATTGTTTGTTTTATTGATCATTTTTTTCTGTTATTTTTATACCGCGGTGACCTTCAACCCGGATGATGTGGCGGAAAATCTCAAGAAATGGGGAGGATATGTCCCCGGCTTGCGGCCCGGCAAACCCACGGCGGAGTACATCGAGCGCACCTTGAACCGCCTGACCCTGGGGGGGGCCTTGTACGTCTCGGCAGTGTGCGTGCTCCCCACCATTCTGGTGGCCCGTTTTGACGTGCCCTTTTATTTCGGCGGCACCGCCCTCCTCATCGTGGTGGGGGTGGCCATGGACACCATGGCCCAGATCGAGTCCCACATGCTCACCCGGCATTACGAGGGCTTCATGAAGAAACGCCTGGGGCGGGTGAGGCGTTAGGGGGGCTTTAAGCTATAAGCTATAAGCTATAAGCTATAAGCTGTAAGCCATAAGCTTTAAGACAAAGGCTGTTTGGTGAAAGGAACGCGCTCCTGGGTTTATGGCAACAGTGAGGTGTAATTTTGGTCCAGGTGCTGCTGTTTGTAGAAATAAAACACCCTGACAGCATACTGAAAGTGATGGTAAGTTCTTAGATAAGAAAATATATGGGGCAAGAAGCCGACGGCTTCTGAAGGAACGTCCTGGTTTTCTTCCAAAATTAATATTTAAGAAGGAACACTTTAACGTAATGGCCTTGAATAAAAAGCTTACAGCTTACAGCTTACAGCTTACAGCTTATAGCTTATAGCTTAAAGCTTATAGCTGACAGCTGACAGCTGACAGCTTACAGCTACCAAAGGAGGCGCTGATGAATCTTATCCTGTTGGGCGGACCGGGTGCCGGGAAAGGGACCCAGGCAAAGAAGCTCATTGACAAATATCAGATTCCCCAGATTTCCACCGGCGACATTCTCCGGGCCGCGGTGAAAGAGGGGACGGAGATGGGCAAGAAGGCCAAGGAATACATGGACGCCGGGAAACTGGTGCCCGATGAAGTGGTCATCGGCATCATCAAGGACCGCCTGGCCCAGCCCGATTGCAAGAAAGGCTTCATCCTGGACGGCTTCCCCCGCACCGTGCCCCAGGCCGAGGCTTTGGACAAGGTGCTGGCGGGTCTGGGGACGAAGATCGACCACGTCATCACCATCGATGTGCCGGAAGAGGAGCTGGTGACCCGGCTGTGCGGCCGGCGCACCTGCAAGAACGCGGCCTGCGGCCAGATGTATCATATCAAGTACACCCCCCCCAAGAAGGAAGGGGTGTGCGATAAGTGCGGCAGCGAGCTTTATCAGCGGGATGACGACAACGAGACCACGGTGCGCTCCCGGCTGGCCACCTATAACCAGGCCACCAAGCCCCTGATTGATTACTACAGCGCCAAAGGCCTGGTGCGGGCCATCGTCGGGGTGGGCGGCATCGACGATATTTTTACCAAGATTTGCGGCATCCTGGGTCAGGCGGCCTAGAACCCGAACCTGGGTCGGCAGCCTGACTCCCGGAACCGGGGCCGGGCTGCCGACGGTTGATCATGATCCACCTGAAATCCCCCCGGGAAATCGCCAAGATGGAGGTGGCCAACCGCATCGTGGCGGAAATCCTGGAGGAAGTGAAAGCCCGGGTGCGCCCCGGGGTGGAAACCGGGGAGCTCAACGAGCTGGCGGAAGAACTGTGCCGGCGCCGCCGGGTGAAGCCGGCCTTCAAGGGCTACCGGGGCTATCAGCATGCCCTGTGCGTGGCGGTGAATGAAGAGGTGGTCCACGGCATCCCGGGCCCCCGGGTCCTGAAAAGCGGCGACCTGGTGAGCCTGGACTTCGGGGTCCTGGCCGACGGCTTTTACGGGGATGCCGCCGTCACCCTGGCGGTGGGGGAGGTGACCCCCCAGGCCCGGCTTCTGATGCAAGCCACCGAAGAGGCCCTGTACGCCGGCATTGGGCAGGTGAAGGCCGGCGGGCGCTTAAGCGACATCTCCCACGCGGTGCAGACCCGGGTGGAGCGCTATGGCTTCGCGGTGATCCGGCAGTTCGTGGGCCACGGCATCGGGCGCTCTTTGCATGAAGACCCCCAGATCCCCAATTTCGGGCCGCCGGGACGGGGGCCGGTACTGAAACCCGGCATGACCCTGGCCATCGAACCCATGACCGCGGTGGGGACCTGGCAGGTGAAGATTCTGGAGGACGGCTGGACGGCGGTGACCGCGGACGGCAGTCTGGCCGCGCACTTTGAACACACCGTGGCCTTGACGGAAAAGGGTGTCTTGATTTTAAGCCGGCTGTAGGTTATGCTAACTTGTTGTGAAATATACTGAAAAGACGCGGTAGATGCCCAAGGAAGACGCCATCGAAGTGGAAGGGAAGGTAGTGGAACCCCTTCCCAATGCTATGTTCCGGGTGGAGCTGGCCAACGGCCACCGGGTCCTGGCCCACATCTCCGGCAAGATGCGCATGCATTACATCAAGATTTTGCCCGGGGATAAGGTCATCGTGGAGCTTTCCCCCTACGATCTGAATCGCGGCCGCATCGTGTATCGGGTGAAATAAGTCAGGGGGACCGGCCCCATGGAGGCGAATTACGCGGCCAGGGGCGGCCTCAGGGCCCAGGCTCCGGAGGAAAGCAGGGATAGCCATGAAAGTCAAACCGTCAGTGAAACGCATCTGCGCCAAGTGTAAGATCATCCGCCGCAAAGGGGTGGTGCGGGTGATTTGCGAAAACCCCAAGCACAAGCAGCGCCAGGGTTAGGAAACTGTTAATTGCAAGCTGCAAGCTATAAGCTGTACGCTTTAAGCTTAAGGCTGAGAAAAGCAGAGAAGACAATGGGCCCGAGAGGGGTGCCGGCGTCATCTCAGGTGAAGTTGACTTTTTCTATTTTTAAAAGCTTACAGCTTACAGCTTACAGCTTACAGCTTAAAGCTTAAAGCTGCCATGGAGGACGGGAATTGGCCAGAATCGCCGGCATCGACCTGCCCAGAAACAAACGGATTGAAATTGCCCTCACCTATATTTACGGCATCGGCCGCAGCAGCGCCCAGAAGATTTTGGCGGAGGCGGGGGTGGACGGAGGCGTCAAGACCGCGGAACTGAGCGACGCCCAGATCACCGCCATCCGTCAGGTGATTGACAGCCACCACAAGGTGGAGGGGGATTTGCGGCGGGAAGTGTCCATGAACATCAAACGGCTCATGGACCTCGGGTGCTACCGGGGTCTTCGGCATCGCCGGGGTCTGCCCGTCCGGGGGCAGCGCACCCACACCAACGCCCGCACCCGCAAAGGCCCCCGGCGCTCCGTGGTGGGCAAGCGCAAGAAAGGTTAAGGAGATCCCATGGCCAAACGACCGGCAGCCGGGAAGAAGAAAAAAGAGCGCAAGAATGTCCCCACCGGGGTGGCCCATATCAAGGCCACCTTCAACAATACGCTGGTGACCATCACCGATCCGGCGGGAAACGTGATATCGTGGTCCTCCTCCGGGGTGCAGGGCTTCAAGGGGTCCCGGAAGGGCACCCCCTTTGCGGCCCAGCTGGCGGCGACGGACGCGGCCAAAAAGGCCATGGAACATGGCATGCGCACCGTGGACGTCTATGTCAAAGGCCCGGGGGCCGGCCGGGAGGCGGCCCTGCGAGCCATTCAGGCCGCGGGCCTCACGGTGAACCTCATCCGGGACGTGAGCCCCATACCCCATAACGGTTGTCGCCCCCCCAAGCGGAGACGCGTGTAAGTCACAAGGAGAAGAAAATTGGCGAGATACACTGATTCCCGGTGCCGCCAGTGCCGCCGTGAACGCATGGCCCTGTATCTGAAGGGAGACCGCTGTTATACGGACAAGTGTGCCATCCAGCGCCGGAATTACCCCCCCGGGCAGCACGGCCAGGGCCGGGGCAAAATTTCGGATTACGGCCTCCAGCTCCGGGAAAAGCAGAAGGTCAAGCGCATGTACGGCCTCCTGGAGAAGCAGTTCCGGAGCTATTTTGAAAAAGCGGAGCGCATGCGGGGGGTCACGGGGACCAATCTCCTCATCCTCCTGGAACGGCGGCTGGATAATGTGGTCTATCGGCTGGGATTTGCCAACTCCCGGGCCCAGGCCCGGCAGTTGGTGCGCCATAATCACATCCTGGTGGACGGCCAGCGGGTCAACCTGCCCTCGTACCTGGTGAAGGTGGGGCAAACCGTGCAGGTCGTGGAAGCCAAACGCACCTCCCCCTTGGTTCGGGATGCCCTGGAAGCCGCGGCCCGGCGAGGTTGTCCCCCCTGGCTGGAACTGGACAAGGATGAAGCCCGGGGCCGGATGAGCATGCTCCCCACGCGGGAGGACATCACCATGCCCATCCAGGAACACCTCATCATCGAGCTCTACTCCAAATAGGCGGGCGCCCTGACCCAAGGAGGGGACGCTGGTCTGCGACTGACTGGTTTTTCAGGATTCCCGGCGGGGACGCTCCCAGCAGGGTCCCCGCCCGCCAGTCCCAGCTCGAGGAGCCATGATTCATAAAAACTGGACCGAACTTATAAAACCCAAGCGCCTGGAAGTGGACGCCGACAGCCACACCCCCACCTACGGCAAGTTTTCCTGCGAGCCGTTGGAAAGGGGCTTCGGCACCACCCTGGGAAACGCCCTGCGCCGGGTGCTGTTGTCGTCACTCAGGGGAGCCGCCATCACCGGGGTCCACATCCGGGATGTGTATCACGAATTTTCCGCCATACCCGGGGTGCTGGAGGATGTCACGGAAATTCTCCTCAACCTCAAGCAGGTACGGCTGAAATTTCTCACGGACGGCGACAAGACCCTGCACCTGGAGGCCAAGGGGGAAGGCAGGGTTACCGCCGGGGATCTTAAGGGGGACGGCACGGTGGAAATCCTGAACCCCGATCACCACATCGCCACGCTATCGGCGGACGGCCATCTGGTGATGGAAGTGACCGCCAAGAGCGGCAAGGGGTACGTTCCCGCGGAAAGCAATAAAGATGAACAGCAGCCGGTGGGCTATATTCCCCTGGACGCCAGTTTTTCCCCCATCCGCAAGGTTAATTATGTGGTGACCCAGGCCAGGGTGGGGCAGCGCACCGATTATGACAAGCTGACCCTGGAGGTCTGGACCGACGGCAGCCTGGCCCCGGAAAACGCGGTGGCCTATGCCGCCAAGATCCTGAAAGAGCAGCTTACCCTGTTCATCAATTTTGAGGAGGAACCGGAGCGGCCGGAGGAGAAGGCGGAGGAACAGCCCTCCATCCTCAATGAGAACCTCTACCGGGGGGTGCACGAGCTGGAGCTGTCAGTGCGGGCCGCCAACTGTCTCCGGAACGCCAATATCCGGTATATCGGGGAGTTGGTGCAGAAAAGCGAGCAGGAGATGCTCAAGACCAAAAATTTCGGGCGCAAATCCCTCAATGAAATCAAGGAGATTCTCCAGGAGATGGGACTCTCCCTGGGGATGAAACTGGACGGCTTCACGCCTCCGGAACCGGGCTCGGAAAGGAAGGAAGAAACCCTATGAGGCACCAGAAAGCAGGGCGCCGTCTGGCCCGCACCACGGAGCACCGCACGGCCATGCTGCGCACCCTGATCACCCAGCTGCTGGAGCATGAACGGCTGCAGACCACTCAGCCCAAGGCCAAGGAGGCCCGGCGGTGGGCGGAGAAAATCATCACCCTGGCCAAAAAGGGGGATCTCCACGCCCGCCGCCAGACCCTGCGGGTAATACGGTCCAAGAAGGCCATGAGCAAACTTTTTGGGGAGCTGCGGGAGCGGTATCTGGAACGCCCCGGGGGCTATACCCGGATCATCCCCCTGGGTTTCCGGCGGGGAGACGGCGCGCCGATGTCCATCCTGGAACTGGTGGGACGGCCCGAAAAACTCCCCAAGGCCAAGAAAAAGGCGACCGGGGGCTCCTGAAGACTGAGAACCTGCCAGGCCGAAAAAAAGGCGGACTAACGATCCGCCTTTTTTCATGGGGCGGGGGTCAGGGGTCATAAACCCCTCCCCACACCCCCTCCCCCCACTATTGCCTCTACTGCAAGGCCAGGAGGAGGTCTTCGGCCGCCTGGCGTTCCCAGATCTC
>Ga0101944_10006226_pt1 | contig 12901 bp, 10 predicted proteins | sample DewCreD2012metaG_FD_75245 | JGI IMG/M metagenome (GOLD analysis project Ga0101944, IMG submission 75245) | Hot spring sediment bacterial and archeal communities from British Columbia, Canada, to study Microbial Dark Matter (Phase II) - Dewar... ... | reverse complement strand
GGGGTCTGGCATGTGGGATCGGGATTGCAACCGGAGGTGGCTTCGCCAACCGTCATTAGCTACTTTACCACCACCGGCCCCGGGATATTCATGCCTACATCAGCGGCGTCGAAGATGACATACCCATCGGACAGCGCGCGCAGCCAGCGGGTGATGTGGGCGGCCTGCTCGGCCGGCACGTCGAGCGCAAAACCGTCGCCGATCTTGCGCAGCTTCGCCTCGCACAGCGGCGTGCGGTTGCGGCCGAGTATGTGCACAGCGGCTCCATCGGCCAGCTCCGTCACGTTTGTGCCCAGCACGACGCTCAGGAACGCCGCGGCATGCTCTCCGTGAATCTCGACCCGACTCCCGATCCCCGACTTCCGATTTCCGACTTTCAGTCGACGCCGTAGGTGGCGGTGAGCTCGGGGTTTTCCTGCCATGGGGCTTTGAGGTAGTGCCAGACCCTGCTGTTCACCATGCGGTCGATCTCCTTGTAGAAATTGACGGCTCCGGCAAATCCCGCGTAGGGTCCCCCCGAATCGTAGCTGTGGAGCTGTTTCATGGGGGTGCCGCTTTTCTGCACGGCGAATTTCTCCTTGATGCCCGCGCAGACGAGGTCCGGCTTGTAGATTTGGATGAGCTTCTCGGTTTCGAACTGGCTGATGTCGTCGATGACCAGGCTGCCCTCTTCCATGTCCGGCATCATGCCCTCGTAGTCATGGAGCGTGAAACCGCATGCCTTGAGCTTTTCCAGTTCCTCGGCCGTCTTTCGTGGCCGGTAGCGATGCTCGTCGGGATGGACTTCGAGCTCCTCGATGTTGCGGCTGTCGGCGTCCACCTTGATGGTGGGGAGCACCCGGCGCCCCTCGTAATCGTCGCGGTGGGCGAACTCGTACCCGGCCGAGAGCACTTTCATGCCCATCTCCTTGAACAACTCCTGGTAGTGGTGGGCCCGGGAGCCTCCCACGAAGAGCATCACCGTCTTGCCTTCGGTTCTGGGCCTGATCTCCGCCAAGGCCGCCTCCACGGTGGGCATCTCCCTCGCGATGACTTCCTCTACGCGTTCCATGAGCTTCGGGTCCCCGAAGTACTGGGCGATCTTGCGGAGGGACTTGGCCGTGGCCCTGGCCCCAATGAAGTTCACCTTGACCCAGGGAATTCCGAACCTGGTCTCCATCATCTCGGCCACGTAGTTGATGGAACGGTGGCACATGATGCAGTTGAGATCCGCGGTGTGGGCGTTGGCGAAGGCGTCGATGCTCGAGTTGCCGCTGAAGGTCGAAACCAGGGTGATGCCGCACTCCTCGAAAAGGCGCTCGATGACGAAGGCGTCTCCGCCGATGTTGTACTCGCCGAGGAGGTTGATCTTGAACTCGCCCCCCCGGTCCGTGTCGTCCAGGCCCACCACGTGGGTGAAGATGCCGTTGTTGGCGATGTGGTGGCCGGCCGACTGGCTTACGCCCTTGTAGCCCTCGCAGCTGAAGGCGAAGATGTTCACGCCCAGCTTTTCCTTCATCTCGCGGGTCACCGCGTGGACGTCGTCTCCGATGAGTCCCACGGGGCACGTGGAAAAGACTGCGATGGCCTTGGGGTGAAAGAGGTCGTAGGCCTCCTGGATGGCCGCCCGGAGCTTCTTCTCGCCGCCGAAGACGATCTGCTCCTCCTGCATGTCCGTCGAAAAGCAGTAGGTCATGTAGTTCTCATCGGCATGGCTTGGCGGCCTGGTCTGGTTGCGGCGCGTGAGCCAACTGTAGAACCCGCACCCGATGGGGCCGTGGGTGATGTTCACGATGTCCCGGGTGGGCCCCAGGACGACACCCTTGCAGCCGGCATAGGTGCAGCCGCGCTGGGTGATGATGCCCGGGATGGTCTTGACGTTGGCCTGGATCTCGGGCACGCAACCGCTTTCGTCCACGGTGTTGATGACGATGGACTTGGCGCGCTTGCGGGCGACTTTCGTCGGGTACTTCTCGATGAGCTCGCCCTTCACCTCTTCCGGCGGGATTTCCTCCGGCAGCCGGCATTCCGCTGAATAGGGGATCTTGGTCATGTTGCGGTTCTCCTGTCGCTGAGGCTTTGAGGTCAAAGCCGGATGATCCCGGCAACGCCGGGTGAGGACCTGCGAGCCTGCCCAGGCCCTTTCCTGACAATCCTAGAGGTCATCCAGGACGGATTCGCCGGTCTCGCCCGTCCGGACCCTGACGGCGTCTTGGACCGGCATGATGAAGATCTTTCCGTCGCCCGATTTGCCCGTCTGGTTGACCTGGATGATGGTCCTCACCGTTTTCGAGACCAGTTTGTCGGGGACGACGACGCTGAAAATACGCTTGGGGATGAGCCGCTGGCTTTGACCGAGGTGGGCGATGGCTTCCTCGTAGCCCTTCTCGGCGCCTTCGAGCACCGTGAGGTCGACCAGACCCTTCCCGCGACCCAGGGCGTCCCGGGCCGTCATGGAGGGGATTCCGGCATCGGCCAGGGCGCGCTTGGTCCGGTTCATCATGTTCATGCGAACGATGGCCATCACTTCTTTCATAGCTTCACCTGTCCCGTTTCTCCGTCGGCCGTTTCCCTGATGCCGGAGCTTATGGTGTAGACTTCCTCGACGGGGGTGATGAAGATCTTGCCGTCGCCGAAGGCCCCCTTGTCGCCCGTGCGCGCCGCCTTCATGATGGTCTTGATGACGAAGTCCTTATCCTCGACCTTCACGACGGTGAGCAGGAGCTCCTTGGGGATTTCGTCGTAGGTGACCTCGCCGATCTTGATGCCCCGCTGCTTGCCTCGCCCCACGACCGACATCTTGGTCACGGCCGGGAATCCCGCATCCATGAGGGCGGCCATGACATTGTCCACTTTCTCGGGTCTAACGATGGATCGAATCATGATCATGGTTTTCTGCTCCCCTTGGGGGCCGGCACCGTTCACAGGAGTGGCTGCTGAATCGGCGCGGCCGGTATGGGTTCGTCGTTCAGTTGGCGATGCCGTGCTCGATGAGGAGCTTCTCCAGTTCGTCGGTATGCATGGGCTTCGGCACCACGAACATGTCGTTGTCCTCGATCTTGCGGGCGAGGGTCCGGTACTCGTTGGCCTGGGGGTGCGCCGGATCGTACTCGATGACCGTCTTGCGGTTGATTTCCGCCCGCTGCACCATGTTGTCCCGGGGAACGAAGTGGATCATCCGGGTCCCCAGCCGCGCGGCCAGGGCTTCGATCATCGCCTGCTCGTTGTCCACCTTGCGGCTGTTGCAGATGAGTCCCCCCAACCGCACGCCGCCGGCCTCCGCGAACTTGACGATGCCCTTGCAGATGTTGTTGGCCGCATACATGGCCATCATCTCGCCCGAGACGACGATGTAGATCTCCTGGGCCTTGCCTTCGCGGATGGGCATGGCGAAACCGCCGCACACCACATCGCCGAGGACGTCGTAAAATGCGTAGTCGAGCTTCTCGTCATCGGCGTAGGCGCCAAGCTGCTCCAGGAGGTTGATGGAGGTGATGATGCCGCGGCCGGCACAGCCCACGCCGGGCTCGGGGCCTCCCGATTCTACGCAGACCACCCCGTTGAACCCTGCCTTGCGGATGTCCTCGAGCTCCACGTCCTCACCTTCGAGGCGAAGGGTGTCCAGAACCGTCTTCTGACTGAGGCCGCCCAGCAGGAGCCGCGTGGAGTCCGCCTTGGGGTCGCACCCCACCACCATGACCTTTCTGCCCATCTCCACCAGCCCGGCCACCGTGTTCTGAGTTGTGGTCGATTTTCCGATTCCGCCTTTACCGTAGATCGCTATCTTCCTCATGGTGTCCTCCGTTCTCGAATGTGGTGCGTCGGGTATCCCAAAGAGCACGGTCCATGCCGGAAGGGTTGAGTGAGGAGAGGAATTCATTAAGCTATTAAAAATGTTATGAAAAGTTGATATGCAGTGGGGTGTGGCAGAGGCTATGATGGCGGAGTGAGTTTACAAAAGTGCGAATGAATTGTTTACAATTTTGTGGAATTTAGGATTTCCGGCTCAGCCAGGATGATCCAACCGCCCGGTCCCACTCGAGCGAATCGGTGCAGCGGGACAAGCTCTCCTCCCAAGCTTGCAGCGGAGTGAGCATGCCCTCGGAGCCGGTCAAATCCGGGCTGAACGGTGCTTCGGAGGAGTGTTTCCCCGATGCGGCCCCGCGGTCAGCTCTTGGGTTTGGCGAGCTCCACCGTCTGCGTGGAGGGTTTCCGGGGGGAGCTGTTCTTGCCGGTGGGGGGCGCAGGCGAGGATGATTTGGGATTTCGGGTTGAGGCGGACTTCTCGGTGCCGCTGGATGAAGATTTCTTGAGCTCTGTGGCTGCGGCGGATCCCCCCGCCTTGGAGGCCGTTGCCTTGGGGGCGTTTAATCTTCCGGTGACCTTACCGGAATTGCTGGCCTGAGCGGACCCCTGGGTCTTTACGGCCGGCGTGCCCTTGGCCTGGATCGTTTTCAGAGAATTGCCCTTCTGAGCGGCTACGGCGGCCCTGGTCCTGGAGTCGGACCTGGTGGAGCCGCCCGAATCGCTTCCGACCGTCGCGCTGGCGGACTTCGATGCACTGGATCGGGCCGCTTTCCCCTTGGCCGGTGCGGCGGCGGGTGTCTCCGCCACCACGGTCCGATCGGATGTTCTCCCCTTTCCCCGAGTCCTGGCGACAGCTCCCGAGGAGCCTATCGCGGCTGATTTCCTGCCCGCGGGACTGTCAACGGCACACGTCAGCACCGTCCCCGTCCCCAGGGACTCGTAGCCCAGTTCGAGCAGCCTGGCTGTCTCGGCGGCGCGCACTCCCGGCGAGGACGCTCCGAGGACCACTGCCACCAGTCGACTGTCGCCGCGCACGGCGGTTGCGGTGAGGTTGTAGCCGGCCGCGCACACGAAGCCCGTCTTGAGGCCGTCCACTCCCTGGCAGGTTCCGAGAAGCCGATTGGCGTTGCGATGGGTAGTGGTCCGGTAGGTGTAGGACTGCATGGAATGGATGTTCAGGGCTTCCGGGTATCGCCGGATATAAGCCACGGAAAGTGTGGCGATGTCTCGCGCCGTGGTGATCTGGCCCTTGGCCGGCAGGCCGTTTGGAGTGAGGAAGTGGGAGTCATTCATTCCCAGCTGCCGGGCTTTGGCGTTCATCTGGCGGACGAAGGACTCCACGCTGCCGCTCATGTGCTCGGCGATGGCCACGCAGGCATCGTTTCCCGAAACCACCGCCATGCCCTTGATGAGTTCCCCGACGGACACGACGTCCCCGGTGCGCAAACCCATGCGGGATCCCCCGGTCTTGGCCGCCCGACCACTCACCTTGACATTGTCCCAAAGGTGCAGCCGTCCGCCCCTGATGGCTTCGAAAACCATGTAAAGGGTCAGGACCTTGGTTATGGAGGCAGGAGCTATGGGAAGGTCGGGGTTCTGTTCGTAAAGCACCTGGCTGGTCTTCATGTCGACAAGCATGGCCGAGCGCGCATTGATGCTGATGGCCTTCGCGGAAACGATCCCGGTGAAAGCGAGTCCGGCGAGTGTAAAAAAACCTGCAATTACAAGAGCTTGTCTCATATGCATTCGGGGCGCTCCTTGTCTTGACGTCATCCGGTCAGGTGCAGGCATATTTGTACCGGCGACAACCTGGAGGTCTCTGATGATGGACTGAAAAGTTTGCCGGATAATCGGCCATGAGGAATCTCATGTCTGGAGGTTCCAAGAAATTGGTCAGACTCAGCCCGTGGGCTCTAAAATACCGATTCTCTCTCTCATGTCAACAAATGAAGGATTAACAACGATTCATGGAATCTCTGAAATCGATTCCTCGTGGGCAGATAGAGCACTAAGATTTTGCAAATGTCTATGAATATTTGGTATAGGGATGAATGCCGGTTTGAAACTGGCGTTGGTGAGCCGGCTGGCCCGACGACAAGTTGATGAGGGGAATACGAGAGGAAGGAAAGAAGGGCGATGATGGGGCGGATGCTGGATTTTTTGGCCAAGGACATGGCGATGGATCTGGGTACGGCCAATTCCCTGATCTACATCAAGGGGAAGGGGGTGGTCCTGGACGAGCCGTCAATGGTGGCCATGGACACGAACACCAACAAGGTGGTGGCTGTGGGCAAGGAGGCCAAGAGCCTCGCGGGAAGGCACGGGCAGAATATTGTGAGCGTCCGGCCGTTGCGGGATGGAGTGATCCATGATTTCGAGGTGGCCTCCACCATGATCAAGGCTTTTCTCGGCAAGGTATTCCATCGCATTCCCCTGTCTCGTCCACGCCTGGTTGTCGCCGTTCCCGCCGGCATCACCGCCGTCGAGAAGCGGGCCATCATGGAGGCATCGGCCATGGCCGGTGCCGGGAAGATTTACCTCATCGAGGAGCCCATGGCCGCGGCCATCGGAAGCGGACTTCCCGTCGATCAGCCGGAGGGGCAGATGGTGGTGGACATCGGCGGGGGAACGACGGAGGTGGCCATCATCAGCCGATTTGCGGTGGCCTGCAGCGAATCGCTTCGCGTAGCCGGTGACGAGGCCAACGAGGCCATCGGCGCTTATGTCAGGAAAGAGCACCAGATCAACATCAGCGAGTCCATGGCCGAGGTGATCAAGATCAAGATCGGGTCGGCGGTTCCCCTGAAGAAGCCCCTCGAGATCAAGTTGCGGGGCAAGGACATCGTGACGAACATGCCCAAGGTGGTGTCCCTGACGGACGCCGAGATTCGTCAGGCCATCAAGGAGCCCACCATGACCATCGTGGAGACTGTCCGGCGGGTCCTCGAAAAGGCCAGTCCCGACCTGGCGTCGGACGTTTCCGAAAACGGGCTCTGGATGGCCGGGGGCGGGGCTCTGCTGAAGGGATTGAGGCTCCTGCTGCATCAGGCGACGGGTCTGGACATCAACAGGGCCGAGGACCCGCTTCGAGCGGTCATTCGCGGCGCGGGGATGGCCACCGAGAACTTCGACTATTACCGTGACGTCTTTGTGAGTTAGCTGGTGGTCAGGCGGACTTACGCGCCTGGGTTCGGCCGTCGCGCAGGAGACGTTCCAGCCCGAACTTTCGAATGCGGTAGCCGATCTGCCTGAGGGTCAGGCCGAGATCCCTGGCGGCCTGGGACTGGTTCCAGCGGTGCCTTTCGAGGGCCGCCACGATCTCCTTCTTTTCCATCTCTTCCAGTCGAGTCAGGGAGTCGGCGGCTTCGGAGCTTCCGATTTCGGTTTTGGGGTGAAGGAACGTCGGCAGATCCCCGATATCGATCTCCGGGCCTTCCACCATGATGGCCAGCCTTTCGATGAGATTTTCCATCTCCCTCACATTGCCCGGCCAGTTGTAGCGCGCCATGAGCTCCAGGGCCCGTGGTGTCATCTTCAGCTTCTTGGCGTATTCCCTGGCGTTCTTCTCGACGAAGTGCTCCACCAGGTGAGGGATGTCCTCCTTGCGCTCGCAGAGGGGAGGGACCTGGATGGGGAAGACGTTCAAGCGATAGTAGAGATCTTCTCGAAAGACTCCTTCATTCACGGCCTCGGCCAGGTTCCGGTTGGTGGCGGCGATGATGCGGACATCCACCTTACGGGTTTTGGTGCTGCCGAGGCGCTCGAATTCACGCTCCTGCAGAAAGCGGAGCAGCTTGGCCTGCAGGGCAAGACCCAGTTCCCCGATTTCATCCAGAAAAATGGTTCCGCCTTCCGCCTCTTCGAATCGCCCGGCCTTGGCCTTGTTGGCGCCGGTGAAGGCCCCCTTTTCATACCCGAAGAGCTCGGATTCCAGAAGGTTCTCGGGCAGGGATGCGCAGTTGACTTTAACGAAAGGGCACTTGGCACGCGGACTGAGCTCGTGCACAATCCGGGCGATGAGGGTCTTGCCGGTCCCCGATTCGCCGAGAAGGAGCACGGAAGCCTTGCTGGGAGCGACCTTGTCGATCATCTCCTGCACGTACTGCATGGCGGCGCTCCGGCCGACCATGAAAAAATGGCTGTAGCGCTCGGAGATTTCCGCCCGCAGGGAGAGATTCTGTCGACGGAGAGCGGCCTCCCGCTCTCGAACCTGCAGATTCAGGCTTACAAACTGGGCGATGAGGGTGGACACGATGGACACGAAACGAATGTCTTCCTCGTAGGAGACCTCGTCTCCGAACAGCCGGTCGACGCTCAGGACGCCGATGGGCCTGCCGTGAAGGCTGATGGGGACTCCCAGGAAGGCGATGCGGCCCTTTTCGATGCGGCGGGCGCGGGTCTTGTTGAGAAAAAGGGGCTCCTTGCTGATGTCGGGAACAATGAACGGCTGTGCCGTTCGGAAGATCAGGCCCGTCACCCCCTCGGTGATCCGGTAGACCCCCCGTTTCCTCTCTTCGTCACTGAGGCCGTGGGAGGCCCGAATGGACAGATGGCCGCTCTCCTCGTCCATGAGTGTCACGGTGGCCCTCTTCATGGAGAGGGAATCGGAGAGAATGGCAAGCACCTTCTCCAGAGTCAGCTCGAGGTTCAGGGCCTGGCCGATGACCCGGCTGATCTCATAGAGTACTTTCAATTCGAGCTCGCAGATCCTGGTTTCCATTCCCACCGGGAAGAGCACATCCTGTGCCACCCAAAACGTATTCCTGACGCACCGGAGCACGACGAACCTGGGAGATGCGATGCGGAAGACCATCGCAGGCGGCGGGGCACGCCCGCTCCCCCAATCGGTCCTGCCCCGCGGGCGTTTCACCGGGTTGGAGAAAGCTTTGTATCGAGCGACCTCATGAGTGACAAAATTGTCCGATTATCGATCCATCGTTCACTCGCTGAAACATTCTTGAGCTGGGAAAGGCGGAGCGAATTGACACGGCATGACCTTTCCGATAGCATCACCCTGTACGGAAATCCATGCCTGGAAGGGGCGGACCCCATCGGCTCCCCTTCGTTCGAATGCTGCCTGTCCATGCTTCGCCCTCATCCACGTGGTGCCAGAGAACAGGGATTGTCATGATCATAGGCCTTGATGTGGGGGGAACCCACACCGACGTAGTTCTCATCGGCGACGGCTGCATCCGGCGGCAGGTCAAGGTGGTCACCGATCCGTCAAACCTTTTCGAAAGCGTCTGGACCGGTCTGGACGAAGCACTTCGTGGAGTGGAGCACGGTCGGCTGCGCCGCATCGTACTGAGCACGACCCTGACCACCAACTGCCTTGTGGAGCGGAAGTTCTCCGAACCGGGGGTGATCGTCGTCAGCGGGCCGGGAATAGATGCCGAGCATTTCAGGACGGGCCCCTTCTACTCGGTGGTCTCCGGCTGCATCGACCACAGGGGACGCGAGGTTCAGACCATCGATGGGGAGCAGGTTAAACTCGTCGCGTCGCGGTTCAGGTCCGAAGGGGTTCGGCAGGTTGCGGTGGTGGGGAAGTTTTCGGTCCGCAATCCTATCCATGAGCTCCAGGTTCGAGAGATCCTTGGAGATGATTTCGAGTACGTGATCCTGGGACATCGGCTTTCCGGAAGCCTGAATTTCCCGCGTCGCATCGCCACGGCCTATTTGAATGCGGCGGTCTATCCGACGCACAGCCGGTTTTACGAGGCGGTCCGGAGCTCGCTGAAGCGGAAGGGGCTCGAGGTGCCCATCCATTTGCTGAAGGCCGATGGGGGGACCATGAGCCTCGATGCATCCCTGAACAATCCCGGCCAGACCATGCTGTCCGGGCCCGCCGCCAGTGTCATGGGGGCGCTGCCATTTGCTTCCGAGCGTGAGGAGACGCTGGTGCTGGATATCGGGGGGACCACCACCGACATGGCGGTTCTCATTCAGCGCGCTCCACTTCTGGATCCACTGGGGATCGAATTGGGCCGCACCAAGACCCTCATTCGTGCCCTGAAGACCCGCTCCATCGGGCTGGGGGGGGACAGTGCGGTGCGAGTCGAGAATTCGAGAATCGTCATAGGTCCCGACCGGGCCGGGCCGGCAATGGCGTATGGGGGTGGAGTTCCCACGCCGACGGACGCCCTTTTCGTCCTTGGAAGGATGGAAGGGGGTGACGTCGAGGCCGCCCGCGGGGGCATTCTCTCCCTCGCGGGCTCTATGGGGCTCGGGGCCGAGGAAGCCGCTTCCCTCATCTTCGACACGGCCTGCCGAATCATCCTGGACGAGGCAGCCCAGATGATCGCGGATATTAACAGCCGGCCTGTCTACACGGTTCATGAACTGATGGAAGGCCACCAGGTGCGGCCTTCGGAGATCCTTGTCCTGGGGGGGCCCGCTCCCCAATTTGGACTTCGGCTGGCGGCCCTTACGGACTTCGACGTGCACGTGGTCCCCAGGTGGCAGGTGGCCAATGCCATCGGCGCCGCTCTGGCCAGAACCACATCCGAGGTGGCGGTCTTTGCCGATACCGAACGAGGCCTGTGCATCGCCCCGGAAGAGGATTACCGGCAGGCGGTCCCGCGGGATTTTGAGAGGCAGGGGGCGTTGGAGGTGGCGCGGGCACTGCTTCGGGCCAGGCATGTCCGCGAAGGGGGGACGGATGAGGATATCGAGATGGAAGTGGTAGAGGATTCGGAATTCAGCATGGTGCGGGACTTTTACATGACCGGGCGCAATATTCGAATCAAGGTTCAGGTGAAGCCCGGACTGATCCCCGAGTACCGCGCCGTCGCCGAGACCCTGTTCAAGAGATGCAGGGCGGCAGGAGGTGACGAGGTTTCTCGCTCCTAGTTCCTCGTTTCTCGTTCCTGGTTTCCGGGTTCTGGGGTTGGGACTCTGTTCACTGGGGCCGGGGGACTGGGTTCGCTTTTGGGGTTCTCGACGGGTTTCCGTCGCGGGGGGCTTCGTGAGAGAGCTGCTTGGGCTGATCGGCCGGGCCGCGAGGGGGAGCCGGACGTTCCGAAAGGATGATGATGCTTCGTGCCAAGAACCGAATGGGTCTGGTCTTCTTCCCGGCCTTTGACTGGGCCATCAGCTCGACTCACCCCGAACGGGAGGAGCGGCTGCTTTACACCCGGGACCAGGTCTTCGAGGAAGGGCTCTTTGATGTCGAGGGGATCGTCGAGTTCAAGCCGGATCTGGCCACCATCCAGGACATTCGGCGGGTGCACTTCTGTGCACCGGATGAGTGGAGCGTCCTCACGGAATCCCACCTCATCAGCGCGGGAGGGGCCAAGACCATCGGCATCCAGGTCCTCGACAAGAGGGTTGAGCGAGGATTTGCCCTGGTCAGGCCGCCGGGCCACCATGCCATGCGCGTGGTCCACGGCGCCCGCGGTTTCTGCAACATCAACATCGAAGCCGTCATGATCGAGTACCTCCGTGACGCGTACAACATCGACCGGGTGGCCATCGTGGACACCGACTGCCACCATGGGGACGGCACCCAGGACATCTACTGGCATGATCCCGATACGCTCTTCATCTCCGTCCACCAGGACGGCCGAACCCTGTATCCGGGCTCCGGCTTCGAAAACGAGATCGGGGGACCGACGGCCCTGGGAGCCACCGTCAACATCCCGCTGCCTCCGAGGACTTCCGAGGAAGGCTTTCTCTACGTCCTGGACGAGGTGATTCTGCCCATCCTCGACGAGTTCAAGCCCGATCTGGTCGTGAATTCCGCCGGTCAGGACAACCATTACAGCGATCCCATCACCAATATGTGCTTTTCGGCTCAGGGATACGCCGAGTTGACCCGCCGACTGAAGCCAGACATTGCCGTGCTGGAGGGCGGCTACTCCATCGAGTCGGCGTTGCCCTACGTGAACGTGGGCATCATCATGGCCATGGCCGGCCTGGATTTTGGAGGGGTGCGCGAGCCCGACTACAATCCGGCTCGGATCCGCCAGTCCGGCGACACGACACGCTATATCGAGAAGCTCACCCGAAATATTCTCGAAATGAGGCAGAGAATCCCTCAATGGAGGGATCAGTGGATGGGCGGACAGGAATATGCCGACCGGGAGACGCACATCTATTATGACACCGATCGCATCAGCGAGGCCCGAAAAGAAAGGGTGCGGGTCTGTAGGGATTGTGCGGGTGTGCTTGGAATTGATTCGAAGGCGGACACCGGCTACCATATCTACGGGGTACATATCCCGAGAAAGGCTTGCAGGACCTGCCAGGAACTGGGGTATCGGTGGTTCGATTCCGCCGATTCCCGCCGCTTCAGCCACGTTTTTCTGCAGGACAGGACGAGCGGCCAGTACCTTGCCCGCGAGGATCAGTGAATCGAGTGGAGCCTATCTTTATTCAGAACTACACCCTGCCCGATCTCGAGCGCTGGGTCGAATCCATTGGAGAGCGCCGCTTCCGGGCGCGGCAGGTGTTCCGCAATATTTATGGGAGGCAGATCAGGAGCTGGGACGAATGCAGCGACCTCGGCAAGATGTTTCGTCTCCAGCTGGAGCACGGTGCGCACCTGCATGCCATTGAGCTTCGGGGGGCCACCGAGGCGGCCGACGGGACCCGGAAGTTCCTGTTCGAACTGGGGGACGGTTTGTGCATCGAATCGGTGCTGATCCCCGATCCTCCCCGCCACACGCTCTGCCTTTCGAGCCAGGTGGGATGCGCCCTCGGCTGTAAATTCTGTCTGACGGGCACCTTGGGACTCAGGCGCAATCTCACGACGGCCGAGATCGTGGACCAGGTCTGTCGGGTTCAGGAGGAGGTCCGAGCATCCCATCGCATCACGAACCTGGTGTTCATGGGGATGGGCGAGCCTCTCGCCAATTTCGACGCTGTGGTGCGGGCCATCCGCATCATGACGGATCCGCTGGGACTGGCCTTCTCCCATCGACGCATCACGGTCTCCACCGCCGGACTCGTGCCGCAGATGAACCGGCTGGGGAGCGAGACACCCGTCAACCTGGCCGTGAGCCTCCACGCGCCCGAGGATCAGCTGCGCAGCGAGCTCATGCCCATCAACCGCACGTATCCCCTGGAGCAGCTCATCAGGGCCTGCCGGGAGTATCCGACTCCGCCGCGCAAGCGC
>Ga0101944_10006225_pt1 | contig 12903 bp, 6 predicted proteins | sample DewCreD2012metaG_FD_75245 | JGI IMG/M metagenome (GOLD analysis project Ga0101944, IMG submission 75245) | Hot spring sediment bacterial and archeal communities from British Columbia, Canada, to study Microbial Dark Matter (Phase II) - Dewar... ... | reverse complement strand
CTCTCCCCCCTTGGGGGGAGAGGGCAGGGAGAGGGGGCACGTGTCGTTTATCCCAAGCACTCATCAGTAAATTGTTGTATGAGCGCCAAAACTTTTTCCGCGGATGCCTTGACGGTCTGTGTGCATGACAGCGCCGAACAACTGGCGGATGCCGCCGCAACCGCCGCCCGCGAAATTTTGCTGGACAGCGTGCGGACCCGAGGGCGGGCCTTCGCCATTTTGGCTTCCGCCGCCTCCCAGGAAAAATTTCTCGCCGCGCTGACCGCCATGCCGGACCTCCCCTGGTCCAAAATCATCCTGTTCCACATGGATGAATACTTGGGGATCAGCCGCGAGCACCCGGCCAGTTTTCGGCGGTTCCTACGGGAGCGGGTCGAGGAAAAAGTCAAACCCCACGCATTTCATTACCTGGAGGGCGACGCCGCCGAACCTTTGAAGGAAATCGCCCGCTATGCCGGCCTATTAAAGGCGCACCCGGTGGATTTATGCTGCCTGGGCATCGGCGAAAACGGCCACATTGCTTTCAACGATCCCCCGGTGGCGGACTTCCACGATCCGCACATCGTCAAGTTGGCGCAATTGGACGAAAAATGCCGCCGGCAACAGGTCGGCGAAGGCCAATTCCCCAACCTTGCCGCCGTTCCGCAGTATGCCTACACGCTGACCATCCCCGCGCTTTGCGCCGCCCGGAAAATGATTTGCATCGTTCCGGAGCGCCGCAAAGCCGAGGCCGTGCGCGAGACCATCTGCGGCCCTATCGCCACCGCCTGCCCAGCCTCCATTCTCCGCAAAATGTCCCACGCCACCTTGCACCTGGACTCCGCATCCGCCTGCCTCCTATGAAAAAGCGCCCTGCTCCCCTGCCCCGCCGAACTTTCCTAACCGCCAGCGCCATTGTGCTGTTAAGCGGCTGCGCGATTTCTCCCGCCGGCCGCCGGAGCCGCAAAGGAAAGGTGACGGGCGGCATCGAACTCGAAAAGGCTATCGCCGAATTGGAGGCCCAGGACGAAAAAATGATGCTCGTCACCCGCTCCGAAGGCCGGTTCGTGCGAATGCTGGCCGCGCTGCGCCGTCCCGGGCGCGTGCTGGAAGTCGGGACCGCGCATGGATACTGGACCATCTGGCTGGCCTCGGCTTTGGACCCTCAGGCCACCCTCACCACCCTGGAAATCCTGCCCGAACGCGCCGAAAGAGCGCGCGCCCATCTCACCCAAGTTGGCTTGGCCAGGCGCGTCACTTTTTTGACGGGCAACGCGCATGAATTGATTCCCGGCCTGCCGGGCAAGTTCGATTTCATCTTCCTCAATGCCGACAAAACGGGAATGACGGACTATTTCCAAAAGGTTTATCCCGCCAAGCTCGCGCCCGGAGGCGTTCTGCTCACCCACAACGCCATCCTGCGCAAGGACGACATGAAGGACTACCTGCAAACCGTTGCCCAGCATCCGGATTTCGACACCGTCGTCCTGAGCGTCACCATGGAAGATGGATTTGCTCTCAGCGTTCACCGGACATACTGATGAGTGCTTGGGATAAACGACACGCGCCCCCTCACCCTGCCCTCGCCCCCCAAGGGAGGGAGAGGGCGCACGTTGCCCACGGTGTCAGATTGTGTTATTGCATTCCGAAAACCATGCAGTAAAAACGCGCGAAAAATTGCCCCAGATGAAAACCGTTAGCCTGCTTTTTTCCTTGTCGGCCGCCGTCAACATATTGGCGGCCCAAAACCTGACCCTGGCCACGCGGGGACAGCCCCCCGCTTACACCATTGTCCGCCCCGCGAGCGCCTCCCCCTCCCAGCTTTATGCCGCCGAGGAGTTGCAAAAATTTACCGAGCAGATGACCGGCGTCAAACTGCCCATTATCGCCGACGACGCGCCCTTGCCGGCGCGCGCCATTCTGCTGGGCGACACGCGCCACACCGCCGCCGTGCTGGGCGGAGCGTCGGAGATCAAATCGCTCGGAGAAGACGGCTTTCGTCTGGCGACGCGCTCCCCCCATTTGGTTATCCTCGGCGGGCCGGTGCGCGGCACGCTTTATGGCGTCTATGAGACCTTGGAGCGTTTTGGCGGCTGCCGCTGGTATGCCTCCTGGCACAGCCAAATTCCCAAGCTGGAGGCCTGGACCATTCCGGCAACGGACCTGACACAGAGGCCGGCTTTTGCCATGCGCGAGCCTTTTTGGTTCGACATGTTCGATGGCGATTTTGCCGCCCGCAACAAGGCCAACGGCAATTCGATGCGTTTGACCGAAAAGCACGGCGGGAAAATCCGCTTCGGCGGCGGCCTGTTTGTGCATACCTTCAACACGCTCTGCCCGCCCGAGGAATTCTTCGCCACCCACCCGGAATACTTCAGCGAGATCAACGGGCGACGGGTCAAAGACCACAGCCAGCTCTGCCTCACGAATCCCGAGGTGCTAAAAATCGTCACCGAACGCCTGCTGGCGCGCATCCGCAAAGACCCTGCGGCCCGGCTTTTCAGCGTCAGCCAGAATGACTGGCATAATTTCTGCACCTGCGCCGCCTGCAAGGCGGTGGATGACCGCGAGGAGTCGCACGCTGGCACGCTGATTAACTTTGTCAACAAGGTCGCGGAGGCGGTGGAAAAGGAGTTCCCGAATGTTTGGATCGAAACGCTGGCCTACCAATACACCCGCAAGCCGCCCAAGACCATTCGGCCCCGCCATAATGTGGTGCCTCGCCTCTGCACCATCGAATGCGACTTTTCCCGGCCCCTGGACCAAAGCGCTTTTGAGCAAAACCGCAAATTCATGGCGGAAATTCGCGCCTGGAGCGGCATGACCGACAAACTTTACCTCTGGGATTACACCACCAATTTCCGCAATTACATCGGGCCGTTCCCGAACGTTCTGGCCTTGCAGGGCAACGTCAAAGTTTTCCGGGACAACAAGGTGGTCGGCCTTTTCGAGCAGGGCGCTTACCAAGGCCGGCATGGCGATTTTGCCGAACTCAAAGCCTGGCTGCTGGCCAAGTGGCTCTGGAATCCGGACCTGCCCGCGGAGCCGCTGCTCCAAGACTTTTTCGCCGGTTACTACGGGGCGGCCGCGCCCCTGGTCCGCCGGTATTTCGACGAAATCCACACTTTTTATGACAACCCCGCCGCCAAACCGCTGCGCATCTTTGATGACGTGAAGAAAACCGCCATCCCGGATGAATTCTATGCCCGCGCCGCGGAGCTTTGGAAACAGGCCGAAACCGCCGTCAAGGCTTCGCCCGCGCATTCCTACAATGTGCGCATGGGAGCGGTCCCCATGCTTTACGCGCGGCTGTCACGGATGTCGCCCCTGGAGGAAATCCAAGTTTGGGTGACGGCGAATCCGCAGTCCTTCGACACCCCGCCCGAGCGCCGGGCGCTGGCCGACGACTTGCTCTCCCGGTTTCGCGAGGCCAAGAACATCCGTATCTCCGAAAGTAACGAGCATCACGAAAAAACCCTGTCGTTGTGGCGCAGTTGGACAAATCCACTGCCCGCCACAGTGGTCGCCACCAACCGGGCCTTTGCGGAGGACAGCGTGCTTTCCCTTGGCCGTCCGGGAACCTTTGGTGAAAAGATCAAGGACCCTCAGGCGGAGGATCAATCGGCCCTTAAACTTTATAACACCCATTTCGAGTGGTGCGTCACCCTGCCCTTTGGCCGGGTGGCCTTCGACCCCGGCAAAAAATACCGTTTGCGGATGCGAGTGCGGGTCGAGAAGGAGCCAGGCAAGGAAGGCGAAGCCTTTTGGGCCGGCGTTTACGATCCCAAAAACAAAAAAGGCTACGGCGGCTGCGACCGAAAAGCTTCAGCCGTCGCCGCAGGATATGCCTGGTATGAGGTCGCGGAATGGATTCCCGAACGGGACCATTATTTCTGGCTTGGTCCCGGACGCTTTGACAAAAAAGCCGGCGCAACTTCGGCTATCAAGGCGGTTTACCTGGATAAAATCGAATTGGTGAGGGTGGACTAAACCCCCGCAGGAGTCGAGGTCACGAGACTCTGGTTTTTCTCCGCCGACCGCCATTTGGCGCCCTTTCCCGTTCGATTTCAGAGCCCCCTTGTGCCGGCTCCTACGGAGCTGGAGTTGGGGCGGTCTCGGGGGGCGAGGCTGGGGGCGGCAGGTGCTTGTCAATGCACTCGATCAATTGCTCGGTGGTCACCGGCTTCGCGAGAAAGAACAGGCCGCCACGCAGGTTGCCGGTTTCTCCCACCTCTCGTTTGGACACCGTGGCGGTCAGGAACACCACCGGCACCCCTTTAAGCTTGGGATCGGACTGAATCAAAGCCGCCACCTCGCCGCCATCCACATCGGGCATAATGACATCCAGGAAGATCAGGTCCGGATGAAATTCCCGCGCGGCGGCCGCCCCGCGGCGGCCCCGATTTTCCTCGCGAACCTCGAAGCGGCCCGTCTTCTCCAGATTCAACCGGAGCATTTTGGTAAAGGTGGTCTCGTCATCAATGACGAGGATGCGTTTTTTTTCCATAACTTAATCCGCCGGTTCCGCCTTGAACACCAAGGTGACGCGCACGCCACCCTCGGCCCGGTTCCCAATGCTGATGCCGGCGCCGTGCATTTCAAGAATTTTCTTGGAAACCGCCAAGCCCAAGCCGGTACCTTTACCGGTCGGCTTGGTGGTGAAAAAGGGGTCAAAGACCTTGCCAAGATGCTCGGGCGCAATGCCGATCCCGGTGTCCTCGATATCCACCACCACCACCGGGTCGCCGGCGCGGAACCGTTCGGCGACGCGAAAACTCGTGTCCACCGCGACCTGGTCTGCCGCCAAGCCCTGCGCTCTGGTCCGCACAATCAAACGTCCGCCCTCGGGCATGGCGTGCAGAGCGTTCAGGAACAGGTTTAACAAGACCTGCTCGATCTTGTTCCGATCAATCCTGACCGGGGGCAGCTTGGGCGAGAAATCCCGTTTGACGTAAATGCCCTGGCGGGAGAAATCATGCCGCAAAAGCGACAAGGGATGTTCGATGACCTCGTTGAGATTCTCCTCCCGCACCCCCAGCTCCTGCGAGGCGGCAAAATCCAGCAGCCCGCGTATCACCTTGTCGGCCCGCCGCAGCGCCTCGCGCATATCCTTGAGGACCATCGCCATGTTCCCTTCCCTGGCCTCCGGCAACCCGCACAGAAATTCAATCCCGGACAAAAGAATCGCCAACGGGTTTTTGACCTCATGCGCCACGCCGGCCGCCAGCCGTCCCACCGTTTCCATCTTTTCCGCGCGAATCAGCAACATCTGCGCGGCTTTCAATTCCTCGTGGGATTTATGCAGGTCCGCCAGCGTACGCACCAATTGATCGCGGCTGGCGGACAACTCGGCATTGGCTTGCCTTAGTTGTTCCTCGGCGGCTTTGCGCTCCGTAATATCCGAGATCAATCCGTCATAAGCCGTTACCCGCCCCTGTTCATCCAGGCGGGGCACCGGGGTGTTGCGCACCCAGCGGATGGAGTTGTTGCGGTGGATGATGCGGTGTTCAAGCGGCCCGGCCTGCCCATTGGGAATCTGCTCCAAACGCCGGACCACCAGGCTGCGGTCATCCGGGTGGATCATGCGATACCACAGAAAGGGATCGCGCTCGTATTCCTCCGCGGCGTATCCCGTCACCGCCAGGCACCCGGGGCCGTGCTTGGTGGCGACCGGCTGGCCATCTTTAAATTCCACCGTGTAAATATAATCGGTGACCGATCCCAGCAGCGTCCGATAGCGCTCTTCGCTGTTGCGCAGGGCTATCTCCGCCTCCTGGGCCGCGGTGATGTCCCAAAAAATACCCTGCACGCCGATAATCCGGCCATCCAGATCCCGGATGGGCGTCTTGCAGACGCGCACGTAAATTTTCCTGCCGCCCGGCGGCTGGTTCACCTCAACGGTTTCGAATGGGTTTCCGCTGGCGATGACGCCGCGGTCGTCTTGCTGGTATTTCGCCGCCAGGTCCGCGGGGTAAAAATCGAAATCCGTCTTGCCTTGGATTTCCGCCAGGGAACGCCCCAGGGCTTGACAAAGCCGCTGGTTGGCGAAGGTGATGCGCAAATCGAGGTCTTTGCGGAAGATGTATTGCGGCAGGTTTTCCACCAAGGAATGGTAAAAGGCCTCCGAGTTGCGCAGCCGTTCCTCGGCCTGCTTTTGTTCGGTCACGTCGCGGGCAATGATCGAGATTCCACCCACCCCGCCATGATTCGCGCGGGCGATCGGCGACAGGGTCAAAGCCACATGAATCAAGGCCCCGTCGCGGCGCAGGCTGACGGTTTCGAACCGCTGCACATGCTCGCCCCGGCGAACCCGCGCCAGCACCTCCTGGCATTCCCGCTGGCGTTCGGCGGGGAACAACACCGACAGGGGGTGTTTCAGCGCCTCCGCCGGAGCATAACCGAAAATCCTTTCCGCGGCCGGGTTCCAACTGGTTATGCGGCCCCGCGCGCTGGCGCTGAAAATGGCGTCATCCGAGTAGCGAATGATGTCCGCCAAGGGATGTTTCAGGGGCTTGGCGGGACGGCCTTTGCTGGCGGCGATCTCTTGTCCAGTCCTGTTTTGCACGGACTTCCGAGCCTTTTTTTCTTTTGGTTGCAACCGCGGCATACTGCGTTTGCCCGCACACTCCCCAGCCTCTTGGGGAACTCGACGGCAAAGCTTAGCGATTTGGCTGTCCCGACGCAATGCCGCAAAAAGAAAACCGCACCCGCCCTTGCGGGCGGGTGCGGTTAAAGCCAACTTCAAACTGAATCACTTTTGCTGCTGGGCCGCCGGCAGCGGCACCACCGGCGAAAGCATCCCAGCCTTCGCGCAAATGAAGTAAATCACCGCGCCCACCACAAAGGCCGCCACCGGCGCGGCGGGAACGCTGACTCCCAGGTTGGGCAGGATGCCCACGACAAACCCCAGCGCCCAGGAAATCCAACCGGCAGGATTGAAAGCCGCCCGTGGACCGGTCCATTTGCGGTCATTGATCAAATAATCCACCAGCATCGCGCCACAGATCGGCCCGAAAGAGGCGCCGATGATGACGAAGACGGGGATGACTTTTCCCGCCAGCCCGGTGACCGCCAAGATGATGCTGATCGCCGCGCCAATTCCAACCGAGATGAAAGGATTGACCTTCGGCAAGGTGGTCTTGAAGCTGTTGGCGGCAATAAACGAAGAGAAACAGGCCGGCGGAAAAGCGGCGACAGCCAGCAGGAACATCAACCATTTGGCGCTATCCTCCCCCAATACCACTGGAATCATATTGAAGGCGTTCAAGCCGGCCTTGCCCGCCACCGCCTTGGCCGCCAGGGCGGCGTTGCCGTAAACGCCCGCCACGATCAGCATGGCCACGCCCGCTGTAAGCAGGATGGCCAGCGCGATGCCAATCAATCCGCCCAATTGCACGTCTTTGGCATCCCGGCTGTTGGTGCCAAAGTCAACTCCCGCGGCGCCAGCGGTGGCAAAGAACCCAACCACGTAAGTCATCACCGCCGCCAACACCCCCAGGGAGGTCAACGCTTGTCCCTTGCTGCCCAAACTGAGCACCGCATCACCGGCAGTGACCGCCTTGGGGTCAAAACTGCCGACATTGCCAATCGTCTTGACCAATAGCACCGCCAGGATCGCCAAGGGAATCAGCGGCAGGAAAGTGGCCACCTTGGCCACGTATTGAATTCCCTTCAGGCCAACAAACGCCGCCAAGGCGCCCCAAATAACCATGATAATCTCCGCCGGGATCGGTATCACTTTAGCCAGCGCCAGCGAGGAGAAATAAACATTGACGCCCAGCCAGCCAAACTGCAGGACACCCATTAGAAAACCGGGCATGAGGAAGCCGCCTTTCGCGCCGAAGGTGGAGGTTCCCACAATGTAGAGCGGCAAACCCGTTTTTTGCCCCAGCAGACCGGGAACCAGGTAGAAAAGAAAATGGCATACCAACGCGGCCAAAAGCAAACTGATCAACGCCCAGCCAATTCCCTGCGCCAGCGTGCCACCCGGTGTGGGCGCCACGGCGGCATCCTGCCAGAACACAAACCACAGAAATATACCCGCGTAGGTGGGTGCGGTGTTTTTAAACCAGGGCGCCCGATTCCCCGCCGGATTAGGGGCGGCGCTGGTGATATACGATGGCAACTGTCCCGTTGTTTCAGAGTTATTCATGGCGCTGACTTATGCCTGCTTCCCGCCCAACCCGCAAGCGCAAAATTAAGAAAATTTATCCGTCCGCCGCCCGGCCCGGTCAAGGCGACAGAACGACCCGGTAAAACTTGCGGGCGAGCGGCGCGTTGGTGTCCAGGAACGTGGTGACGGCGCCCCCGGAGGGGACGTTGTCCGCCAGAATGGCAAAGGGCTCCAGCACCCCGGTAGTGAACCAAACGGCATAAGTCTTGCCAGCGGCGCTGGCCCAAGTGACGCGCCGTCCATGATCGCCTAGTTCCACTATCCGCAACCGCGAATCGGGGTCGCGGGGATTCGTGCCCGCCAAGTATTCAGCCAGGTTGCTGAAGCCGTCACCGTCCGGGTCGCCGCTGGCGCCTTCTTCCCCCGTGGAGTCCAAAGGATTCAAATGGTTCTGGTTTTCCCAGGCATCCGGCAACCCATCGCCATCCCCGTCGGGAGGCTGAAATACCACCTGCACCGTGCGCGTGGCGGTATCCACCCCGGCGGCCAAGGCATCGGCCCGGACGGTGAAAGTCCCCTCCACCAGGTTAGTCCAGTGAAAAATCCAGCGCCGGGTGCCGCCCGGGAAATCCGGGTCGAGCGCGGCAGCCCCGCCGGCAAAGGCGGCGTTGGTGGGAGAAAAACTGACCAACACGTTGGTCACGCTGGCGGCGGTTTCGACCACAATGTCATAACTGCGGTCCGCCGGAGTGGGATTAGTCTTGAGCGGCAGCACCAGCTTATAGGGGCGGCCATGCTGATCGAAAGCGGGCGGGGTAATGATGGCGGTGTCCACCCCCACAAGATTGACATTAACGATGCGCATGGCCTGGAGGGCGAGGCCGGGACCGTCGTAACGAACCTCGACCAAGTGCTGGCCCGGGCTCATGCCGCTCCAGTCGAACCGCAGCTCATTCTGTCCATCGCCCGGCGTCCAGTCGTCGAGGCGGTAAAGCGGCAAGCCGTCCGGACGAAACCGCGACTGCACCGCGCCGTCAATCAAGAGGGTGAACCGGTTGGGGTCGGCGGTCAGCGATTCGGTGAAGCGCGCGACGATGGTGTAAGGGGTGACCGTGTCTATCGTAATGGTTTCTCCTTCGTGGGCGGGATAGGTCACGGAGAGGGTTTGCTCCGGGGCGGCGGCGCTAATGACGCGCGCCAGGGTGGCAAACCGATTGGGGATAAAAGCGCTGGTGGCCTTTTTCAAGCGGACGGTGATTGTGGCTTGGCCGCCAGCGGGCACTGCGAGGTAATTGAAGCGGAATTCAAGAGGCAAACCGGGATGTTGCTGGCTGAGTGTCCCCGACGGATTAACCCGCAACGCCTTGGCATAAACCGGCAAGCCGTTGGTGAGGCCGTTGCCATTGGCCTGCCCGGTGCGCGCGTCGTCGTTGTTGGGATCATCATCCTGGATATTGTATTCCACTTCGGTGGTGGTGGAGTCCGCCCGGATGGCGACGCCGTATTCCCGGCTAACGAGGCGGTCGCCGTCGGCGGACGGAAAAGCGATCACCCCCTGTGGCGGGCCCGCGTCGTAATAAAAGGTCTGCAAGTAAGTGGTAAACACGCTCGACTTGCCGTCGCGCGGCAGGAAGGAGCGTACGCGCAGGATATGAAAGCCCTCGGGCAAACCGATGGCGGTCTGGTTGGTGTTCAAGTTGTTGTGGCGCCAGACAACCGCGGTCAAAGGATTGAAATTGGTCACCCCGAAGGCGGTCAGCCCATACACTTTATCGCCATTGGCATCAGAGATCGGATTGATGCCGGAGGTATAAAAGCCCAACTTGTATTTCACCAAGACGCCCTGCGGCTGGGCTGGGATGGTTCCGCGCCACCAATCGAACAGCCTGCCCGAACCGCTCTCCGGGCTGGTATGGTCAAAGGAAAGCGCCACCACCTTGGTCGAGCCGAAGCCCTCGCCCAAGCCGCCTTCCGGGTTGGTCCCGTCGGTGGTGTAATAAATTCGCCCCCGGTTGATTTGCCCCTGGTAGCCAACTTTTGCCCAAATTTCCACGCTGTTGGTTTCGTGGATGCTCGCCGGCACCCGCTGAGTGGGAGGCCCGAGGTCCACTCCGTTGACCGGATTATGATAGACCCAATCGGCGGTCTGGGTGTCCACGCCTTCGCCGCCCCCGGCCCCCAACACCACCGTGCTGCCGCCGCCGACCGTATAATGGTAGGTTTCCGCGCCTTCGGACACCACCATGTTGCGGGCGATGTTCATCGCGGCAAACTTTTCCGGGCCGCGCCGCCGCAGGTAGGCCGGCTGTTCGTAACCAAGCAACATATCGTAAGCGTCACCGGGCCGGTTATCCCGCCGGTCAAAGCCGGCTTGAGGACCAAAGCCCAAGTGGCTGTTCAAGTCCACCCCGCCGTCGAGTTTGAAAAGCAAGTTGGCGGCCGAGGCATCCACGCGCGCCTCGATATCGAACGGGGCGTTGGTCAGGACCGGCACGTCCAGGGTGTAGGTGTAGGGACCGGAGTTGACACCGCGCCGAAGCGATCCGTCCGGGTTGAGGCTGCCGCGCGCCTTGAACGGGTAAAGCGGGTTAAAACCCCAGTCCCCGTCCCTGCCGTCGGTGCGCGCCACCGTCATGCGGGGCGCGGGATTTCCGCCCTGCCGGAACAGCACCACATCACCGCCCGCCGCCCGGCTGGGTTCGGGCCCCTGGTAGGCATACAGCACGTAACCGCCGCTCGGGATTTTCAGTTCGACGGCCCCGCCGCCGGGCGCGAGCGCTTGGGCGCCGACATAAACTTTGCGGTCCACCGGATTGGCGGCGTTGGCGCTGGCCTCGGCCTCCGCGCGGTTGTTGGTGGCCAGGCGCACCAGCAGCTTGCTGCAAGCCCGGTCTTTGCCAGGCGAGTCGGCCAGTTGCGCCAGCACCGAGCCCGGCGGAAATCCGACCACCAGACCTTGCCCGCGCGAGTTGTTCACGGGAAAACATTCATAGTAGGTGCCGGCGGTGGACTGGGGCACGCCATCGTCAAAGCTGATGTCGCCCGGATAGCCGTAATTGTCATTCATCGCGAACAGCACCACGGTTTGATCGGCGGCGGAGCCGGGCTCCCGATAATCGTAGCGCTCGAAGGCCACCACGTCGGCATCGCTCCAACGCGATCGGGTGCCGCCGCGCGCCAGTTGATGGTGCAAATGGGCGAGGTCGGGGTTCTTGGGATCACCGAATTGCCCGAGATACGGCGCGTTCGCGTGACGCGGAAAAGGGCCGCCGCACTCCTGGCAGGAGGGCGACTTCACGTAACCGTCGCTATAGACGACCGGAATTCCTTCGCGCATAAAATAGAACGCGTTCTGCAGCTCGCGGCGCGCGGCGTAATCGCTGTCGTGGCTTTGCGCGTGCATCACGCGCGCGGCGGCGCTGAAGCCGCCGAAATCGCGCTGGTCCAGGCCGGCGAGGGTGGCGCCTGGATTGCCCAGGACGTTGTTCAAATAATTGCGCAGCGGATTGTCCAGCAGGCGCATGCCGGCGTCGAGATATTCGCCGTAACCAGGCGGCTCCCCGAGGTGCTCGCCAAACAACAGCGCATCGTCGCGCGCCCGTTCCGCGTCAAAATTGCTATCGCGATGATTGGCGTCCGTGTAACCGTGGGTCAGGTTGAATTGCCGCTGCACCTGGCCCGTGTACCCCGCGTCGCTGCTGTCCTTGCCCGCGCCGCTTTGCTGGCCAAAGAAATAGGAGGGGACGTGTTTGACGGCGTCAAGGCGCAAGCCGTCGCAGCGCGTCTGGTCCACCAGGTAACGGGCCGCCCGGAGAAGATAGGCATTGACGTCCTCCTGGAAAAAGTTTGGGTTGGCGTCCAACACCGCCTGGGTGACCCCGCCAAAGCCGACGCGGCCTTGCGTGGGGTGAAAATCGTAATACTCCGGGTTCCGGGGATGGCGGACGAAGGAGATTTTCGGCGCGGAAGCCCCCTCGAAGGCGCCGAAGTTGGCGTTGGGGTTTTCGTGGGCGATGTCCACCAGCCCGGCCAGACTCAAATTTTGCACCTGCCAGACGCTGCCATAGTCACGGATGTTGTCGGCGTTGCGATAATAGCCGCCGGCGATGGCGCGCAGATGAAAATCCTGGGGAGCCATGCCCGGGTAAAGATTGGTGGGAGTGCTGGCGTCGTAGCGGGGCACGTCGAAAGCCCGATGATTCATCACGTTGTCAAAATAGACCCGCAAGCCAAACCGATGAGCGGTTTCCACCAGCCGCAGCAATTCGTCTTTTGACCCGTAACGGGTCCGGATGGTGCCTCGCTGATCGCGGTCGCCCAGGTCAAACGGATCAAACAAATCATAACCCACGGAGTAACCGCTCCCGCCTTTGGTCGGCGGCGGCAGCCACAAACTGGTGTAGCCGGCCTCGGCGATTTCCGGCATTTTCCGAATTATTTCTTCCCACGAGAGGTTGAACAATTGCAGCATGGCCTCGCCCCTGACTTGGGGAGCCAGCCATAGCAAACCAGCCGCGCACCAGCCGATCAAACTGGACCTGAACATTTGCAACGCCCAAAGATAATCGCGCAAACCGCCGGAGACAAGCCGCCCGAAAGCAAATCACGCTTATGGCGGTCTAGTTAAACCAGCCCCGTCCCCCGGGAAACTCGCCCCGATCATGCCGCCTATAAGCATTCCGCCGCCAGTCGTCGTGCGCCAAAAGTCACTGTTACCGTAGCCTGGGGCGAGATTGATCTCGTTGCGCCAAAAGTCCTGTTACCCAGATTCCCCACTGGAAGCAAGCCTTGAATTGACGGACAGGCGAGCT
>Ga0101944_10006224_pt1 | contig 12905 bp, 5 predicted proteins | sample DewCreD2012metaG_FD_75245 | JGI IMG/M metagenome (GOLD analysis project Ga0101944, IMG submission 75245) | Hot spring sediment bacterial and archeal communities from British Columbia, Canada, to study Microbial Dark Matter (Phase II) - Dewar... ... | reverse complement strand
CAATCTCAGCACCCTCTCGTTCCGGATTGCCCGGTACGGGAGTCAGAACCTGTTCTACCGCGGACTGATTGACGAGGTTTTCGTGTACAACCGCGCGCTGACCGAGGCCGAGATCGGCGAGCTGGCGGCCGCGGGGTACAGCACCCGCGGAACCACGGTGATCACCAGCCCGGTCCTGGACGCCGAGGTGGTCGGTATCTGGGAGCGACTATCCTGGGGCGCGGATGCTCCTTCGAGTCGGCCCCTGGAGGGTGGCGCGGCGGATACCAATGTCATGGGGCTGTGGCATCTGGACCTGGTGACCAACAACATGGTGCTGGATGCCAGCGGGTGGGGCAATGATGGCCAGTTGTTTAATGCGCCGGCGCTCGATGCCTCCGGCCGGTTTGGAGCCTGCCTCAGTTTTGTCGGCGTGGCCGACCAGAGTGTGCGGGTGGCGGACAACGATACCCTGGAAGGCGTGCCTCTGTCTGTGGAGGCGTGGATCAACCCGCTGGAAACAATTGACCGCGTGATTGTGGACAAGCGGACCGCCGGGACCGGCTACCGGCTGGGGTTGGATGACGCCGGCCGCCCGTATTTCTGGGTGAACGGCGTGACCTGCACGAGTTACGAACCCATCCGCCCGCGGCAGTGGTGCCACGTGGCGGGCACCTATGACGGGTCCACACTGCGGCTGTATGTGGATGGAGGACTGGCGGCCGTGGCGGCGGTATCCGGCGGGCTCAATACGCCGGCGCAGTTGCTGATCGGGGTCGGCTACGACGGCAGCGGGGATTATTACGGCAGGATTGACGAGGTGGCCGTCCACAGCCGGGCGCTCAACAGCGAGGAAGTGCTGGATCACTATCGCGCCGGCGCGGTGACGCTGAAGTTGCAGGCCCGTTCCTGGTCGCCCGATCCGCAGGGGCCGTTCATCGGGCCGGACGGGACGACCAACACCTATTTCACGTCTTCCCAGGACAGCAGTTTGCTGAACGTCGTGGGCATGAACCGGTATTTCCAGTACCGGGCATATTTGGGCACCGAGACGCATGTTTGGACCCCGCGCCTGCAGGGCGTGCGGGTCGCGGTTTCCGGCTATCCGACGGAAATGCCGTGGGTAAGGCCCGCTTCGGGCATTGGCTCGCGCTTCCTGGGGAACCTGCTGGGGTTTGACGATCTGCTTTCCACCAACAACCAGGGGTCGGTGCGCTATTTCATCTCCGGCAACGACGGGGGCAACTGGCACTACTGGACAGGCACGGCCTGGGCCGATGCGGACGGTCTGGGCGGCGCGGCGGCGAATACGAAGAGCCAGGTCCAGGCCGCCATCACGAACTTCTACAATCAGGTGTATCCCAAGGTGGGCGGCATCTTCAGCTTCAAGGCGTTCCTGGTTTCAGACGGTCATGAACGGGTGGAACTCGACCAGGTCTCGCTGAACTACTCGCCGGGACGGATCGTGGTCGTGCAGCCCAACGGGACCGAGGTCGGCAGCCGCTCCTGGGTGGTGGGCGTGCCCTACGACATCACATGGTCCTCGACGGGCACGGTGAGCAGCACGAACATCATGATCCAGCTCTGGAACGTGAGCGGCTCCAATCTCGTGGCCACCCTGGGGACCAATGTGCCCAACACGGGGCGGTACCGCACGATCATTTCGTATGACGCCCGCTCCGACTACCGCATCCGCATCTACGATGCCCGCGACCTCTCGATCGAAGACTGGTCGGACGGCGATTTCACTCTGGTGGCCAATGTGCACCTCACGGCGCCCGACGGCGGTCCGCCGACCTGGTACATCGGCAACACCAACCGCGTGACATGGGATTCACCCGGCCCGGAAAGCCAGCACATCGGCGACCAGGTGGCGCTGTGGTTCAGCAACGACGGCGGCCAGAGCTGGTTCGAGGTGGAGCCGGTCATCCCGAACCGCATGGGCACAAACGCCTACCCCTGGGCGACGCCGCTGCACGATGCGCGTCTGCTTTCCACCAACGCCATGATGGGTGTGGCCACGCCGGGGGCGCCCAGTCCGACCAACGCGGTGTATGGTGACATCTCGGACGCGCCCTTTGTGATGGCGGGGATTGTGGTGACCTATCCGACGGCCGGCAGCGGCATCAAGATGGGCGATCTGGTGGAGGTGAAGTGGACCTCGGCCGGCATGGGCACCAACGTGGAGATTCAGCTCTACGACGGCGTGCAGTGGAGCACGCTGGTGGCGCGGGCCGAAAACTATCCGGGCACCAATTCGTACCAGGTGCGCTTGACCGCACCGAACCCGACGGAAGGCGCGCGGATCATGGTGCGCTCGCTGCCCGACGGCTTTGAGGGGATTTCGTACCCGTTCGTGCTGGCGGACATCAATATCCTGACGCCGGTCGGTGGCACACCGGCCGCGCGCGACCACTGGCAAATCGGCACCACCAATGTGATCTCGTGGACCGCCGGCGGCGCGGGCGACCGGGTCAACGTCGAGTATTCGACGGACGGGTCCAACTGGGTGCCGCTGGCGATGAATTACGTCAACTCCAACAGCCTGCCCGGCGTGGTGATCACCAACTACGCGCCGCCCTGGATCGTCACCGGACCGCCGTCCTCCAGTGCCGTGGTGCGCGTGCGTTCCGTCAGCCAGCCGGACCTGATGGATGTCACCGAATACTTCGACATCTCCGGCGTGCAGATGGAGTCGCCCAACGGCGGCGAGATTTGGGAGTTCACCGCCACTAACGTGGCCCGGTGGTACCACACCTTCGCGGGCGGCAGCGTGCACCTGGAGATTTCCTACACGGGCGGGCTGACGACCAATGACTACGAAGGGCTCGCTTCCAACGTGCCGATCTACTACGCGTACAACGTGCCGCCGAGCCGCTTGCGGCGGCCCTCCACGCTGGCCAGGCTGTTGGTGCGCGCCGTCAGTCCGCCGGCGCCCGTATTCCCGATGTGGGACGTGTCGGACAGCACCTTCACCATCCGGGGCCTGTCCATGACGCATCCGACCAATGGCGCCATTTACACCCTGGGCACCACGGTGGCGGACGGCCTGCAGTGGTACTCGGCGGCCACGGAGAGCCCCTTCGCGCGGCTGTATTACGCCAGCGACGGCACGAACTTCAACGACGTCATCATGTTCGGGTTCAACGACTATACGCCGAACCTGGACGCCGGTTCCTCGTGGAACCACGTGGACTGGGTGATTTCCCGGGCGTTCCTGCCTTCGGCTAATGCCCGCGTCAGGGTGGTCGCCGGGGCCTATAACGCGATCTCCCCCGTGTTCACGCTGCGGGGCATCCGCATCACACGGCCGTCCGCGGGTCAGGTGTTCAATATCGGCGCGCGCGAATCGGTCCAGTGGGTCAGCGCCGGGCTGAGCGCCTCCGCCTACGCCTCGAACTCGGTATCTTTCAACGGCATAGCTGGTCCCTACGCCAACGCGGGGTTGTCCACCAACATCTACGTGCGGCAGTCCTCGATGTACTGGGACATTGATCCGGACGCGGATCCCACCACCAACGCCGTGATCAGGATGGTGGTGACCACGCCCACCAACGACACTGACGTGGTCATGTACTCCGACCCCTTCGTGCTGCGGGGCATCAAGATCGTCAGCCCCAGCGAAGGGACCAACTGGACGCTAGGCACGCTGCAGACCATCCGGTTCTACGCCGCCGGGCTCGGCGGTGGCGCCCGGGCCGTGCTCTATTACTCGCCGGACGGGGTGACCTTCGATCTGAGCAATCCCATCACCAACGAGCTGCTGGTGGTCAACGGACTGAACACCGTGGCTTGGAACATCGAGAATTCTTCGGCGCTTACGCGGCAGCCTTCGACCAACGCCCGGATCATGGTGGTCAGCGGCACCATCACCAACGTGTCACGGCCATTCCGCATGCGCGGCATCAAGGTCCTGCGTCCGCGCGCCACGGATGTTTGGGCGGTGTCCGATGGCACGAACATCATTGAGTGGGCGGGCGTGGACGACTCCGGGTCCTTCACGATCTCCTACACCGTCTGGGACGAGCCGGTGCATTCCGGCCTGATCGCATCCGGTGTGCCGGGTTATGCCTATCCGTGGACCATGACCCCGGACGCCGTGGGCAGCAACGTGACCATCAAGGTGACCGACGGCGTGTTTACCAATGAGTCGGCGCGCTTTGAGGTCGTGCCCGCACCGTCCATCCGCATCATCAGTCCCGCGCCGGGCGACTACTGGAAGGTCGGCCAGACCAACGCGATCCGCTGGGTCAAGGCCGGCACGATGAGCAACGATTTCTTCGTTGGGTTTTCCACCTATCCCTTTACGGTGACGAACGAGCTGTTCAGCGGGCCCGTGCCCGAGGAGGGCGCGGGGGGCATCTACTACTACACCTGGGGGCCGATCCCCAACGCCCTGGGGCAGACGCGCATCATCATCACCAACCGCGTCAACGAGCTCATTTACGACGTCTTCGACAATTTCCGCATCGCGGCCAAGTTCGAACTGGAGCCGTTCATCGGGGACGTGTACGCCAAGGAGATCAAGGACGTCAACTGGACGACGCGCGGTTCGGTCGGGGGCGTGAACCTGTATTACTCCACGGATCCGCTGCGCGCCACCAACCGCTGGGTGTTGATCAATACCGGCGGGGTTTTCACCAACGTGGGCCACGGCCTGCGCAGCACCTTCTATTGGGAGGTGGCCGATGTCAAGACCAACACGGTCTGGTTGCGCGTCCAGGACGCCGCGTATCCCCAGATGTTCTCGGCCGCCCGGCCGGGACCGTACGACGACCTGGGTATGTTTGACGTCCGCTACTTCCTGATCACGTGGCGGATTTTTGACGGGGCCACGTCCAACGAACTGGACCAGCTCAGTGTGGTGGACAGCTCGCCGTGGGCCGCCTCGGGCCTGCGTTCGCCCATCGTCCGCGAATACCCGTACGGCGTCTGGAACACGGTATGGTACCGGCAGTACTTCAACGACACGCCGGTGCTAAACTGGACCTCGCGGCCGTCCCGCGAGATCGCCGTGGTGATGAGCCGTTCACAGATGGAGCCGGAGTACCACGTGCTGGGCAGCTTCAACTTCGACGCCACGGCCCAGGTGTTCAAGGCCACGGCCTGGTTGGAGCGTGGCGGACGCATTATCCCCGATCCCCAGGCCTGCCGCATTTACCTTTACGACAGCACCGGCAACGAGATCGCCGTCTCGCCGGTGGTGATGCCGCCGGCTGTCAACGGCGTCTTCTGGGGCAATCTGCCCGCGACCCTGGAGCGGGGGCGGGTGTATTTTGCCCGGGTGGACATTGACTATTCCGGGGTCACGCGCTCTTCGGGCGTGACGTTCGAACTGCGGGTGCCGACGGAAGAGCGGCTGATCGGCGCCATTGACGAAGCGGTGTCGAATATCCTGCTGGGCGTTTCGAACGTGGGCGAGAATGTGATCAACCTGGGCAACGAGCAACGGCAGTTCCGCACCGATGTCACCAACCGCCTGACGGGGTTGAGCAACCTCACGGCGCAGGTCGGCGGCGACGTGCTGCAACTGCGGACCAACGTGTACGAATTGGGCACCAACGTGTTGGCGCAATTGGCCACGCTCACCAACACCATCGGCGTAATCGGCCCGGATGGCACCAACCTGCTGCGGCAGGTGGAAACGCTGGTCGCCGAGTCCGCGGTGCGCACGGCGAAGATTCTGACGCGGCCGACTTCCGTGAAACTGGGTGCCACGCTGACCGTGATGTACCGCACCCGGCCGGGCACCACGGCCAGCATTGAGGTGCGGGACATGGCCAACAATCCCGTGGTGGCCTCCCTGCCCATGACGGAAGTCGGGGCCGGCAGCGGCATCTATGAGCGCAGTCTGGTGGCGAACTGGGGCGTGGGGGACTATCGTGTAACCTGCGCCGACGTGCAGGGCGGGGCCGACAGCATCATCATCCGCGTGACCCTGACCGACATTGACGATCTGGCCGGCATCGAGCTGACGCTTTCCAACGTGATGGTTTCGGTGTCGAAGGTCGAGACCAACGTGGCCGCCATCACCAACGACGTGGCCGCGATCCTGAGCAACGTGGTGTTCATGGCCGGCGTGATCGAGCCCATCACCCAGGTCACCAACATTGAGCGGCAAATGGATTCCATCACCAACGCCATCGGCCAGATTGCGGCGCTGACCAATCTGCCGGCGCAGGTGGCGATGATCACGGGTACGGTGTCGGAGTTGCTGGCGCTGACCACGATCACCAATGCCGTGGGCTACATGAGCAACGCCATCGCCCAGGTGGCGCTGCTGACCAACATGCCCGGCGCGGTGACCTATCTGTCGAACGCCGTGGCCCAACTGGCGCCGCTGACCAACGTGCCGGGCCAGGTGGAGTTGATGACCAACCAGATCGGAGAACTCGTGCGGCTGACCGCGCTGACCAATCTGGCCCCGCAGGTCGAGGCGCTCACGAACGCCATCGCGCAGATTGTGGTGCTGACCAATTACGCGGAGAAGATTGATTACCTGGTGGGGGCGGTGACCAACGTCGCGGCCCTGACCAATTTGCCCGAGGTGGCCTCGGGGCTGGTGGCTTCGCTGGAGCAGATCCTCGCGGTTACAGGCGTTGCCGACCAGGTCAGTTACATTCGGGGAGTCGTTGACGGGCTGGTGGGGCTGACCAACGTCGGCCCCGATGTTGACCGGATGATCGAGGCCATTGACCGGATTGTGGGCCTGACCAATCTGGCCACGAGCCTGACCAACATCACGGATCTGGTGTTGAGCAACGTGCATTTGTCCGCGGTGGCCATCAGCAATGCCACCACCTGGGCCGTGACGAACCTGGCCTCAACGCTCAGCGGCCTCAACACGGCCGCCATTACCAACGCGCTGACCCAGCTTGCCGGGTTGACCAACCTCCCCGGTCAGATGTTGAGCCTGACCAACGTCACGGCAACCCTGACGAACATGCCGGTGCTCGTCGCGGCGGTCACGGGTCTGGTGCCCCAGGTGGCGGCCCTGACCAACGTGGCGGCCGCCCTGACCAACATGCCGGTCATTATCGCCGCGGTCACCGGCCTGGTGGATCAGGTGACGCTGCTGACCAACGTGACGGCGGCGCTCACCAACGTGGCGCCGGCCATGGCGGGGCTGACCAACGCCGTCAGTTTGTTCACCAACTTCACCGATGTGGTCCTGACCAATATCCATCTTTCTCAGGTGGGCATCAGCAATCTGTACGCTTGGGCGGTCACGAACCAGCTCGCCGCCATCAGCAACCTCAATGTCGGATTGATGACCAACTGGGCGGTGTTGATGACCAACCTGGACTTCAGCTTGCTGGAGGCGCGCATCGGCCGGGAGACGGACACGCCCGCCACGGACTCCATCTTTGGACGCCTGGCGGCGCTGGCTGACAGCGTGGGGGCCATTGGCGCCGGGGCGGCGCAGAAGGCCCAGTCGGCCAAGACCCAGGCCAACCAGGCAGCGGCCGGCATCGCGGCTCTGAAGGCCGAGCTGGGGGCGGGCGAGGTCAGCAAGGCCGGTCGCAGGCTGGCCGAGATTCAGCAGGCCCTGGGTACGATCATGGAGGACGTGAAGGGGGTCAGCGAGTTCAGCCAGGCCGGCCTGGTGGAGGCCATTCAGACCGCCATGGTCAAGATCAACGAAATCGCGAAGCAAACGGCCGGCATAGAGGGTCTCGGCGGCGGCGCGCCCGCCGGCGCGTTGCCCGACGCCCAGAGCCTGATGAAGCTGAACAACAACCTCGCGGAGATGAAGGCGATGATGGAGGCCGTTCGGCTTCTGATGGACGAGGCGGTCAACAAGCCCGTGGTGATTGACTGGTTGGAAGCCGCTCCGTAACACGGTCGCTCCGGTTTCGAAAAACTCCACGCCTCCGCCCTTGTCACCCGCTGCCGGGCATGCTAGGCTCCCCGGCAGGCGTTGACAGAGGTTCTCTCATGACCACACACACGCCAGGCGCGCGCGGCGGGGGCAGTGGGTTGGCTGTGTCCGGCTTGGCGATGCCTGCCCGCCGCCCCGGGCGCCGGCTGTGGGGGTGGGGCTTGCTGTTGCTGCTGCTGGCCGGACCGGCCACGGCCGGGGCCGAAAACCTGGTGCTGAAAGTTCGGGCGATCAATCCCTCGGCGGTGGACCGCCAGAAGGTGGAAGTCAAGGCCTACTTGCCGAAGCCGGCCCGGGCCGAGGATGTGGTCAACGCCGGTGAGCTCGAAGTGGCCTACGATGTGCACCAGGACGCCTATTACGTACACAAGGAGGTCGAACTCGAGCCCAAGCAGGTCAAGACGTTTGAAGTGACCTTGCGCGATGTGTGGGTGATTCCCGAGGAGGAGTTGAGCACGGCGGGCGCGCACGCCGTCGCGCTGGCCGCCGCTTTGCGGGGCACCGAGGAGCGCGGCTCGGCCGAGCAATTGCGGGCCGCCATTGAGGCGAACCTGAAGGCGCTCCGCGAACGCCAGGAGGCCAACCGCGTCAGCGTCGCCAAGCCGCTGGAACACATTCGGGCGTACGAAACCAACCGGGAGGTGCTGGAACGGGTGCGCAAGGATCTGGCGCTGCTGGAAAACCTGGCAATCGCCGTGGGCAAGGATCCGGAAAAAATTCTGGGCGCTCCGGCGCTGGCGCCGACGCCCGAACGGGCCGACCTGCCCCGGGGCACCAACGTCCTGCTGTGGCGCATACAGGTCCGCAATCCCTCGTTGACCACCCGCAAGACCGTACCGGTGCGCCGGGAACTGCCGGCGGAAATCAAGCCCGCTGACGTGTTGGATGCCGGCGGGCTGCAGGTGGGGTTCGATGCTGGCCGCGGCCTCTGCTACGTGTATCTGGACGACCTGGAACTGGATCCGCAGGGCATGCGCGAGTTCGAGGTGCGTCTGCGCAACCCGTGGGCGGCGAACCGGGCCCGGGTGCTGGAACTGCGCGCGCGCACGACCAACCTCCTGGCCGTGGCCCGCGCCACGGAGGCTTACAAGTCCGTAAGTGATCTGGCCCAGGAAGTTCTGCGGGGACTGGATGTGCTCGAGCGCCAGCCCGTGCCGGCGGTGCTGAACGAGGAGTACGTGGCTTTCTTTCGCGCCCAGGCGCAAAGCCTCAACCAACTGGAAAGTCAGACCCTGCGCCTGGAGGAACTCTTTCAGCCCCGCGAAAAACCCCTGCGGATTGATGCCCCCATTCTGGACATCCAGCGCCCGAGCCGCCGCACCACCTGGGGCATCATTTACCTGGTGCTGATTTTCCTGGCCGTGGTCAGTCTGCTGTTCTTCCTGCGCTGGTACGGGCGCAGCAAGGCGGAGCGCCTGGAGCGCCTGGCCGGTTCATCGGCGCAGGCTCCGGGCGGAGCGGCCGGTGGCGGTCCGGCTGGTCCCTGAGCACGTGCACAGCGGCCACGGCGGCGGGAAGGAGGGAGCGAGCAGGAATGGCGACACGGATCAGCCCGTTGCAGGTGCGGGAATACGGCGTGGTCATGGAGGTCAAGCAGGACATCGCCCACGTCACCGGCCTCGGCAATTGCATGAACGGCCAGTTGGTGCACTTCGATGGCGGCAGCACCGGCGTGGTGGTTGGTTTTGACACCGACTATGAGCTGGTAATGATCGTCAAGCAGGCGCAACTGGTGAAACCCGGTGATCGCCTGTACTCGACCATTGAGAGTTGCACCGTCCCGGTCGGGGAAAATTTCCTGGGGCGCATGGTGAACGGTCTGGCCGAACCCACCGATGAAAAGGGTCCGATCAGGCCCGACACGCGCTACCCGATCTTTGGCGGCGCTCCGTCCGTGCTGGAGCGGATTCCGGTGACCGAGCCGCTGGAGACGGGAGTGAAGATTCTCGACATGATGACCCCCATCGGCAAGGGCCAGCGGCAGTTGATTCTGGGGGACCGCGTTACGGGCAAGACGACAATTGCCACGGATGCGATTCTGAACCAGAAGGGCAAGGAAGTAATCTGCATTTACTGCTTTGTGGGCAAGGCCGAGGCGGCGCTGAACCGCGTGATGGAGCTGTTCGTGGAACGGGGGGTCATGGACTACGCCATCGTGGTCGCCGCGCCCGCCTCCAGCTCGCCGGGCCAGCAGTACCTGGCCCCCTACGTCGCGGCGAGTCTGGGCGAGTACTTCATGTACGAACAGGGGCGCGACGTGCTGGTGGTGTTCGATGATCTGACGAAGCACGCCTGGGTGTATCGGCAAATGTCGCTGCTGCTGGAACGCTCCCCGGGCCGGGATGCCTATCCGGGCGACATTTTCTATCTGCACTCCCAACTGGTGGAACGGGCCTGCAAGTTGCGTCCGGAACGCGGCGGGGGTTCGATGACCTTCTTCCCCATCGTCGAAACCGTGCAGGGCGATGTCACGGGATACATTCCCACCAATCTCATTTCGATGACCGACGGTCAGCTCTACGTCAGCACGCCGCTGTTCGGCGAGGGGTTCAAGCCGGCGATCGACATCGGGCTTTCCGTTTCCCGTATCGGCAGCAAGGTGCAGTGGCCGGCCATGAAGAAACTGGCCGGCATGTTGCGGCTGGAATACATCCAGTACCGGGAGTTGGAGAAATTGACCCGCATCAAGGCCGGGGTATCAGAGACCGTCGAGCGCCGGCTGCGGAAGGGTCGGGTCGTGGCGGAGATTCTCAAGCAGGACCGCAATGCGCCGGTGCCGATGGAGGAGCAGGTGGTCGTGCTTTACGCCCTGGCGCGGGGCTGCATGGAAGATCTCATGCCCCAGGAGGTGGCCGGATATCAGCGGGAATTGATCGAGCAGATTCGCAGGCGACGGCCCGGGCTGTTGGCCGAGCTTCGTGAGTGCAGGGACCTGACGGACGAGATCAAGGAGGCGCTGGATGAGGAACTCGCCGCGTGCCAGCGTGGCGCCCTTCAAGGTCAGGCTCACTGAGAAGGGCACGGTCAAGGACATCAAGAAGATGATCCTGCGCATCACCGGTCTGCCCTCCTGCCTCAACGGACAGATTGTGGAGCTGGGCGGTGGCCACAAGGCCATCGTCATGGGGTTTGACGAAAAGGAAGTGCTGGCGCTTTCGCTGGCGGAGGAGACCGGCATTCGGCTGGGCCAGGAGGTGTCGGGCACCAGTGAACCCTTCACCATCCCCGTAGGGGACGCCTTTGTCGGCCGCATGGTGGATGCCCTGGGCACGCCCTGCGACAACCGGGGGGACATCGTTCCGGAGGGACACCGGCCGGTCTTTGCGCCTTCCCCGGCGCTGACCGAACGCGCGCCGGTCGAGGACTTTCTGCCGTCGGGCACCAAGGTGCTCGATATCCTGGTGCCGCTGGGCAAGGGGCAGCGGCAGCTCATTCTCGGTGACCGCATGACGGGCAAGACGACCCTGGCCGTGGACGCGATCCTGACCCAACGCGGCCGGGACGTGGTCTGCATTTACTGTTGCATCGGCAAGGCGGTGACGGCTCTGGAAAAGGTGGTGGCGGTGCTGGCCGAACACCGGGCGCTGGATTACACCTGCGTCATTGCCGCCACGGACAGCGCCTCGCCCGGCGAGCAATACATTGTGCCGTTCTCGGCCTGCACGCTGGGAGATCATTTCATGCGCCGCGGCCGGGATGTGCTGGTGGTGTTCGATGACTTGACCAAACATGCGTGGGCCTATCGGCAGCTCTCGTTGCTTTTGGAGCGGCCGCCCGGCCGGGAAGCCTATCCCGGCGACATCTTCTACGTGCAGACACAGTTGATGGAGCGGGCGGGGCGCTTGAATGCGGAGCATGGCGGCGGTTCGATGACCTTTCTGGGTATTGCCGACACCTTGCAGGGCGATTTGACGGGCTACATCCCCTCCAACCTCATTTCCATCTGTGACGGGATGGTGGTGCTCAGCACGGGCCTGTTTGCGGAGGGGATCCGACCGGCCGTGGACTTCACGCTGTCGCTGTCCATCGTGGGCGGCAGGGCGCAGCCGCCGCTCCTGCGGGCGCTTTCGGCCTCGCTGCGCAAGGAGTATTCGGAATACCGTGAGCTGGTGCGGCTGAGCAAGTTGCAGACCGGCCTTTCGCGGGAGGCGGAACGGGTGCTGAAGCACGGCGAGGCGATTGTCGCCGTCCTCCAGCAGCCCCCGTGCAAGCCGGTTTCGCTTGCCGAAGAGGTGTTGATCCTCTATGGTCTGAAGCTCGGGCTGCTGGACGGCGTGTCGGCCGCGGCCGCGGCGCGTTTTCAAGCGGACATTCTGTCCTTTGCGCGCGGTCAGGACGAGGCGCTGGTGAAAATGCTCGGCGAGGGCACCGAGTTGACGCCCGCGATCGAGCAGGGCATCGGCCGGATCGTCCAGCAGTATTTTGCGAGTAGTGCGGGATAGTGCGGTCGGGAGCGGACCGACGCACAAGCGACAGATGTGGCCAAGCTGACACTAACGGTGTTGAATCCGAAGCATGTCCTGTTTCAGGGCGAGGTGCAAAGTGTATTCTTGCCGGGCGACCAGGGTGAATTCGAGCTGCTGCCTTACCATGCGCCCATCGTCAGCCTGCTGCGCGAAGGAACCATCGTGATTGACTGGGAGCGGCAGATTCCCATCCGGAAGGGAATGGTCCGATTGCTCAACAACGAGTGCGTCATCCTCTTGGAGGAACCGACTCCGCCCCGGGCGCGGGCCGCGGGGGAGACAACCGTAAGGTCGGGAGGGTCCCAATCCTAGCATGCGCAACCTGGTTATTTTTCTGGTTATTTTTCTCACGGTGCTGGGCCCTTCGGCGGTGATCGCTTCGATCGGGTACGCCAGTATTCGGGCCCTGGGGCGTAATCCTTCGGCAGCCCCGAAGATTTTACAGGCGATGATTGTGGCGCTGATCTTTGCCGAGGCCATCGCCGTGATCGCCCTGCTGATCCTGTTCCAGTTGTTCGGGCGACGCTAGCCCGGATTATTCATGAACGCCGTGCGTTCATTCATAATCGCCTGCGGCG
>Ga0101944_10006223_pt1 | contig 12906 bp, 12 predicted proteins | sample DewCreD2012metaG_FD_75245 | JGI IMG/M metagenome (GOLD analysis project Ga0101944, IMG submission 75245) | Hot spring sediment bacterial and archeal communities from British Columbia, Canada, to study Microbial Dark Matter (Phase II) - Dewar... ... | reverse complement strand
CCTGAAAATTCAAGTTTTTTGTTGCGGGGACCGCTTGTTGTTTTTTTCACAATCAACTGATATAATTATGTTTGAAATCACTGGAATTGGTGAATGATCCCTGTAACAGACGAACAGAAGATCGTTTTCAAGCCAAGCCCAGGGATATCAACATAGAAGCGGAGAGAGAAGCCATGAAGATCATGCGGCAATGGATCATGCTTGCGGCGGTTCTTGCGGCGGGGGGCATGCTGATCAGTTCCTGCGGCGGGGGCGGGATCTCCGTAACGGGCGGGCAGTCCGCACAGGTTCAGACGCACGAACAGGAATATCCGCAGCTTGTGGACGCTCCGGAAGCCATGGCTGCGATTGCGGCCGCGGCGCGCGGCGAGTTCCCTTTTGATGACGATGAGATTCTCAACGATACACAGGAACCCATGGCGCAATCCATGCGCAAGATGCAGCAGGTTCCTCCAGAGGGCGCTTCCGGCGGCCCGGACATGAATTCTTACTACATTCCCTCAAAAGCCTTTGACGGAGATTACAGGTCATGGTGGGCCGGCAAAACAGGCGCCAAGAAATGGGATTTGTATTATGCTTTTCAGCAGTCTCACCATCTTGACTTCATCAATGTCAATTTTTACGGCCCGGATTACATTCCCGATAAACTGGATGTTTATGTGAGCGCAGACGGCGTACAGTGGGACCGCGTGGCGCATCTCATCAATCACAAAAAACAGCCGCTCGACCCGTTCGTGGCCATCGGCCGGGAGGTACGCTTTATCTGGATTGATATGCAGGGCAATCCGAAAATCGGCTTCCCGCTGGTACGCGACATCGAGTGGCAGCCCATTGCCGAACGAGTAGGCGCTTACGCCACGCCGGGACAGAACGATAACTGGTATTTTGCGTCAAACGCATTTGATGCGGACCCGGAAACCCTGTGGGCCGGACTGCAGGGCGCGGGCGAATGGACCATGTTTTACGGATTCCCCCAGGCCCGGTTCATCGGCGTGGTGGCTGTGGACATTTTCAGCGTGAACCACCGGCCCGCGGACATGGAACTGTTTACCAGCAACGACGGCAAGGAGTGGACAAGCCACGGCTCTTTCGGCAGCGTGTGGCCGCCCAAAAAGTTTGCGGGCGAGGTTTGCAAATATTTCAAGATCGTCATGACCGGCAACCCGCCCAGCGGGTTCCCCGTAATCAGAACCATCACATACAATCTGCCCGCGGGCGCGTTTGCAAAACCCAACGAAAATTCTTACTATGCCGCGGCCAACGCCTTCGACGGCGTTCCCAACACATGGTGGGTCGGCCTGAAGATGGCCGGCGCATGGGACCTTTACTACGGTTTCGAAAGTCCCAGGGCCGTGGGGATCGTGACAGTGAATTACTACAGTGTGAACCATATGCCCGCATCCACCGAGCTGTTCACCAGCAATGACGGCGTCACTTGGTCCTCCGCGGGCATGATGCCAACCGGCGCATCCCCGTCTCTGGCCCTGAACGCTTCGGTGAAGTATCTCCGGTTCTCCATGAAGGGCAATCCCTATGTGGGATATCCGCTTGTCAAGGATGTCGCGATACAATAATCGCGGCCTCATTCAGCCGCCAAAATTATCAAATGCACAGGCCGCCGGTTCGTCCGGCGGTTTTTCTTTGGCTCGATGTGTTCCGGACTAAAAACGCCAGCGCTTATTTCGAAAATTGAATGAGGATTTTGAAAACGCCGGGCTGCTGCGCATGATGAAATGCCTGCAAGGCGTCGCGGGCCTGATATGTGGCGTCAATGAGCGGCTCGGGATTGATGTCGCCGCCGCGCAGTGCGTTCAGCGCCGGTCCGAACGGGCCGCAGCGCGATCCCAGAACCTGAATCTCATTGACGACCCAGCGGGAGGTGTCCGGACACGGTTTGCCGTGATAGGCGCTCTTGAGCACAATGGTTCCGCGAGGGCGCACCAGGTCCGCGGCCGCTTCCAGTCCCGACGGCGATCCGCTGCACTCCGCCACGATGTCGAAACTCTGATGCGGTTGCGATGAATAAAACGCCGTGCGCACATTCATGGTTCGCGAGATGCGCGTCATTTTGTCTTCATGTTTTCCGAGCAGCACAACGCCGTCGGACACGGTGCACAGAACGCCAACGGCAAGAGCGCCCAACTTGCCGTCGCCGATCACGGCGATGACGTGGTCCTTTTCTCCTTTGAGGCCCTTGGCCGTGCTGATCCCAAGACCAGCGGAGATCGAGGTGCTGCTGTGACCCGTATCAAAGGCATCGTAGGGGCTTTCGTTCCGTTTCGGGAACCCGCTGATACCTCCGTAAGTGCGAAGGGTGTGGAATCGGTCCCTTCGGCCGGTGAGCAGCTTGTGGGTGTAGGACTGGTGCCCCACGTCCCAGATGATCTTGTCTCTGGGCGCATTGAAAACATAGTGCAGGGCGATGGTCAGTTCCACGACGCCCAGGTTCGGAGCCAGGTGGCCTCCCGTCTTTGCAACGGTTTCAATGATCCGGCCTCGCACTTCCGCTGCAAGCCGGCCCAACTCGTCGAGAGTCAAGGCCTTGAGGTCATCCGGACTGTTGATCGCATCCAGGAGAGGAGATGTCATGGAGTCTGTCATTTCTTTCTTTCAATGATGTACATCGCGATCGATTTTAAGGGGTCGGCCTTTTCGCCTAAAAGGCTCAAAGCCCTCAAGGCTTCATCCACCATCCGCCTCTGCGTGTCTTTGGCTCTCTGGAGACCCAACGCCGCGGGAAAAGTGATCTTTTTCTTGGCTGCGTCCCCGCCGACACCCTTTCCCATGGTTTTGCTGTCCCCCTCCACATCCAGGATGTCGTCGGCGATCTGGAAAGCGAGCCCGACTTTTTCCCCATAGGAGGATATGGCTTTCACCTGCTCTTCGGTCCCTTCACCCAGAAGCGCGCCCGAGGTGACGGAGGCATGGATCAGGGCTCCTGTCTTGTGGGAGTGAATGAACTCCACCAGCGAGGCATCCACCGGCTTTCCTTCAGACTGGATGTCCACCACCTGGCCGCCCACCATTCCCTGGTAGCCCGCGGCCTCAGCCACCAGCCGGATGACCCGAAGGAGCGCGCGAGGGTCTACGCCGGGGGTGGCGGCCATGAGCCGGAACGCTTCGGTCAGGAGTCCATCCCCTGCGAGAAGGGCGACCGCCTCTCCAAAGACCTTGTGGCTGGTGGGCTTGCCCCTTCTCAGATCGTCGTTATCCATGACGGGAAGATCATCGTGGATGAGGGAGTAGGTGTGGATGAGCTCCAGAGCGCAGGCAAAAGGCAGAACCGTTCTCCCCTCTTTGCCCACCGCCTCGGCCCCTGCGATGCAGAGGATGGGTCGCAGCCGCTTCCCTCCTGCAAAAAGGCTGTAGGTCATGGCCCGCACAATATCCCCAGAGGGCCCCCGAGGTTCCGGAAATACCGTTTTCAGGGCCTCGTCCACCAGGGCTCTCTTGTCACGAAGGTAGGCCTTCAGGTCCACACTCACTCACCCTCTTTTTCATCCACTTCAAAAGGCTGCTGGGTGATCTTGCCGCCGCTCTCTTTGATGAGGACGGTCACCTTTTCTTCCGCCTCTTCCAGCTTCCTGGAGCAAAATTGGAGAAGCTTCATGCCCTCTTCAAACATTTTGAGCGACTCCTCCAAGGCAAGATCCCCTTTTTCCAGGCTCTCCACGATGTGCTCCAGCCTTTTCATGGCTTCTTCGAATTTCTTTTCGCTCATACTCCTTGTCCCTGGTTCGTATGGATCGTTCGCTATAACCGTTCGCTTACGTTGATCAAGACAAACAGAGGGCTTTTTACGGCCGCTCCATCGACTCATTCAGCTTCATGAATCGCAGCGGATCGATTCGGGCTCCGTTGATCCTCACACCGAAGTGAAGGTGGGGCCCTGTGGCCCTTCCGGTGGCGCCCATGAGTCCCACGCTCCGGCCCTTGGAAACGTGCTCGCCCTGCTGCACCAGGATTTGGTCCAGATGGAAATACAGGCTCTGAATGGCGCCGCCGTGGTCCAGGACCACAAACAAACCGTTGAAAAAATGCTCCCCCGTAAGGGCCACCCTGCCGTCGTTGATCGCCGCCACCGGCGTTCCCCTCTCTCCTTTCAAGTCCACTCCCGAGTGGGGAGATCTCGGCTGGCCGTTGATCATGCTTGCCTGGCCGAAGGGGCCGACCACCTCGCCGCTGACCGGTTTTACAAACGCACCGTTCCAGAGCGGCGGAGCCGGTGGAGCGGACAGCACCTCTCCCATCACTGCGGCTTCCCTCTGGACTCTTTCCAGAGTGACGGGATCGAGATCGACCATCTCCCTGGGAAGGGTCAGCACCCGAACGCCGTAATCCTTGCTGCGCACTGCCACCTGGATTTCCTTTTTGAAGCCCTTTGAGGATGTTTGCACCACCAGGGGGTACGACCCCGGTTTCAATTTCAAATCAGCCCCAAAAAACCCGAACCAGGTCTTTTCGCTCTTGTAGGGAGCCATGAAAAGCTCCCGGCCCAACCATGCGACCTGCCAGGATTCGGCCTCTGACGAGCGGATCCGGAGCAATCCCACATCCCCCTGATCGATCGCTTCGGATGAAAGCCAGATTTCCGGCCGTGCAAGCGCCGCGCCTGTGCCTCCGGCGATCCACAGGCCGAGGATGAAAAACATATTGAAAAGCAGGGCCCCTCTTTTTTTCATAGCTCAAAGGCAATGTTGATGACTTCGTAAAGGCTCATGGCCGACTTATCGGCCGCCCCCGCGCATGAATGCGCCAGAGGTTTATCCGCCTCTGGCGGGCGCACAAGAATGTAGGGGCGGACTTTACACCCGCCCGCGGGAGGGGGTAAACCCCTCCCCTACGGGTGTATTTTCACGGTAAAAAGTCAAAAATAGCTCTTTTTTGTCATTCCCGCGCAGGCGGGAATCCGGTCTTTTCAAGCGCTTCTGGACTCCCGCCTTCGCGGGAGTGACGGCCCGGAGGACTTTTTACGAACGCGTCAATGTTAACTCGATACGATTTTTTCCACAAGGCACTCCAGTTCCCCTTCGGCAAGCCTCAGGCTCACCCGGTCCCCCGGACTCACCTGGGCTGAGGATCTCAGCACCCACCGTTCCGGCAATTTTCGGGCGATCGAATACCCTCTGCCGAGCACGGACATGGGGCTCATGGCCTTGAGCCTTTCCTGGAGCACGGACATGGCCATGCGGCAGTCTTTGAGTTTTCTCGCCACCATCATGGCCATGGTTCGATTTTGAAACTCTATTTTCTGTTGGAAACCGGAAATGGTTTTCAGCGGGGAATAAAGGAGCAGGGCTCGCTCCGCGGCAGCCAACGTTCTTTTTCGATCCATGATCGCGAAAGCCATCATTCGGCCGAGTCGGCTTTCCATGTCATCCAGGCGAAGCCAGGAGTCCGCCAGTTTCTTTCTCGGATCGCGAAGCCCTTTGGACAAAAAGCGGAGCTTTTCTTTCAGGCTCGCCAGGTCCGACTGCAAGCCCGACTGAAGCCGGACTTGCAGTTGAAGGATCTGCTGTTTGAGAGTCTCTTTCTCCTTGACCAGGAGTTCAGCCGCTCCTGAAGGAGTGGGGGCCCTGAGATCCGCCGCAAGATCGGAGATGGTCACATCGATCTCGTGGCCCACCGCCGAGACCACCGGAACACGGGAGGCCCTGATGGCCAGCGCAAGTTCCTCCTGGTTGAACGCCCAAAGATCTTCCAGGGAACCTCCTCCCCGGGTCAGCACGATCACGTCCACATCGAGCTCTCGATTCACCAATTCCAGGGCGGCCGCCATTTCCGCGGCCGCTCCCTCGCCCTGGACTTTCACCGGCACCACAATGATTTCCAGATTCGCAAAGCGCCGTCTGATGATCTTGAGGAAATCGCGGATCGCCGCTCCTGTGGGAGAGGTGATCACCGCCACTCGCTGGGGCAGAAAGGGGAGAGGTTTCTTGAGGCTCTGATCAAAGACGCCCTGGGCCGCCAGCTTTTTCTTGAGCTGCTCAAAGGCAAGGGCCAGGGCCCCGACGCCCAGAGGCTCCATGTAATCCAGAATGATTTGGTACTCGCCCCTGGGCTCATAGATCGCCACTCTGCCGCGCACAATCACCTTCATTCCGTCCTGAGGCATGAATTTGAGGTACCGGGTCTGGGGGCGGAACAGAACCGCCCTGATCTGAGCCTTCTCGTCCTTGAGTACCATGTAGAAGTGCCCTGAAGCGGGAGCCCTGAAATTGGAAATCTCCCCTTCCACCCAGACAAAATCAAAGTGGGTCTCCAGGAGACTCTTGATCTCCTCGCTCAGGCCGCTCACGGTGTAAATCTTTGTTTTTTCGCTCTCGCCTGAATCGTCCACCCGCTCCCCCTCGCCACACGACTTAGGGACGTCGCCTGGCCAAAGAGTGAGTATTTAAACCATTATACAACAATTCACAAGGCCTTTTCATCGGTTGACATGAACCGCTTTCTTCCCTATTCTCCAGATCGAACAAGCGGCCGCGCACCGAGCCTCCAGGAGACGGAAGTCATGGGGACCTTTTTTTTCAGCGATCGGGATCTGAAGCAAATCAAGGACAGGGGCCTCACCCCGGAGCAGGTCCTCTCTCAAATCGAGACCTTCAAAAAGGGATTCCCTTACTCACGGCTCAACCGGCCTTGCACTGTGGGGGACGGCATCCAGGTCCTGAGCACGTCTGATCTCCAGAAATTCGCCGCCCTTCACGAGCAAGCCGCTCTTGCAGGAAGGACCATGAAATTTGTGCCTGCTTCGGGCGCTGCCAGCCGAATGTTCAAATCTTTTCTGGCCGTCAACAGTCTCCACGAGACAATCACGGACAGGGAAATCTCCGGTGATAAGGATTCGGATCATCGGGCGGTACAAGAATTCCTGAGGGGCTTGCGCAAGTTCGCCTTTGTCGAAGACTTGCGCAGAGCCATGGCCAGGGACAGCCTGGACCTGAATGAAGTCCTCGAAAAAGGGGAGTACAAGCCTATCCTTGAGTATCTCCTGACCCCCAAAGGCCTGAACCTGGCCAATGCTCCCAAGGGGCTCATCAAGTTTCATGTCTATCCCGGTCACAGCCGGACTCCCTGCGAAGAGCACCTGGTGGAAGGGGCGGCTTACACCAAGGACAGCCAGGGGCGGGTTCGCATCCACTTCACCGTTTCCCCTGAACACGAGGCGTCTTTCAGGCGTCATGTCCAAAGCACCGTCCATCTCTACGAAAAGGGCGGCCTGACGTTCGAGGTGGAATTTTCAAACCAGAAGACCTCCACAGACACCCTGGCCGTGGGCATGGACAACCAGCCTTTCCGAGACAGGGACGGCGCCCTCGTCTTCAGGCCGGGAGGCCACGGCGCGCTTTTGGAAAACCTGTGCGATCTTTCAGGGGACATCCTCTTCATCAAGAATATCGACAACGTGGCCCCGGACCGGCTTAAACAAGAAACCGTTGCCTACAAGAAGGCCTTGGGCGGTCTTCTGATCGAGCTCCAGAAAGAGATCTTCACGCGTATCAAGACCCTCACGGCCTCAAAGGGAGATCGCAACCTCGTCAGGGAAACAGCCGATTTCATCCAGAAACGCCTCTGGATCATGATCCCGGACCGCTTTGAGGGATTCTCGCGGGATGACCAAGTGCGTTTCCTCCTCTCCAGGCTCAACAGGCCGTTAAGAGTCTGCGGCATGGTCAGGAATCAGGGCGAGCCTGGGGGCGGACCCTTCTGGGTAGAACACCCGGATGGAACCTGTTCCCTTCAGATTGTGGAATCCTCTCAGGTCGACATGGCATCGCCCCGGCAAAGGAAGATCCTGCAATCTTCGACCCATTTCAACCCTGTGGACCTTGTGTGCGGCGTCAGGGATCACGAGGAAAAGCCCTTTGACCTTCGCCGGTTCGTGGATCCGGAAACCGGTTTTATCTCCATCAAGTCAAAGGACGGTAAAGAGCTCAAGGCCCTCGAACATCCAGGGCTCTGGAACGGCGCCATGGCCGGATGGACCACGGTGTTTGTGGAGGTGCCGCTGAGCACCTTCAGCCCGGTCAAGACACTCAATGACCTTCTGAGAAAAGAGCATCAAGGGTGAGCCGGTAACAGCCTATGATTCCTATCCGGGACACCACAACTTCCAGAAACTACCCCGTGGTCAACACGCTGCTCATCGCCGCGAATGTTTTCCTCTTCTTCGTACAGTTGATGCAGGGCCCGAGGCAGGAGCAGTTCATTCTCACCTACGGCCTTGTCCCTGCCCGCTATTCCGTGCCGGAAATCGGGGCCTACTTCACCTCCTTTCAGCAGGTCCTCGCCCTCTGCTCCTTCATGTTCCTGCACGGAGGCTTCTGGCACCTTCTGGGCAACATGTGGTCTCTTTACATTTTCGGCGATAATGTGGAAGACCGCCTTGGACCGTTGCGCTATCTTTTGTTCTACCTCCTCTCGGGCTGGGCCTCAGGCCTTGCTCACGTGTTTCTCAACTGGTCCTCTCCTATTCCCACGATCGGAGCGAGCGGAGCGATCGCCGGCGTGATGGGAGCCTATCTGATCCTGTTTCCTCACTCCAAGATTCTTACCTTCATCCCCATTTTTTTCATCCCCTACTTCATGGAGGTTCCGGCGTTCTTTTTTCTCGGGCTCTGGTTCCTTCTTCAATTCCTCGGCGCCGCAGGTTCCGGAGCCCAGGGGGGAGGCATTGCGTGGTGGGCCCACGTGGGCGGGTTCGTCGCCGGAATCGTTCTGGTCAAGGTGATGGAGCGCGTACCCCAGACCGGGATGACGGGCAGGATGCGCGAGGCTACCTACAGAACGGGGACTCCCCGCCTCCAGGTGGCCCATGTCGAGGACTCTCCCGAAGATTTGAACCTCTACGGCCTCATGACCATCTCCCCTAAAGAGGCTTTCCAGGGGACCCAAAAACTGATCAGCGTCAAATGGGGTCTTCGAGGCCGGATTCTTCGCATCACCGTGCCGCCCCGCCTGAGGGAAGGCACGGTGCTTCGCCTTTCGGGCCTGGGAAAGATGGCCCCCAACGGCGAAAAGGGGGATTTGTTTCTCAGGGTGCGGATCGAGGATAGGTGAGATCATGAAGCTGACGTTCCTGGGTACCGGGGGACCGTGGGGGTTGCCCGAGCTCAATTGCGAGTGCGCGATTTGCCGCGACATGAGGCGGAGACACGAGAAAAGGCAACGAACCGCCCTTCTGCTTTCAGGCCCATCCAACCTTGTCGTGGACTGCGGGCCCGACATCGCTTCCCAGCTCGGAAGGCACGGAGTCCGTCAGGTTCATGCCGTTCTCATCACCCACGAGCACGGCGATCACTACATCGGACTGGACGAGCTGTTTGCCTATAAGAGGAGTTCCCCTCGAGGGGCGTTCACCCCGATTCCGGTTTTCATGTCCTCCGCAACCTGGGACGTCGTCAAGATGCGCTTCGGCTACCTGGAACAGATGGAGGTCATCACAGTTCTCGAAGCGGCCCTGAAGACCTTCTCTCCCGTGGCAGGATGGGACGTGTTCCCCTTTAAGACGGAGCACGGGGCCTTTGCAAAGGGCTCGGTGGGATACCTCCTCCAGAGCCCCGACAGCCCGCCCGTCAAACTGGTCTACACCTCCGACTTCATGGGCCTTCCCGAGATTCCCGATCAGATCGTCGCTCCCGACTACCTGGTTCTTCAGTGCTCTCGCCTGAACGAGCCGGTCCAGAATACGCCCCAGCTCATGAGCTTTCAGAGGGCCCTGGAATTCCTACCGCTCCTGAAACCGAAAAAGGAAATCTTCCTGGTTCACATCGGGGACGGCGATCAGGTGCCGGGCGATCCGGCCAATGTCATGGCCAAAAAAAGGGAGTCCCTGAGCCCCCTCGCGCCTCCGGGAGGTTCCCATCCCTACCCCATCCCAAGAAACCACGACGAATGGCAGAACGTGGTGAACAGGATCCTTGTGGACTACAAGCTGGGCTTTAAGTGCACCGTCGCCTATGACGGCCTCACGGTCGATCTGTAAAACCGATTGACAGCCGAAGCCCCTCAAGGCTATACGTTAGTGCATCTATTTGATTTCTCCTTTGTCTGAGGATCGCCCATGGCCGCCAAGAAAAAGAAGGACACCTACGCCGAAGCCGGGGTCGACATTGACGCGGGAAACCGATTTGTAAAATTGATCAAACCTCTGGTGAGCAAGACCTTCAAACCGGGCGTGATGACGAGCATCGGCGGGTTTTCCGGCGTTTTCTCCTTGAATCTCCAGGACATCAAGAACCCTGTCCTTGTCTCTTCTACGGACGGCGTGGGCACCAAACTCAAGATCGCCTTCATGATGGACAAGCATGACACGGTCGGCATCGATCTGGTCGCCATGAATGTGAACGACATCCTGGTCCAGGGCGCAACCCCTCTGTTCATGCTGGACTACATCGCCACCGGAAAACTCGACGTCGAAAAGACCGTTCAAGTCGTCCAGGGCATCGCCGCCGGTTGCGAGGAGGCCGAGTGCTCACTCATCGGCGGCGAGACAGCGGAAATGCCCGGCTTTTATGCGGAGGGGGAATACGATCTTGCCGGGTTTGTCGTGGGACTGGCGGACAAATATCACCTCATCGACGGCTCCGGTATTGCCGTGGGCCATCAGCTCATCGGCATCGCTTCCAGCGGGCTTCACAGCAACGGCTACTCTCTGGCCCGAAGGGTTTTCTTCGACCAGCTCAAGATGTCGATCCACGACTACGTGGAGGAATTCGGCCGCACCCTCGGAGAAGAACTTCTTCAACCCACCCGGATTTACGCCAAAACGGTGAAACACATTATCCGGGATTTCCCGATCTCCGGAATGGCCCACATCACGGGAGGCGGGCTCATCGATAATCTGCCCCGCATCTTCCCCAAGCCCTGCAAGGCCGTCATTGACATCGCCAGCTGGACGCCTCCGCCCGTATTCCAGTACCTCCACAAGGCCGGAAAGATTCCCTTCCGGGACATGATGCGCACGTTCAACAACGGCCTCGGCATGGTGATGGTGGTCAATCCTGAAAGCGCCGACGAAGTGCTCTCAAGACTCAAATCGATCGGAGAGACCGCCTATCGGATCGGCAGAATTGAACCCAGGGATCACAAGGAAGAACCCATCCAGTTTGCGGGCTGACTGCTTTTTTCCTAACCGTTTAGCCTTTTGAAATAATCACAGAAAAGGGCCATCCATTTCAAAGAGCTGAATGTTTACCTTTTTGCGACAAAACATTTTCAAAGGAGTGGCGCGATGTTTGGTCTTGGAACCCCGGAACTGATTGTCATCGGAGTCGTTGTTTTTCTTCTGTTCGGCGCCAAGAGAATCCCGGAGATCGGCAAGGGTCTGGGCGGAGCGATCCGGGAATTCAGGGACGCGAGAAAAGACATCTCCAGCGACAGCGATGCGACCAGGCAGACGAAAAGGGAGAATCCTAAGCAGCAGGCTTCCGTGGAGAGCCGCCTTGCGAAAAAAATGGGCGACCAAATCCCCGGGGTGAAACAGGCGATGGTCTTGAAGGAAAAGGTTGATAAGGTGAAAGAGATCATGAAATCCTGATGCAGGAAAGAATATCAAAGGAGGCCTTCCATGAATCAGAAGAAAACCTTTTGCATGACGGCCCTGACGCTCCTATGGCTTGGATTCCTGGCTCCCACGGCATCCGCGCAAATAGCCGCTCCGGAAATGCTTGCGGGACTGACCACGGCCCATACGATGGTTTCCTATTTCGAAGATGGCTCCCCCAAGAGTTCCGGATCAGAAGCAAGACAGTTGGCCTCGGACCTGGAGCGGCAACTGGCTGAAACGGGCCTCAAGCTCGTTTCAAGAGATGAGTTCGACAGGCTGATTGCCTCTCGGGGCTATCCCGCGGGCTTGCTGGATCTTGAGGTGAAAACAGGCAAGATCAGCGGGATGGACATAAAGACTTATTATGTCGGTCTGAAACTGAAACAAGTGGCCTATGTGGCGAGAAAACCCGCCCTTCGGTTCATGGCGTCAACCTGGGATTACATCGACACCGGCACGGCGGACGACTTCAACGCCGTCAGAGGCAGGGTCAGAGGAGCGGTCGCCCGCTTTGTGGCTGACTACCTCGCGGAGAATCCAAAGTAGGTCGGATTGGAATGATGGAATACCCGATATTCCTTTCTCACGTCGTGTACTCCTTCGCCGCCATTTCCGCCAGCTTGAATTTCTGGATCTTTCCTGAACGGGTCATGGGGAATTCCTTGACGAATTTGAAATATCGCGGCACATTGGCCCTGTCGATTTTTCTATTCGCGTAACGGATAAGATCCTCCATGGTGAGCTTGGCGCCTTTCTTCAGTTTGATCCAGGCGGCGACCTCCTGGCCGAGTTCCTCATGGGGAAAACCGAAAACCTGGACTTCCGAGACTTCGGGCAAACTGTATAGGATCTCCTCCACTTCTGAGGGGTAGATCGGCACTCCGGCCCTGAGGATCACGTCCTTGAGGCGGCCGGTGATTTTCACATAGCCCTTCTCATCGATCTGTCCCAAGTCTCCCGAGTGAAACCATCCCTGTTTGTCCACCGCAGAGGCGGTGGCTGCCGGCATCTTGTAGTACCCCTTCATGAGGAGGCCCTTGACGCAAAGCTCTCCCTGGGTGTTGGGCTGAACCGCTCTGCCTGTCGCGGGGTTGACAATCTTCACCTGGTTGACCTCCAGAGGCGTCCCGATGGTCGATGCTCTCAATTCCAGTGAATCATGGGGATGGGTCATGGTGATCCATGAACTGGTCTCGGTAATGCCGTAGCCCACCGTGATGTTCGAGACGCCCACGTCCTGAACAATTCTCTTCATCAGCTCCATGGGGCAGGGAGCCCCTCCGATGATTCCTTTCTTTACAGAGGCCCACCGTTTCTTCTTGAATTCAGGATGATCCAGGAGCGCAATGATCATGCTC
>Ga0101944_10006218_pt1 | contig 12913 bp, 9 predicted proteins | sample DewCreD2012metaG_FD_75245 | JGI IMG/M metagenome (GOLD analysis project Ga0101944, IMG submission 75245) | Hot spring sediment bacterial and archeal communities from British Columbia, Canada, to study Microbial Dark Matter (Phase II) - Dewar... ... | reverse complement strand
TGGCGGGTGTGCGGGTACTGGCCCCATTACCGTGGTGGACACTGGCGGTAACTCGACGACAAGCTCCACCAATTTAACAGTAACCTTCGGCTACACCAATTTCCTCTACAGTGGCAATAAAGTGGGGGCTAAACTAGCCAATGTCAATGGCATGGGAGGTATGACGTACACTTTAAGCACTACGCTGTGCACCGCCGCTCAGCAAGACGCTGTGAATGCCATCGGGCGGGCGCTGCGCGAATGGCGCTGTGTGTCGGGCGTCAACTGGCGGCTCAACACCTCGACTACTACGGTGAATGCTGAGGCGAGCGATGGCATAAGCGTCATCACGTACGACGTAGGTTCGCCCCTACCCGGTGGCGTCTTGGGACGGGCGACGAGTTACTTCGTCGGTTGCTCCCATGGCGGAGGCGTGCATTGGCGCGTAGTTGAGGTAGACATAAACATGCGGCAAAGCGGCGTAACGTGGTATTTCTGCGACAGTCCTTCGGTGCCGGGTGGCAGCTTCGATTTTCAGAGCGTGGCTTTCCACGAATTTGGGCATGGCCATCAGTTGCAGCACATCGTGGATAATACTGCTGTTATGCACCGTTCTATTGGCCCTGGGCAGGCGCGCCGTGTGCTGAACAGCAACGAGGAAAGCGGGGCAGACTACGTCCTTGGTTTGCCGGCTAATCCGTGTGGCCCTGGCGCCATGACGTTGTTAAGCCACCCGGCCTGCCTGGGTTTGACGCCGCCCAGCGCTTGCAACGGCGCCGGGCCGTGCACCGCTCCGCTACCGGTGGAGCTTGTCTTTTTCACGGCTCGGGCTGTAGAGGGCGGCATTTTACTAACCTGGGAAACAGCCACTGAGCGCGACAACGACTTCTTTACCTTGGAACGTTCGTCCGACGCGGTGCGCTTTCAGCCATTGGCTCGTATCCGCGGCGCGGGCACGTCCACTGAGCGACGCCGCTACGAGTTTCTGGACAGCGCCCCTTCGCCCGGCATCAACTACTATCGCCTATGGCAAACCGACTACGACGGCACGCAGGCTCTGCTGCACATGGTTAGCGCAGAGGCTCCCAGCAGCCGGGCGGAGCGCCTGCGGGTGTTTCCTAACCCCATAGCAGGCGAACAAGTACACCTCGATTTGGCGGCTGATCTCGCTGGTGTTAGTATGAGCGTGGTGCTCTGCGACGCCTTGGGCCGCGAAGTGCTGCGTCGGACGCTGCCGGCCGAGCCGGCCCTTGCGCTTGACCTGGCGCCGTACTACCTGCCCGCAGGGTTGTACGTCTTGCGCGTATGGCTGCCCGAGACGCGCCAGTGGCTGGAGCCGGTGCGCTTTTGGAAGCCGTAGTAGAATGGACGTTTGTCTTGCGCAGAGAACACCAGGCCGGTTGAGCAAAGCATACCAACAGGTCGGGCGCCCTTTAGCCCTTTGGGCATATGGTGCGGGCAAAAGAGCCAAGGGCAGGGAGCCTGTCAGGCAGATATTTTACCCAAACAAAAACAACCACAGGGAGCGTCGCCTTCAGGAGCGGATTTTCTGTTCGATGCGTGTAGTGGAATAGCCTTCGACGAAGGGCAGGCTCAGCACCTGTCCGCCATTGGCTAAGACAACGGTGGCCCCTACGATTTGCTCGGGCTGCCAGTCGCCTCCTTTCACCAGGACGTCGGGAAGGAGGGTTTCGATGAGCCGCAAGGGAGTGTCCTCATCGAAGATGACGACAGCGTCCACGACTTCTAAGGCAGCCAGCACGTGGGCGCGCGTAGTTTCGTCGTTGATGGGGCGCCGGGGGCCTTTCAGGCGGCGTACAGAGTCGGTGCTGTTGAGACCGACCACTAAGCGTTCGCCTAAGTTGCGCGCTTGGGCTAGGTAGTGGATATGGCCGTAGTGAAGCAAGTCGAAACAGCCGTTGGTGAACACTATGCGCTCTCCTGCTGCGCGCCAGCCCTGTGTGCGTTGGAGGGCTTGCTCGAGGGTGCAGATTTTGTGGCGGATGCGTGTCAAGTTATCCATGCGGTGGAGCCTTGGCCGGAGCGGAGCGATTGAGGAGGGGCAGCAGAGCCAGCGACAACAGCCCGCCCAGGATGTTGTAAAAAATTTGCACGGCAAAGAAAGCGATGTTGGCGTAGGAAAAGGCGTCGTCGCCCCGAATGGCGTAGAGGGCCAAGCCGGCCATGGCGAGCGCGTGAAACGACCCCATGCCGCCGGGCGAGGGAATGACAAAGCCCAGAGTGCCAAAGACGAAAACCATCAGTGCGGCGCTCCAGTCCAAATGGGCAGTGGGGCCAAAGGCTTTGAGGTTGAACCATGTCTGTAGATAGAACATGACCCAAATGCCCAGCGAACAAGCCAGGAACACCCCGGCGCGCTGAAGACGGAACACGCTGCGCAAGCCCTCCAGAAAGCCCGCAATTAGCCCTGCCAGCCGCCGAAATAAAGGCAGGCGACCAATGCGGCGGCGAAACGTCCAGAGAAGGCCGCCACCTGCCGCCGCCAGGGCGAGCAAGCCAATAACGGCAGGATTTTGCCACAGCGGTGTTTCGGAGCGGCGGTTTTGTTGTATGAAAGCCAGAAGCGTGTCGCCTTCCCACAAGAAGGCTAAGCCGACAAACAGCCCTAAGCAGACGAAATCCATCAGCCGGTCAATGACCAAAGTGCCCATGACGCGCTCTACGGGGATGCGTTCGTAACGCGCCAAGGCACCCGCGCGCACCACTTCACCCAAGCGCGGCAGCCCAAGATTGGCAAAGTAGCCCAGGACGATGGTCCAGAAACAATTGCCCAGGTGGGCGCTATAGCCCATGGGCTCCAACAGCACCTGCCAGCGCCACGCCCGCAGCAGGATGCTGGCTGTAAAAGCCGCCCACACCAGCGCCATCCAGCCCAAGTGAACAGCGGCAAAGTCGGCCACCAATTTGTCCAGCAATCGACACTGCTCTGGAGGGATGCCGTCGAGGCGGCATTGCTCTTGGTAAGCGGCATTCTGGTGCCAGAACACCAGGGCCAACAACCCTACGCCTACGCCAAAGAAGAGCAGAATGCGGAGGGCTTTTTTGAAAACTGCAGAAGCCATGCGAGGAAATGTCGGGTCTTTTTTGACCGCGCAAAGGTGGGCATTTTTCCGCCAGAGGAGCGGGAGGGCTTAAAGGGTTTTCAAGTATTCGATGACGGCCCGGCGCTCGTGGTCGGTCAGACGGTCGCCAAAAGTGTGGCCGCTGTTGCTGTGGCCGGGTAGGGTAGTGTCGTAGGTCTCTGAGCCAGAGGGCTTCTCCTCTGTTCGGTAGCGCCAGCCCAGCCGTTCGGGGTCGTAGTCGTTGGCGTCAAACGAGCGGCGCCAATACTTAGGCCGTTGGGTGCTATGGAGCAAGTCGGCTACTGTGGGCACAGAGCCATTGTGTAGGTAGGGAGCCGTGGCCCAGATGCCGTCTAAGGGCGGGGCGATGTAGCCGTTGGTCGGCTTCAGCTCGGCCCGGTGCGGCCCTTGGGCGAACCAGCTGCGGTTGTACCAGCGGTGATACTCTGGGTAGTTTCCATACGTCTGGGCCAGCAGAGGGTCTGTGCCGATGCGTTCCAAGGCAACTACGCGGTTTGGATAGGAGGGCGTCGCGCCGTAAGTGCCGTGGCATTTAGAGCAGTTTTTTTCAAAGATGGCTTTGCCCTGGGCGGCTAAAGCTTCGTCCACAGGGAAGGGGTATTTGGGCGGCTGCAGTGTGCGTATCCAGGCGATGAGGTCCACCATGCGCTCGTCCACTCGGCGCGCTTCTGCGCTGTCGGTCAGGGTCAGCATGGCAGAGGCAGAGGACAAGCGCGCGAAGTCGCCTCGACCTAAGGCGTTGTAATAGAGGGCGTTCTTTTTCTTGAGCAGCCACCAGGCTGGCACATCTGTGGGCACCACTTCCAAGGGTAGCTGAAACTGCGCCGAGTCTATCCACCGCAAATCGTCAGGGTGGCGGTGGGCGGCTAAGACGGCGAAGATTTTGTCGGCGGGGTTCAGTCCTCGTACGGAGGTGCGGATGTAAGGAGCGAGGGCTTTTTGGCTTCGGCTAAACGGCAAGTAGGCCGCCCACTCGGGCGAGTCTTTTCCGTAGCGCATTTCTACCATTTTATCGAACAGGCTTGAAGGCGTCGGGCGCGAGTAGTCGGCAGTAGTGTTGCCCAAACCTATGACAAGCTGCCCATTGATTTGCTCAGCGTGGCAGGTCAAGCAGGTAGGCGCAGCCACTTTGACGCCATTGGGCGCCTCTACGGCATTAAACATATACGGGAGCCGCTGGCTGTCGCCCGTGCGCCCCAAGTCATCGCCACTTTTCCCCAGCGATGGCTGAAACAGCGCCAGTGGTATGCCCGAGCGCACCACATCGCCATAGAGCAGGTAATGGTAACCAGCTGCTGGGTTGCCCTCCCGCTGAGGTGAGGGGGGAATGTCGAAATAGCCGGGGTCTTCTATTGGTTCGGGCCAGTTGGCTGATAGCCCAACGATTGCCCACAACACCAAAATGAGAAGGTACTGTCGCATAATTGCCCCGTTGTTCCTGTTAGGTTAAAAAGGTGGGTCGGATTGCGGGAGAAGGCGTTCGGGATAAACGAGCAGAGCCGTCGAATGGATTACAATCTGTTGGTCATCACAGCGCTCGGATGGCCTCCACAGGGTCCATGCGGCTAGCTTGAAGTGCTGGCAGCAGCCCCGAGAGCACGCCCACTATCATAGAAGTGAACACCCCAATGGCGATGTTAGACGCCGACAGGTGGATGTCAAAGTCAATGGCATGCGTAATGAGGTAGGTGGCGCCCCAAATGAACAGGAGCCCTAATGCCCCGCCGACCAGACACAGCACCGTGGCTTCAAAAAGGATTTCCAGCAGGATAAACCAGCGCTTCGCTCCGATGGCCATTTTGATGCCAATGATGCTGGTGCGCTCTTTGACCGAGACGAACATGATGTTAGCCACGGAGAACATGCCTACAATGAGCGCGAAAATGCCAATAATAAAGCCTGCGGCATTGATGACACCAAACACACTATCGAATACATTACTTAGGATGGTCAATGTGTTGAGCGCGAAGTTGTCCTCTTCTACTGGCTTGAGGTGCCGGGCGCTGCGCAAGATGCCGGTGATTTCATCCTTGACGGCTTGCAAGGATACTTCTGGCTTGGCACGAACAGCAATGGTTGACTTGCCCACCCACATGTTGCCGTCGCGAGTGCGGAAGCCCCGCCGGGCTAACGTGTGGCTAATCATAACGGCGTTATCAAAGTCCATAATGCGGAGCAGATCGTTGCCCGAGGGAACAATCACGCCAATCACGCGCAGCTTGCGTCCGCCAATCTTAATTTGTTGATCAACAGCACCTATACCTGGAGGGAACAGGGTTTCGGCGATTTTCGCGCCGATGATGCAAACGTCGCTGCCATTGGCGTATTCTGTAGGCGAAAAGAAACGCCCGTCTTCCTGAAATTCCAGCCGGAAAATGTCGCTGCACTCTTCGGTTACACTGATAAAAAAGGCGTTTTCTACGCTGGAGTTGCGCCATTTAGTGGTTCGGCTGCCCAGGAATTGCCAATAGCCCACTGATGCCGCGGTTTTCATGCGCCCTTTGAGCGCTTCGTACTCGCGGAAGCTTTGGTTAGGGCGGCGCATCCACTTCCAGAAATTCTGGCCGGGGTCTTCGGACCAGGAGAACTTGTCAATATACACTACATCGTTGCCCAGCTTGGATAGGCTGCGTCGAATGTTGTCTTCCAGAGAGTTGACGGCACTCTTGACGCCGATGATGCAGAAAATGCCGATAGTAACGCCCAGCAACGAAAGAAACGACCGCAGGCGGTTGGCTACCAGCTGCTGCCAAGCTTGGGTGGCTCCTTCGGCCAAGATGCGGAGTATCTGACGCACGGTACGAGAAGGTTATAGGAAAAAGATGCTCCAGCGAAAATGCGTACACGGAGCGTTGAAGCGGGCAAAAATTCGATGAAAGGCTAGCGCTGCTCTACTACGCCTTACTGCTTGCGGCTTAATATCTGCGGCCAATAGGCTTCCCAGCTCTGTTGGGCCTTGCCCTTGAGCACCCGCGGCACTTTGGCTTGTCCATTGAGTTTGCCGTGCTGTTCGAGCCATTGGTAGAATACCGAATGGGGCAGCAGCGTGACGCGCACCTCGTGCAGCGCGTAGCGCCGCTCGATGTGATAATCGTCGTTGATGGCTTGCAAATGCTCGTCCAGCAGGCGCGCGCAGGTGTGAGGGTTGTGGGCTTCTGGGTGGTCTGCGCTGATGTACCAATGGTGTGCCCAATGTGAGCCACAAGGCTCCGCGGCCACGGTAAACTCCTTGACCCCCAGCTTCATCTGCTGGTCGGCGGCGCGCACAGCGGCGTTCAGGTTGTCCACAGACACGTGTTCGCCGGTGACGCTCAGGAAGTGCTTCGTGCGCCCTGTGATGCGGAAGAGCAGTTGTTGAGTGTCGGAAAACTCAATGGTATCGCCCAGCAGATAACGCCAGCAGCCCGCTTCGGTACTTAGTAGTAGCGCGTAGGGCTGGCCTGGTTCTATCTCAGGCAGCCACAGGGTTTCGGCGTTCGGCCTCAGGTTGCCGTCGTCGTCGAAGTTGGAGTCGTTGAAGGGTACGAACTCAAAGAAGATACCTGCGTTGACGGCCAACTGGTGCAGCCGGGTGTCGGGGCGGCGCTGGTAGCCAATGAAACCTTCGGAAGCGAGGTAGCTGTCCACGTATTGCACCGGGCGCCCCAGCAGGCGTTCGAAGGTAGGTTGGTAAGGCTCGAAGAAAATGCCGCTGTGCATCAGCAGCGAGAAATTGGGCCACAACTCGTGAATGTGGCGCAGGTCGTAACGCGCTACCACGCGCTCGATGACCATTTGTACCCAAGCCACGTTGCCCACGATAAAACCGATGTCCCACCTTGGCGCGCGCTCAACTATGCGCTCGATGCGCTCGCCCCAGTCCATCAAGTCAGTAATATCGCGCTCAGGGCGGTAATATTTTTTGAGCCAAAAAGGCCGGTTTAGAGCGATAATACCCGATAGGTCGCCAATCCAATGTCCTCCTTCGCGTTGCAAGTTGGTGGTGCTGCCTACCATGAGCATCTGCTTGGTGAATAGGTCGGCAGGCAGGTGAAAATTCGCCATATCGAAGAATACCCGACGCGACAGCCGGCTCATCGAACGGATAAGGTCGCGCGTTACTGGAATGTACTTGGAAGAGGCATTTGACGTGCCACTGCTCATAGCGTACCAGGGCACTATTCCCGGCCAACACACATTAGGCTCATCCTGGCGCGAGCGGTGCCACCATTCGCGATAGATTTTGTCGTAGTCATGCGTAGGCACGCAGGTTTGGAATGCCTTGACAGCATCGCGTTGCCACAACAAAGAGGCAAAGCCGTAATGTCGCCCAAAGGCCGTGTGCGCTGAGGCAGAAAGCAACCGAAGCAACACCCTGCGCTGCCGCGCCGCTGGCGATAGCCACTGCCTCGATTGCACGGCGCCCAGCTGAATGCCGGTCTTGATGACATGTCCTACAAGTCGCATTAGGGATTGATTTTGAATGGTTAACGTTGATTATGCTTTTGTTTTCAGGCGCCTTTTGAGCGCTCAAAAATACAGGGTTCATCCGACCTGGAGAAACCTTGTTTCGAGGGCCATTGGGTGGCCTTCGGAAGCGTTCAGTTATCTACTATACTACTTTTTTTGAAAAAAAATATTATTTTTTTTGCTAAATCTCCACAGCATACAACATACTTTTGTCGCAGAGAAGTAGCAGTTTGGCAAATATATCTCCATGAAAAGTTTGCAGCCGTCCATCTCTTGGGAAGAGGAAGTTGCCGAAGCTTACAAAAATGCGGCCCAATTTCCTTTTCCTATTTATGCCAGTGCTTACCAAAACGGTGAGTTTTTACATGGCAATAAGCAGGCCGTAGATTTTTTCGGCTTTGCCGATGAGGAGGAGATGAAGAAAGCCTGCATGACGGATTACTACTATAACGTTTCAGAGCGCGGACGAGTTTTGCAAATCATTAGAGACACCCCCAAAGACCAGTGGAGCCGGCGGGTGCGAGTGCGATTGAAGGTGAACGGCAAACTCCGTCGAGTCTACTTTGTCTCGCGGGTCTTTTGCGATAGGCACGGTCATCCGCAGGCGATGCTGTGTATGGCACTAAATGTGGCGGATAGCGAATGGTTCGCTGGCTTTGAAGAGGAGACTAAGGATGGCCTTTTTGAAGCGACGAACTATCGTATTTCCGATTGCAATAGCGCTTTTGCCAGGCTATTGGGCTATGAGCGCGAAGAACTGAAAGACCTGCATATTAAAGATTTGCTATGGCCTACCGAGTCTTATCCCGATCTTATTGAGCGTATTCAGCGCCAGCACACGCTCAAACGGTATCCACTCAGATTGCGCCGGAGCAGCGGCGAGATGCTCATCGTCGAGTTGAGCTGCAATGCTTCCTTCAACGGAGACGGCGCGGCTAACCGCGTGAGTGGCATTGTCTCCAATGTCCTGTATGAGACCATCCACAGCAAATTGCCTGTAGGTGTTTTCCTCATTAGCACAGATGAAAACGGCAAGGAGATTATCGCACATGCGAACGAGGTTTTTGCTAAATTGCTCGGATACAATGACATAAGAGACGTGCTGAGCCTACCTATCCGACAGTTTCATCCCAACGAAGCTGCTTACCAGAGCTTTAAAAAGGCGCTTAATGAAGAAGCGGATAAAAAAAGACCCTTGTTAGACTTTTATATGGAGGTATGCGACTGCTTGGGCCAACGACGCAACGTAGTGGCTAACGTGTGTTATTTGGATAATCAAGACAGAAAAGTCCGCGTCGGCATCGTATATGACCTGACAGGGCATATCAATGAACAGCTCCGCACCCTGAAAAATAATTTTGGAGCTATCCTACATACCTACATAGCGACTGTAGCTGGTCTACGCAGGTCGTTGGAATGGATCCTCAGAGCGACAGGTGAGGACGTCCTATTGCGCAAAAGTGCAGTGGATTATGAGCGTTTGCAACAACAGCGTACAGGTATCCTAAAGCGGCTGAGTTCGAATTTTGAATTATTATATCAGACGGCAATGGAAAGAGGTTATGATAATAATAGCCTTATATTGAAATTGAAGGACTTGTTAAATAAGCTATTTCGAGAGTTAAATATTGCCCATGGGCGAGAGAAAGATAATGCCTCGATAATTCGCCAGTTATCGATTAAGATACGCGATACGTTGACGAGCATTGATAGTGATACTAACATCTCTAAAGAACCGATAAGAAGACTGCGTGCTGAAATAGCGGAATTGCTCAGGCTGTCAAATGTTGTTACTCTGGCTACAGCCTATAACGAATTAGGAGAGCGAATCCTCGATTTTAACTACTTCCGAGACTATCTGCGCGGCGAACCTACGCGTCCAGAGGACTTTAAGTTGCTCAATCTTACGAGAATTGTTCTGGAGGTCGTTAGCTCTTTAGCAGAATTTGCTGCCCTGCGCCAAGTGGATATTCGTAGGGAGTTCTCCCCTCAGGATCTTTTGCCGATACAGGGGCATCGGTCACTACTGAACCGTGCCCTGCACAGCTTGCTACACAACGCCATTAAATACACTTGGTCTAAGGGCGAAGAACGGCGGTCTTGGGTTACTGTGCGCATAGAAAAAATCCCTGTTGAAGAGCAAGTCAGGATTATTATTGAAAACCGGGGAGTGCCTATTCGCAAAGAAGAAGTTGAGTCAGGTTCTATCTTCCATTTTGGTGTGCGAGGCAAGGAAGCCGATGATCGGAATCGCTCCGGTACCGGTATTGGTCTCTTTGATGCTAAGGAGATCATCCAGCAACATGGAGGCACCCTAACGCTCACCTCCGAGCCAGTTTCTGGCAATCTACCGGAGATTTACACTAACCCCTTCATGACACGTGTTTACATTAAACTGCCTATTGCTAAGGACGCATGACAACAATTAAACTACTGTGGGTTGACAATGATCTTTTTGAAGACCTAAACGAGCTGCGCATCACTCTGTATCTAAGCGACGACTATGAAGCCGACTTTGCCTTAAACGCTACGGAGGGTTTTAATCGGCTGCGTGAGAACACTTACGACATAGTTATAGTGGACCTACGGCTTCCACCTGGTCCACATAATGCCTGGCTAAAGTATGCCCATCATAGTTATGAGGAATACGGCTATGCCTTATTAAAGGAGATATCCGAGCAGCGCGATACTTTATTTGCACATTTATCAAATACCCGCTTTGGAGTTTATTCTATAGAGGACTTGCGCGACGCGCCGAGAGAGTTGTTTGAACCACCAGTCGGCATATTACGCGATAATTATTGCCAAAAAACAGATCGAGCCAGCGACGATGAGTTTTTCGGTTTCCTTAGAAAATTACGTGCGTCATGTTCTCAATGATCTTGTTTTTCAACCCAGATTTTCTCGAAGCGGAATGGTTGGCTACAGCTGCTGCTATTGCCACCTCTTTCTTTGTCTTTGTTATGGGCGTGCCGGCGTTTGTTTTTCAGACGTTCGTCGCTGGAAATCTTCGAGATGTCTACCACGAGCGCTTAACTAAAGCATGGCCTATCGTCTTTGGTATTTCTATTATTATTGTAATAGCCCTGTTTATTATTGGAAATACAGCTATTGATAAATATATTTCCGGTGATAATCAACACTTTGTCCCTCTTATAGTTATTGGTCTATTGTTCCTTCTCGTAATTTTAGCTTCTTGGTATCTTTGGAGTCATTTCGACTCACCTTATGGCATAGAAAAACGCTTATCAGAAAATATCGTAAAAACAGCAAAGAAAAATTACGAGAACGGCCATTCAGAAGCATTTGATAAGGATTTAGAACATTTAGGCATTATGGCGGTAGAAGTACGAAATGGTGCGTCTAAAAAATATTTTTTAGAACAATGTGAAAAATTGGTAGAGTTTATTATTGATTTACAAAAGAAGGCTGATCCAAAGGATAGAAGATCCGTGTACCGGCTTAGGCACATTATCAAAGAGATTATCTGTGTTAGCGTCACTAATAACGGAGAAAACATCTCTACCAACAACCAGAAACAGGCTCTGGATTTACTGTCCCACATCTATAATAAATTAGGGTCTGCAGGGCGTCATTCCAATCTCATCCCTTTGATAGCCCATTGCCTAAAGGAGATAGCTCTACATGCCTTAAGGCAACAAAACCATGGCGTTATTATGGACGCCATGGAAAAAATCGGGGATATGAGAGGGCGCTACAAGGAGTTATTTATAATAGCCAATAAAGCCTTATTCTGGGAGAACCGCCATGAACCTGCGGTTGTTGCCGTACGAAAATTAGAAGCTGCTCTTCGCAAAGACGAAAAGGATGCGAAGGTGAGACAACTCGCGTACCACTGCTGGTTGGGCTTAGTAGCCAATATGCACGCTAAAGGAGGCGCTTTACGAGAGTTCGCCAGGGAAAGTTTGGATAAGTCTCCACAGGCGTTGCAACCCACACACTTGGATGATGCCTACCGCTATTTTTTCAAGAACCTGGGCTATTTCGACACAGCAGATGCTGTCCGAGCGCTTCGCAGAGAACTTTTTGAAAAAACCGCTTAAGATACTAAGCATCAACAGCCGTCTTGGCCCATGCGGCCACTTGCTTCCGGTCTATCTTACCGCTATCGGTTTTAGGCAAGGTCTCGGTGAAGCGCACATAGCGTGGCACCTTGAAGCGGGCCAAGTGCGCCCGGCAGTGCTCGACAAGTTGTGCTTCGGTAGAATGCTGGCCGGGCTTGCAAACGATGAAGGCTAAGCCAACTTCGCCCCATTTGTCGTCGGAGACGCCCACCACAGCGGCTTCAGCTACGGCGGGATGCTGCAGTAGCACGCGCTCCACTTCGGCAGGATAGACGTTTTCGCCGCCAGAGATGAACATGTTTTTGATGCGGTCCACGATGTAGAGATATTGCTCCTCGTCCATGCAGGCCATATCGCCGGTGTGAAACCAGCCTTCGCGCAGAGCGGCTGCTGACGCGGTGGGATTTCGCCAATAGCCGGGCGTCACCATGGGGCCGCGCAGGAGTAATTCGCCAGGCTTTCCGGGAGCGACGTCTTGTCCTTCGCCATCTACGATACGCACCTGCACGTAGAAATTGGGCCGTCCGATACTGCCTTTTTTGCGGACGGCGTCGCTGTGGTGCAATGAGGTGAGGTTGGGCCCTACTTCCGTCATGCCGTAGCCCTGGCGCACGTACACGCCCTTGTGGTGCCAGCGCTCGATGAGGGGGATGGGCATAGGTTCGCCGCCGACGAGGACATACAGCAGCTGCGATAAGTCGGCCTGTTCGAAATAAGGCTCGTCAGCCAGCATCTTGAGCATGGTTGGCACGCCCATGAAAATGGTGCAGCGCTCCTCTTCCAGGGCGCGCAACACCGCCGGTGGGTCAAACTTTTTGAATAAACAGGTGTAGCCGCCGTGGTGCAGGAAGGGGTGGGGGCGCTTCTGCGGGAGGCGCGGGCGGTGGACCCGGCGGCGACCGGGCAATTTCTCGAGCGCTGGCGCGGCAAGGCGCGCCCCGAGATTCTGCGCGCGGCGGGGGCGGATCGAACGGCCAGGTAAACCGCGTGCCGATTCGCCCGCGCGCAACCTCCCACAGGTTGGGTCCGTAAGCCGCGTCTATCCCCTTGGACTCGAGTTCTTTCCGACTTGCGGAAGGTTTTCGTGTCAGCGCATTAGAAAAGTTAATCTCGATGGGTCTTGACATTAGGCGAATAAATAGTATCTTTGCGCGAATGCAGTTTGAGTCGCTCAAGGTGTACTGCGACGTGGCCCGGTACCGGAGCTTCTCCGAGGCCGCCCAGGCCAACGGCATCTCCCAGTCCGCCGCCAGCCAGATCGTCCTTCAGCTCGAGAAACGGCTGGGCGTGCGGCTC
>Ga0101944_10005793_pt1 | contig 12913 bp, 10 predicted proteins | sample DewCreD2012metaG_FD_75245 | JGI IMG/M metagenome (GOLD analysis project Ga0101944, IMG submission 75245) | Hot spring sediment bacterial and archeal communities from British Columbia, Canada, to study Microbial Dark Matter (Phase II) - Dewar... ... | reverse complement strand
GCATTGAATATTGGCAGCCACGGGATCGGCCCGGCCCGGGGGGTGATCTACGCCCAAGTCCCCTCGAGTTCGGCCGCAACGCAAGGCGGCAACGCACCCGCCGAACCCGAACTGCTCATCGCCGATCTCGACAACCTCACCATCCGGGAACGCTTGCGGCTGCCGGAGAATCTGGGCGGCAAGAGCGTGCTGTCGGCGGACGGCAACACCGTCTACAGCGTTTCCGACAGCGGCGTTCTGGTGCTGCCGGTGGGTGAACTGGCGCGAGCGCCGCGCGTGCAAGCGGCGCAGGAAGACGTGGTGGTGAAGGGGAATTTCTGCGACCGCCGGGTGGCGGTCCAGGAATTGACGATTCTGGATCCCGGCGGCAATAACACGGATTTCACCATTTCGTCATCGAATCCCTCCGTGGTGGTGACCCCGTCGGCCGGCATGACCCCGGCGACGGTGAAAGTGCGGGTCGACCCGGCTGCCTTCCAAAACCAAAAGGGCACGGTGGCGGCCACGCTTAGCCTGGCTTCCAAAGCGGCGGTGAACGTTCCGCGGCCGGTGCGCGTGCTGATCAACTTCCACGATCCGGATCAGCGGGGCACCACGATCAACGTGCCCGGCAAGCTGGTCGACCTTCTCGCCGACCCGGTGCGCGACCGGTTCTACATCCTTCGCCAGGACCGCAATGAGGTTCTGGTCTTTGACGGTTCAAGCTACCGCCAAATTGCGGCGCTGCGTACCGGCAACACGCCCACCCAAATGGCCGTGACCTTCGACCGCCGCTATTTATTGGTGGGCAACGACAATTCGCAGATCGCCAACGTGTTTGATCTCGAGACGCTGGAGCCGGATGAGCCGATTCGCTTTCCGGCGGGACACTATCCCCGCTCGCTGGCTTCTTCCGGCAAGGCCACGCTCGCCGCATGCCGCGTGGCTGGGGCGAAGCACACGATCGACCGGGTGGATTGGGTCCTGCGCACGGCCACCGAACTGCCGACTCTCGGGGTGTACGAAAACAATATTTCTCCCAATACCATCCTGACGGCGTCTCCCAACGGTTCCTCCATTCTGGCGGCGCAGGCCGACGGCAACCTCCTGCTGTACAACGCCAACGTGGATGATTTTACGGTCTCGCGCAAAGACTCCACGGCTTTGAAGGGCGCCTATGCCGCGTCGAGCTATGACCTTTACGTAGTCGGCAACAACGTCCTGAATTCGTCGCTCGTGACGGTGCGAAAGCTGGAAACGGCCACGGGTGAATCCTCGGGCTTCGCCTTCGTCGATATGGGCGGGTTGCGGAGCACCTCGCCGAATGCTTCCAGCCCGGGCGTGATTCAACGGGTGGACCTGACCTCCGGTGATGCCATCCGCGCGACCCGGATGGTGGAGGCGCCCCTGGTGGGCGAAAACGGCGCCGCTTTCAGCCGCACGCTGGCGCCTCTGTATAGCCGGAAAGCGATCATCAACCTCACGACCTCCGGATTCACGGTGCTGCCGTGGGACTATGACGCGGCCGTAGCGCCCCCGAAGATTGAGCGGGTGGTAAACGCCGCGGACCAGTCCGGCGCGGTGGCTTTAGGCGGCTTGGTCACGATCTTCGGGCGGAATCTCAGTCCGGTAAACGTCGCCACCAGGGAAATGCCGCTGCCCACGGCGCTTGGCGAATCCTGCCTTACGGTGAATGGAGTGCCGGTGCCTGTGCTGTTCGTGTCCCCAACGCAGATCAACGCCCAACTGCCGTTCCAAACCGACGGAAACGTGACCATGATCCTCCGGACGCCGGGGGGAGTCAGCGACAATTTCAATCTGACGATTCTGCCGGGCGCGCCGGCCATATTCCGGTCCGGACCGGTGGGCGTTTTCGAGGAAGCGCCCACTGTCTACCGGCAGATGAATGGGGAAGTGGTGACGCCCTCCAACCCGATTCACCGGAACGATTTCATCACGATCTATCTGACCGGCTTGGGACGCACCAATCCGGCCATCGAAGCGGGGATCCCTGCGCCATCCGAGCCTCTGGCCAGCGTCGTCCAGACGCCGGACGTGACATTGGGCGGCGTGCCCTTGCGGGTGGATTTCGCCGGCTTGGCGCCGGGGCAAGTGGGCGTGTACCAAATCAACGCTTGGGTGCCGCGGACCGTGCCACTAGGCATGTCGATTCCCCTTAAGGTGACGCAGAGCGGCCAGGCGACCTCGTTTGATGTCAGGGTAGTCGAATAATTACGCCTGAGACGCGGGAGCGGGGAGAAACAGAGGAGAGCCATGTCGAGACTTACGATTTTGTGCGTGACGCTGGCGGCCGGAGCCGGAATCTGTCCGGCCCAGCGATGGGAGTTTGGCGGCGTCGGCGGAGCAGCCGTGTTTCGCCCGGCTGAAGCGGCGGCCGGCAGCGCCACCGCCGACGCGGGCTTTGCCAGCGGATACGTGTTCGGCGTCTATCTAGGCAACAATGTGAACAACTATATTGGCGGCGAGGTGCGATACCTCTATGGCCGCAGCGACCTGCAACTGAAATCCGGAGCCGCCAAGGCCACCATGTCCGGGGTCAACCACACGGCTCATTACGACGTGCTGGTGCACTTCGCCAAGCCAGACGCGCCGGTGCGGCCCTTCGTAGCCGCGGGCGGCGGCATGCGGCTCTATCAAGGAACCGGCGCCGAACGCGCGGCTCAGCCGCTCGCCAACCTGGGACTTCTCACTCACGCATCGCAGTGGAAGCCGGTGGTTTCCTTCGGCGGCGGCGTCAAAGTGCGCTTAGGCGCGCATGCCTCGCTGCGGGCGGAGTTCCGGGATTACCTGACACCCTTCCCGGAGAAGGTCATCGCTCCGGCGCCGCGCGCCTCCATCAAGGGCTGGCTGCACGGCATGACCGCATTGTTCGGAATCGGCTACGTTTTCTGAACTGCGAAACCTCACAGTTTGTTTACATTTCTTTTGTAAGCGAAAGCGCCCGCCTCGACTATACTTGTTCCAATGCGGGCGCTCCGGGTCTTTTCGTTTCTGGCACTCGTTCCCTTTTGCACCGCGGCGGGTGAAAAGCCGCCGCCTTCGCAGGGCGGCTACGTCGGCAGCGCCGCGTGCCGCGCTTGCCATCCCGACGTCTGGCTGAACTTTTACAAGAATCCCCATTTCCGCTCGCTGGCGCTCGGGACAGAACCGGCCGACAAGACCGGGTGCGAAGGCTGCCACGGTCCCGGGAAAGCTCACGTGGAAGCCCGGGGAGGGAAGGCCACTATCGTCGCCTTTTCTGCCTTGCAGGCCAAGGAGATTCTGAACCGGTGCCTCGAATGTCATTCCCGCGACCTGGGACGCGCGCAAATCCGCCGTTCGTCTCACTCGCTGGCCGACGTCGCTTGTACGAGTTGCCACTCCATCCATAAGCCGGCCACTCCGCAGCATCTGCTGGCCCGCAAGCAGGCGGACCTGTGTTACAGTTGCCACCCGCAAATCAAGGCTCAGTTTTCCATGCCCTTCAAGCACCGCGTGAACGAGGGGTTCATGCGGTGCGCCGACTGCCACAATCCCCACGGCGCGCCGGCGGCGGCGTGGAGAATGTCCCAACGCCCCCGCATGGTGGAAACAGCGCCGCAAGGCGAGCAGCCGTGTCTGAAGTGCCACGCGGACAAACGCGGACCGTTCGTTTTTGAACACCCTGCCGTGCGGGTGGACGGCTGCGAAACTTGCCATCAGCCGCACGGCTCGGCGAACGCCAGGCTGCTCCGGCGCCCCGCTGCATTCACCCTCTGCCTGGAGTGTCACAACGGCGCCGGCGGTTTCGGGCGCCGGGGAGAAGGCATACCGGCTCTTTCGCCAGTCCACAACCTGGCGGATGCGCGCTACCGCAACTGCACAAGCTGCCACGTGCGGCTGCATGGCTCCAACGCCGACCCGCTGTTTCTGAGGTGACCCTATGCGACTGACGGCTCCATTTCCAGCCATGCTGGCGCTGTTAGCCGGCGCCGTTTCAGGTCAGGTTCCTGTGGCGCCCACCTCCGAAACGGTGGGCAGAACGCGAGGCGAGGATGTGAAAGGCTACAACGTGGTCCACTCCTTTGAGTTGGGCTACCGCTTCCGCTCGACGGGAGGAAACCTTGGGAAATACCGCAGCGATGTGAATTACGGCAACGGCATCCGGCTTCTCGCCAGCCATCTCACCGTACATTCCAAGGACGGACACGGCCGCTGGTTCGACGAACTCACGTTATCCACCATGGGCTTGGGAAACGACCCCTATCAGTCCGCCGCTCTTCGGCTGGGCAGGAACCGGCTGTTCCGCTATGACCTGCTGTGGCGCCTGAACGCCTACTACAACCCCGCCTTGCCGGTGAGCTTGGGACAACATGCCATGGACACCCGGAGGCGGCTTCAGGACCACGACCTGACGCTGCTGCCTCAATCCAAGCTTCGCTTTCTATTCGGTTACAGCCGCAACTCGCAAGACGGTCCCGCTCTGTCGACCGTCCAGCAGTTTGGGGCTCATCAGGACGAGTTCCCCGTTTTTGCGGCTCTACGGAGGCTGCGGAACGAATACCGGGTGGGGGGAGAATTGTCATTGCGCCGGATGAAGATCACTTTGTTGCGCGGCTGGGAGAACTTCAGGGAAGACTCGCGCCAGACGTTGGCCGCGCCGTCGCCGGGCAACAACCCGGCTGACCGCCTGGCTCTGCGCTCGTTCCGGCGCGAGGAGCCCTATCACGGAACGACGCCTTTCTCGCGCGGCGTTCTGGTGTCCGAACCCGCCCCTTGGCTCACCCTGAATCTTCGGGGCAGTTACGCCATCACCCGGCGGGACTTCGTTCTGGACGAGTTTGCAACAGGAGTTGACCGCTTTGGCGCGGATCGCGCCCGGCAGATTGTGGTTTTTGGATCGGGGAGGCGCCCTGTCGCCACAGCCAACCTGACCCTGAACCTGCTGCCTGCCGAATCGGTCACCATCGCCAACCACACGGCGTTCCATCATTCGCGGATGGAAGGAGACCACGTGTACAACGAAACGGTGAATAACGCCCCCGTCTTCACGTCGCTGCCTTTCGAATACCTCGGGATCCGGACGCTGGCGAATTCGACAGACCTCAACTATCGCTGGACGCCGCGGACGACCTTCTTCGCGGGCTATCACTTTTCCCAGCGGCGCGTCCGTAGCCGCCGCCAAGCCGAAAGAACTCCCTCCCCGGATGATGTCTACGGCGAGCAGGAAAACACTCTCCACTCCGGGCTGGCGGGCATACGCGTGCGCCCCGCCAAGCCGCTCTCCATCCACCTAGACGGCGAGATCGGACGCGCATCACGTCCGTTCTATCCGGTGAGCGAGAAGAATTACCACGCGATGAGCGGGCGGCTGGCTTACCGCGCGCGCGCTTTTCAATTCACCGCCTTTTCCAAAGTCAACTACAACACGAACTCCAGCCGGATCACAGCCTACAGTTCCCGCGGGCGAACCTATGCGGCTGCGGGTTCCTGGACGGGAGTGAGCTGGTTGTCTGTCGATGCCGGATACACGAAGCTCCACCTGGACACCGTGTCCGGGCTGGCATACTTTTTGGGAGGCACAGCGCAAAGCGGGCGGTCGCTGTACTTGAGCAGCCTGCACGCGGGGAACGCGGCAGCGCGCGTGAATTTCCGGCAGCGGGTAGATCTGATTGCCGGATACCAATTGGTGAAGGACGTGGGGGATGGACGAAGCACCATGGGCGCCAATGCCTTCGCCGCAGCGCAGGTGTTTCCCCTGAGCTATCAGTCTCCCTCCGCCCGCTTGTCCGTGCGCCTGCGGAGCAAGCTGCGCTGGAACGCGGGTTACCAATATTACGGATACGGCGAGAGGTTCTCGACAGCCCAGGGCTACCGGGCGCATACGGGTTTCAGCAGCCTGCTGTGGTCGTTCTGAAGGCTTTCAGCGGAGCGCCGCTTCGATGGCGCGAATCATCTCGTTCGAATCCGGGCTGACCGAGGAGCCGAAGCGGGCTATCACCTTGCCGTTCCGGTCCACCAGGAACTTGGTGAAGTTCCAGCGGATGTCGCCTCCGGTATCCGGGTGACGCTTCTTGTCGGTGAGGAAGCTATAAAGCGGCGCCTGATCGGACCCTTTCACGGAGATCTTGGCGAACATTGGGAAAGTGACGTTGTACTTGCGGGAGCAGAATTCCTTAATCTCTTCGTTCGTCCCTGGCTCCTGCCCCATGAAGTTGTTGGCGGGGAAACCTAAGACCACAAAACCGCGGTCTTTGTATTTGCGGTACAAAGCCTCCAGCCCCGCGTATTGGGGCGTGAACCCGCACCGGCTGGCTACATTCACAATGAGCGCCACCTTGCCCTTGAATTGAGAGAGCGATACGGGCTGTCCGTCGATCGAATTCAAAGTGAAATCGTGGACCGAAGCGGCGCCGTGAAGGGAAAGCGAAAGGGAGATCATAGCGAGTGTAGCCAGTACGGTCTTCACATCAAAATGGATGCCGCCGGCTCCGGGCAGATTCATAAATGGGTCTGGAAAGAGGCTACGGGCTATGGTAGGATTCAGATGTAGCCGCTGCAACCGAGCGGGAGTAATTCAGCGGTAGAATGCCAGCTTCCCAAGCTGGACGTCGCGGGTTCGAGTCCCGTCTCCCGCTCCATGTTTTTTAGCATTTACGGCCAACTTGGAACTCCCCTCCAACTCCTCGTTGCTTCGTATACTCCAGTGAGTTGGCTTCGCCAACTTTTGCTCGAGGTCAGAGCCTGTGTAAACCTCCCGACTGACGCCGGGGCCGCGGCCCCTCTGGTCCGAGGCGGCCTTGGGATCGACGCCTTCCTTCTTGGACAAGCTAGCGTTGGTCTTGCGCAGCAACTGAAAAGTGGCCCACTCCATGCGTCACAGCCTCGACCTCGACCCCCGAAGCGGCATCGAACACACCAAGTTGTCGTTCTCAATGGTCTGCCTGGCCCCCTCGCCCAGCAGCAGCGGAAAGTTGCTGGTGCTGTGGAGAGCGCGGTCTCCCATAGCTGCGGCCTATGGGCCGGCGCAGCGCATCATGGCCGTGAACGCCTCGGCGCGGGCTTGGTCCAGGGTCAGGTTGCGGGCGGTCATGTCATCGGCCGGGAGGCTAACGACTTGGGTGATCAGCCACAGACGTGTAGTGGGCCGAGCGGCGCGAGCCCTCGAACTCGGTCCCGGCGACGGCGTGGTTCGCCAACTGATACCGGGCTTGCTTCCCCAGCAGTGGGCTCGGCGCAACGCGGCTGTGATAGATGACTGGGTTGTTCCACAAGCCGATGTTGCGCCGGCCACGCCTGAGGCCGGTGTCCGAACTCACCATCAGCTTCCGCTCGGCCGCGCGGGTTGGTTGTTGCGGAGCGCCGCTGGGGATTGATTATAAACACCTTGCCGTCCTGTCCAGCCGATCTCGAATTACCTCAGACGAAAAGTCGCCGTCCTGTATTCCTTTTTGTAGGAACGCCAGTCATTCTCAAATAGGTGGCAGCGAGCGAACCACAAGCGCGACGGATAAACGGCTACACCGCCAATCCCGAGAATTTCGAGCGCTGGATGACCGGTGACTACGCCCGCGTTTTTCTGCTTTGCGTGCGCATGCTCCGGGACCCCGACGAGGCCGCGACCGCCGCCCAAGACGCTTTTCTGCGTGCCTACCGGCGCTACGCGAAGACAAGTGCACCGCCGATAGAGGACCCGCGGCGTTGGATGACGCGCCTGGCGGTGAATGTCTGCCTGGACCGGCTCAAGTTGCGCCGCTGGAACTTCTTCCGGCGGCGGGCTCCGGCCGCCCTGGAAGAAACCGTGTTGGCCTTCGCCCCGGCTGCGGGTCCTGACCCGGAGCGGTTGGCCGCATCGCGCCAAATCGCGCGGCGCATCGAGGCAGCGATGGACCGCCTGTCCGATAAGCAGCGCACCGCCTTCGTGCTGCGCCACTTCGAGGGCTTGGCGTTTGAAGAAATTGGTGAGGTCATGGGAGTGGATACTGGGACGGCGAAGACACATCTCGCCCGCGCTTTCGGAAAGCTGCGAGAAGAACTGGAGGACCTGTATGGAAGGTAGGCATTGGAGGACGCACGAAATCGTCGCGCACTACTATGGCCTTGTGGCTCCAAGTGACGTGCATGGATGGGAAGAGTGCAGCACGTGCTCCGGGCTGTGGCACGAATTCGAGCAGCGTCGGAAGGACGTCATCACCGCGCCTCCTGTGTCAAGGGAACGGCTCGCCGATATTCGCGCCGGTCTTGAGCGGAAGCGGGACCTCCGTGGCTGGAGACGCTGGTATTTGACCTCTGCCATTGCCGTTACCCTCTGTATCACGATTCTGGTGACCGTGCGCCCGGCGCCGAAGCCGCTCCAAGCGCAGGCGCTGGAAGAGATTCTGGCCGAAGCCGTGCGAATTGAGCCGTCCTCGGTAGCTGCCGCTCAGATGCTCTTCCAGGAGGAGACTAAATGATCCGCCTAGCAATGCTGCTCGCAATCGCGATGAGCGTATCCGCCCAGATGCTCCCCCTATCCCCATGGTGGGACTCGCCCATAGCGCAGAACCTGGGTCTCTCATCTGACCAGACGGCGCGCTTGCGCGCAATTGCGGCCGAACATCGCGGCAAGCTCCTTGATGCGAGTGTGCTGTTGAAAAAAGAAGAGGCGGCGGTGGCGGAGATCATTAAGTCTGATCCTGTCGATGTCGCCAAGGCACGGGAAGCCGTCGAACGCAGTATCGTGGCACGGGGCCAGTTGAGTCGCGCTGTGGCGGAGATGAGTCTTCAGATGCGGCTCGTTCTCACCGCTCGGCAGTGGGAAGAGCTCGAGAAGCGCCAAGCCGCACCGTCGATGGGTACCGGCAGGAAGAACAGTCCTGCCGCAAGGTTTCCACACCAGGACTGAGACAGAAAGCAACAATATGAAGAACTCGTCATTGTTACCACTCGTCGTGTGTCTTACCGCTGCGGCGCAAATCCAGTACGTCGGTCCGCGAGACGAACTCAGACGGGTTGGTACCCCGTACCCCTTCACCAGGGGGCCCGCCCAGGAGCGCAACGCAGGCCGCGAGCCGGGTGCTCAGCCCGGCAGCTTCGCTTTTCGCCTCGGCTCGACGGGCGCCGACTACGGTAAAGACGTCGCGGTCGATGCACTTGGAAACAGCTATGTGGCCGCGTACTTCTCCGGTACGGTCGATTTCGATCCCGGGCCGGGTGAGGCCCTCCGCACTGCCTCTGGAAGCGGCCCCGCCGCCGTCGATATCGCCCTCGCTAAGTACGACCCCCAAGGCAATTTCCTCTGGGTCGCTACGATGGGTAGCCCGGGCGCGGACATCCCGCACTCCGTCACGCTCGATTCCACTGGCAACGTCTACCTGGCCGGCTATTTCTCAGGCACGATCGACATCGATCCCGGCACTGGCGTCCGTACCCTCACCAGTGCAGGTGGGCGAGATGTCTTCCTCGCCGAGTTCACTCCAACGGGAACGCTGCAATGGGCCATCTCGTTCGGCGGATCACAGGACGACGAAGCCATGGATGTAGCGGTGGACGGCGACGGAAATGTATCGATCGTCGGCATCTTCAACGGAGCTGTCGATCTCGACCCCGGTCCGGGCACCAGGCGCATCGAGAACTCCCGCGGGATTGGGTCGTTTGTGGCCAGTTACGACAACCAGGGCCTTTTCCGCTGGGGTCGCGCGCTTTCGAGCCTCGATGACGATCCCACGTTGGGAGGCGGTATCGGTGTCGATGCGGCAGGCAACGTGGTGATCTGTACGACCTTTAGCGAAAGTGTGCAACTGGACGACCAGGCCTTTCGCAGCGCCGGCCAGAACGATCTGATGCTGGCGAAGTTCTCGCGCGCCGGGAGTTTGCTGTGGGCCGGCACCGCGGGCGGTCCCGGAATGGACATGGCCACGCCTGGCAACCTGGCCGTGGACGCCGAAGGAGCCATCTACATCACCGGGAACTTCGAACAGACGGCGACGGTCGGGAGTGGAGCGGCAACGCGGCAGATTACCAGCTCGGGCGGCGACGATGCGTACCTGGCGAAATATGACTCAAACGGCGTGCTCCTCTGGCGTAGTTCGATGGGCGGCGCGTCAGGTGATTCCGGGCATAAGGTGGCAGCCGATCCACCCGGTTTCGTTCTGCTCACCGGATGGTTCCGCGGAACCGCTAACCTCGCGCCTCGCAACGAGTCGCCGCGCAACTTCACGTCCAAAGGAACTGGCGGCGCCAACGATGCCTTCACCGCCAAATACCGCTCCGATACGGGGGCCTTCGTCTGGGCGCAACCCTTTGGCGCGCCCGTCAACGGCGCGACGAATATCACGCTCGGTGGTGGAGTGGCGGCGGATGGACTGGGACAAGTAACGGTCACTGGAAGATTTGCCGGAGCTGTGACCCCTGTGCTCACGAGTGCGGGTGATTCGGACATCTTTGTTTTGCGGTACACCGCTAACGGTGAACTCGCCGTTGCTCCAAGCTCCCCAGTGCTGCTTGGCGTCGCCAACGCTGCCGGCGGTCGCGCAGGCATTCTCTCACCGAATGCCTACTACTCGCTGTTCGGCTCCGACCTCGGCACCAGGCAGGGGTTGGTCTCCGTATATGACGGCGCGGGCCAAGAGCGGACAGGCGTTGTAGTGTACACGTCCCCCGGCCAAGTCAACTTCCGCACCCCACAGGATCAGCCGCTGGGCGCGGCGGTCATCAAGTACGTTCGCGACGACGGGGCCGTAGCCACGCTGAACGCGACTACTGAATCTGCCGATCCCGGCATCTTTGCCATTGTTTTTGGCGCTGGCGCCAATACCGGGCAGAGAGTCACCACCGAACGTCCGGCTCGACCGGCGGATATTCTCTCTATCTACGCCACGGGACTTGGGGCGGATTCTGCTTCGACGGTAGTCCAGATGGGATCCGCGCGGGTCTTGCCGTCCTACGCGGGGGAGGCGCCCGGGTTCGCCGGTCTCAACCAGGTTAACTTCACGGTGCCAGCCGACTTGGCCGCGGGCCAGGTTTCCATAACGTTGGTGGTTGGCGGCCGGACCAGCAACGCAATCGGTATCGTGATTGCGGGCAGTACTCAAGCCGCGACGTTACCCTCTCGGATTGGAGGCCCTGGCACCGACTACGCCAAGGATGTGGTGGTTGATTCAGGGGGCAACATTGTCTTGGTGGGCTATTTCGAGAGCACCGTCGACTTTGACCCAGGGCCGGACGTCGCGATCCGGACCAGCAATGGAGCCGTCGATACTTTCATCGCCAAGTTCGACAAGCCAGGCCGTTTACTTTGGGTCGTGAGTTTTGGCAGCCCTGGCGTGGATATTCCCCATTCGGTAACGGTGGATCGTTCCGGCAACATCCTCGTCACGGGCTACTTTTCCGCAACCTGCGATTTTGATCCGGGGTCCGGAACAAGCCTGCGTACAAGCCGGGGCGCCCGTGATGTGTACCTCTTGAAGCTCGACCCGGAAGGCCGCTTCCTTTGGGTCGTAACATTCGGCGGCCCGGATGACGATCAAGGCTACAATCTCAAGACTGATCCAGCCGGAAATGTTTATGTGACCGGCTTCTTCGGTGGAAGAGTCGATCTCTCAGGCGGCCAGGGCCGCGGCGAAGTATCGAGCAACGGAGACTCTGACGCGTTTGTGGCATCGTACGACGCTGACGGCGGCTTCCGCTGGGGTTTTTCCCTGGGCGGACCAGGCGCCGAACTGGGCACCGGAGTTGCACTGGATCGATTGGGCAACGTCATGTTGACCGGGTCGTTTAGCGGCACTATCGATGCGGATCCGGGACCCGATTCGAAACCCCTGACCAGTGCCGGCGCAAGCGACGTTTATCTCGCAAAGTACGACGGGAGCGGCAAGTACATCTGGGCCGTCCGGTTCGGAGGACCGCAGCAGGATTCCGCAATTCCAGGTGGAATCTGGATTGACTGGGACCACATTTACGTCACCGGCAACTTCAACGGCACTGCGGATTTTGATCCTGGCCCTGCCGTCGCCTCTCGCACATCGGCCGGTTCTTCGGATGTGTATGTTGCCCATTACGATGCGCAGGGCAACTATGTGGACGTGTTCACATTCGGAGGTCCAGGGAGCGACAACGGGCACCGGCTCACGGTGGATTCGGCAGGCGCCATTTACGTGACCGGTTGGTTCACCGGAACCGCCGATTTCGATCCTGGCCCCGGCACCCACAACATGACGGCGGCCGGCGCCAATGGCGCCAACGACGCCTATCTGGCGAAGTTCGATGCCCGCGGCCGCTTGCTGTGGGTTCACGGCCTGGGCGGCGCACCGTCGTCGGGTGTCGACAACCAGGGGATCGGCACAGCCGTCTATCCAGATGGCGGCGGGAATGTGATTGCAGTGGGCCGCTTCTTTGGAACACTCAGCATTGCTGGGGCTGGGCCGTTTTCGAGTGCGGGGTCCTCCGACATGTATCTGGCCCGCTTCGGTCCGGACGGAGAACTGGTGACCATCGCGAACGGGCCCGCGAGTTTGCAGCCGTAGTCCATGCGGCCGGTGGATTCGGATGAGCGGCGGGGGCATCCGCTCAGCCTCCTACGCCAATGACAGCTCCTGGCGATGAGCGCCTGGAGCGCGGCGAAGGCCCAGAGGCGGTAATCGAGCGCCTCGATCCGCCACGCGCCTTTCGCCGTCGGAGGAGAGAACATGACGATCTTGCGATTCCAGAAGGTCGCCGTCCGCTTGGTGGTCAGGGAGACGGGATCGCCCTCCTTGCCGTCCTGAACCCGTGGCTGCACGACGAGCAACGGACCGGGATCGCGGTCGATGATGTAGCCGGCGAAGTTATTTAGGATCTCCGTTTTCCCGATTTGTGAACTGCTCATCACCACGATCCCCTCATAGGGACTGTCCGGCGAGCGGCCATCCCTGATGGCTCTTTGGTAGGGCCCGCGGTCCGTGCGCCACTCGCCGCGCTCGGCCGACGCCTCCCACGA
>Ga0101944_10006217_pt1 | contig 12919 bp, 10 predicted proteins | sample DewCreD2012metaG_FD_75245 | JGI IMG/M metagenome (GOLD analysis project Ga0101944, IMG submission 75245) | Hot spring sediment bacterial and archeal communities from British Columbia, Canada, to study Microbial Dark Matter (Phase II) - Dewar... ... | reverse complement strand
AGGCAGGAAACCTCCGCCAGACGCTCCCCCTGCTGCCGCAACGCCCGCACTTCCGCGGCGAAGATCGTTTCCATCGGCAGCCCTAGTTCGCCGTCCCCGATCAGGCTCACCGTGGAAACGACCTGATCCTCCAGTTTCCCCACGAAAATCTGCGAGGTCGGCAGGATCTGGTAAGGGGTGACCCGCATGCCGCTCGCCGTGGGCTGACCCAGCCCGGCTCGCACATAGGCGTCGTGGATCAGCCGAAACGCTCCCAGCCGTTCCTCGCTTTCTCTGGCCAGGCCATACGTCAGCCCCCGTGCAGGGCCTGCGTTCGGACGAGAGACGAAACCATTCCCCGAGTCGCTTGGCGCGGCGACCAACATGGGTACCTCGATGGGAACTTGCGGCCTGGAAGGGAAAAGGCGCAAGTTGCTCGCTAGATCAGCAGAAACGGGTCCGTCCATCCTGCGGGTGCCGCATCAAGGGCGAACGCCCTCACGTCCGGCGACCCTCGTGTTGTCGACGAGCTACCTGGCCGGCAGACCGCCCTCGGGCGAGTAGCCACCCTGCAATCGACCGGCCTACCGCGACGCGACGTGCGTCACGGCGGCAAACAAGCCTAGCTTTTGGCTCGGCCGTGGTCAAAAACGTCATTGAGGCGCAACAAACCGACTTTCCTGAAAACCCGGAAAAGGCGGCTGCGCCACCCTCCCTGGCGTCACAACTGCTTCCGTTTTCCAACCCGAAGCAAGCCCCTCTCTGCACAGGACGGTGCGGACTCGAAGCAGACAAGCCGGCCGGAATATCTTTTGCACTCGCTCGCTTGTCAACACCGCGTTGCGTCCCATGTGGAAAACCGCATTTTGTTTGCAGAAATTCTTGGAATTCGCGGCTGGCACCGTCAGGCCCCACCCGGAACATCTCGAACTTCGCGCCCACCCGCGGATGCTTGCAGGTCGATGCTTGCGCTGGCCGCTGCGTTTCCTTGTCACATCGCCAGCGGCCGGCGGGAACGCCCTTGCGTTTCCCCCAACCGGCCGCAGGGCTACAATCGCTCCTGTTGCAGCCTGCCATTGGATCGCACTTCGCTTTCCCAAGAGGAGTCCACGATGTCACGCTGGCCTACTCGTGCTGTGTCGCCAGCCCATCGGCGCTGGAGCTGGATCGGCTGGTGCTTCATGGGACTATGGCTCGTTGTCCTGCCAGCGCTGCGCCTGCCAGCGCAGGAGAAGAGTGTCCGGCCGGGAATCAACCAGCAGTTTCAGAACCCGAACCCGGAGGAGTTCATTGCCCGTTTCGAGAGGGACGGTCGCGATGCGTACGACCACCGGGAAGACATCCTCCGGGCGATCGGTCTGAAGAAGGGAATGCGGGTCGCCGATATCGGCGCGGGCACCGGCCTGTTCACGCGGCTATTCGCCAAGGAAGTGGGACCGGAGGGCGTGGTCTATGCCGTGGACATCGCCGAGAATTTCGTGCGGCACATCGAACGTCAAGCCAAGGAGGCAGGCTTGACCAACATCCGCGGCGTGGTGTGCGATCCCGACCATGTCAAGTTGCCGCCCAACTCCATCGATCTGGCCTTCATTTGCGACACCTACCACCACTTCGAGTTCCCGTACAAGACGATGCGCTCGATCCATACAGCCCTGGCGCCCGGGGGGCAGGTGATCCTGATCGACTTCCACCGGATCGAGGGCAAAAGCTCGGAGTGGGTGCTCAACCACGTCCGGGCCGGGCAGGAAGTGTTCTGCAAAGAGATCGAAGAGGTCGGCTTCCGCCAGGTCGAAGTGAAGCCCGACCTGCTGAAGGAGTCGTATTTCGTGCGGTTCCAGAAAGTGGACCGGTAGGCGACCGTCTTCAGACGACCGTCCGCTGTACCCCCGCAAGGCCGCCGTCGGCCCCATCGCCATGGGGGGACGCCTGTCCGCGTCGCGGTCTGCCCGCGCGTCGCACCTTACCGCCCCGGCGCCGCGGCCACGCGGTACAGATGCTGCTGCGTGCGGATCAGCAGCGCCTCGTCATCGACCGCGTACGAGGCGAGCGTCCGCTCGGCAAATCCCGTCTGGGCCAGCTTCTGGAACACCCGGCCTGGCTGCAGGATGATGGCCGGGCCTTCCTCGCTTTGCAGGAAGATCTTGCCGTCGGCAAACAGCGGCGAGGCGCTGTAGTTCCCCCCGAGCCGCTCCTGCCAGACCTCGCGTCCAGTGCGCGCTTCGAGGCAGGTCGCAATGCCTTTGTCGGAAACCATGTACAGCAGGTCCTCGACCACGAGCAGCGACGGCGTGTGCGGGGCCGCCTTGCGATAGGTCCAGGCGACGTGCGTCTCGGTCACATCCCCCGCCCCCTCGGGGCGAATCGCCATCACGGTCGGCGTGTTGTAGCCGGTCGCCAGGAAGACCAGGCCGTGGGCATAGATCGGCTTGGGAATCACGGAATAGCCCTGGCCATACCGCACCCGCCAGATTTCCCGCCCCGTTGCAGGCTCCAGGGCATTCACCACACCCGAGCCGGGGGTGATGAGCTGCTTGCGGCCACCGACCTGGATCACGGCTGGCGTGCTGAAGGAAAACTTGTTGTCGGCCTCGCTGGTGCGGAAGAACTGCCAGCGAGACTGGCCGGTCGCGGCGTCCAAGGCAATGACGAAGGGGTCCTCGGCCCCGTCGCAACTGAAAATCAGCAAGCCATCCACCAAAACGGGCGAGCCGCCGTTGCCGTGGACCGGTTCGTAGCGATGCGTCGCCCGCCACAGCACGCGCCCCTCATGGTCCAGGCAGGCCGTGCCTTGATGTCCGAAATGCACATACACCCGATTCCCGTGCACCAGGGGCGTCGGGCTGGCGTGGCTGTTTTTGCTGTGGATTTTGGAGGCGGGCCGGCGGAACACTTCCTCGTCCCAGAGCATCCGCCCCGTCGCCGCCTCCAGGCACAGTGCCCGCAGCGACAGCTCGCCTGCTTCATCCTCGCCCAGCGGAACGGCCGTGGTCAGGTACACCCGACCTGCAGAGAGAACCGGCGACGACCAGCCTTTGCCGGGGATCGCCGTCTTCCAGACCACGCTGGTCGCCTCGTCCCACGCCAGCGGCAAATGGCGTGCGGTGGCGTGGCCGTTGCCCTGCGGACCGCGGAACTGCGGCCATTCCGCCGACCAGAGGCGCGCCGCCGCAAGCCCCATGCAGGCAGCCATCGGCAACGTCCAGAGGCGCACCATGCCGTCCATCATAAATGGATACTCCCGGGAAGGGGAAAACGTCACAAGGAGGTGTTCCGCGAATCGAAATGGGTCGGCACGCTGCGCGGGGCTCTCGCACGAGGGTGTGCCGGCACGTCCCCGCGCTGATGGTGCCCTGGCTCATGGGCTGGCAGGCAGCGGCTCGACCGGCAGGTCCAGCGGCGGACCGATCCGCAGGTGGCGGAACGCCACTTCTTCGCTGTGGTTCTGCAAGCCGAGGTAGCCCAAGGTAAGCCGCGCCTTGAGGTCGGGGCAGACCTCTTCGTCCGCCGCTACGATCAGCACGCCGTTGTGCCAGACGTGATACCGCGTGCCGCGGCAGTTGATTTCCAGGCTGTTCCAGTGGGGCGGCGGCCGACCCACGCGCCGGGCCGCCGGCACCAGCGCGTACAGGCTGCCGCAATACTGGTACGGTTTCAGGTTTTTGTATCGCTCAGCGCCATCGTCCAGAATCTGCACCTCGATGCCCGCCCCTTCGCCGTGATGCCGACCATCCGGTGGCACGCGCAGGTACACGCCGCTGTTGCCGCCCGGCCGCAACCGGTACTCCAGCCGCAAATCGAAATCGTTATACATGTTAAGACTTTTCAGCCACGGCCCTTTTTCACCCGTGCACAGCAGGAGCCCCTCTTCCACTTTCCAGCACCGCTCGGCCGGCTGACCGCCTCCTTCCCAGCCGGCCAGCGATTGTCCGTCAAACAGCGGCTGATACCCCAGCTCCGTGACGAACAGATCTTTGAGTTCGAATTGCCCCCCTGCGGCACCTCGACCTGGATGCCCAGGTAGCCGTCGCGGGCCGTCAGACCGTCCGTTTCCCACGCCTTCTGGCCATTGATCTCCATCCGCGCTCGCTCGCCTACCACGGTCAGCTTCATCCGGTTCCACTCGCCGCGTCGTACCAGTCCCTGGCTGCGCGCCTGGCGAAAACCGATCAGGTTCAGCTCGTCACCGTCCCGCAGATTGATCTGGTACTGCCGCGGCCAGGGGCGCGGCGGCACAGGCACCTCGGCGCGGATGTAGATGCCCGCGTCGTAGCCCTCGGCCTTGAGCGGCCGGTACGCCAGCTCCAGCACGAAATCGCGATACCGGCTCTCCGTTCGCACAAAGCCATTCCCTTCCTTGAGCAGTAGCACCCCGTCTTTCAGCGCCACCTCGCAGCCCGTGACGACCCACCCTTCCAGCGCGTCTCCCTCCAGCAACGGTCGCCGATAGCCTGCCAGCGCTTCGTCGGCCCAAACCGCAGAGGCCGGTTGCCAGGCCATTCCCAGAGCCGCCAGGCACAGCGCGGCCCATGCGAAGTCTCGTCGGCAGGAGTTGGCAACGAGAAACAGAACCATGTGCAGATCGTGCGGGTATGCACCAGTCATGGAAGGGGCTGTGGCAGCAGAAAGGTTAGCAGGATACCAGGTGGGCTTGGCACCTCGGCGGGAATGCACCGATCATAACCGGCCTGGCCGGCCCGTTCCAGCGCCAGGGCACCTGCCGCCCAGCGCCCACTGCGGCACATGGCCAGACCATGGGTCGGTCCAGCGGTGGACACCCGCGGCGGATCGGCGCTCTTCCAACCTGGCCAAACAAGAAGGGGCGGCCGGACCAGGCCGACCGCCCCGCGGGTAAGCACACTACGTACCTGGATCCGCTTGCCGCTGCCTTCGCGTTAAGCGGCAAAGACGGACGGCCCGCCACCCTCCCCTCGGAATCAGCGAAGTCAGCTCCAGGCCCTGTTGACCCGGGAAAATAACGCCGCGATCAATAGTCGCCGCGGATCTTCGCCCCGGCATCGCGGAAGCCAGCCGCAGGCGCACTGCGACCGGGCTCGACCATCACCCGGCTGCCCGTGCCCGGCTGATACGAGTACGACCGCGTGCTCGGAGCAGCCGGCGCCGGCCGAGCAGTCCGCCAGCCCCCAAACAGCCGCCCAAAGATACCCGCCTCCGCCGAGGGGGCCATCGCCACGAGCAACCCCACGGCGACCAAACCCAGAATCACCCTCTTCATCGCACCATCCTCCCGCTTACGTGTCACGATTCCGCCTTACCGTGCACCGACAGACGATCACAGACGCTGTCCTTTCTAGGGCACGTACGCTCACGTTTGCAGTCGCGGCATACGACACACGCTGGATGCAAACATTATGCCGAAAGACAGAGAATCTGTGACATGTCTGCCGTCCGCGACCTCCTGCCGCGGAAGATTACAAAATCGTTATCTAATATAATCGGCCGATCCGAGCAAGGGAACCCCAATAGACACAAATCATTGTAAAATAGAGACTTGTGATAAACGCACCAAGTAAGACACTTGCCAACCCCCGGCCAAGGCTAAATCGGCCGAGGACCTGAACATCCAATAGGTTGTCAAAAATTTAACTCGACAATCCTGCGGGTTGCCGCATCTACGTCATAACAGAGGTTCTCCGATGCGCGTCCAGCATTCCCAGCTTACGCGGGCGCGCGGCAAAACGACGCCCCTTGTGCGGAATCGCCCAGTCGGATGGGGCGCCTACGGCCCGGCCGCTTTGCCTGGCGTGCGGGGATCGTGCACCCCGAGGAAGCTCTTGGACGCGATGTCAAAGAAAATCGCTTGACACACACCCATCCGGGCAACGGGTGTCAGCGTGTGTCCCCGGGCTACCAGACCCTGTCGAATCGCGTCGTCCAAGCCGTTTTCCACCCGCAGGCGATCTGGAGACCACTGATGATGGATGCGCGGGGAAGCGACGGCCTCGGGCAAGGGCATCTTCAGGTCCAGACAGCGGACCACTGTTTGCAGCACCTGGCTGATGATCGTCGGCCCGCCCGCCGCGCCAACCGTGAGCACCGGCTGTCCGTCTTGTAAAACGATGGTGGGACTCATGCTCGACAGCGGGCGTTTGCGGGCCGCGACAGCATTCGCCTCGGCACCGACCAGCCCAAACGCATTGGGCTGCCCCGGAGCGATGGCGAAGTCATCCATTTCGTTGTTCAGCACGACGCCGGTGCCAGGCACGATCACCTTGGCACCGTAGCCCGTGTTGATCGTCTGGGTCATGGCCACCCAATTCCCTTCCGCATCCGCCACCGCAATGTGCGTGGTGTGCTTCTCGAACACCCGGCTGTCCGCATCGGGGGGCATCCCTGCGGAAGGGACAGGCGTGGCTTTGGCCAGGTCGATGCGGGCTGCCAGGCTGCGACCATACTCCTTATCGACCAGCCCCCGCGGCACGCGGGCAAAGTCGGGATCGCCCAGCCAATGCGCCCGATCGGCAAACGCCAGCTTCATCGCCTCTGCCAAGAGATGATGAAATGCCACGGGATCTCGCTGATAGATCCCTGCGAGATCGAACATCTCGAGCATGTGCAGCATCTGCGCCACATGGACCCCTCCGCTGGACGGTGGCGGAAAACCGACGATCGTCCACCCACGATAGGTGGTCACCAGCGGCTGGCGCACCACGGGACGGTACTGGGCGAAGTCCTCCGCGGTGAGTAGACCGCCTCGTTCCGCCATCCACTTTCCCACCGCCTGGGCCAGTGGACCGCGATAGAAATAATCGGTTCCCTCACGAGCGATCCCGCGCAAGGTCCGTGCCAGGTCCGGCTGGCGAACCCACTGGCCTTCTTCCGGCGGACTGCCATCTCGCGGCAATAGGTCCACCTCCGGTCCGCTGAACTGTCGCAGCAACCTGGCGGAGGCGCGCAGCGCTGCCGCACTGGGCCGGCTGTGGGCAAAGCCGCTTTCCGCCAGGGCGGCCGCCGGCAAGGCCAACTCTCCCAGCGTCCGCCGACCATGCTCGCGCAGGGCCAGGTCGTACGCGGCCAGGGCGCCCGGCGTGGCCACGGCGAGCGGCCCATCCTGGCTCAGTTCCGGCTGCACCTTGCCGTCCTTGATGTACATGTCGGGGGTGGCGCGGGCGGGGGCCGTCTCGCGTCCATCGATCGCCGCCAGCCGGCCATCCGCCCGCCGAATCAAGATGAAACAGCCACCTCCCAGACCGGAGTTGTGCGGGTCGACGACTCCCAACGTGAGCCCGACGGCGATCGCCGCATCGACGGCGTTGCCACCCCCCCGCAGCACGGCGATCCCCGCTTCGGTCGCCAGCGGATGGACCGAGGCGACCATCCCGCCCACAGAAACCGCCGCATGCGGCGGCAATTCGGCAGCCCACACACTCGTCCCGATCAGCGTCAAAAGCAGCACCTCGAAACTCCTTGGGCACGAACCGAGCCGCGCAGGGATTCGCCGCCGGTACCGGCGGCGTAGTACGTCGACTGGCGACCGAGCCACCGCACTAGCTGCCCGCCGCGCGCACCCACGCCTTGGCAAGACCCGTGACGTGTGAAACGGACCGCCGCGGCACTGCCGGCCACGGCACCTACGCGTTCAGCTTGATCGACGGATCGGAGCCGATGTTGATCCACATGTGGACATGGGGCGAGCCGCGGAAATAGAAGACAAACGACGGCCCTTCCAGCCGCCAGTTGTCCCAAATGCCATCGTCTCCCATGTCCCCCTGGGCATAGAACGCCAGCGAGCAAGCATCCAGTCCGCCTTGCTTGTCGAGGCACTCGTACACTTCCTGCTGATCCACGTGCCGGTATGGCTCGAACACCAGCTTGACGGTTTTCTGAAGCTGCTCCTTCTGGTCGCGCGACAGCTCGCTGACCGGGATGCCCGGAAACTTGCCATCCTTGCCGCGGAAGCCCACGGCCGATTCGGCCGGAAGCTGCGCCACCAGCGCCTTTTCCCGCTGCTTGCCGTCCAGCATCTCGAACACCTTGTTGGCTTCCAGTGCCTGCGGCCACCAGATGTTGCCCGGATGTCCGACCTTCTCATTCAGCCCCGTGGTCTGGCTAGCCTGATGCCCGTGGAACACCGGTCCTCCGAAGGCCATGCTGTCGATGCTGTTGCCATCCACACGCACCGTGAGGTGCCGGCCCGTCATCACCAGCTCGAACTTGCTCTGCCCCGGCTGCCCGAACAGAGCGATGCTCTGCTCCGCACCCCAAGGCTTGCCGTGCGTGTCGTCCTGAAGCTGCTTGTCGATCTGCTTGACCCAGTCGGGCTGGAACAGACCCTCGTAAATGGCGCGAATGATCTCTTGCTGGTCTTTGGTGTAAAAATCGCTACGGATTTCCGGCCGCGTGATCTGCCAGTTGTTCGAGACGCGGGTCCGCAACAGCCCCCGCTGCGGATCGACATAATCCCAGTCGAAGGCAATCACTTTTTTCTGCGTCTCGGTCAGCGAATCGTACAGCGTCTTGACCAGCGTTTCCGGCGGAGGCTTATCGCTGGCCGCACGAGAGGCCGACGGCAACGCTGCCGCGGCCACTGCGGCCCCAGCCGTCTGCAGGAAATGCCGACGGTCCAGTTCCCACCGCTCCTCTCCACTGCACACCGGACAATGCTCCTTGCGCTGGGTCATGGGCTTACTCCTCGAAAACTCGAAAAAAGGAAGAAGGGAAGGAAGGACGAATCGAATGGCGGATGGCACCCGCCGCAGCGCATCGCCTGACGCGGCGTCATGGTCGCTGTCCTTCATGACAGGCATCACAGCGCTGGGCCACGCTTCGCAAACGCTGCCGCACCGCCGCAAGGTCGTTTTCGTCTGCGGAAGCCAGCGCCTCCGCGGCCTGCACGAAAGCCCGGCTTTGTGCCGCAAAGGCGTCGTCGCGCCGCGCATTAGACACTAGCCGGCCCAGCGCCGACAACACGACGGCCTGGTTTTTCGCCGCAGCCGCCTGTCCGGTCAGCACGGCCACCTTGGCGTCGGCCTGCACGCTGTCCAGCACCAGCATCAGCCGCCTCAGCGCAGGTGCCCGGGCCAGCGACAGGCGATTCCCTTGCGGGAGCACCGCCCCGCTCGCTGACAAGGCTGCGTCCACCTGCGCGATCGCCGCCACACAGGCTTTGGCATCTCCCTCCGCGGCGACAGCAGCCAGCTTGTCGATACGCTCGCGCAGTTCCTTCACCGAGGTCTGCCAGCGGGGATCGTCTCCTATCGTCAGATAAAGATCACAAATAAGCTGCATGTTCGCAGTGCCTTGGGCCAGCGATTTGAAATCCCCCTCCGCCAGCCACTGCCGCGCATGATCGAGATTTCGCGCCAGCACCGCCCGGTAGGCAGCCGCAACTCGGGCCGAATCGTCGCCCAGGGCCGCCCGACCCGGAAAGGGCAAAAAGACGAAAGCCAACCCAAGGATCGTACAGGTGACGGCAAGCCCGCTCGTTTGAAAGACGCCCGCCGCAGTAAAACGTTTTTCTGTCGAAAAATAAGGAGCCATGGGTCCCTGCACTTCTTATTCAGCTTCCCAATTGCACGGCCCGGGCGATGCCTTAGCTCGCCCGCGCCGCATGTCTAGAAACCCCGCTTCACAGCCACAGTACCGCTGCCTGCGCGGCTTTCCCCGGGATTGACCATTTAACGCCCAGTCAATGCCAATGGCAATCGGCCGTTAAGCAGCAAGTCACTGCGAGGCAGTCACTTAGATCAAAAGGGCAACGTTTCGGTACCAGCGCGGAGCCGGGAACCTTTATACGCCAAACTCTGCCCAAAAAACAAGAAAATGTTTTTTTCTTGACAAAGGAGGCCTGAGGCCGGGTAAAACCGCGAATCGACGCAACTCGTTGGCTTTTCGCTTTGGATGCAGTTCGCTTTTTTCTCTTGGGATGCGTTCGGCCGGGCCCGTGTGGCGTTTTCGTGCTTCCGCGTTTCCATGCGGCCCAACCCACATTGGCCTAGGACTCGCGGAGGTAGCGGACCTACAATAGCAGTGCCATGACGGCGCGATCGCCGCAGGAGGCTGCGGCCGAACGGCTGCGTCACCTACCTGCCAACTTGACTTTCTATGACGGCTTCGCCGAAGCGGTGGCCGCCCTGAGCCGGGGTCAGCCAGCGTCGTTCGACGGAGTCTACGGGTCATCGTGCGCGCTAATCGTGGCAGCGCTGGCCCAACACGCCCCTGGACCGGTGGTCGTCGTCCTCCCCACTATGAGGGAAGCGGACGAATTGGCAGCCGATCTGGAAGTCTTTGCTGCGCGGCCGGAGTTATTTCCCTTGTGGGAAACGGGGCCGGAATCCGAGTGCCTGTACGATGAAACGCTGGGCCAGCGCCTGCGACTGGTGAAAACGCTGCTTCGCTCGGCCCGGCATTCCTCGCCGGCAAGCCGTGCGGCTCACGACGCCCAAGCACCAACTACCCCAAGCCCTACGCAGCGCGGACTCGGTCGCTATGTTCGCAGCCGCCAAAGCCGCCGTGCCGCGACCGAGCCGACGCCACATGCCGATGGACGACCGGCACAAGGCGACAAGCCGGCAAGCAAAGAGGCAACGCCAGGCGGCGGACCTGCTTTTGAGGCATCGCGCGGTCCGTGGGCAGGGCAGACGATCGTCACCTCGATCGCGGCGCTGTGCCAGCCGGTGCCGGAGCCTTCCACCATCGCCTCGGCAACGCGGGTGATTCGCCGCGGCGACCAGCTCGACCTGGACGATCTTCTGCGATGGCTGGTGCGCCACGGGTTTCATGCCACGACGGCGGTCGAGTTGCCGGGTGAGTTCTCGCACCGCGGCGGCATTGTGGATCTGTTTGCGGCCGACTGGACGCTGCCGGTGCGGATCGAGCTGTTCGACGACGAGGTCGAGTCGATCCGCACTTTCGAGGTCGCGACCCAGCGCAGCCAGCAGACGCTGGAGGAGGTCGAGATCACGGTGCTCGGCCCAAGGGACGTACACGATGCCGAAAGGCGCCGGCCGGCCGCGCGTGCCGACGATCCCGCGTGGTGGGACGAGACGGCCGAGCCGACCGCCCCGCCCTCCCCCGACGTCTCGGGCTTTTCCCAAAACAACCAGGCTCCTCCGGACACGATTTTTCCCGACAACCGGGACACCGGCCAGTTCCTGGATTACCTCCCGCCTGGAAGCTGGATCGTCCTGGTCGATCTGCCGCGGCTGAACGAGGAGGGGCGGAACTATTTGCAGCGAGCGATCGACCCGGCGCGGCATCATAGTGTCGCGTCGGTATTGGCCGCATGCAGCCGCTTCGCCGTGGCCAGCGTGGCGGACGTGGCGGCCGGCACCAGCGGCGTGGCCTGCCACTTGCCGATCGAATCGGTGGAGCGGTTCAGCGGCGAGATTGGTCGCCTGCGGCAGGAGCTGGAGGCGGTCGCCCACGCGGATGAGGTCTGGCTGCTGTGCCCCACGCCGGCCGACGCGGACCGGCTCCGCGAGGTGCTCGCCGAATCGCCCCTGATGGCCGCGGGCCGGCTGCATTTTCCGCCGGGGGCGGTGCATGCGGGTTTTCGGCTGCGGCCGCCGCAGCGCGGAGGGGAGGACGACGGCCGGGCGCGTGGGCATCACGGCCACCTGGTCCTGAGTACGACCGAGCTGTTCCACCGGGCGGAGCTGCGACGCCTGCCCCGAAGGCATCTGGGGCGCGCGATCGACTCGTTCCTGGAACTGCGGGAAGGGGACCTCGTCGTCCATCTGGCGCACGGCATCGGCCGCTACCGCGGCCTGCGGCTTCTGGACAAGCAGGGACATCGCGAAGAGCACCTGGAAATCGAATTCGACGGCGGTACACGGGTGTACGTGCCGGCCGTGCGGATCGACCTGGTGCAGAAGTATGTGGGAGGCAGCAAGTCCCGACCGGCCCTGGCCAAGGTGGGAGGGCGCACGTGGCTGCGGCAAAAAGCGGCGGCGGAGCGGGCCGCGCTGGACCTGGCGGCCGAGATGCTCGAGATGCAAGCGATCCGGATGGCCAGTCCCGGCATCGCGTTTCAGCCCGACAGTCAGTGGCAGCGCGAGTTCGACGCCTCGTTCCCCTATCCCGAGACGCCCGATCAGTTGGCGGCGATCGCGGCGATCAAAGAGGATATGCAGCGCCCTCGACCGATGGACCGGCTGCTGTGCGGCGATGTCGGCTTCGGCAAGACGGAAGTCGCCATGCGGGCGGCGTTCAAGGCGGTGGACAGCGGCTATCAGGTGGCGGTGCTCGTGCCCACGACCATCCTGGCCGAGCAGCATTACCGCAGCTTCTGCGAGCGGATGGCGGAGTTCCCCATCGACATCGCCAAACTCAGCCGGTTCTGCACGCCACAGGAAGAGCGAGACACCCTCGACGGACTGCGCAGCGGGCGGATCGACATCGTCATCGGCACGCACCGGCTGGTGTCCAAGGATGTGCAGTTCCGCAACCTGGGGCTGGTGATCATCGACGAGGAACAGCGGTTCGGCGTCGAGGTCAAGGAGCGGCTCAAAGCGCTGCGAGCGACGGTGGACGTGCTGACCCTTTCGGCCACGCCGATCCCGCGCACGCTGCACATGTCGCTGGTGGGGCTGCGCGACATTTCCAACCTCGAATCGCCGCCGGAAGACCGGTTGGCCGTGGAAACGAAGGTCTGCCGCTGGGACGACCAGCTCATCCGGCACGCAATCCAACGCGAACTGGCCCGCGGCGGGCAGATCTACTTCGTGCACAACCGCGTCAGCGACATCGAGGAAGTCGCCCGCCGCCTGCGGCAGATCGTACCCGATGTCCGGCTGCGGGTCGGTCACGCCCAGATGCCCGACGAAGAGCTGGAGCGGGTGATGGTCGATTTCGTGGCCCACCGTTTCGACCTATTGGTGGCGACGACCATCGTCGAAAGCGGCCTGGACATTCCCAACGCCAACACGATCTTCATCCACGAGGCCGACCGCTATGGCCTGGCCGACCTTCACCAGCTCCG
>Ga0101944_10006215_pt1 | contig 12923 bp, 12 predicted proteins | sample DewCreD2012metaG_FD_75245 | JGI IMG/M metagenome (GOLD analysis project Ga0101944, IMG submission 75245) | Hot spring sediment bacterial and archeal communities from British Columbia, Canada, to study Microbial Dark Matter (Phase II) - Dewar... ... | reverse complement strand
ATAAGTGCCTCATCGTATGATGATACATTTTCATTTTTTGCAATATGGAGTTTGCTGCCACCGGGCAAATCGAAATAACCCTCTGCCTTTGTTGCGGATGTAGGAAATGCAATAAAATTATGATGAACAAGTTGCTTTCCGATTTCAATCTGCTGATGGACTTCCGGTGAAATTACCGGGGCCTCAGCATCGTAGTTTTCTGCTTTTGTTTTGTATGACCAATCTCTCTTCTCTTCATTGAACTGATAATAGTCTTTACCGTGACCAATTTCTTCGCCTGTTACACTGCAAACAGGGGAATTTCCGCCTTCGTCCGATGATTCAAAAAATTCGGCAAATCGTTCTTTTGAAGCAATAATATGCCTGAACCTCCGTGCTTCATGCCTGGTCATTTCCTCAAAAAGCGCATTCCATAATTCACCGAGGCTTACATTTTCAGAATGGCCTTCAATTCGGATATTTTTTTGATTGGCCTCCAGCTTATTTTTAAACCGGAATGCGACCATTCCCATATTCAAATAAAGGCGCCCACGGTGTTTTTCCCACAAATCATCGAGTATACCGATGTAAAAATCTTCGAGGTATTTTTTTATAATGGGGAGGTTGGGTAAAAGCATATAGAACTTTCCACCGCTGGCATAAATTATATGGGCAGGCGTAAGTTTCAAAGGCGCTTTGTTGATAATTTGCCAAGCCAGAGCCTCCAATGTCATCTGGAGGTAAAAGGATCTTCCCCTAAGGCTTTTGGCGGCATTGGCTGAAGAAATATTGTACAGATAATCCTGAATACCCGATAAATCAAATCCAGCAATCAAAAGAGGGAAAACATTTTCGTCCAATTCCATCTGATAGCCCTTAGGGGTAGTATTGGTTCTGAAGCTTTCAGGTTTATCCTGGTAAAAATCAAACAAGCACTGGGCTATAGCCGCTGTCACTTTGGAATGTTCAAAAAGGCTTATGCAGGGATGATTATCCTGCGTAAAGGAAGGGATACACCAGGTATATTTTTTCAACAAATAATAAAGTGTAATGGACAGCCCTCTGTAATCAAAAGAACGTTTTTCCAGTTTTTTCAAATCGTCAATAAATTCATTCCAATGTTTTCTGTAGAGCTCTGTAGAAAGCTTGGTTTCATTGGAATAATCAGAAGGCATAATATCGTGGGCATGAAGGGAAAGCGGTTTTAACCTGAATACAGACTGACGCGCTGCTGTTTGAAAAGAATTATCACTTTGTTTAACGCGGAGGGCACATAATATATTATTGAGTGGGATTTCCCTGAAGCGCAGTTCACTTTTTTCCAGCTGAGGATCTTCAAAAATACCCATAGAAGATCGGTCCATTCCACTAGCCCACCAGTCGGCCAACTGAACAATAGCCGATTCGGGGTTATCAGGCCTATGATGGTAAGCTGCCGCATGGACAATATTCGAAAGCTGATCCTTAGAAATGAATCGGAGAAAGATTTGTTGGTTTTTTTCAAAAAATTCGTTGGTCCAGATAACATGCTGGTGTGAAGGGAATCCATTATGCTCAGGACAAATAATTTCTGCAAGTTTTTTGGATTGTTCACTGAGCTCATTTTTGTCCTTCAAAGCCCCATCAGCACGCTGATAGAATTTGCCAATATCGTGCAAAAAAGAACCAAGATACAAATCTTCGCGGGTCATATTATTTCTTGTTAATCGTATTATTCATCTGAAAAACATTACCATAGCCAAGGCTGACGCTTTTTCCCAGCCCGATATAATTGGGCAGGAAGACGTTACTGGTAAATACCATATTGAACCCTATCACTTTTTTCCCTTTAAGGGTAACCGGCCGGGTACCTTCAATCTGAAGGATACGGGTGTTGATGGGCCGGGTGACATCCCAGTTGATACCTTTGGCAAACGAAAGGATGTTGCCGGTTAATTTCCTTTCGAGGTAAGCTATTTTTTCTGGGCCTTCAGGCAGATTCATGTATTCGCGGTAGTTTTCCTGGTTGAGGGCAATCCAGTTGTTCACACGGTACGTAAAGTCTTTATCCCACACCTGGATGGTAAACTGGTTCATCAGCAGGCGGGCGATTTTCATTTCGAGCCAGCGGCCGCTGATGTGTATGCTCCAGTCGCGGTTTTCGAAATAATTGTGAATTTCGTCCACACCGTAATCGAGGCAAACAATAGCCGGATGTTTTCTGATGCGTTTATACTGTATAAGCGGATAGCGGTAGAGGTATTTCTGTTCGTTCAGGTGGTTATGAAACAGGATGTGCTCCCGGCCGGCCTTGGCGATGATGGCTCCGCGAAAAGCCGGAATTTCTCGTGCTTCAATTTCATCGGCGAATTCAACCAGCAGCACACGAAGGCGCCGGAAGGGTTCTCCCCTGGGCGCTGAGACCATTTCGCCGTTTTCTGTTACCAGCTTTTCGTTGTCTTTACCTGCTTCATTCATCATTAACGGATTAGTCTTCAAATAGATCCGGCTAAACTTCCTAAAGCAGAGCTCATTATTTCATATGAAATCAAATATAATCAAAATCCCTATAACGTCATTATTATGTTAATAACTTTTTTCACATCGCATGATTTTTGGATAATGAAAAAGTGAACATTTTCTCGATCTGCTGTTTCTTAACTTCCATCTGGTTGCGCACCAGGCAGTCGTAATCGCTTTCACCGTCGCCGGCTTTATTCACCAGCACAAACAGCTCAATAGACAGAAACAAAAGGAAGAAGAAGAACCATACGACAAGTCCGGCGGTGCTTTTCATTAACAATACAACCAATGTATCAATTTCATCGATCAATCCGGATTTGGACCGGAGGTCAGATTCGATTTCGCTCCGCATGTTCAGGAGGTTTTTTTCCTTATCGGCTTTTTGTTCGCGTAAAGCAACAAGCTGCTGGTCGAGGCGGGCTACCTGCTCGAATTTTGGATTGGGTACCGCCTGGTTGACAACACTCCGGCTGGCAGGGATGAGGTTGCCTGCACTGTCTTTTTCAAAAGCTGTGCTGATGGTGGGAAGAAAAATGCGGGGATTTTTGCTGATTTCAGCCAGAAGCGTTGCCCGTTCCGTTTCCCGGACAAGGATAAGGGTATCGAGCTGTTTAATCTGAAAATCGATTTGCCGGGTTTTTTCAGGCAAAATACGGTTAACTTCCTCCTGGATTTTGTTGATCTGCATTTTTTCGATATCGTCGCTAAATACAATCTGGTCGGTTATAATAGCGCCAATTAACGCCATAACCATACCGACACAGATGCGGAAAAAGTAACTCCACTTGTTGCGTTTTACGGAAAGAATGATCTGGCGCTCAATCTGAACTACGATGAAAATCATGGTAACGGCAAAGGCAATAGCTGCCGGCAGGGAAAGATGGAAGTACCGGCGGGCAAAAGCGTATCCGATAAAACCCCAGACAATACACACTACCAGAATGGCAGAAAAATTTTTAATGACCGTTTTTGCTGTAGCTTCACTGCATTGGGTAACCAGCCGGTAATTGTGTCCGGTAAAAAAGCACCCCGATTTTAACCAGAAATTTCTCATAATGAAAATGTTTAATTGGAAATGTTTGTATTGTTCACTGATCAAGAATATCTTCCGATATATCGGTTTCGTCCGACAGCAGGGTAGAACGTGAAATTGCTTCAAGGCCGCGTCGGAAACCTTTTTCGTAGGCCAGTTTAATTTTAAGTGGCATTCCTACCAGTTCTACTGAATTAATGCCAATTTCCTTCACCTTTTCATAGGCATTGCGAATGGTATTCTGTTTGGCTCGCAGTTCTTCCACGAGGTCCATCAGGCCGGCCCTGCTGCGGGTAGCAATATGAAAATCATATTTTTGCAGTTCTGCTTCGTACCAGGTGCAGGTCTTCTGAATGAGAATGCGAAGTTCGTGCATAATAAGTTCCACATTATCGGCCATATATTTCATATCGGGCATGGCCAGGGCATCCTCGTACCCCTGTGTTTCAAAATCGGTTTGCATGAAATCGTAAATGGCATCAATACCTTTTAATTCGGCCACAGGCTGAGGCTTGGGATCTTCAGTTTCAGGGATGTAAGGGTCCCGGTCATCCACAAAGAGGGAACGAGAAACCGGAACATCCTGTTTGCCAGCCGTATCAGGCTGATTCTGCTGCTTTTTGCCAAATCGGAAAAAATCTAAAAAATTCATAGTAGTTATTGTTTAATTATTAAATGTTTTTAACAGGTACTGCATACAAGGTATGTCCTTTCTGGTGGCAAGCCTCGCAGAGGGTAATGAGGAGTTCGTCGCTGTAATCCCAGGGGTCTGCATAGCGGTTTTCGGCCTGCAGGTAATGGTATTGGCGGTGATGCACCTGAAGGTTTTCGTTGCTGCTGCAATTCAGGCAGCGAAAGCGGTCGCGGACCAGGATCTGCTGGCGCCGCTTCTCCCAGCGGGCAGCATTCAGTTTTTCTCTGTACATTTCTTCTGTAATTTGCTTCATACTGGCAATATTTATTGATTAAACCGTTCCATACTTCATGTGCAATGTGTGGCGTAGGGTTAGCCGACAGGAAATATTCCAGATTGTCAGAATCTTTAAACTGAAAAAACGTAGCCCCTTCAACCCGCAACTTTTCGTCCACAGCCAGTTCAAACAACATCCGGAAGGAACCCAAAGCCCAGCGCTGATACCATAATATTATTTCCATAATTTCGGCTTCATCATTTCCGGGTTCGATACAATACATGTTCCAGATGATTTCGATGCCCCAGTTGGACATGTCGTCTTCATCGAAAAATGTTTTCCGGCTCAGTATGTATCGTTTCATTATCATCATTGTGTTCTTTTAAGTTTTTAAAAGTGCCTGCACCCCCGGCGGTATGAAGGAGCAGGCACCGGACAATTTCCCTTCAGGAATCCCTTACAGGGAAGAGAGGATTACGAAAGCCACCCAGGCCGCCCATCCAATGGCGGTATTCCCCACATTGATCCCGCGTGCTTTTTTCTGATAACAGGAAAGGTACTCGGGATCGCCAAAAAGCTCCTTGTTTTTCGACATCAGCATGGTTTGCCTGCCCGTAGCAGGGGAAGGACTTGATACAGCAGCACCTATCACGGCAAAGGGCCCGAAAAGTACACCCAACACCAAATGAAGTCCTGCCTTCCCGTGATAATTTTCGGCATCCTGCTTGCCTTTAAGGCATGCATCAGGGTCGCCGGCCATGGTAGTGAGGTAATCGAGATACACCCTGTCGGAGGGATTCTCAAAAACCACCGTAAAAATGTCTGTTGCGGGAATTTCATACATTCTGCCGCGGACTTTAAATGCCACACTGCATTTTTCAACCCGCTTTACCTTGCCCTCAAACTGCATTCCGCTGGTAAGGGTAATAACATCGCCTGCCTGAGCAGCGCCGGCCATGATCAGAAGGACCAGAAACAAAAGAGTCTTTTTCATACGTATTGAATTTAATTGGTTTGCGATGCTAATAACCCAAGCAACATGCCAACAAATCTATATATCTGTTTATCAAACTTTTATACAGTATTTTATACAATTAATCAATTTATTTTCCAGTTCATTTTTTGAAATAATTTGTCTCTTTTATTGTCAATTTTTGACATTCTTTCGATGCATTTTCGAAAATGTTGTAACTTGGTTAAAAATTCAGGATATGGATAAAATTCTCATTTCATGGATTGCCCGTACGAATGATTTCGCAAAGAACAGGGTCAGAGAAGACGGGCCAACAATGTGTTTTCATCGTTTTCACTGGGATCATTCCTTTCATGTTCTTCTGGCTGCCGAAGCAGATAAGAAACTTCAAATGCAGCTGGCGGGCAGAATCAGAAAAGAGTTTGGCCATAGGGTGGAAGAAGTAACACTGCCTGTGGAAAATGTTTTAGACATTAAGGAAATAAAAGGTAAGACCGAAAAGATTCTGATGCAATACCGGCAACATACTGTTGACATATTTGCTTCGCCAGGTACCTCGGCTATGCAGGTGGCATGGTACATTTGTTATACCACACTCAGGTTAAAGGGTCGATTTTTACAAACCCGTTCGCCGAAAGATTCAAAATCAGGCCAGTCGGAACTATTTGCCCTTAAGTTCGAGAAATCGGAGCAACCGCTTTCAATGATGATTTTTGAAGAGGAGATCAGCAGGCCAACCGAATTAAAATCGTCTGAATCAGTTTGTCTTACGCCTGCGATAAAAGAACTGCGGAAAAAAGCTCTTCCGGCGGCCATGGTTGATGTTCCGGTTCTGATACTGGGAGAAACCGGAACAGGAAAAGAACTTCTGGCAAGGTATATACACGATCAAAGTTACCGAAAGAATAAAAAGATGCTGGCCTTTAACTGTTCGGCTCTTGGGCATGAACTTCTGGAATCGCGGTTATTTGGGTATAAGAAAGGAGCTTTCACGGGAGCGGAAAAAGACACACCGGGGCTTTTTCATGAAGCCAACGGAAGCACAATTTTTCTTGACGAAATTGGCGATATAACACCTTACACACAGAAGAGTCTTTTGCGGGTATTACAGGAGAAAGAGGTTCTGCCGGTCGGCGGCAGAAAGTCTGAACAGGTTGATGTCCGGGTTATCGCAGCAACCAATAAAAACTTACGGAAGTTATGCGAAGAAGGCAAGTTCCGCTGGGATTTGTATTACAGGCTGGCCATAGTGGAGCTCATCATCCCCTCCCTTGCCGAGCAGGGCAGAGAGGCTATAGAAATGATGCTCCAATTCATGCTGGAGCAAATAGCCAAAAAGTATAAAAAACCCGTCTTAAAAGTCCATTCCGATGCTCTTGCAATGCTTCTCTCCTATCCCTGGCCTGGAAATATCAGAGAAATGGAAAATCTTGTCAACAATTTTTACATATACTGCAACAAGGAAGTAAGGATCGATAACCTGCCCAAATACATACTCGACCAGCAGGCAGTCCCTACTCTCTCATGGGAGGATGCCGAAAAGCAGCATATCCTCAGGGTACTGAACGTAACAGGAGGTTCCCGCAAAAAAGCCTTCCAGCTGCTGGGCTACGGGTCGTACAATACCTTGCTTAGTAAAATCCGTAAATACCGGATTGACGAGATCATTCCTGCATCAGATTAATGCAGGAATCGCAAAGGTATTTCTAATGGTTACATAAGATTAACACACGATATAAGTAAAAAAACTATATTTGCAACCGCAAACCAAAACCATTTAGTTATGGCATATAAAATTAGCGAAGACTGCACAGCATGTGGTACCTGTATTGATGAATGTCCGGTGGAAGCTATTTCTGCAGGCGACATTTATAAAATTGATCCGGAAATATGCACTGATTGCGGTTCATGTGCTGATGTTTGTCCGGTCGAAGCTATTCACCCCGAATAGTCATCCTCTGGATGCGATGCGCTTTGCAGGCAATAGTCTGCGAAGCGCATTGTTTTTTCAGGGGTCATAACGTGACCCTTCCAGTATTTCCCTTGCCCTCACCCTGGTCATCAGTTCCTCCGGAGTAACCTCCGGATGCCGCTTCATGTAGCCCGACACAATACGGTAGCCGATCCAGACGGCTGCGCGCGCCGGTGACTCCCGTGTAAAATCTTTCGTAAACGGCCCTTCATTGACAAATTTGCCAATGGTAAAAGCATCGGTAACAAAGAGTTTTTTGTTCTCCACCAGGTAGGTCCACATCTGGTGCTCGTTTTTTTTGCACCATTCGAGCTGGGCCGGGGTGAACCCCCAGAGAAGTGTGTCGGGATCACCGGGAAACATCTGCCGCACCTGATACATGATTTTGCCCTCCTTTATAATGTATTCCAGCAACCGTGGCGAAGAATCGGGCACCTGAAAAATGCTGGTCATCCAGGCTCTGATGCAGTCGGGAGCAATGCGTGCCGGCATCATTATGCGGCGCTGATAAAGTGGCAGCATAGCGGCGCGGTAAAGAAGGGATTCCATGCCCAGAAACTTATCGAGCGAAATGCCGAGCATCGAATCGGTAGCCATAAAAGACTGGTTAAGGCCGGAAATCACGGTAACCAGAACGGGAGGTTTTTGCCCGGGGAAAAAGGCAACAAAACGGTTCCAGGCATATTCCAGCCGCCGCTGCACAGGGGCAAAGTCAGAAAAAACCGAATCGGCCGCCTGCTTGAGTTCAAACACACTCCGGTCGGTAAGAAAGGTAATGAGCAATTCGGGATAGAGTGGGTCGCTGGTTTTTCCGATCTGCAGCACATACTGGCTATAGGCTTCGAGGAACTCTCCGTATTTTTCCCGCAGAGCCGGCAGGGCTAACCGTATGGAATCCGGGTCAGGTGCAAGGTTGAAGAGATCCTGGTCGAGCCGGAGGATGGTAAGATTCACCTTGCCCTCTGGTACAGATATCTCATGTCGTTTTGGCCGGCAGGATGCAATCAGCAACATACCCAGCATAACCATCATCAACCGCTTCATATACAAATCCATTTAATTTCAGAAATCCTGGCAACAAAAAAAATTTACGGGAACAAATAAACAAAAAGTATTTTAACCGGAATAACCCGGCCGGAATGGTTACCTATCCGCCCCCTGCAACACAATCACGATTTCGCCTTTGGCAGGATTTTGCCGGTAAAAGGCAGCCAGTTCACCCAGGGTTCCGCGGTTAAATTCTTCGAACTTTTTACTGATTTCCCTTACCACAACTGTTTTCCGGTCGGTACCCAGAAAAGCAGAAAGATCGTTCAGGGTACGTGCCAGCCGGTGGGGTGATTCATATAAAATAATGGTGCGTTCCTCTTCCTTCAGGCGGTTCAGCCGTGTCTGGCGGCCCTTTTTTAAAGGAAGGAAGCCCTCAAACACAAACCGTTCGCAGGGAAGGCCGCTTCCCACTAAAGCCGGGATCAGTGCCGATGGTCCGGGAAGGATTTCAACAGGAATCCCCTGCTCGATACAGGCATGAACCAGAAGGTATCCGGGATCGGAAATTCCGGGTGTGCCGGCATCGGAAACAAGGGCTATGGTTTCACCGGACAAAATGCGCTGAACAATGGAATGAACCGTTTTGTGCTCATTGAACTTATGATGGGCCAGCAGAGGTTTCTTTATCTGATAATGGTCAAGCAGAATGCGGGAAGTACGGGTATCTTCGGCCAAAACAAGGTCGGCTTCCTTTAAAATGCGCAAAGCCCGAAGCGTAATGTCTTCGAGATTGCCGATAGGGGTAGGAACTACATACAATCTGCTCATGCCTGATGGGAATGACGCCTCTGAACCAGCTCAAGCAACTGCATTACCACAGGATCCTCTTCGTCCCATGAAAAGTTCCGGCGTATGTAGGTTATGGCTTCATCGTAACCGGAAGCATTGTTGAGGATGTCAATGGTCTCTTTGTAGCGGTGGGCGTTACCGGCAAAAAGCTCCTTGATAAACAGGAATTTCTCGTTCAAACCGATCGCTGATTCGATATTGCTGATGGGGCGGGATTTCATTACCGACGAAAGGTCTTTTTTTCCACCAACGTTCTCTGCCAGCCTGTCGTGCATGAACTTCCTAGTTCCTGCAAACTTATCAGCCAGAATTTCGGCTTTTTGCTTGGTTTTTTTTATTTCCTCTGCAGGCTGACGGGCAGGTTCTTCTGCAGCACTTGCTATTTCCGGGGCAGTTTCAGAAAGCACATCCTTGGAAGGCGCTATTGAGGGTTCCTGCACCTGCGGTTTTTCTTTAACGCGAGCAGGTTCTGCCTCCTGAGCCGGCCGGGGTTCCGCCTTTGCGGTAGTGAAATACTCCGGAGGCCTTATCCCGGTTTTCAATTCCAGCAGCATGTCATAAAGCCTCACAAACCTGGCTCTCAGCAGGTCTGCATCGAGGGCTGACAGCTTTCCTTTTTCCTTTGCTTCTTTCAGCAAAGATGTGGTTTCATCCCATTCCCTGATCAATCGTTCAAAAAGAGGTTCATTGCTCATCCTTTCAATTTTTCTTTACTTTTGTAAAAATAACGATTATCCCAAACAATGCATCAGAAATTTTTCTAATGCATTGCGATTAAGAAAAACTAACTTTCAGTCGAATTTTCAATTCACCTGAAAGTTGGTTTTTCTCAATCGGGATAACCCCAATTTATTCATTAGTTTGCTCTTTTCGAGAGCTTCTAATGAATAAATTGGGATTATTACTGAATTTCATTATCTGTGGCATGGCACCCTTAATTTGGCCTTTTGCCGGCACGGAAAGAAAACAGGCAGGGAATTGCTTTTGCAAAATAATGCCTTAGAAGAATCGTTTTTCAGGGAGAGGAATCATTTCAGATGAAGTATACACTCGGAGAAATAGCTGAAATTACACAGGGCAAACTGATCGGCCAGGCTGATGAGGTGATCAGAGAAGTACTTACCGACAGCCGTTTACAGCCATCCACAACCGCATGCCTTTTCATTGCCCTCAAAGGACCGAATCATGACGGACATTCGTTCATCAGGGAGATGAGTAAAAAAGGCATCAGGAATTTCCTTGTGCAGTCCATTCCAGCTGATATAGCTGATATTACCGGTCATTCTTTCGTGGTTGTTCCCGATACCCTGAAAGCGCTTCAACAGCTGGCGGCACATTACCGGCAGCAGTTCAGAGGAAATGTAACCGGTATTACCGGAAGTAATGGGAAAACCATTGTGAAGGAGTGGCTGCACCATCTTTTTTCCCTGAAATACAACACCGTTAGCAGTCCGCGAAGCTACAATTCCCAGGTAGGGGTTCCCCTGTCGGTGCTCATGTCGGAACCTGATGCCGAAGTTTACCTCTTCGAAGCGGGGATTTCTTTCCCCGGCGAAATGGAACGGCTGGAAAAAATCATCCGGCCCCGCACGGGAATTATAACCAACATCGGGGAAGCGCATCAGGAGAATTTTTCTGATATCGGTCAAAAAGTGCGGGAAAAACTGCAGTTGTTCCGGCATGCCGACCGGCTGTTTTATTGCGCCGACCAGAAAATGGTACGACAGGCTGTTAATGAAGTATTTCCGGGACAAAAGCCGGAAAAGATCTGCTGGTCAGCTGGTTTGGAACCCTGCCGCCTTCATGTAAAAACCATACGCAGGCTCAGCGGACGAACGCATATAGCCGGCATCTGGCAAAACCATGCAGTGCGGATTACCATTCCTTTCACCGACCAGGCTTCCATAGAGAATGCCATTCACTGCTGGCTGGTAATGCTCGAATCGGGCTATGAACCCGGGGAACTTCAGGAATTGTTTCAGGCTCTTCCGCCTGTGGCAATGCGCATGGAAGTAAAAAAGGGGATCCGGCACTGTACGCTCATCAACGACAGCTACAGTTCGGATCTGGTATCGCTGAACATAGCATTGGATTTTCTTCGCCGTCAGGACCAGCACTCCGGGAAAACGGTTATTCTTTCCGACATTTTGCAGTCAGGGCGCACAGAAGGCGAGCTTTACCGGCGTGTGGCTTCTCTGCTAAAAAGCAAAAATGTTACCAGGCTGATTGGAATAGGTGAAGTAATTTCCCGCAACCGGGATGTATTTTCTCTTCCTGCCTCGTTTTATCCCTCAACAGATGCTTTTTTGCAGTCGGCCGAACGGATGTCGTTTTCCGATGAAGCCATTCTGCTGAAAGGAGCACGAGTTTTCAATTTCGAACGGATAGCGGCCTTTCTGGAAGAAACCAGGCACATAACACGCCTTGAAATCAACCTGAACGCACTGATTCACAATTTCAACTATTTCAAATCGCTGGTTCCGCCAGAAACGAAGCTAATGGTGATGGTAAAAGCTCTTTCGTACGGTAGCGGGTCGCACGAAATTGCCCAGCTGATGCAGTACCACAAGGCCGATTACCTCGCCGTAGCGTTTATTGACGAAGGGGTTGCCCTCCGTCAGGCAGGCATCACCATTCCAGTGATGGTTATGAGCCCGGAAGAACAAGGGTTCCGGCCTTTGGTGCAACAGAAACTGGAGCCCGAAATTTACAGCTGGCCTTTTTTGCGTAAAATCATTGCCTGGTTGCAGGCGGAAGGAATTACCCATTACCCTGTACACATAAAAATTGATACAGGAATGCACAGGCTGGGTTTTGCGCCAGAGGATGCCGGCGAGCTGGCGGTTTTTCTGTCACAGCAGAATACCATCCGCGTGGTTTCTGTTTTCTCGCATCTGGCCGGAAGCGAAGACTCCGGACTGGACGAATTTACGCGCTGGCAGATCAATACCTTCAGGCAGGCTGCAGAGATACTGCAGGCTAGACTTCCTTACCCTTTTCTTCGGCATATTCTCAATTCAGCCGGCATAGAGCGTTTTCCTGAGGCCAGCTTTGAAATGGTGCGGCTGGGAATAGGATTGTATGGCATCAGCGCCGTGCATCCTGAAAAGCTTCAGCAAATCAGCACATTCAAGTCCGTGGTTTCCCAGATACGCAATATCAGGGCCGGAGAAACGGTGGGATATAACCGCCGTGGGAAAGTGGAATGCGACAGTACCATTGCTGTGATCCCCGTAGGGTATGCTGATGGCCTTGACCGCCGCCTGGGAAACGGAACCGGGCGGTTCTGGATCAATGGCCATTATGTTCCGGTAATCGGAAATATCTGTATGGACATGTGCATGATTGATGTAACAGGTATTCCCGTTGCAGAAGGCGATGAAGTGATTCTTTTCGGAGGGCCTGTTCCGGTTACTGCCATGGCCGAAAAACTCAACACAATTCCCTATGAAGTGCTTACCGGCATTTCGTCAAGGGTAAAACGGGTATATTACTACGAGTAAATGAAACCAGTGAAGTTATCGGTTGTTATCATTACTTACAACGAAGAGCATAATATTGAGCGATGCCTGCGTTCGGTAAAAGACGTGGCGGATGAAATTGTGGTTGTGGACTCTTTTTCTGAAGACCGGACCGAAGAAATATGCCGCAAATATGGTGTTCGCTTCCTGCAACACCCTTTTGCCGGATATATTGAACAGAAGAATTATGCGC
>Ga0101944_10006213_pt1 | contig 12924 bp, 10 predicted proteins | sample DewCreD2012metaG_FD_75245 | JGI IMG/M metagenome (GOLD analysis project Ga0101944, IMG submission 75245) | Hot spring sediment bacterial and archeal communities from British Columbia, Canada, to study Microbial Dark Matter (Phase II) - Dewar... ... | reverse complement strand
TATTTCGTGGTGTCCCACTTCCATTACACCATGATGGGCGGCACGGTCATCGCCCTGCTCGCCGGGCTGCATTACTGGTGGCCCAAGTTTTTCGGCCGCATGTACAGCGAGTTCTGGGGCCGCCTGGTCTGCGTGATTATTTTCATCGGGTTCAACATCACCTTTTTCACGCAGTTCGTGATGGGCAGCCAGGGCATGCCGCGCCGGTACTACGATTACATTTCCCGGTTCACGATCTACCACCAGATTTCCACGGCCGGAGCGTACATGCTGGCCGCGGGATTCGTGGTCATGGCCGTGTACCTGGCGGCGTCCCTGGCGCGCGGCAGGAGAGCGCCGGCCAACCCGTGGGGCGGCGCAACCCTGGAATGGGCCTGCGCCTCGCCGCCGCCCCACGACAATTTCGCATCCCAGCCCGCAGCGCCCGATCCCTACGACTTCACGGGCATGGAATACGACGCAAACACCGGCGAGTGGGAAAGGCGTTAGGCAGAGCCGCGAGAAGCAAAAAAATCTAAGACAAAGATAACCACGGAGGCCACAGAGCGCACAGGGAATGGGAAACATGAAAGCCGGCCAATCAATCACATGCAGGGCTGGGATTTTGATCCCTGCCGTTATCTGAAACACAATCCCAAATACCGGAACACGATGTCCGAAAAGAAAACGCACAACCACAACCGCCACGACCGGCCCGCGGCCGGCGAACTGAACCTGCCGCACCATTTCGACAGCGTGGAGCAGTTCACCGATTCCGGCAAGCTGGGCATGTGGCTGTTTCTGGTCACCGAGATCATGATGTTCGGCGGCCTGTTCTGCGGTTATGCCATTTACCGCGTGCGGCATCCGGAAATTTTCATGTATGCTCACAAATATCTGAATCCCGCGCTCGGCGGCGTGAACACGGCCGTGCTGATTTTCAGCAGTTTCACCATGGCCTGGGCCGTGCGCGCGGCCATGCTCGGGCAGAAGAAAACGCTCGTGCTCATGCTTTGCGTGACCTTCGCATGCGCCTGCGGGTTCATGGGCATCAAGGGCGTCGAGTACAAGGAAAAATGGGAGCACGGGCTTCTGTGGGCCGGGAAGTACAATCCCGCACACGAAACCGCAAGCGCGGACGCGCCGCCGCCCGCCGCGCCCGCCGCGCCGGGGCCAACGCAGCCGTCATTCAACATGGACGCGCCCGCCGCGCCGCAGCCGCCCGAGGGCAACCCGCTCGACACGCGCACCGCCATCCCCCCCGCCGCCACGGGGCCGGAGGGGCTGTCCCCGCGCGGCGCGGAGCCGGCGTCCATCATCAAGGAACAGGCCCCGGCCAATGTGCAGACCTTTTTCAGCATCTACTTTCTCATGACCGGGCTGCACGGCCTGCATGTGCTCATCGGCATGGGCCTGCTCGTGTGGTTCATCATTGTGTCCATGCGGGGCCGCTTCGGCCGCGGCCATTACCTGCCGGTGGAACTCATGGGCCTGTACTGGCATCTGGTGGATCTGATCTGGATCTTCCTGTTCCCGCTTCTGTATCTCGTGGAATAGGATGACCTGCGGAAAGGAAACAGACGAAATGTCCGGGCCGCGCAACAACGGAGAAGAAGGACACGCGCACGAGCCGCATGTGATGCCCCTGTGGCTGTTGTTCGCGGTGTTCGGCGCTCTCATAATCTTGACGATTGCAACCGTGGCCGCGGCTCGCGTGGACCTCGGCGCGCTGAACATGGCCGTGGCCCTGGGCATCGCCGCGGCCAAGGCCGCGCTCGTGGCCCTGTATTTCATGCATTTGCGCTACGAGCGCTCGTTCCTGGGTTTCGTGTTCATCGCGGCCCTGTTTTTCGTGGCCCTGTTCATCGGCATCACCATGATTGACAGTGTCGAGTACAGCAAGGACCTGATCCCCGGCTATGCGCCGGGCATGCAGAAGTGATTTATTTGAGCGCGCGCCCGTGGCCGCGGTCATGCGCGCGCTTATAATGAGGTTCAATAAACGACGCCGGAAAGACACGGCTCCGGCCGCACAACAAGGCAAATGGCGAGAAGCGGCAAAAAAACAGGGCAGGGCGCAGCCGGACCGGAGCGGCCGCTCTTCATCTTCCCCGCGTGGGCGGACCGGTTCGGCGCAACGCTGTTCGCGGTTTCCATGCTGGGCGTGGCGTTCGCGTCGTTCGTGGCCGTGTACTACCTTGCGCCCCAGACTCTGAATGTGAATTACCAGCCCGTGCAGCCCGTGAAGTACAGCCACAAGCAGCACTCCGGGGATCTGGGCATGGACTGCCGCTACTGCCACAACACCGTGGAGCGCGCGGCGCACGCGGCCGTGCCGCCCACGCAGACATGCATGAACTGCCACGAGGCCATGAATCCTGACAGCGACCAGTTGCTGCTTGTGCGCGAGAGCAACGCCACGGGCCTGCCCGTTCCCTGGGTGCGCATCCACAAGCTGTCCGAATTCGCGTATTTCGACCATAGCGCCCATGTGACGCGCGGCATCGGGTGCGTGTCCTGCCACGGCCGCATTGACAAGATGGAGGCCGTGTACCAGGAGGAAACCCTGCGCATGAAATTCTGCACCGATTGCCACCGCAGGCCCGAGTTGCGCCTGCGGCCCATGGACAAGATCACGGCCATGGACTGGACCCCGCCCGGAGGAGACCAGCTTGCGCTGGGCATGAAACTGAAAAAGGAATACGGCATAGACCCGTCGCTGGAATGCTCGACATGCCATCGGTAAATAACGAACAAAACCACAACCTCTACTGGCGCAGCCTGGACGACTTGGCCGACACGCCCGAATTCCGCGAATTCGTGGAAAACGAATTTCCGGGCCTGGCCGAACAGATGCGCACGCCCGTGGGCCGGCGCGGATTCCTCAAGGTCATGGGCGCGGCCGCAGCCCTCGCCGGTCTGGCCGGGTGCCGCTGGCCCGTGGAAAAAATCGTGCCCTATGCGCACCGCCCAGAGGGCCGCGACCCGGGCAACCCCGTGCAGTTCGCCACCTCCCTGCACCGCGGCGGCGCGGCCCGCGGCCTGCTCGCCACAAGCGTGGACGGCCGCCCCGTGCGCCTCGACGGCAACCCGCTGCACCCCTCGAGCCTCGGGGGCGCAAGCGCCCTCGACCAGGCCGCCATCCTTGATCTCTACGACCCGGACCGCAGCAAAAATCCGGTGCGCTTGAGCAACAAACGCGAAACCGTCCGGACCTGGGACGATGTCGAGGCGTTCTTCAAAGAACACTTCGCCGCCCTGCGCGAAAAGCGCGGCCAGGGCCTGTTCGTTCTGTCCGAAGCCACGGCGTCTCCGAGCGTGGCGCGCATCTTCCCCAATTTCCAGATGATGTTCCCCCGGTTCAAATGGTACGAATACGAGCCGCTTTGCAACGACAGCGAGCGCCAGGGATCGCTCTGGGCATTCGGGTTCCCGTTCCGCACCCATTACCGCCTGGACATGGCGTCGGTGATCGTGTGCCTGGACGCGGACCTGCTCGGCGCGCATCCGCAGTCCGTGGCGCTGACCCGGGCGTTCGCCAGAGGCAGAACCGCGGACGCCGGGGACATGAGCCGCCTGTTCGCCGTGGAAAGCTCGTACACGCTCACGGGCGCGGCCGCGGACCGCCGTCTGGCCATTCCTTCGTCCGGCGTCAAGGCGTTCGCCCTGGCCCTGGCCGCGGAGCTTTTCGTCAATATAGCGGTCCCGCTTCCTCCGGGCCTGGACGCCATTGCCCCCGTGCTCAAGAACAGCGCGCCGCACGGATTTGATCCGGACTTTGTGCGCAGCGCGGCGCACGCGCTGTTCGCCGCGCGCGGGCGCAGTCTCGCGGCCGCAGGGCCGGACCAGCCGCCGGAAGTCCACACCCTGTGCCACATCATCAACGCCGCGCTGGGCAATGTGCTCAAAACCGTGACCTACACCGAGGAGCCGTTCCGCAATGTGGAGTCCCACGCCATCGGCATCAAGGAATTCACGGACGCCATGCTGGACGGCCGCGCGCAAACCGTGCTCATCCTGGGCGGCAACCCGGTGTATAATGCGCCCGCGGATGTGCCGTTCGCGCGGGCGCTCAAAAAGGTTCCCGTGTCCATCCACCTGGGCCTTTACAGGGACGAGACCGCGCGCGCGTGCACATGGCATTTGCCCGCCGCGCATTTCCTCGAAGCCTGGAGCGACGGCCTGGCCTATGACGGGACCGTGACCCTTCAGCAACCGCTGATTCAACCGCTATACAACGGCCGCACCACACCCGAAATTCTGGCCCTGGCCATGGGCGTGCGCCCGTTCGACGCCTACAGCATCGTGCGCAAGTCCGTGCGCACGCACTATTTCCGCATTCCGGGCCGCATCACAAAAGACTACGCGGAACAGTTCGAGTCCTTCTGGCGCAAGGCCCTGCACGACGGGGTCATTCCCGGAACCGCGCTTCCCGAAATCAGGCCCGGATTCATACTGCCCGAATACCTGGACCGGCTCGCCGCGGACCCGCCGGGCGGCGAGTTCGAGATCGTGTTCCGGCAGGATTACAAGACCTTCGACGGCCGCCACGCCAACAAGGCGTGGCTGCAGGAGCTGCCGGACCCGATCACCAAAATCTGCTGGGGCAACGCCGCGATCATGAGCCCAGCGACCGCGGCAAAACTGGGCGTGGAAAAGAATGAGGTGGTGCGGCTGGAATACCAGAACCGCTCCCTGGAACTTCCCGCGCACATCCTGCCGGGGCATGCGGACAACAGCGTGACCGTGCATCTGGGCTACGGGCGCACGCACGCCGGCCGCGTGGGCAACGGCGCGGGCGCGAACGCGTACCGCTTGCGCACCCAGGACGCTCTGGGCTTCGGCCGCGGGCTCAAAATCACAAAAACCGGGGCCACGCATATCCTCGCCGTGACCCAGGACCACCACGCCATCAAAGCCGTTGGCGAGAAAGAAAAAGAACGCCGCGTGCCCCTGCTGATCCGCGAGGCCACGCTTGCCCATTACAGGGAACACCCGGACTTCGCGAAACACGCGGTGCATCACCCGCCGCTCAAGGCCCTGTGGAAGGAACTCGAATTCGAGGGCCGCCGCTGGGGCATGGCCATTGATTTGAGCAAATGCACCGGATGCAGCGCGTGCGTGATCGCGTGCCAGGCCGAAAACAACATCCCGGTGGTGGGCCGCGAACAGGTCATCCACGGCCGCGAGATGCACTGGATCCGCATTGACCGGTATTTCCGCGGGGATCCGGCCGCGCCGCAGATTGCTTTTCAGCCTCTTCCCTGCCAGCAGTGTTTCAACGCGCCCTGCGAGCAGGTGTGCCCCGTGGCCGCCACCATGCACACCTCCGAGGGCCTCAACGACATGGTTTACAACCGCTGCATCGGCATGCGATTCTGCTCCCAGAACTGCCCATACAAAGTGCGCCGGTTCAATTATTTCTGGTTCCATCCGGGACTGGACGACATCGGCAAGATGAAGTTCAACCCCGAGGTCACGGTGCGCAGCCGCGGCGTCATGGAAAAATGCACCTATTGCGTGCAGCGCATCCAGCGCGCAAAAATCCACGCCAAAAACGAACGGCGCGAGATCGCGGACGGCGAAATCGTGCCTGCCTGCGCCCAGGCCTGTCCCGCGGGCGCCATCGTGTTCGGCGACCTGTCGGACCCGCAAAGCCAGGTGAGCAAGTTGCACAGCCACAACCGCAGTTACGCCATATTGGAGGAGTACAACACGCAACCGCGCACGCGCTACCTCGCCAAACTGCGCAACCCCGGCGAAGATGCGCGCGGTTGATTCGAAAATTGTCAGGCGCTTATGGACTTGAGCGAACCGAAACAAAACCTTGACGACCCGATTCACGGGCCGGAGCTTGTGACCGGCGGGCAGACCAATGCGTCCGTCACGGACACGATCTGCGCGCTTGTGGAGCGGCCGCGGCCCAGCAGGGCGTGGTACGCGGCGTTCGTGTTCTCGGGCCTGTGGGTGGCCGTGCTGTTCGCCATGCTCGGGTACCTGTTCCTGCGCGGCGTGGGCGTGTGGGGCGTCATGAATCCCACGGCCTGGGGCTTCGGCATCATCAACATGATCTTCTGGATCGGCATCGGCCACGCGGGCACGCTCATCTCCGCGATCCTGTTCCTGTTCCGCCAGAAGTGGCGCACAAGCATCAACCGCTTCGCCGAGGCCATGACCATTTTCGCGCTCATGTGCGCGGCCATCTTCCCCACGGTGCATGTGGGCCGCCCGTGGGTCATTTACTGGGTCCTGCCCGTGCCGAATTTCATGGGCCTGTGGCCCAACTTCCGCAGCCCCATTCCATGGGACGCATTCGCCATCAGCACATATTTAATCGTGTCCCTCATGTTCTGGTATGTGGGCATGATCCCGGACCTGGCCACGCTGCGTGACCGCGCGGTGAGCAGGCTCCGGTTCTACATTTACGGGATTTTGAGCATGGGCTGGCGCGGGTCCGCGCGCCACTGGCGCCACTATGAATGGGCGTATCTGCTGCTGGCCGCTCTGGCCACTCCGCTCGTGGTGAGCGTGCACTCGGTGATCAGCTTCGACTTCGCCGTGGCCATCCTGCCGGGGTGGCACTCCACGATCTTCCCGCCGTACTTTGTGGCCGGCGCCATCTTCAGCGGCCTGGCCATGGTGGTCACCCTCGCCGTGCCCGCGCGTCAGTTCTTTGGACTCAAGAATTTCATCACCCTGCACCATCTGGAAAATCTCAACAAGATGATCCTGCTCACCGGCTCGGTGGTGGGGTTCGCATACATCGTGGAATTCTTCATCGCGTGGTACAGCGGCAGCATCTATGAACGGTTCGCATTCATGAACCGCGCGCTCGGGCCGTACTCGTGGGCGTTCTGGATCATGTTCACATGCAATGTGTTCGTGCCCCAGGCGTTCTGGTTCAAGTCCGTGCGGCGCGGCATCCCGGCCATGTTCGTCATCAGCCTGCTGGTGAATGTGGGCATGTGGTTCGAGCGGTTTGTGATCATCGTGACCAGCACGAGCCAGGATTTCCTGCCCTCATCCTGGGGCTACTACACGCCGACATGGGTGGAAATTCTGACCCTGCTCGGCAGCTTCGGGCTGTTCTTCATGATGTTCCTGCTGTTCTGCCGCTACCTGCCCATCATCGCCATGTCAGAGGTCAAGGCCGTGATGGCCGAGGAAAAACATGCGGCGGAAAAGCATTGAGAAGGAGTGAGGGAAGGACAAAGGAAAAGGATACCGCGGAGACGCGGAAAAGTTCAGGGGATCCGGGGATTCGGGGATCCGGAAAGGCAAGAGCAAAGGCAAAGACATCAAAATCTGAAGACGCGAAGGTGCGGACTGTTTTTCTGCGACTGCGGCGCAGCGGATAATCGGCTTTCCGTGCGCTCCATGTTCGCACCCGCGTTCTCCGTGATCGAGTCTTTTCAAATTGGCGCGAGCCTATGACTGACGAAAACAAAACGAACAGCTCACCAGCCGCGGCAGCGCCCCTCGGGCTGCTGATCGAGTTCGAGGACGAGAGCGCGCTGCTCGACGCCGCGGCGCGTGTGCGCGACCGGGGCTTCACGCGCTGGGACTGCCACACGCCTTTCCCGGTGCATGGGCTGGACCAGGCCATGGGCATAAAAAAATCGCGTCTGCCCCTGCTGGTCATCGGCGGCGGGTTCGCGGGCGCGGGCGCGGGCCTGCTCATGCAGTGGTGGATGGTGGCCGTGGACTACCCGTACATCTTGAGCGGCAAGCCGTTCTTCGCCCTGCCCGCGTTCATCCCGGTCATGTTCGAGCTGGCCATTCTTTTCGGCGCGTTCGCCGCAGTCCTGGGCATGCTGTTTTTCAACCGCCTGCCGCGCCTGGTTCACCCGGTGTTTCACAGCCCGCGGTTCCGCCGCGCGACCCAGGACCGGTTCTTCATCCACATTGATGCCGCGGATCCGCTCTTCGAGCAGGACTCCGCGCTCGAATTCGCGCAATCCCTGGGCGCGTCGCATGCCGAGATTCTGGAGGAGCGCGCCAATGCCTAAATGGGTGTGGCCCGTGATTTTGCTTGGAGCGCTCGTTGGCGCGGCCGCGCTGGGCCTGGCCGTGAACGAGCGCATGAGCAAGAACCGCCAGCCGCGCATTGATGTAATTCCGGGCATGGACCACCAGCAGAAGTACCTGCCACAGGCCGCCAATCCCGCGTTCGCGGACGGCCGCGCCATGCGTCCGGCCGTGCCCGGAACCGTGGCGCGCGGCGAACTCAAGGACGACGATCATTTCTACCGCGGCCGCTACGGAAACGCATGGGCCACGGAGTTCCCCATGGAACTGGACCGCGAATTTCTGGCGCGGGGCCGCGACCGCTACGATATTTACTGCGCCACCTGCCACGGGTACTCGGGCCGCGGCAACGGCATGAGCGTGAACACCGAGGCCGGCTCCGTGCTCATTCCGGCGAACCTGCACGACGAGCGGCTGTTGAAGGAACCCGTGGGCAGTCTGTTCAACACCGTCACCAACGGCGCGCGCACCATGGCCGCGTACGCGCCGCAGATCCCAGAGCGGGACCGCTGGGCCATCGTGGCCTACATCCGCGCCCTGCAGCGCAGCCGCCGCGCGCACGCCGCGGATGTGCCCAAAGATAAATTGGACGCCATGCGGTGAGAGGCAAAGGCAAAAGATTGACGCAGAGGGCGCAGAGGTTCGCGAAGCACGCAGAGGGAATGCGATCTGTACATTGAAGGCAACATTCATGCAGGGCGGCGTCGCCGAACGCCGCCGCCGGGAAGCGATTGGAAAGGCAAAGGCAATGATTGCCACGGAGGCTACAGGGATCACGGAGGGCGCGGCCTGCGGCCGCGCTGATATTGCCCCCTCCGCGCCTCCGCGTCTCTGCGGTGTCCTTTTCGCAACAGCAAAGCGATGACGCACGGTCAATCAATCAGCAGGACGGTATCGTGAGCAAAGGCAAGGAAACGAAACAGCCGCCCGTCATACCCGCGGACTGCGCGCCGGTTCCGCGTGCGCGCGCCGCGGCAGCGGTTCTGGCGGCGGCGGGCATTGTTCTGCTTGGCGCCGGATTCGCGCTCGGCGTTCGCGCCGGCGGCGGCATGGCCCGCTTCTGGTCTTCTTATCTGATCAACGGCTTTTTCTTCTTGAGCATCAGCCTGGGCGCGCTGTTCTTCGTGCTGCTCATGCACGCCACGCGGTCCGCATGGAGCGCGGCCGTGCGCCGCATCGCGGAATTCATGGCATCGAATTTCTGGATCCTGCTGGTCCTCTTCATTCCGTTGTATCTGAATTTGCCGGATGTGTACCAATGGGCGGACCCGGGTTACAGCACGCCTTTGCTGGAGCACAAGCGCGCGTTGTTGAATGAAAGCAGCTTCTTGCTTCGCCAAGCGGTTTATTTTGCGGTGTGGATAACGCTTGCGTCGTGGTATGCGCGCGCATCATTGAAGCAGGACGCCAGCGGGGGCGTGGAACTGACCCGGCGCATGCAGCGCTTCAGCCCCGTGGCGCTGATCCTGTTCGCCTTGTCCGCGTCCGCGACGGCCATGGACCTGCTCATGTCACTGGAATACGAATGGTTCAGCAGCATCTTTCCGATCATCGTGTTCTCCGGCGCGGCCACCGGATTCTTCGCCCTGTTTGCGCTGGCGTTGCTGGCGCTGCAGGCCTCGGGCAGGCTGCGGGGCGTGTCCGCGGGGCATTACCACGACATCGGCAAATACCTTTTCGGGTTCGTGTTTTTCTGGGGCTATGTCTCGTTTTCGCAATATCTGCTGCAATGGTACGGGAACATCCCGGAGGAAACGCAGTGGTACCTTCCGCGGCAGAGCGGCGCGTGGGGCGCGGTGTTCGTTGCGCTGATCTTCGGGCGCCTGCTGCTGCCGTTCCTGGGGCTTGTCACACGAGAGCTTAAAAGCAACCGCATGGTTCTCGGGTTCTGGAGCGTGTGGCTTCTGGCCGCGCACTGGCTCGACATTTTCTGGATCGCAGCGCCCGCGCGCAGTCCGCGCTCGGTTCCGTTCGGAATGCTTGACGCCGTCCTGTTCGCGGGCTTCGCGTGCGTGTTCGCGGCCGGGGTTCTGTTCCGCATGTCCCGCCATCCGCTGGTCCCCGTGGGCGATCCCCGGCTCGAGATGTCCCTGCGGCACAAAAGCGTTCCCTGACCGTGCCGCTGTTTCCCTTTGCGATTACAATACCAGTGAGAACACAAACGCGCCGGAGCCGTCGTTGCGCATGCATGAATTGAACAACCATCGGAGAAACGCCGCGCTTGCGCTGCTGGCGGCGGTTGTCCTAGCCGCGCTATTATCGGGCGGCTGCGGCGGCGGGAGCGCGGCTGCGCCCGCGGGCGCGCCCGATGTGATCGCCCCGGCCGCCGCGGCGCGGTTCACGGCCCTGCCCGGCGACGGCGCCGTGGCCCTGTCCTGGGAAAACCCCGCGGACGCGGATTTCGCGGGCGTTGTCCTGGCGCGCGCCACGGACACTTTTCCGCTCTCGCCCCAGCAAGGGGAAACCCTGTACGCAGGCGATGCGCGCTCGTTCCTGGACCCGTGCGCGCGCCACGGCCAAGCGCTGTATTACGCCTTGTTCGCCCGCGACGCGGCCGGCAACCTTTCGACCGCGGCCACGGCCAGCGCTTCATGCGCGTTCAAACCCTTCACCTTCGTGGCCATTCCCGATACCCAGTTCTACTCCCTGGACTACCCGGCCGTGTTCAACGGCCTCACACAATGGATTGCGGACAACGCCCGCGCGTGGAACATCAAAATCGTGCTGCACGAGGGCGACATCACGCACAACAACTCGAACTCCGAATGGGCCAACGCCGTGGCGGCCATGAGCAGGCTGAACAATGCCGTGCCCTATGTGCTGTCGGTCGGCAACCACGACATCACCGCCGGATCCACCGCGCGTTTCAACGCGAATTTCCCGTACCTGACCATGAAAGATCTGCCCGGATTCGGCGGCGTGTATGAGGCCGGAAAGATGGACAATGCATATTATTTGTTCGAAGCGGGCGGTGTCGAATGGCTTGTTCTGTCACTGATCTACAACCCGTCCGACGCCGTGCTGGCATGGGCCGGAGACATGGCGCAGCAGTACGCGGACCGCCGCGTGATTCTCCTTACCCACGCGTATCTGGCCCCGGACGGCACACGCTGGAGTGTGGGCGAAAACATCTGGAACAAGTTCGCGCGGCTGCACCCCAATGTCACATTCGTTTTCAACGGCCACTACACGGACGGCAACGCCGCTCGCCTTGCGAGCACGGGCGACGCCGGCAACAAGGTCTATCAGATGTTCGCCAATTACCAGACCGAATGGTTCGGCGGCAAGGGCCAGATCCGGCTCGTGACCCTGGACCCGGCATCCGAATCCATTTCCGTGAAAACCTGGTCCACGCTCGGCAAATACTATGTCACGGACAGCGGCAATGAATTTGTGATCGAGGACGCCGCGTTCGGACCCCTGGACTGAACCGCGGGCAAGGCAGTGTATCCATGAAGAGAATTCTTGTTGTGCAGAATGTGGCGCGCGAACGCCTGGGGCTGCTCGAACAGGTTTTGCGCGAACGCGGCGCGGTCTGGGATGTCGCGGACCTGGACGCCGGGGATCCGTTTCCCGACACGCTGCCGTATGACGCGCTGATCGTGTTCGGCGGCCCGGACAGCGCCAATGACGCGACGCCCAAAATGATCGCGGAACTGGAGCGCATCCGCGACGCGGCCCTTGCCGGAATGCCGTATCTGGGCGTGTGCCTGGGCATGCAGGCGCTTGTCAAAGCGCTCGGGGGCCGCGTGATCCCAAGCCCGGCGCGCGAGATCGGCTGGCGCGATCCGGACGGCGAACTTAACGCCGTGGCTCTCACGGAGCAGGGCCTGCGGGATCCCCTGTTCATGGGACTGGAGTCGCCGTTTGTCATATTCCAGCTTCACGGCGAAACCGTGGAGCTTTCCCCGGACATGGCCCTGCTCGCCGAGGGAAAGTTCTGCCGCAACCAGGTGATCCGCGCGCGGAAACGCGCCTACGGAATTCAGGGCCATTTCGAGCTGACGCCGCGCATGTTCTCCGAATGGCTCGATGAGGACGCGGATCTCAAAACGCTCGACCGCGGCCAGCTTCTGCGGGAGAAAATGCTCCGGTCTCAGCTCAGGCTTCGCCATAACCTCTATCCACCACAGACTTTACGACGCGTTGGAGATGCGTGTTCTGCGCCCACGTTTTGCCCGCGCTCTGCCCGCCGTCGCCGGAAGGACCCAGCGTGGCCGAAACACAGGCCCCACCCACTACTGGACCCACGGCAGGCGTCCGGCGCATCGTGCCACGAGCCTGTGCAGAAGTGTGGCGCCCTGCTACGGTCCTGACCCTGCTCGCTCGGTAGGTCGGATTCCGGCTCGCCGATCCTCCGCGGCGCTCCGGCCTTCCTCGGCGCCGATCCCGAGGCCGACGCCGACCGCGCGATTCTTGACATGCTCGAGGAATGCGATCGTGATGCCTGGGCACTGCGGCAGCGGGCACTGGTGTTGGCCGAACGGAAACAGTTCGAGGAGGCCTTCGTCGATCTGAAAAAAGCCGCTGCCCTGGAGCCGGAGCATCCCTGGTATTTCGCTGTACTCGCTCAGGTTAACAAGCGGGCTGACCGAACCGACGAGTCACTCACGGCGTTGCGGCAGGCACTCCAACGAAACATCGACCAGGAGCCTTTGATCGCCGAATTGGTTGCGTTGAGCCGTGGGCGGGCCGAGAAGCGGGCGGCACTCCAATTCATTCGTGACCAACTCCACCGCCAGCCTCACACGGGCGAAGGTCTGGTCGCGTTCGTGGGTCATTCGCATCAGGTGGCCTCGGACCCCGATGACCATACAGAACTGTTGACAACCTTGGAGCAAATCCTCGACGAACGGCCCGATTTGTGGCATGCCTGGTCGTTGGTGATTCAACAACTGGCCGTGCTGATGCGGCTGG
>Ga0101944_10006212_pt1 | contig 12924 bp, 13 predicted proteins | sample DewCreD2012metaG_FD_75245 | JGI IMG/M metagenome (GOLD analysis project Ga0101944, IMG submission 75245) | Hot spring sediment bacterial and archeal communities from British Columbia, Canada, to study Microbial Dark Matter (Phase II) - Dewar... ... | reverse complement strand
TGTTTTTTTACTGCTGAGATTCGAACACCTATGCTTTTTTATCTGCGCACATCTGCGTCATCTGCGGAAGATCAGGATTTTCCGCAGATGACGCAGATAATCGCAGATTCAACAAATGCCGGCCGGCTTTGAGATTCTGTGATGAAATTGAACAGGGCGTCATTGAAACGCCCATTTCCAACTCGGCCTGCCAAAATGACGGCATTGAAATGCCGATTTGGAAATCGGCGCTACAATTCAGAAAAACCGGGAATTCGATACCCTCAAGTAATGTAATGATGGCGAGGATATTGCGGCTACGCCGAAGGCGTCCCCTTGATCGAAACATTGCGGCTGGGCCGCCTTAGGTTGACATCTTCCGCCTTTCGGCCTAGATTCGGCCGCGGTCATTGCGCTACCATTTCTGATTGAGAGACGGAGGCTCCTCTTATGAAAGCGGTGATCATGGCGGCGGGAAAGTCAACGCGGACGTATCCGCTGACGTTGACCCGTCCGAAGCCGCTGTTAAAAGTGGCGAACAAGTGTATCCTGGCCCATCAACTCGATGCGTTGCATGGCGTGGTGGACGGTATTGTCTTGGTTGTGGGTTATCGCGCGGAGATGATCCGTGAGGCGTTTGGCCGCGAATACGGCGGGATACCCATTGAGTACGTTGTACAGACCGAACAGCGCGGCACAGGCCATGCCATTCTCCAGTGCGCAAACTGTATTGACGGTCCGTTTCTGGCGATGAATGGCGATGATCTCTACGATCCGGCGGACTTGGCGCGCGTTGCGTGTGAAGAACAGGCTGCGCTGGCGATGATTGTGCCCGATCCACGCCTGTATGGAATCTACGAAGTCGCCGGAGGAAACCGGGTGGTGCGGCTGGTTGAAAAGCCTACGGACGTATTCTCGAATCTCGCCAACATCGGCGTCTATAAATTCACGCCCGAAGTCTTCGAGGTCTTACGCCATACCGAACCGTCCGTCCGTGGAGAAATCGAAATCACTTCGGCGGTCCAGGCGCTGGCCGGCCAAGGCGTCTTCCGCGTGGTGGAGGCGGCGGGCTACTGGTTTCCCATCGGATATCCATGGCATTTGCTCGACGCCAATGAGTTTATGTTGAAACGCATGACGCCGTGTATCGAAGGCGAGGCGCACCCGGCGGCAATCATCAACGGCCCTGTGTCGGTGGGGAGGGGAACCGTGATCCGTTCGGGCGTGGTGATTGACGGTCCTGTATGTATCGGCGAGAACTGTGAAATCGGTCCCAATTGCTGGATTCGGCCTCATGTTACCCTGGGCGACGGGTGTCGCATAGGACAGGCCGTCGAGATCAAGAACTCAATCTTTATGGACGGCGTGTATGCGTGCCATTTGAGTTATATCGGGGACAGCATAATCGGCGCACGCGCCAATCTCGGCTGCGGCACCGTTACGGCCAATGTGCGGCATGATGCTGAAAACAATCGTTCGATGGTGAACGGAAAACTGGTGGATACGGGACGTAAAAAACTGGGCGCGGTCATCGGCGACGAGGCGCACACCGGCATCCATACCGCGATCTATCCGGGACGCAAAATTTGGCCCGGCGCCCTGACCCGTCCCGGAGAAGTTGTCGAAAAAGACATCGTCGTGTAACGATTGGTTGATCGTTCAGGTTTGGCCGATTCCGGCGGCTTTATCCTTTTGTTTTTTGACACCTGGTTCCGCTTCCGCTATCGTAATTATCCAGAAACAGGAGGGATTTGCATGATTACGTTTACGGCGCGTCTGAGATCGTTGCCCGGCAAGGAACGGGAAGCCGAAGAAGGACTGAAAGCGATGGTGGCGGCGGTTCAGGCCAACGAACCCGGCGCGTTGGCCTATATTTGCCACGAAACTTCCCATCCTGGCGAATACCTCTTCTTCGAGGTCTATGCCGACGAGGCCGCGAAAGACGCTCACATGGCCACGCCACATTTTCAGAAATTGATGGCCCTGATGGGGCCGGTGCTTGATGCGGACTTCGGCGCGAAGATTGAAGATCTGATCCGTGTGGCGGGTTTTACGCGCTAGGGGAGGGCGAACGGGATGGATGAGGAACACCGGGAAGAGCCGCTTCCCGCAAAGGCGGAGCCGGTGAATCTGTTCGGCAATCCGGTGCCCTTGGCGCGCCAGCGCAAGGCCGCCCGGATGCTCAAGCGGTACGCGCGTAAATATCGGTACGACGAGGACGCGTTCTATCCCTTGTTCGTCGAGGACAACCGCGTGATTGGCCCCTTTATTGGCGTCAAGAACGTGGTATCGGGCGCGGCGCTTGAAAAACTCGACGCCCATCGCGGCGTGGCCATCGGAACCATCCGCATGGGGTACGGCCATTATCGCATTGCAATGGCCATCGCCAGCGCGGCGAACAGCATGGGCCTTGTGCCGTACTGGTTCGACTTGCTTGGATTCAAGACGCCCGGCGCGCGGATGATCCGCGACATAGACTACTGGTATTCCCTGGCGTCGCGGATGTCGCAGAAATCAAAACTATTCAACGATTACATCTGGGATCCGCTTCTGGGAAAGGCCTACAAGCGCGTCGAAAAAAACTACCCGCTCATGCAAATTGCGCGTCTGTTCGCCGATGTCTACAAGGACATTCCGGCGGATATGCCCTTCATCGGCACACATCCGTGGCCGGCGCAAGCCGCCGTATTCGCGGGCATGTCCAACGTGATCAATGTCGTGCCCGACAATTGCCCGCTCGGATTTCATCTTGCCCCGGGCGCCTTGCACACTGTTCAATCGTCCAGTGCCTATATGATCTTCCGCACGCTCAAGGAACTGGGCAACAAGGGGGAGATCCCCAAAGGGCTGGCGAGTTCCGAACTGGCGATGGCCGGCAACTACGTTGACCATGAACTGGTTGCCAACGCCGAGGCGGACTGTTCCGCGCGCATGGATCGCGTAGCGCGAAAAAAGCCCCGGCGGTTGCTCATTTCCGTGGGCGGCGCGGGGGCGCAGCAGCCCTTGTTTGTTTCCATTGTCCGCGCGTTGTGGCCGCTTATCGAGGCGGGCGACGTGGCGTTGTATCTCAACTTTGGCGATCACCGGAAGGTATACGACCTGTTGAGGCGCGAGATTCCGCGATTCGAGGAAACGGCCACGCGGCATTTCGACTGGGCCGAAACGACCCGGTTTGCGCAGGAGGCTATCAGCGGGGATGTCAAGAGTTTGCACACGTTTTTGAACGACGACACTTTTGCAGCCGTCTATACGACGAACATGCTGATGCGTTCGGCGGACATCCTGTTGACGAAACCGAGCGAACTGGCCTTTTATCCCGTGCCGACGCTTTTCCTGCCCCGGGTGGGCGGACACGAGGCGTGGGGGGCCATCCATGCGTCCGAACTCGGTTACGGCACTTCGGAATGCACTTCGACGGCCATGGTGCTCCAGGCGCTTGATCTCATGCTTTCCGAAGACGATTTATTGGCCCTCTATTGCGACAACATCGTAAAACTCAAAAAGCAAGGCGTTTTCAACGGCGCCTATCGCGTCATCGAACTGGCCCAAGAGAAACGCCGGGTTCCATGATCGTTCGATAAAGGGTGAATCAAAGATAATTCCTCCGATCTGCTGGCGTGAGGCGATTCCATTCCTTGAAGAATTACTGGGAATTTAGATGCGGTTGCCTTGGGATACCAACGACAGACATCATTCCGTGCGGCGGCCATCATCTTTTTTTCTGGTATTTCGCGCATGAATGCTTTTCGCGCGGCGGGCAAATTCGAACCTTCTCGACCGGCGTCTTCATGGATGCTGCTTTCACGATGCCGCGCCTCACAACAGGTGTTCCACCCATTGTGAATACAGCACGTAGGAGATGGCGTGGAACATAGTCAGCGGCAAGATGTTTCGGAAACGAAGAAAATACCAGGCTGCGAAGAAACCCATAGGGGGTGTAGCCACGACCTGCAACGGAATAATCGATCCGGGAAAATGTATGGGCGCCCAGAAGTGCGCGGCGCCAAAGCATATGCCAACCGCTAACGGTAATCGCCATAACCCGCGCAACACCGGCAAGGCCGCCAGACTGGCCAGTCCGACCGAACACATGAAGAACTGTTGCGGAAACGCGCCCACGACATAATCAATCATGCGGAACACGTAATGCGGTTCGAAGTCCAGTTCCCCGCCGAGCATGAGCCGCGTTATTCCCAGGAGTGCCGCTGTCATTCCCAGGAACACCACCATGACCAGCACCGCCATCCCGGTGATAGGTGTCGTCAGCCCCCACGCGTCCAACTTCTCCGGTTCCCGTCGCCCACGCCAGATAATGTACGCCACGGTGAGAAGAAAGGGCACATTCGCCGACGATACATCCACCCTCCATTCTGGCGCCTTCGATTTCAGCGCAAGTAGGATTGCATACAGGAGGCCAATCACCAGCCCTGTCTTTATATCGCGCCAGTCAATCCTTGCTGTTGTATCACCATTGACGGTACGGTCTCCATCCGACATTTTCCATGCGATTCCACGCGACTCAATCCATACGGGTTCTTCTCAGTGATCTCTTGCGAGCCCAATTCCTTTGATTCTACTATATAAGACATCCAACATAAGACATCCAACATCCGTCTGAATTCGCCTCCCTTGCGGACCATCCAATTGCGGACAGGACTGAACGGACCGGCGCACAGGGCATGATAAGCGATATAATTTCGGTTGGCATAAGAGAATTATACGACGACATCTGGTCCAAGCATAAGGACTTTTCGTTCTCTATCGCTACCAATACCGAACATCCCCGAAATCTGTCCTACCCGGCATTTGTCATGGCCGCTGAACTCCCGATAAGCCGATCGGCTGCGGCCCGTATCTTTTTCCAACGTGAGCTCTGCCCACAACCCAGTTTCCTTTCGTGCTCGTGTTCGTCATCGTCATTGTAATCGAGGCAAAAACTACGCAGTATTCACACTCGACAAATCATTGTACTTCAATTGGTTGTGTAAGTTGCCCGAAAAATCTTTTTAGTTGTTGATAGAAGCCACACCGTAAGGTACTGAATGAATGACGGTAGGAAGAAAAATCCTTCGCCATGCAGACATGATCCATTCAAAATCTCTTCCATTGGCCTGGAATAACAACTCAACTTATTTTCATACAATAAGTTATGAACTTCGTGCCATCATGGCACAGGCATTGCTACCTTGAATGCGATAGAAAGTGCAATGACGAGGAAAGGAGGAAAAAAGTAAAAAATGGCATTCGAGGGTGTAGACACGCTGCGGCTGTTGGTGGCCGGTATGAAGGTGGCCCGCGAAAATCACCGGATTATCGCCAACAACATCAGCAATGTGGATACGCCCGGCTTCAGTCCCACCCGATTGGACTTCCAGACCACCTTGCGCAATATGCTCGATGGAGAGGGGCGCGTTTCACTCCGCAAAACCCAGCCCCGGCACATCGAAAGAAGTGCATTTCGCCCGAATTTCGAACGTCTTGCATTTTTCTCCAAGAATGACTACAATAAAGTTGACTTGGAGGAAGAAATGGCAAATCTTGATTTGAATACTGGACGATATACAACATATGGTAGTCTGGTTGTCAAACAATTCGAGATGGCAAAAAATCTGTTGACAACATTACGCTGATTGGTCTATGATGCGGCACAGTGAAAAGGGCCGGCGATGATACGGGAGATTTCGGCCAAGGAAATAGCCGTAAGCGGGTTGAAAGCCCAACGCGCACGGATGAATGTCATTGCGAACAATATCGCCAATGCCGAGTCCACCCGGACGGCGAAAGGCGGCGCGTTTCGCCGCCAGTTGGCGGTATTCCGGGGCGGCGAATGGGCGCCTGGCGCCAAGGCATCGGAATTGGGTGTTCGGGTGGCGAAAGTGGCGTCGGATCCGTCGCCTCTGCGCATGGTGTATGATCCAGGCCATCCAGACGCGAACGCGGACGGGTACGTGGCGTATCCGAACGTGAGTATTGCGGTTGAGATGGCGGATTTGGTTTCAGCGCAACGGGCGTACGATGCGAATATCAGTGTAATTTTGTCGGACAAGCGAATGACGCAGAAGGCGCTGGAGATCATCCAGGTATGATCGCGGCAATGAACAGACATGGCTGATCCGATGGTACAGGGAGTCACGCTTCAGCCGGGGCGTGTGGACGCGCTTCAACCGCTTCCTTCCCGTTCTGTCGCACCGGGCCGTCCGGATGGATCCTTCAAGAACGTCCTGATGGATGCGATTACCGAAGTGCAACGTTTGCAGACTGAAGCGGACACGACGATTCGGCAACTGGTGTCCGGCGAGATCAAGGACGTAACCGAAACGATGGTGGCCGTCGAGCGCGCGGACATATCGTTTCAGACGATGATGGCGGTGCGTAACAAGATGCTTGCGGCCTATGAAGAAGTGATGCGGATGCAAGTGTAGCGTCCGCCGGCGCAAGACCGGGCCGCGGCCTGAAGGCCGGCTCGGATACGCGCGGAGGTGACAGTTGAAGCCCCTGAATGCGTTTTGCCCATACGATTGCGCATGACGTTTGGGGCCGGTTTTTCCGGAGACGGGCGGAGCGGGCCGTTTGTCTTCGGGGTTCTTGTTTGCGGCGCCATGAACGCGCGCAAGCAAGATAGGGCTGCGCGACGAGGGAATGCGGCGATAGTAACATCGCCATGTGGAAGGCCGTCCAAGGCATGGGCGGCAAATGAAGAGAGGTGTAGCCCGTGGATTTTCTGCGCCAGCTCGTAAATGGCCTCTTGCAGATGTGGCAACGTCTGAATGCCAGCGCCCGTATCAACATCGTTCTTGCCCTGCTGGCGACCATTGTCTTGATTGGGATCATGGTGGCGACAACGGGGCGTGCGGTGTATGTGCGGTTGTATGACGGCATCCATCCCGACGAATTGCCCAAGATTGCGGATGCTCTGTCCGCGGAGCGCATCCCTTACCGTCTGGCGGACAACGATCAGACAATTCTGGTGCCGCAAAACGACCGTTCCCGGGCTAAAATGGCGCTGAGCGGCAAAGGTCTTCCCGCGGTCCAAGGACGCGCGCCCGGATTTGAACTGTTCAAAGAGCAGGACATCATGTCCAATCGCTGGATGCAGGACGTGAAATACATGCGGGCGGTACAGGGCGAACTTCAACGCCAGTTGGACGAATTCGATTTTGTCAACAAATCATTTGTTTTTATACGCGAAGCCAAAGACGAATTGTTCACGGCGCAGCAGCGTCCGTCTGAAGCGGCGGTGACGCTCGATGTCCGGCGCAAACCGAATCCGGCGGAAATCAAAGCGATATTACATACCATCAGCAGTTTTGGCGGAGCCAATCTGGACCTTGATCATATTACGCTGGTAACGACCGACGGCACTCCCCTGCATTTGCCGCCGACAAGCCAGTTTGCGTCCATCGCAAACTCGAAACTGGAATACATTGCCGAACTTGAAAAACAACGCGAAGAGCGTGTATTGCGCGACTTCGAACGGCTCGGTATTCAAGCCCTTGTCAAAGTGAGCGCGGTGGTGGATTTCGACCAGCAGACCGAGACGGTGACGCTCGCCGAGGAAGGCACGCCCATCAGCACGTATACGACCAGCACTACCACGTCCAACCGGGAAGCCTTGGCCCAGGGCGCGCCCGGCGCCATCGCCAATCTGCCCGAAGGGTCCGCGATGCCGGGCGGAAACGAAAACAAGGAAGAAACCACCGAGCAGATACAGAATTTTCAGCCCAGCACGACCGAGACGAAAACCGTGCGCGAACCGGGGAAAGTCAAACAGTATATCGTCAGCGCGTTGATAGAAGGCGATGTGAAGAAGAGCACGGACGCGTCGGGCCAGGAGACAACGGAATATGTGGGATTGTCACCCGAACGCAAGAAGATTTTCGAAGATTATATCCGGGCGGCGGTGGGAGAAGGCGAGACGCCGACCGAGATTACGGTAAACGATCAGCCGTTCAACGTGGCCAGGCTGACCGATGCGACCGGCGCGTTTCAGGCCATTGAGTCGGCAAAGAACATGGACCGCATGTTACAATACGGCACGGATGCCGGGAAAGTGTTGCTGGTGATAGCGGGTTTCCTGCTGGTTCGGCGTTTTCTTCGCCGGGCGATTGTAACGCCTGTTGAAGAGGCGGTATCCGAGGTCCCGCTGGAAGAACCGATTCATCTTGACATAGGGCCGAGCGCGGAAGATCGCCGGCGCGAGGAAATCGCGTCCGAAGTGTCGCGGTTGTCGGAAACGGAACCGGATTCGGTGGCGGCGGTAATACGATCGTGGCTGGCGCAAGAGGATTAGGCTTACGCTGAAACAGCGGACAAAAACGGAAACCTCCGGACCGTCGGGCCGGGAAAAGGCGGCCATTCTGCTGGCTTGCCTGGGTCCCAAGGCGGCGGGTAAGGTTTTGTCTTCGTTGAACGAGGACGAAGTCGAGCAGTTGACGCTTGACCTTTCGAGCCTCGGTCCCGTCGAACCGGAAGTCCGGATGCAGGTCATGGAAGAATTCTACCGGATGGCCATGGCCAAGCGGTTCGTGTCACAGGGCGGTATTGATTTCGCGCGCAATCTGCTCGAAAACGCCTTCGGCAATGAACGGGCGCTGGAGATTCTCACGCGGTTGCAAAGCAGTCTTCAGGAGGTGCCGTTCGAGTTTCTGAAGCGGGCCGATCCGGCGCAAATCTGCAGTTTTATCCAGGATGAACATCCCCAGACGATAGCGTTGATTCTGGCTCATCTGAATCCCCAGATATCTTCCGTCATTCTCTCGTCCCTTCCGCAGGAAATCCAGGCGGATGTCGTTGTGCGCATAGCGGCGATGGATCGCACGCCGCCGGAAATCGTACGGGAAGTCGAGCGTGTGCTCGAACGCAAGATGGCTTCCGTTTTCAGCCAGGGTTTTACGTTTGCGGGCGGTGTGAAGGAAGTGGCCGAAATTCTGAACCGGATCGATCGCAACGCCGAAAAAACTATCATGGCCGATTTGGAAGAGCGGGATCCCGAACTGGCGGATGAGATTGCCCGCCTGATGTTCACGTTCGATGATTTGGTCTATGTGGAAGATGGCGGCATCCAGAAGGCCCTTCGGGAGATAGAAACGAAGGACTTGGCCATGGCCATGAAGTCGGCCAACGACGAGGTCAAGGAAAAAGTGTTCCGGAACATGTCCGAACGCGCCCGCGAAATGATTCTCGAAGAAATCGAATTTATGGGGCCGGTCCGCCTGAAACAAGTCGAAGAGGCGCAGCAGAAGATTGTGTCCGTTGTGCGCCGTCTTGAAGACGCCGGCGAATTGGTCGTCCAAGGACGCGGCGGTGGAGCGGAAGACCAGTTGGTTGTGTAGTGATGGTGCGGCAAGACCGCGTTGGGAGACGGCATGGCGAAAGTGATCAAGGCGCGAGGGCCGGGGCCCCGTTCACTTGCTTATTATGAACGTATGCCGTTGGAAGAAATTACGCGGAATCCGCTGGGTCCGGACGGGCCGCTGACGCCGGAGGCGATCCTTCGGCAGGCGCGCGCCGAAGCGGAAGAACTGGCCGCGGAAGCCTATGCGGACGGACACCGCCGTGGCGTGGAAGCGGGCAAGGCCGAGTATCTGGAACGGGTAGGGCGTTCGGCGGAGGCCTTGCAATCGGCGGCGGCTGAACTGGTGCGCATGCGGGAAGTTTTTCTCGAATCGCTCGAACCCCAGATCGTCGAGTTGTCTCTGCTCATTGCCGAACGGATTCTTCAGGCGGAATTGGCCGATCACCGTGAGGTCGTTCGCCGGAGTGTCCGGCGGGCGCTTGAACATCTGGTGGATGCGGCCGCCGTGACGGTCAGCGTGAATCCGGCGGATCTCGATGCGCTGCGCGCGGAAAAGGCCAGCCTTCTGGAATCGTTCGAGGGAATACGGCAATTGGTGGTCCGGGCCGACAGCGAGGTAAGCCCCGGCGGTTGCATCGTGGATACAGAGTCGGTGCGGATAGACGCGAGCATAGAAAGCCAGTTTGCGCGCATTGCCGATGAGTTGCGTGATCTGGCCCGAACGGCCGGTATGGAAGGCACGCGTGAAGACCATTGATCTGGGCATCTATGGCCGCCGGGTTCGGGCGGCCGATCCGGTCGGGATTTTGGGGCGCATCGTGGATGTGGTGGGGCTGACTATCGAGGCGACGGCGCCGCCCATGTGCATCGGCGATCGCTGTTATGTGCAATCGCGGGCCGATGCGGCGTTGTTGCCGGTCGAGGTGGTCGGGTTTCGCGGCGATCGTGTCGTGTTGATGCCATTGGGTACGATACAAGGCATTGGCCCAGGCAGTCTGCTGGTTCCCACCTTCGCCCCGGAAACGGTTCCGGCGGGGCAGGAATTGCTGGGCCGCGTGATTGACGGCATGGGTAATCCGCTCGATGGAGGGCCGCCCTTGTCCGGAGTGGTTCATGTTCCGCTCATGACATCCCCCCCCAAGCCGCTCGAACGCAGGCGCATACTCGAATCCATCGCCACGGGCGTGCGTGCGATAGACGGCTGCATTACATGCGGCAAGGGCCAGCGTGTCGGGATTATGTCGGGGAGCGGAATAGGCAAGAGCAAACTTCTGGGGATGATTGCGCGCAACACCAACGCCGACATCAGTGTGATTGCTCTGATAGGGGAACGCGGGCGTGAAGTGCGCGATTTCATTGACGTGGATCTGGGGCCCGAAGGACTGGCGCGATCCGTGGTGGTTGTCGCCACCTCCGATGAACCTGCCTTGCGGCGCGTAAAAGGCGCCTATTGCGCAACGGCCATCGCGGAATGGTTCCGCGCGCAGGGCGCGGACGTTATGTTGCTGATGGATTCGTTGACGCGGTTTGCCATGGCGCAACGCGAGATAGGCCTTGCTTCCGGCGAACCGCCCACGACCAAGGGGTATCCGCCTTCCATGTATGCCCTGTTGCCCAAATTGCTTGAACGGGCGGGGACTTCCGCCGAGGGCAGCATTACGGGACTTTACACGGTTCTTGTGGAGGCGGATGACCTGAACGATCCGGTTGGCGACGCGTCCCGCAGTATTCTCGACGGCCACATCGCGCTGTCGCGCGATCTGGCTTCCCGGGGCCATTATCCGTCCATTGACGTCCTGCAGAGCGTCAGCCGGACGATGATTGATGTAACCCCCTCATCGCATCAGATGCTGGCCATGCGGCTTCGGCAGATCCTGGCGACCTATCGGGACGCGGAAGATCTCATCAACATCGGAGCATACGTGCAGGGCAGCAATCCGGAGATCGATCAGGCGATTCGCCTGATGCCCGGCATCCGGGCCTTTTTACAACAGGACCTTTTCGAGAAATCGCCCTATGAGGAAATCGAGACGCGCATGCAACGCGCGCTGAACCCATAAGGAGTCGCAATGGCGGCAAGCCAGATGAGCACCTTGCTCCGTATTCGGAAGCGCCAGGAAGAATTGCGCGCGCAGTCGCTTGCCCGCGCACGGCGCGATGTGGACGCCGCCCGCCAGGAGCGGGATCTTCTTTCCGCATGGCGGCTCGAAATATTCGACGAGGCGGGCGTTCGCGCCCGGGCGGTTTTCGATCCGGGCGATGTGCGGCTATACTTTCGTTTTGAACGGCATTTGACGCGGCTGATAGACGACAAAGATGCGCATCTCGTGCAATTGGCGGATGTGGCCGAAAAGCGCCGCCTGGAATTGGAAGACGCGATGAAACAGCGCCGAATCATCGAAAAATTGATCGAACGCAAGGCACGGCAGGCGCGGGAACATGCGCGCCGCGCCGAGCAAAAGGCCACCGACGAAACCGCTTCGAAATACGCGGCGATGGCGCGGCGGCGTGATATGGCGGCGGTGGCGTACGAAGAGGAGTGGGCCTGATCATGAAGGTCCTGAAACTGCTGGCGGTGTTTTTGATCGCCGCGATTGCTTTCATGGGATCGCTGGCGGGCTTGCTGGCATACAACGGCAATTTGTCCAGAGAAACTTTTGAGAAGATTCTGCGTCCGAAGTCTTCAGCCAAGACCGCCGGTGAAACGCCCCGGGAAACCGGCGATCAAACCAGCGCGCTTGCGCACGCCCTCAAACAGCGCGAGGAGGAACTGGACCGGCGTGAAACGCGCATCCGCGAGGAAGAAGCACGGATTCAGAAAGCCCGCGCCGACCTCGATACGCTGCGATCGGAGATTCAGGCGGTACAAACCCAGATTGCCGCTTCCATCAAGGCTGTGGATGCCGATCAAAAAAAGCGCATGGAAGACGTGGCGCTTTCCTTGGGGCAAATGAAGGCCGAAAATGCGGCTGAAACCCTCAAAAGCTGGCCGATGGAAGATGCGGTCGCCATTCTGCGATTTGTCAAGGAAAAAGAACGCGCGAAAATTCTCGACGCCATGCCGCCCGAACAGGCCGGGGCGTTGCTCTTGGGACTCCAAAACAAAAAATTGTGATCGGGCAGCGATCCGCTTTGAACCAATGCTGCCTTTGCTCATGCCCCTGTCTCTATTTGAGTTCGCCATCGGAATTGCATAATCCTAAAATCGGCAGTTGAACGCGGCTCTTTCGACCAAACCATGGACGAGATGGACATTGTGGACCCAGTGGACTTCACCCGCAAGGGGATTGATTTTCTTGTCCATTTCGTCCACAAGGTCCACGACATCCAGAGGATAGCACGTAGAATCCGATCTTGACTGCCGAATCCAGGATAATCCGATAAGGGCAATCGAACCCCGAGTCCTATGCGCAAATCGTGGACATCGTGGACCTTGGGGATGAAGTGAACAAGGACACCCATTCCCTTTCGGGTCAAATCCGCTGTGTCCACAAGGCCCACGACCTCCAAAAGTCAGGCCCTTACTGGCCGCACAGCGACAACACATTGTCGCTGTCTGAAGTTTGTCCGATGGATTTTATGCAAGACCGATCGGGGCGCTCGTCAAATGGGGTCGCACAAAGGACAGGGTAGTCCCGTAGGGACGGTTT
>Ga0101944_10006211_pt1 | contig 12924 bp, 10 predicted proteins | sample DewCreD2012metaG_FD_75245 | JGI IMG/M metagenome (GOLD analysis project Ga0101944, IMG submission 75245) | Hot spring sediment bacterial and archeal communities from British Columbia, Canada, to study Microbial Dark Matter (Phase II) - Dewar... ... | reverse complement strand
TCGGCTTCGTCGCGATCCTCGTGCTCGACGCGAGCGCGTTCGAGGTGGCGATCCTCGGCACGCTGAACTTCCTTCCCTTCATTCTCTTCGCTCTGCCGGCGGGCGTCTGGGTCGACCGACTCCGGCGGCGTCCGATCCTCATCGGCAGCGACGTCGCCCGAGCCGCGCTCCTCGCCACCATTCCCCTCGCCTACGCGATCGACGCGCTGACGTTGTGGCACCTCTACGCGGTCGTCTTCCTCGTCGGCCTGTGCCAGGTCTTCTTCGACGTCGCGTACCAGTCCTACCTGCCCTCGCTCGTCGAGCGCGACCAGATCATGGAGGGCAACTCGAAGCTCGAGGTCAGCCGCTCAGCGGCGCAGGTGACGGGACCGGGCCTCGCGGGCGCCCTCGTCGAGATCTTCACCGCCCCCTACGCGGTGCTCGTGGACGCGCTGAGCTTCGTCGCCTCCGCCCTGTTTCTCGTCGGAATCCGCAAGCGCGAGGACCCGCCTGTCCGAGCGGTCACAGCCAACGGGTCGAAGCCGAGCGTCTTGGGCGACCTGCGCGAGGGCATCGCCATGTTCCTAGGGCAGACCGCCGAGGACCATGTTTACTGGGTGGAACGCACCGGCAAAGCCCAGCGCCAGATCACCCTTAATGCCGCGCCGGTGGACATCGCCGGCTACCTGCGCCGCCGCCTGTTCGAGAGCGACACCTCGCTCATTATGACCAGCGCCACGCTGGCGGTTTCCGACGCGCACGCCGCCGCCAGCCCGAATCCACCCGCGCGGGGGCGCCGCGCTTCCACTCGTCCCGCCGGCCTGCAATACTTCGCCAGCCGAGTCGGCGCCGAATCCGCCCGCCTGCTGCAAGTCGGCTCGCCGTTTGATTACCAAAAACAGATGCGGCTTTACGTGGTCAACCAGATGCCCGAGCCCCAGCAGGACGGCTACCGCCCGGCGCTCGTCCGTTGGATCGAGCACTTTGTCCGCCTGACCCACGGCAAGGCCTTCGTGCTCTTCACCAATTTCAAGCTCATGCAGGAAACCGCCGCCGCGATGGAACCTTTCTTCGAAAAAATGGGCCTCGAATGCCTGGTGCAAGGCGCCGGCAAACCGCGCTCGCTGATGCTGGAAAAATTCAAGGAAGACGTGGATTCGGTGTTGTTTGGCACCGACAGTTTCTGGCAGGGGGTGGATGTGCCGGGAGAAGCGCTCTCGAACGTCATCATCACCCGTTTGCCGTTCGCGGTGCCGGACCACCCGCTCATCGAGGCAAGGATCGAGGCCATCGAAGCCCGCGGCGGCGACAGCTTCAATGAGTTTTCGCTGCCTGAGGCGATTCTGAAGTTCCGCCAGGGGGTCGGCCGGCTAATCCGCACCAGGAACGACTCCGGCATCGTGGTGATCCTCGACAACCGTGTCCTGACCAAAAACTACGGGCGCGCTTTCCTCGATTCGCTGCCGCCCTGCCCGGTCGAGGTCGTCTGAGCCTGTTCCGCCGCGGCGGGCCTCGATCGCCCGCCTGGCTTTTCTTCCGCGTCACGGCCGCGGCATGATCAGCCGAAAATCAAATTGGCCGCCTGATTAAGGTTGCCTTGGCGTCATACGCCCCTTTGGCGCGGCCTTCACCCTTTTTCCTTGCCCCAATCGCCCCGCTCGTGTTGAATGTCCGCCATGCCGGGCGCCAAAAAAAATGTTTTTTTCCTCTCCCCTCCCCAGGGCAAGGGCCAGGGTGCCGGTCACGCCATTCAGTCCTCAGACGCCAAGCAATGAAACAGTGGAAACACAACATGAACCGCCGAGACTTTTACCGAACCACCGGCGCATTGGGCCTGGGCCTGATGGCCGGAAAAACCGCGTACGCCGGTCAGGCGGATGACCTTCCCGAACCGGGCTTTTACACTGAAAACGCCAGAAAACTCCCGGCGCGCGAATTTGATGTGGTCGTGGCCGGCGGCGGAACCGCCGGGGTCATTTGCGCCATTGCCTCGGCCCGCGTCGGCGCCCGCACCGTTTTAGTCGAAAACAAAGGCTACGTGGGCGGCGTGGCGGTCGAGGGGGGCACGGCCCTTCACAGTTTTTTCAATTTGTGGAAGGCTTTTCCGGGCGTCAAAAAACGGCAACTGGTGCGCGGAATCCCGGCTGAAATGGTGGACCGGCTGACCGCCCGCGGCGGCGCCACGGGCTACGCGGAAATGGTGAAGCACTTCGAATACGATTCGGTTTGCACCGCCATTGACACCGAAATGTATAAGCTGAACGCCCACGAAATGCTCGACGAGGCCGGGGTGTATGTGTGCGTGAACACGCTCCTGGCCGGCGCGATCCGGCAGGGCGACCGCGTCAAGGGGGTAATCCTCGAAAGCCGCTCCGGACGCGAGGTGATTATGGCCAAAGCCTTTGTTGATTGCACCGGTTATGGCGATCTGGCCGCCCACGCCGGCGCTGAATACTCCGAACCCAACGATTATCCGGTGGTCAACAGCATGGGGCTGGGAAACGTGGATATTGAAAAATACCACCACTACCTCGCCGAACAGAATGCGGTGGGCCAGTTGGCCTACGGGGTGCGCAGCGGGATGCCCGGCCGGATTATTCGCCTCGGTTCCGAGGGCGCGGGCGGCTACCCCCCGGCCTTTGTCCAGGGGGCGCGCCAAATCGGCCTCTCGGCCATTTCCACCACCACCCAGGACAACTACCTCATGTTCATCAAAATGAACCTCAAGCTTCGCGAATGCCCCACCGACCGCGATGCCGTGGCCAAGGCCGAACTGGAACTCCGCAAGCGGATGCAAAAGGGCGTCGAACTTTTTCGCCAGCACATCCCCGGGTTTGAGCGGGCGTTCATCGCCCGCACCGCGCCTTCGCTCGTCATCCGCCGCGGCCGGCTGATCGCCTGCGATTACGACCTCACCCACGAGGATGTGCTCAACGGACGCCACTTCGAGGACGATGTCTTCGTGTACGGTTTTCACGATATGGCCCCCAGATTTCAAATCAAGGACGGCGGCAGTTACGGAATTCCTTACCGCGCCCTTTGTGTGAAAAAAATTGAAAACCTCTACGCCGCGGGAATGATGATCACCACCGACCACCGCGCGCACATGTCCACCCGCAATACCGTGAGCTGCATGGGTCAGGGGCAGGCCGCCGGCACCGCCGCCGCTTTGTGCGCGCTGAACCATTTCAGTTCCCGCGCTTTGCCCTATAAAATCCTGCGCCAGGCGCTCGAAAAAGGCGGCGTGTATTTTGAATGAACCTGCCACGCTTGCGGCCAGTCCGTGACCACCACCTGCGGGTTCAACAAGGCGGTGTTCACGGTGGCGCAGAAACTCAGATCCATCTGGCCGTCCGCGACCGTCACGCGGATCACGCGGCCGCCAGCCGCCCATTCGCCGCTCGGCGGGCGGGCGCGGGCGGGGGTGAGGAGAAAAGGCGCCACCGACGACCCGGGCACACACCGGTTTGGAGCGCCCCGCTAATTTTCCTTTCCGTCCTGCCCCGCCAGGATCAGCCGCAGTCGCCGGTCCGGGGTTAGATGGGCGGACAACTGGCAGCCGAGGAGGGCGGCAAAGGATTGCGCGAGCGAGAGGCCGAGGCCCAGATGCTCGGCGTCGGCGCGGGCGGCGTCCTTGCGCCAGAACCGGTCGAAGATGCGCGACACATCCTGCGCCTCCAATCCTGGCGCGGGATTGCTGACCGCCAGTTCAAAATGGCCATTGTGGCGGAGGAAACTGATTTCCACGGTTTCGGCGGGAGGCGAGTAATCCACGGCGTTGCCGACCAGGTTGGCGAGGATGCCGCGCAGCAGCGTTTCGTCGGTGGCCAGCGCGGCGTCCGGCGGCAGGCTGGCCCGCAAGGCAAGGCCCTTGGCCGCCACGAGGGATTGACGGGGCTGCAGGACCGCGTCCAGCAAGGGCTGGAGTGGCACGCGCTTGATCTCGAGCGGAAGGCTCTTTTGTTCGGAACGCGCCAAGGTCAGCAGGCAAGCGGCCAGGCGCTCCATTTGCGCGGCCAGCTCGCGAACCGCGAGCCAGGAGTCCGGCCCGGCTTGGTCCGGCCATTGCAGGGCGACTTCCGCGGTGGCGCGCAGGCCGGCAATGGGCGTGCGCAGCTCATGGGCCAGATCGGCGCTAAAGCGGCGCTCCCGTTCAAAGGAGCCTTCCAACCGCGCCAGGACATCGTTCAGGCGATGGGCGATGGGGAGAAGTTCGGAAGGCATGGAATGGGTGGGAAAACGGGTCCGCAGGCGGGAGGCGTCTATGCCGGCGGCCTGTTGGGCCAATTGATCCAACGGCGACAGCCCTTGGCGAAGCAAACGGGGCACGATCAGCGCGGTGGCGAGCAGGGTCAGGGAGCCGGCGCCCAGCAGAATCAGCAGCAACTGGTTCAATTGGGCGCTCACTTCGGCCCGGCTGGTCGCCACCACCAAACCGATTGGCAATGGCGCCGGCGGGGCCTTGAACTCCCGCCCCAACTCCTTTTCTTTCTTCTCTCGTTCCTTTTCTTTTTCCCACTCCCGCTTTTGTTTTTCCAGCTCCCGCTCCCAATCCTTTTCCTCGCGGATGGGTTTGGGCTTGGGGGGCGGGGGCTTGGCCAGGAATTCAAGGCCGATGGCGCGGCCTTGGGTTCCATCGGGCAGTGTCAGGTTCCAGAACTGGGGGGCATTCAACGGGCCAAAGCGGGGAGTCAGGGGGACGTTTTGCAGCGACGGCGAAGCGGCCAGCGCCACGCCATTGGTGGAAAACAAAGCGTAATGCTCGACCAGCCCGGCGGCGCCGCTCATCGTCTGGGAGCGGCGCGGCAGTTCGACCTCCAACTCGTCGCGACCGGGCTTGGTAAAGACCGCCATCGCCAAGGCCTTGAAGGTGAGCTGGCGATCCAACTCGCGGTAAAGGCTGATCCGCGCGGAGAAATAGATGGCGGCGGCGCCCGCCCCCAACAGCAACGCGAAAGCCGCCAGGAACCGACTGGTAAGCTGTCGGCGAATCGATTTCATGCGTCTTCGGCGGCCAAAGTGTAGCCTTGGCCATGCCGGGTATGGATCAAGGGCGGAACGCCCAGTTTGCGCCGCAGCGTGCAGATGGCCGAATCCACCACGTTGCTCATCAGCGCGACCGTGTCATCATACAAATGGGCCTCGATGTCCCGGCGCGACACCAGTTCCCCTTCCCGCAGGGCCAGGTATTCCAGCAGGGCGAATTCACGGGGCTTGAGCGGAATTTCCCGTCCGCCGCGCCGGACGGTTTTCGCGGCTTGGTCAAGTTCGAGGTCGCCAATAAGCAGGCGGCTGGCCTTGCGGCGATACTGCCGGCGGCAGAGGGCCTGCACCCGGGCCAGCAGTTCCTCGAAGGCGAACGGTTTGACGAGGTAGTCGTCCGCTCCCATCTGCAAACCGCGCACGCGGTCGGATACGGTGTCGCGCGCGGTTAGCAGCAGCACGTGGGTCTGGCGGCCTTGCCGGCGCCATTGCTGCAAAAGCGTGAGCCCGTCCACTTCCGGCAGCATGATGTCCAGAATGATCACATCATATTCGTTGGACTCGGCCAGCCATCGTCCTTCGGCGCCGTCGGCGGCGGTGTCCACCGCGTAACCGGCGCGGCGCAATCCTGTCGCCACGGCTTGCCGCAGGTGTTTGGCGTCTTCGACCAGCAATAGTTTCATGCAATTAGCGGCAAATTAACACCATTTCTTGCTTGCGGGTCAAATTTTCTGTTTGACGCAAGCGAGAACCCCAAGCCCGGCGTTATGCGCCGCAACTCGTTTCCCACCATCCCACGGGAAAGGTCGAGGGCCCACAAAAAGATCGCAAGGCGTTGTTCGGCGGCGGCGCGGAGGTTTTTCATTCTTCCTTTGGCTGGGCCGGCGTGGGCAGGATGAGTTGGTGGAATTCGAGGTCCAGCCAGCGGCCGAATTTGAACCCCGCCTGTTTGATGCTGGCGCAGCGGGTGAAGCCCAGGCGCCGATGCAGGGCGATGCTGGCGTGGTTGGCGGCGTCAATCGCCCCGATCATCACATGATAATCCCGCGCCTGGGCCGCCTCGATCAGCGCCAACAGCAGTTGCCGGCCAACGCCGCGCCCGCGAAACCGCGCGTCCACATAAACGGAATGTTCCACCGTGTATTTATAGGCGGGAAAATGGCGGAAGGGGCCGCAGGCGGCGAAGCCCAGCAGCGTTCCCGCCTCGTCCTCGAGGCCCAGCACGGGGTACTGGCCTTGTTGTTTGGCGGCAAACCAGAGCCGCATCATGTCCGGGGTGCGCGGCTGGTATTCATACAGCGCCGTGGAGTGGCGGATGACTTCGTTGAAAATGGCGCGGATCGCCTCCAGGTGTTTTTCCCCGCAGGGAATGATTTGCGGCGGTTTCATGGCCGGCTATTTCTTGCCGGCTTTGGGCTGGCCTTGGAGCGCCTGGCGCAGGTTGGGGTCCATCATGATCAGCAGGCGGGCCTTGGTTTGGTCCAGGGTGGCCAGTTGGCCGGGGTCCTGCAATTGGCCGCGCAGGAGATCAAGCAGTTGCACCCGCGCCTGGGCCAGTTGCAAGTCCGCCGCCGTGGGGTTGTTCCGGTCCTGAAAACCGCGCGCCTCGAGTTCCTTGATGGCTTTTTCGCGGACTTTGTCCGCCAGGTTCGGGTTCAGCGCCGATTCATACCAGAGCTGATTGGCCGGCTGGCCGGTGCCGGCCAGTTCCGCGACCATTTTCATGACATCTTCCTTTTGCTTTGGGTCGGTGATTTGAGGATTTTGCAGCAAGCTCTGCAACAACGGCAGGTTCTCCTGTTTTAGCGTGGTTTGGAGGTATTCCAAGGCGTCTTTGTTAAGCCGTCCATCGGCTTGAATCAGTTGAGCGCGGGCCTGCTCGACATAGGAGGCGTCGCCATACATCGCCAGTATTTCGTAAGCCCGATTCCCTCCTTTGATCTCGCTTCCCGCGGCTGCCGCGTTCAATTGGGCCTGGGCGGCGGCCACCGCCGCCTCTTTGTATTTCCCGGGCGCCATCTCTTCGAGGGACCGAGCCAGCCGCAACATCTCGTCGCCATTGGTGGCGCCGCGCAGGACTTCGGCCAAAAGCTGCTCCGCGGGTTCGCCGCCGATTTCCTGCACGACTTTTAACAGCTCGCCGCGGAGGGAGCCGGTAAGCAGGCCGTCTTTTTTGCCGGCCTTGCCTTTGCCGAGGGGTTCCAGCGCCAAGTCCTGGTTGGCGGCCAGGAATTCGCGGATAGCCGGCAGCGACGCCGGGCCGGCGCGAACGAGGTCGTCGAGCAACCGGACCATTTCGCGTTGGGAGGCCGCGCCGCCTTGGGATTGCAGGGCTTTGAGCCGGGCCAACAGGTCCGCCGGCGCGGCCACCGCGGCCCGAACCGCCGGGGGTGGCGCGGCCGGGTTGCCGGGCGCGGCCGGGAGCGCGACGGCGGGCGCTCCCAGGGCGGACGGCGCGGCGGGCGGGCGGGCCCGGCTGGCCGCTTTGGCGTAGCGCGCCTCCCATTCCTCTTTCTCCGCCTGCCATTCGGCGCGCAGTTTGGCCATCTGCGCGGCGTGTTCCGCCTGCAGGCGTTTGCCAACCGTCAGGTAACCGGCGAGGAATCCCGCCCCGCCGACGGCCAGAATTGCCAAAATTGCTTTTTTCATAAAATTATTTTTTCCCTTTGCCGCCCTTGGCCTCCATCAGGGTGCCATCGGACGCCAACCGCAACGGTGGGAGCTTTTCCCCATCCGTCAATCCCCGCAATTCATAAACCACCGATATGCCGGCCCCGGTCGGGGAGGAAAGTTTTTTGCACTCGAAGGTTTTGGCGTCCGGCTGCGCCTGCGCGGCGGCGGCACGGATGGCGGCGGGCAACGCCTCGAAGGCCAGCGCCTCTTTGGATTCCAGCAGCTCCCCATCGTTGGTCAATTTCAACTCCTTTTCCGATTCCTTTGCGCCCCATTTCGCCGAATAAACACTTCGCCCATCCTTGTTTTCCATTTCAAGCTTGGAGAACTCCGTGGTCGCTCCCTCTTTTTCCAGCGTGTTTCTGACCTCTGGCGGCAAATCCGTCAAGGCCACCGGCTGCTTTTTTCCTTTGCCGCCCTTGGCGGCCTTGTCGGCCGGTCCCGCCAGACCCGCCTCCAGACCTTTGGGCGGTTTGCCGCCACCTTGGCCGTCCAAGCGGTCCAAGTCCTTGAGCATTTGCTTGGGCATAGGGGGAAGCGGGGCGTTTTTTACCGTCGGCTCAAACAATTTCAGCGCCTGGTGAATAACCGCGGCGGGAATCAGTAACAACAGAATAACCATCATCACCGTCCAAAACTGTTTCATTTTTGCATCCTTTCCAACCCGGTCAGTTGTTGTTTAACAGAAATGCGCGCCGCTTATCCGCAAAGGTCTTCAAACTGATGGCCACACCGGCCAGCCGGCCATTCTCATAATCAGGCTCGTCGGCAAATGCCTGGGCAAAAGCTTGATAGGAATAAAGCTTGCGTGTATCGGCCTTAACCTCGGCCTCAATCAATTCCCGGTATTGCAACGCGAGCGGGCCGAGGCGATTCCAATCCAGCCATTGGTTGGCAATGTCGCGCACATATCCGAGGTAGCGCTCGCGCAGCGCCGGCGCCTGCAGCAGTTTGGAAAGCAGCGGGCGGCGAACATCCGCGACCGCGACCAGGGGATCAAGTCCAACCAGGTTGGGAGCGTGGCCGGTTTGCGTCGCGGCTTCCGCCATCCCCTCGGGCCGGGCCATCGGGGGCCCTTTCTTGCCGCCGCCGGGCTTGTCTTTGCCGCTCCGCGCATAGAAAGTTTCATTGGCATCATAAGGGACCAAATGGAAGATTCCTTTGTCATCCAGGTATAAGTTGTGATCGCTCCCTTTGGTCCAATAGCCGTCCTTGTTCATCAGCACGTTTTCAAGGGCCAAAAATTTCAACGTTTCGTCCACGGCCAGCAGCGGGGCCAGAGTTTGCTCCAGGCTCTCGGCCGGCGTTTCTTGCAAGGCCCGGCATAGGCGTATCAAGTTGGTCCAGGCTTGAGGTTCGTCCTTGCTTTTTATCTCGTAGGAACGCCGATAATCCTCCGGGTTTTCGCCCAGGTAAACAAGACCGCCCTGCTGCCCGCCCACCACCTTCCAGCGGCTGCCCTTGGTGGTGCCATACCATTCTTTCAGAAAGTCCTTGTTGAAGTGCTGCACATTCACATAGATACCCCAGCTTTCCCCGTTGATCACCAACCGCGCCAGGTTGGCCTTGGGGGCGGGAATGTAGTGCCGGGAAATTTGCTGGGATAGCACCGTGCGCAGGAAACTCGGATCTTCATGGGCGTTCAGCAATCGCAGGGTCCGATAACCGTAAAGGCGCTGATCGTCATGGACGAAGTCCAAGGAAATCACCAATGACCGCTTGTGGCCTTCGCTAATTTTGTCGAATGAAGAAGCGCCGTGGAAATGCACGCCCACTTGGTCCAAGCGCCGGCCATCCACGATCAAGGTGGCCGGGATATCCACATCGGTGCGGTGAAAGGCGGACAGTTCCTTTTCCCAATCCGGGCGGTCGAATTCCAGGAAAAAGGTCCGCAAGGTGGCGGGGTCGTAGAGTGGCGCGTTGGTGCAAAGCTGAACCGCCGCCGGGGTGAGCTTGGGACCGGGCCGGGCCGGTTCGAGGTTTTCACCAGGCTTGCCCCCCTTGCCTCCCCCCTTGCCTTTTTTGGCTGTCTGCGCGGCCAGCTCGTAGGCGGCTTGGCGCTCCTCGGCGTTAAGACGGCCGTCGCCGTTCCGGTCAAACTGCGCCACGAATAAACGCTGCCGCCCCTGAACGACGGCGGAGGCGGCCTTCAGGGGCGGCTTGGCAATGTCGGAGGGCGGCGGATTTTCAGCGTTCAATTGTTTCGCCGCCACGAGAGCTAACGCGCTCCACAACGCCACCAGCGTGGCTGCGACCGTTCTGGCTTTTTGTCTCATGCCTTTTTAACGCGGCGGCGCTTCATTTTTATCTGGTTTTGGCGGTTTGCCGGGGCCGCCTTTGCCCTCCATCAACGTCCCGTCGGCTTTGACGCGCAAATCCGGCAATTTGAGGCCGTCGGCTTTGCCGCGCAGCTCATAAAACACCACAGAAACGCCTTGGTCGGTCTTGGTGATTTTTTTGCACTCGTAAACGCCGCCCGCGGGATGGGCTTTGGCCACCGCTTCGAGGACCGGCGCGGGCAACGATTCGAAGGCCACCATTTCCTTGCCTTCAACCACCTGGCCTTGCTCGTCCAGTTTCAATTCGCGGTCGCCGTCCCTGGCCGTCCACTCGGCTTTGTAAAGGTCGCGCCCGTCTTTGTTTTCCTTTTCCAGTTTGTCGAAGGTCGCCTGGCCCGCTTCTTTGTCGAGGACCGCTTTCACCGCCGCCGGCAGGTCGGCGAGGGTGATGGCTTGCTTTTTGCCTTTGCCGCCCTTGCCGGCGGCGGCAGGCGGACCTCCTTTCTCTTTGGGCGCGGCCGGGTCGCCGGGCTCCGCGGCGTTGAGGTTGAGGATCAGGCCCGCCAGGGCCAGCCCTGCTCCGACCAGCGGCCGGAAGGCCAGCGGGCCGGGTTTGTCGAATATTATTTTTTTCATAATTTGACGCCCATTTTGCGCCTTCGGACATTATGAGTTCATTACCGCCGAAAAATTTTTTTTGTCCAATTTTATTGCCGAAAGTTTGGCCGGACGGCGCCCCCCAGCGCGGATGTTGAACGCCGCGCCTTGGTTGAGGAAGCGTTGGGAGCGGACGAAGAGCCTCCGCTAACTTGAGGAAACGCCCGCGCCAAACCCGCAATTTGTTTTGCGCGATTGCCGGTTTCTGTATCATGGGCCTGTCCGAACAGGCTTATGATACATCTGCTTTTGGAAGAACAGTTGCGGGCGGCGGTGGCGGCGGTGCTGCCCGACGCCGCTTTGAGGAATGTGCTGGTGCGGCCCTGCCCCGATCCCCAATTCGGGGATTACCAGTCCAACGCCCTGATGGGCCTGGCGCGCGAGCGCAAAATGAATCCCCGCCAATTGGCGGCCGACGTTCAAGCGCGGCTGCAAGTCGGCGAGTGGTGCGCGGGCGTGGAAATCGCCGGGGCCGGTTTCCTGAACTTCCGGCTCAAGCCCGCCGCCCTGGCCCGGGTTCTGTCGGCGGCCGCCGGCGGCGGGCCGCTTTTTTTCCAGCCGGCCGTTCAACCGCGGACGGTGGTGATTGATTTCAGTTCCCCTAATGTCGCCAAGCCGATGCACGTGGGGCACATCCGCTCGACCATCCTGGGAGATTCGCTGGCTCGCACCCTGCGGCTGCTGGGACACCGCGTGGTGACCGATAATCATATCGGCGACTGGGGCACCCAATTCGGGATGCTGCTGCACGGCTGGAAAACCCGGCTGGACCCCCAGGCCCTCCACGCGCATCCGATCGCGGAACTGGAACGTATTTACAAGGCCGTTCAGGCCGCCGCCAAGGAAGACGCGACCGTGCTGGAATCCGCCCGCCGCGAGCTGGTAAAGTTGCAAAGCGGCGACGCGGAAAACTTGGCGCTCTGGCGGGAGATGATCCGGTTGTCGCAATCCGAATTCGACACCATTTACGCCCGGTTGGGCATCAAGTTCGATTTCACTCTGGGCGAAAGTTATTACAACCCGCGCCTGCCGGCGGTCGTCCAGGACCTGCGCGCCAAAGGGGTGGCGCGGGAGAGCGACGGCGCCCTCTGCGTATTTTCCGATGGCCAGTTGCCGCCCAAAGAGGACCCCTTCCTGATTCACCGCGACGGCTCATGGCAGCCCAATCCGCTCCTGGCGCTCAAGAGCGACGGGGCCGCCAATTACGCCACCACCGACCTGGCCACGCTGGCTTACCGGATGGAAACCTGGCAGCCGGACGAGATCATTTACGTGACCGATGGCCGGCAACAGTTGCATTTCCGACAAGTGTTCGCGGCCTTTCGGCGCTGGCGGCCGGAGGACGCTGCCCGCGTAAAACTGACGCATGTCTGGTTCGGTTCGATCCTCGGGGACGACGGCAAACCCTTCAAAACCCGCAGCGGCGAGGTCGTCAAGCTGGCCGAACTGCTGGACGAAGCCGAGGAGCGGGCCTTGGCGCTGGTGACGCAGAAAAACCCGGACCGGCCCGAGGCGGAACGCAAAGAAATCGCCCGGGTGGTGGGGATCGGGGCGGTGAAATACGCCGACCTGCTGCCAAACCGGCAGAGCGATTACGTGTTCAGTTGGGACAAGATGCTTTCCTTGCAGGGCAACACCGCGCCTTATTTGCAATACGCCTACGCCCGCATCCGCAGCATTTTCCGCAAAGGCGGAGAAGCCGCCGCCCCCGGCGGTTCAGCCGCCATTAGCCTGGAGGCCCCGGAGGAACTGGCGCTCGCCCGCCATTTGTTGAATTTTGGGATTTCCCTGCAAGCGGTCGCCGAGGAATACCGGCCCAACCTGCTCGGCAATTACCTTTACGATCTGGCTGGATTATTTGCGCGTTTCTACGAAAGCTGCCCCGTGCTCAAGGCCGGCGAGGCGAGCCGCCAATCGCGCCTGGCGCTGTGCGACCTGACGGCGAGGGTATTGCGCCAAGGCCTGGAAGCCCTTGGCATCGAGGTGTTGGACCAGATGTGAATTTGACGTTGCCAGTAGAACGTCATTGGCGAGACATACGATTGTGCCGCAGACTTCCAGTCTGCTGTATCGCGGGTTTCCTAACCCGCAGGGCTTTCCCTTGACCCGACAGCTTGGGATCATCCCAAACCTTGCCGGCTGGAAGTCGGCGATATCCGCCTGCCTGGCGGCGGGCAGGCAGCAGGTTTGGAAACCTGCGGTACAACCTCGCGGAATTACCACGGCGCTTGAGCCGCGCACGACATGAAACGGTTAAAACCGTTGAGGTTCGTTCCTGTCCGCCCATCACCCCGCTGAAGCGGGGTGTTAATGAGAGGGGGGGGTGGACAACACGCCAGCGTCGTGGAGT
>Ga0101944_10006210_pt1 | contig 12926 bp, 12 predicted proteins | sample DewCreD2012metaG_FD_75245 | JGI IMG/M metagenome (GOLD analysis project Ga0101944, IMG submission 75245) | Hot spring sediment bacterial and archeal communities from British Columbia, Canada, to study Microbial Dark Matter (Phase II) - Dewar... ... | reverse complement strand
TGACTCCGCGCGTGGCCTGAAATGTTGCTTTCACTACTCACATTTTCGGCCGTTCTCGCGTCACGCCATTCTTTTTCGGTGAATAATCCGGGCTAGCGGTCATGGACGAAGAAGATTACGAGACCTGTTCGTACTGCGGCAAGACGATCATGGCGGGCGTCGCCCAATGCCCCTACTGCAGGAATTACACGGACGATCAGGGCTCTCATGGCCTAAAAGCCCATCGACCGTTGCCCCGCTGGTTCGTGATCGGCGGCCTCCTGGCACTTGTTGCCATGGCACTCTTCATCGGGTTGCCCTCAATCCTCAAGTGGGTTTGCCAGTCGTTCTCAAAGTGACGCCCTTCTTCAGTGAAAGGGGGTACCAATGCGGTCCAAACGAATCCGTGGCTTCCTTCTGGGGCTTCTGGTAGTTGTGAGCCTGTCGTGGGCCGAGGATGCGCCTGTCTGCCTCCTGACCGGCTTCCAGCCCTTTGGCGAGGCCAAGGACAACCCTTCGTGGGAGATGCTCAAACCGCTCGCCGGACAGACCCTTGCCGGTTATCGGATCGAGACGGTCGAACTGCCTGTCGTTTACGACGAGATGGCCAAGCCGCTGGCGGAGGCGATCGCCAGACATCGGCCGCGGGTTGTGATTTGCTTCGGGCAGGGCCGGGGGCTGATCGAGGTCGAGCGGGTTGCGCGTAATGGCTATCACGCCGCCAAGCCGCCGGACAACAACGGGAAGGGCCCTCCGCGCGAGCGGATCGTTCCGGACGGGCCGGATGAGTTGCCGACGCAGTTGCCGGTGGAAGCGCTTCTCGCGGCCTTCGAAAAGGCGGGGCTGGCCGCAACCGCCTCGGACAATGCCGGCGGCTACCTCTGCAACGAGTGTTTCTACCGGCTGATGGCGGCCAAGACCGAACCCGGGACCCCGGCGCCGGTCGCTCGCGGCTTCGTGCACGTGCCGCGTGTCGGCGAACCCAACGGGACGAGGGGCGCCTTCAGCCTGGCGGACCTGACGAAGGCCGCGCGCATCGCGGTCGAGACGACGATCGCCGAGTTGAAGCAGCGGCATCCCTGACCTCGCCACCAAGGTTCAGGGTCCGATGATGGCAGTCCAGGCCCAGTCGACGTGATCCCCCGCATCGTCCTGGTCGGGACCGTAGTCCACGAGCAGGGTCAGTTCCCTGGCCTCGCCCAACTCCACCGCGACGTGCCGCGGCGGGGCGCTGGGGCGGAGCGGACCGGAACTCCACGCTTCGCGTCCGTCCAGCAGCACTTGGGCCACCGCATCCCCGCGTCCCTTCGTCTCGTCATCCAGTCCGACCAAGGTCACCAGGTGGCGCCCCGGAAAGGAACGAAGGTCGAAGGTCAATTCGGTCCGCGAACGGACGCCGAATCCGAGATCGCAGGGCAGGCCACCGATACGCATGGCCGCGCCGTCGCACGACGCATTGGCCCGAGGGGGCGTCTTGGCGTCGAAGACCGGGGTGTGCCGGGTCCGCTGAGGGTGGACGGACGAGAGCCACGTCCAGCGGCTGCCGCGCTCGCCGGACGGATGGAGCGTCTCCAGCGCGGCGCGCGGGACTTTCAGCTCGCCGGCCCAGACGGTCTGGATCGCGAGTTCCCGCTCGTCCAGCCGGAGCATGCGCCCGCGCAGGATATCGCCGGGTTTCAGTCGAACGACCACGGCCGCTCCGGACGCAAGATCCTTCTCGGTGGGTGCGGGGAGGGGCTCCGTCTGCAGTTCGACGAGTCGCAACAGTTCGCGTGGAGGAGCCGCCAGGCGGCCATCGCGCAATTCGATCAGCGCCTTCTCCTCGCCCAGGCGCAGCAGACGCCCATCCAACTCGTCCAGGTTGCGGTAGACCACGCGGTTTCGGAATCCGGGGCGCAGTGGCGCGGGCGCGAGTTCGACGGCCGGTCCTTCCCTGGGCAGCAGCCGCAGTGCAGCCATCAGTGCGGCGCGCTGTCCGAGCACGGGCAGGTTCTCCTCCTGCCCCAGCGGGAGCGGATAGAAGGCGCCCGCGACCTCTTCGCGTTTGAGTTTCAAGGCGCGGTCCAAGGCGAGGGCGCGGAAGTCCGCTTCCCCGCCCAGCAGCGCGCCCAGGTGTCCGGACAGCAGCGAGCCATCGCGGAGGAAAAGTCCCGCGTTGGGCAGCGCGTCGAAAGGCTCCGAGAACAGGGCAAGCAGCAGCTCGTGGGAAGCCAGGCGCCTGGCCCCCAGTCTCCACGAACCGCCTTCATAGGTCAGGAAACCGGTCGTCCGGCCGGTCCGTGAAAGGTAGACCTCGTGTTCGGCAGACCGCGCGGCCGGGATGGCGAGCAGGCAGAGGACGAACAGCAGCGCTCGTTTTGCCATGGCATCAGGTCCGAATCAGCGATGCGCCAGGACCATGCGATCCATCTGTCGGGCATCTTTCCGGATCTCGACCTGCGCGAAGCCCCCCCGGGTCAGCAGGCGCTCGCGAACGCCCGCGGCCTGCTCGGGGGCGATCTCCATCCCCAGCCAGCCGCCGGGGGCGAGCCAGTCCGGCGCTTGGTCCGCAATCCGATGGACGATCGCCCGCCCCTGGTCTTCGGCAAAGAGCGCGCATCCGGGTTCGTGGTCGCGGACTTCCGGCGCGAGGGTGCCTCTCCGATCCGGGTCGATGTACGGGGGATTGGCAACGATCAGGCGGTAACTGCCGCGGTGTTCCGCAGGCAGCGCCTGGAAAAGATCGCCTTCCAGAAACTGGATGCGTTCCGAGAGCGCGAGGCGAGCGGCATTGCGACGGGCCACGTCCAACGCCCCGGGCGAGATATCGGTGGCCGTGACGTGGACACGGGGATCGCCGCAAGCCAGCGCCAGCGCCAGGCAGCCGGAACCCGTGCCGATGTCGAGCACGCGGAGGTCGGACCCATCCTGCCAGCCTTTCAGGAGCGCACGGCCCCAGTCGGCCAGCTCCTCGGTTTCGGGACGCGGGATCAGTACCGCGGGGGTGACCTCCAACTGGAGTTCGATGAACTGCGCGCGCCCGAGGATGTAGGCCAGCGGTTCGCGCCGCTCGGCACGCCGCTTCACCCATTCGCGGAAACGGGCCAAAACGTCTTCCTCGAGCGGCTTCTCGAAGTCCGTGTAAAGCCGGACGCGTTCGCAGCCGATGGCCCCGGCCAGCAGCAGTTCGGCTTCCAGGCGCGGCGACTCGAGGCCCTTGCGGGCGAAGAAGTCCCTGGTCCACTTCAGCAGATCCAGGGTGGTCCAGATACGGCGTGGCGTGGGGGGCGTGGGGGCGCTCATCGGTCGTCAGGCGTTCGCCGGTTTCCGGCGCGCCTGTTTGAACGCGGCGCGCAGGCGGGCGTGGATCTCGTCGAGGTTTCCGTCCATGACCGACTCGACATCCTGATTCTTGTCGTCGCCCTCCAACCGGTGGTCGGTGCAGCGGTTCTGGGGGAAATTGTAGGTGCGGATGCGCTCGCTCCGGTCGCCCGAACCGAGCTGCCCCATGCGCTGGTCGCCGCGCGCCTTGTCCGCCTCGGCCTTGCGAAGCGCATACAGCTTGGAACGGAGGATCTGCCAGGCGCGCGCGCGATTCTGGATCTGGCTGCGCGTCTCCATGCAGCGCACCAGAATCCCGGTCGGCTCGTGAAGCAACTGGCATTGCGAGGCCACCTTGTTCACGTTCTGGCCTCCGGGACCGCCTGCCGCACAGAAACTTTCCCGGACTTCCTTGGGATCGACCTCGATGTCGACGTCCTCCGCCTCGGGCAACACGGCGACACGGGCCATGCTGGTGTGGATGCGCCCCTGCGCTTCCGTCTCGGGAACGCGCTGGACACGGTGCCCGCCGCCCTCGAAGCGGAAGGCCTCGAAGGCCCCGTCGCCCTCGACGCGGAAATTGACCTCCTTGAAGCCGCCCCGCTCGGATTCCGACGCATCCGTCACGGTCAGCTTCCATTTCTTGCGGTCGCAGAAACGCTGGTACATCTGGAAAAGGTCGCGGGTGAAGAGCGCCGATTCCTCGCCGCCGACGCCCGCATAGATCTCGACGATCGCGTTCCGGCCGGCGTCCTCGTCCTCTTCCTCGACCATCTCCAGCAGCGTCTCGCGGAGCCGTTCCATCGATGCCGTGGCGGGCCCGAGTTCCTCCTGGGCCAGCGCCTTGAACTCCGCGTCGGCCTGCGCATCGGCGACGATGGCCTGCGCCTCGCGGACGGACTTTTCCGCGGCGAGGTACCTCTCGTACAGTTCGCCGAACTTGGCCTGGCGACCGTATTCGCGCAGCCACGAAGCGTACTGCGGACGGCTCGGCGCCGTCGGGTCTTCCATCAAGGCCTTCAGTTCCAGGAAACGGGCGCCGCGCTTTTCGACTTCATCCCACATGTGCGAACCTGCGTGCAGAGAACCTTGGGTTCCGTCGGAAACCACGAATGCTCGCGGCAGTCTATGGGAAACGGGGCGGAAAGACAAACGCGACGGGACCGCCGGGCGGAACTCCACCGCAACCGACCGCGGTCTTCCGCCCTCCGGGCGCATCCCGACGCCGATCCGGTTGGGCGCCACGATGCGCTCGTGGCGCCCAGCCTCGATGCGGCGGACGACTCCCGGTCACATCAGTTTTTCGTTGCCCGTGGGGATGGGATAGAAGAAACCGGGGCCGGGCTTCATTTTTTCCTGTGGCGGAACCAGGTTCTGCTTGCACTCGTTGATCAGCCAGTCCCAGGTGATGGTCTTGCCGGTGTACGCGGCGATGCGCGCGCCGATGGCCGTGAGGCAGCTTTCGGCGATGCGTATGCCCTCGTTCAGCGGCTTGCCGTCCCGGATGGACTTGAGCAGGTCGACGTGTTCCTGGAGCATGCCGTCCGGATTCGGTCCCTGGTAGCGCCACTCCTTCTCGCCCCAGTACCGTCCCTGGCAGTCGCTGGCGCCCTTGGTGCCCAGGATCTTCTCGCCGTTGCGGCCCTGTCCGGGACCGTGGCCGCTGAAGCTCATGCAGCGGGCGCCGTTGGCATACTCGAATTCGGCGGTGATGTGGTCGTAGATGTCGCCGTTGTACTTCTCCCAGCCCTGCTCGCTGCCCTTGTTCAGCTTCCTGCAGACCTCCTTGGCCTGGTTGCTGTAATCGCGCGTCTGGCGGCCGCCCATGGCCGTGATCTTCCTGGGCGGTCCGTTGAAGCACCAGTTCATCACGTCGATGTTGTGGATGTGCTGTTCGCAGATCTGGTCGCCCGAGAGCCAGGTGAAGTGATACCAGTTCTTGCACTGCCATTCGAGTTCGCTCTGGTTCGCATCGACGCCGTGATACCAGATGCCGCCGCCGTACCAGTAGCACTGCCCGCCGACCAGCTCGCCGATCTCGCCGGCGTGAATGCGTTTGAAGAGTTCCACGCGGCTCATCTCGTGGCGGCGTTGCGTTCCGCAGACGATGGCCAAGCCTTTCTGCTCGGCCAGCTTCGACGCTTCGATGACCTCCTTGCAGCCGGCCACGTCCGTGGCCACCGGTTTTTCGGTGAAGACGTGCTTGCCGGCCTTGATGGCCGCCATCAGCTGCCGGCCGCGAAAACCGGGCGCCGTGGCCATGCAGATCAGGTCGACATCGCTGGCGGCGATCTTTTCGTGGCAATCGAACCCCGAGAAGAGGTGATCGTCGTCGATCTTGACGCGGCCTTTGAAGTTGCCGTCCTTCATCAACCCGTCGCGCGTGCCACGCGTCTTGCCTTCGAAGAGATCGGCCAGCGCGACGACCTCCGTGCCGGGATCGCCGGCGAGACACTGGCGGATGGCCCCGTTACCGCGACCGCCGCAGCCCAGCAGCCCCAGCTTGATGATGCCCGAGCCCTTCGCATGGACCTTGTTGGCCATGGCACCGGCCAGCGCCAGCGTGGTGGCCGCCAGGGCGCCGCGCCCGATCGAACTCCCTTTTTTCTCCGACATGCCCATCGCTATGCCTCCTCAAGACGAACCCGCGGGTCCGCCGGAAATGGTCCTCGGAAAACGTCTACTTCTTCTTGCCGCCTTCCCCGGTCGGGAAACCTTCCCACACGTACGGGCCGGGCATCGCGGGAGGCTTGACCGGCATGGGCCCCAGCTTCAGATCCTGCGGGGGAAGCAGGCTCTGCGTGCACTTCGCTTCGAAGGCCGAGCGCTTGAACTGGAGACGGGAATACGCCGACTCGCGGCCCAACACCGCCGTGAGCGCGCTTTCCGCCGCCGCCTGGCCGTCGTTGACGGGGGTGCCGGTTTGAATGGCTTTCACCAGATCCGTCAACGCCTGCACCAGCGGATCGACCTTGGGACCGTCGTACTTCCACGCGTTCGCGCCTTCGATGACGCCGCGGCCGTTGCTGACGCCCTTGGTCCCCGCCAGCCGTTCGCCAATCCGTTCTTCCGTGCCTTCGATGGTGCGGCACATGCTGATCGTACGGATGTCGTTGGGGTAAGCGTATTCGATCCCGAAATGGTCGTAGACGTTCCCATACTCCTCGCCCTTGTGGCACTGGCGGCTACCGAGACCGTGGACCGAATCCGGCAGCGCATTGAAGGCCCAGTTCAGGATATCGAGGTTGTTGACATGGCGGTCGCAGATGTGATCGCCGGACAACCAGACATACGAGCGGTAATTCCGCATCTGGTTCTCCACGTCGCTCGCATGGGCCTGCTTCCGGACCGGTTCGGCAACGCCGACGTTCGAATAACACTGCGCGGACTGGATCGTGCCGATGGCGCCATCCCTGATGCGCTTCATCGTTTCGATGCAGGCAGGATCGTGGCGGCCGTTCAGCCCGGTCACCACGGAGAGCTTTTTCTCGCCGGCCTTGGCGGCCGCGGCCTGGACCATCCTGACTCCGGCAAGGCAGATGGCGGCGGGCGCCTCCAGGAAGACATGCTTGCCGGCTTCGATGGCCGCCGCAAACTGCTGGGGCCGGAAGGCGGACACCGAGGTGAGCAGAACCGCATCGACATCCTTCAACGCCAGCAGCTTGGCCGCGGCATCGAACCCGACCAGGGCATTGGCCACCTTCAGCTCGGCCTTCAGCGCATCCACCTGGTCCTGAAAGACATCGGCCAGCGCGGTGACTTGCACACCCTCAATCTTAGCACAAGCCCTGGCGGCTTCCGCCCCGCGTTTGCCGCAGCCGATCACGCCGATACGGACCTTGGCGTTGGCGTCCGCGAAAACGAGATGGTGGCCCAGATGGGCACTCAGCGCCGTCGCACCGGCCGCCGCCACCGCGCCGGTCTTCACAAACGACCTGCGCGTCATGCTCCTACGGGTTCCTTGCACGGCAGGACCCTCCCTTCCTTCATCGGGAAAAAGGTTTCTTGAACGACCGACTTCTCGTCTTTCTACACCGCAGCGTCGCCCATGAGCGCCGTTTTCCTCGCCGCTTCCTGCGTAACGTGAAGTAAAGGAAGATGTTGTCGAGAGGAAATGTCCGGAACCGGTTCGACCCTTTACCGGTTCGATTCCGCCGGCGCCTGACGCTCCGTCCGAACCGCTTCTGCCGCCGCAGGCACGGTCTGGGGGCGAATGTCGAGCACGAGTTGGATCGCCTCGCCCTCCCCTTCCGCAGCCTTTCCCGCGACTGCGCCCTGCTGCTGCTCGGCCAGCTGCACCGTTCGGTACGGATCGGACGGTTCCATGTTCAGTCTCCGTTTCGCGCGGTACTGCTCAGTCGCCCGGAGCAATTCGTCCATGCGCGCCTGCGGCACCCGGATGACGACTTGTCCGGCCCCCAACGGCGCCTTGGCTTGATTGGACTGAACGCGGAGCCACTGGTCCTTCTTGTCTGTCGACAGGTGCGTGGCAGGCTGCCAGGCCAGTTCCCCGCCCGACGCGGCCGCCAGACGCCGAAGGTCCTCCAGCACGAGGTCGAGGTTCTTTGCGGGCACGGTCAACACCTGGCGACCTGCCGCCAGCGCGGACGAGGACTTCTGTTGCAACGGTTCTTGGGCCTCCGTCTCGACGGCGGAAGCCTTGCGCGCCTCGGCAAGCTCAAGGCCTTCGTTGCCCGACGGCCGTTCTTCGCGCGACGGCGAGGCGGGAGCCCGCGGTTCGATTCGTTCCCCGAGCGCGACGTCCTTCAGACGATCTTCGGCAAGCTCCCTTTGCCGCAGCTGCTCGTCGCGCTGCAGCCGTTCGGTCTGGACGGTCTGAACCTGCATTTCCTCCTGCCGGGCGATCGCCACCGGCGTCGCGGCGGACGGTCCGGACCCGGCGTCGCCTCGGTCGTCGTTGGCCCCTTCGGTCGGATCCGCCGTCTGCCGCTTCTCCGGCCCGGCCTCGGCCTTGGCCGGACGCGATCGGGCGACCTCCCAGCCGCCTTTCAAGGGCTGGGTGACGGCTTCCTTCGCCAGCGGGCGTACCGTGCCTTCCGCCACATTCGGCGGCGTGCCCTGCGCCACAGGTGCCGGGGCTTGGGGCGTCAGCTCGAACTCGACTCCCCTGTCTGGCAGGCCGGCCGCCGTCTTTCCCTCGAACGACCGTTTGCCTTGTTCCACGCGTGCGCTGGCGGCCTCGTCGCGACTCCTGGCCTTGCTCAACACGTCTTCGGCATCGGCCCTCTCCAAGGCCTTCGGCTGGGCCGGCTGGGTCACGCGATTCTCGACGGTCGCGGCGGCATGGCCTTCGAGGATACCGGGCGCCATTTCCAGCCTGGCCGACGCGTCCTGCTCCTTGCGTCCCGCTTCGAACTGTGCCGCGGTCTTTGCCGTTTTCGAAATGGCTGACGAGGCCGGCGCCAGCGCCCTTTGCTCGCGCTCCTGCGGGACGTACGCCAGATAGACGAGCACGGCGACCATCAGCACAGCGGCCGCCGAGAGCGCCCGGCGCAGCCACAAGGAGAAATCCGGGCGGACGACCTCGGGCGCCGCGGTCGGAGCGCGCGGTTGTCCCCTGAGCCCCGAACGCACGCCGGCCAGGATGGAAGCGGGGGCGGAAGGCCGCTCGAGCGATCGAACGGCCGATGCAGCCGCACGCAACGCGCCCAGCTCCTCGCGGCACGCCGGGCAACCCTGCAGGTGCGCCTCGACGGCAGGGCGTTCGGCCTGGGGCAACTCGCCGTCCAGGAACTCGCCCAACCGTTCTCGGATCTCTTCGCACGCACTCATGGCCGCCTCTTATCCGTCAGGCCGCGCCTGACTTCGCATCGCGGGCGTCTCCGCCCGCGCAGGCAGACGCCCTGTCCGCCTTGCGCGCAATCCGGAGGATTGCGTCACGGCTGCGGCAGTCCTTCCGGTTTCAAGTCCTTCAACAGGCGCGCCAACTCGAGCCGGGCGCGGTGCAGCCGGGACTTGACCGCCGCATAGGAAATGTTCAACGCCTCCGCAATCGCTTCGTAATCCATGCCGTCCATGTCGCGCAGCAGGATCACGACCCGGTACTCCTCGTCCAGCTGGGCCAGTCCCTCCTGCACGCGCTCGCGGATCTGCCGCTGCTCCAACTCCTCCGCAGGGCCGGCCTCCGAACTGGCCATTCGCTCGCTCCACGCCGCCGCACCATCCTTGTCGCCGGAACGGGTCGACGCGTCCAAGCTGGCGCCTTCGACACGCTGCCGGCGAACCTGCTTTCGCCCGCGCGAATACCCCGCGTTGACCGCAATCCGGAAGAGCCAGGTGTAGAACTTCGAGCCCCGCCGGAAACTGCCGAGCGCGCGGTAGGCCTTCAGGAACGTCTCCTGCGCCAAATCCTCCGCATCCTGCCCCGAACCGGTAAACCTGAGCAACAGATGGTACACCCGGTCCTGGTAGCGAACGACCAGCTCCTCGAAAGCCTCCCCTTCGCCCCTGGCGGCACGCTCGACCAGTTCGTCGTCGCTCGCCGCCCTTGGACGCGCCTCAAGGCGCTCCGTTTCCATCGATTTAGACTCGCCAGCCATGGACGGCGATTCGCCCTTTCTGCGGATAATCCGGCCTCGCTTGCGCAAGGTCCTTCTGGCAGACGCCCCAAATTTCCCTCGACATGCAAGAAAGAAACCGTTTCGCTCTCGGCGATCGGTTCCGAGTACCGCGCCACCGCTTCGAAGGCCAGGAACCAGGCGCCAAGCGATCGGAAAGGCGCCGCTAATTGCTCGGCAACGCTGGCGCGACCGATGGCACCGACGGCGGCGCCGCAGGAACGCTTTCAACCGTCGGCGCATGGGCAGGTTTAAGTCCCGGTTCGGCCACCACGCGCTCCTCCATGATCTTGCCCGCCTTGAAGGAGACCACTTTCTTGCTGGGAACCATAAACTCATCGCCGGTTCTGGGGTTACGCGCTTTTCGAGCCTTGCGCGTGCGGACCTCGAAGACGCCGAAATTCCTCAGTTCGATGCGTTGCTCGACCGCCAGGATCTCGATGATGCCATCCAACGTCAACTGCACGATCTGTTTCACTTTCTGCTGTTCGATTCCGGTCTTTTTGGCAATCTCGATGACCATGTCATTCTTGGTGACAGACATTTTCCTCCCCCTTGGCGGTGAACGGACCGCCCAGTTGAAAATTTTCGATCCTCTAAAGGCAAGCCAGAACATAGGTTACTACACCGGAGGTGGCAGAAGTCAAGAGAATTGATGCGCACCCCGGCTCCGTTATCCTTGACGTGCGACCGTTGTCCTTCAGTATAACGCATTCCCCGAATGCGGCCGAGACGAGGCGATCGCACCGACTGCGTGCGGGGCATGGGAAATGGAGCGACATGCGGATCCTGATCGTCGGCGCCGGCGCGATCGGCTCGAACCTGGCCGAGGAACTCGCGGAAGAGAATCACGACGTGGTCGTCGTGGAAAGCGATCACGAGACGGCCCGGGAATTGGCCGCCAAGATCGACGCCCTGGTAATCGAAGGAAACGGCGCATCCCCGGTCATCCTCGAGAAAGCCGGCATTCGCGAGGCCGAGATGGTCATCGCGGTCTCGAACTCCGACGAACTGAACATGATCGTCTGCCTCCTGGCCGCCAACTACGGCGTGAAGACGCGCGTGGCCCGCATCCGCAACCCCGACTATGCCGTCCCCGGATCGGTGCTCAGCCAGAAGCAGCTCAACATCGACAAGGTGATCGACCCCGAGTCGATTGCGGTGGAGGCGATGGAGGCCCTGGTCTTCACGGCCGGCGCCACGGAGATCGCCCAGTTCGCGAACAAGCGCGTCCTGCTGATGGTCTTTCTCGTGCCCGAGGGCGCGCCGATCGCGGGCCGGACCCTGCGCCAGATTCGCGAGATCGTTCCGGACGAGTTCCTGATCGCGGCGATCCAGCGGGGCGAGGACGTGATCATTCCGCACGGGGACGAGCAGGTGCTGGAGAACGACCGGATCCACGTGATCATCCCGCGCGACCTGCTGGACCTCTTCCTCGGCCAGCTCTACCGGCGCGTAGAGAAGGTGCGCAAGGTCGTCATCAGCGGGGCCACGCGTCTGGGGATCGGCTTGGCGCGCCGCCTTCAGAAGCGCATCTCGAACGTCACGCTGATCGACCCGAGCCAGGAACGCTGCCTGAAAGCGTCCGGCGAACTGGAGGGCGTGACGGTCCTGCACGGTTCGCCCCTCGATCCCGACGTGCTCGAGGAAGTGCGCTTGGAGCACGTGCAGGTCTTCTGCAGCCTCCAGGATGACGATGCGGCGAATGTGATGTCGGGGCTGCTGGCCAAGGAACACGAGGCCGGGAAGACGATCGTGTACCTCAGCGAGCCCGATTTCGTGCCGATCGCCGAGCGCATCGGTTTGGATGCCGTCATCAACCCGCGTCTGCTGGCCGTGGACGCGATCCTGAAGTACGTGCGCGGGGGGCCGGTGATGAGCGTCGCGCACTTCGAGGACCTGAAAGCCGAGGTCCAGGAGATCGTCCCGGTCGCCGGCTCGGCAGTCGTGAATCGCCCCTTGCGCGAGGTGGCGCCGTTGCTGCCCAAGGACGCCCTGATCGGCGCGGTGGTGCACGACGAGGAGGTCGTGATTCCCCGCGGCGAGACGATGATCGAACCGGGCGAACGCGTGATCGTCTTCGCCACCGAGGCGTCCCTGCCGGAGGTCCGCCGGCTCTTCACGGAATCCGCTGGCGCATGAACAAGCGTTCCATCACCGCGGTGCTGGGCCTGCTGCTGCTGATCCTCGCGGGCTTCATGGCCGTCCCGCTCTGCATCGCCTTGAGCACGCAGGAGGATCCCGGCGAGATCCTGGGGCTGGAACTCGGCGTGGGCGCCAGCATCTTCTCCGGCGCGCTCCTGTTTCTGTTTTTTCGGCGCCGGCTCCAGGAGGAACCGCTGGGCACGCGCGAGGGCCTGGCCATCACGACCTTCGGCTGGCTCCTCCTGACCGCGTTCGGCGCGCTGCCCTTTCTCTTCTCCGAAAAGGCGCCGCTGTCCTTCACCGACGCCTATTTCGAGGTGATGAGCGGGCTGACCACCACCGGCTCGACGGTCCTGCCGCAGGTCGAGAAGCTGCCCTCGGGGCTCCTGTTCTGGCGCAGCCTTACCCACTGGATCGGCGGGATGGGCATCATCCTGCTCAGCGTCGCCATCCTGGCCGCCGAGTTCCACCCGGCAGCGCCCATCGCCGTAGAGCAGGATCTGACCATGACGGAGCGAGCCGACACCGGGGGCGGAGTAGAAGTACACCTTTCCCGCCCGTGCCTGCGCGCGCATCGCATCCAACGTGGCGATCAAGTCCTGGAGCGGATTCATTCTCGGGTCTGGCTTGGCCTGACGCATACCGCCCTGTCCCAGGCGGTGCCCCAGGTCGTGGATGCACGCCGCAGTGCCGGTGCTTGCGTGATTAGGCTAGGCCGGTGTCGTCCGTGACGACAATGCCGAGCGATGCGCTTGTGACCTTCCGTGACCTTGGGAGGTCCTTGCAATCCCGACCGGTCGGGCCGAGCGTCGAGCGCTACGACGCCCGACCGCGGGGTCGGGCGCCGTCTTCTGGACCAAGCTCAGTACTTCACACTCAGGCGCACGTAGTAATGCGCTCCGCCGGGCAGGTCGTAGGTCGAGG
>Ga0101944_10006209_pt1 | contig 12929 bp, 12 predicted proteins | sample DewCreD2012metaG_FD_75245 | JGI IMG/M metagenome (GOLD analysis project Ga0101944, IMG submission 75245) | Hot spring sediment bacterial and archeal communities from British Columbia, Canada, to study Microbial Dark Matter (Phase II) - Dewar... ... | reverse complement strand
GATCATTCTACCCCGGCTGAGCGGAGGCTGTCAAAGGTTCGGCCATTGCGACCGTTCAGACAATCGCCTATATTGCAGCGGAGGCGACAATCTGACAGCATCCGGGTTGACAGTTGTTGGCCGCGCGCGGGCGTGTTATACTGAACTGGTTGTGAGGGCGCGCGGATTGTTCGATATGCGGTGTCGCTTCGCCCCGCGGACCGGGCCACAGTGAAATATGTCAACACAGGAGATTTCCCCATGCCAACGCGCATTCTGGTGACCGGCGCCACCGGCAAGGTTGGTCAGGCGTTCCTGAGCCGTCTGTTCTCCGACTCCCGTTACGCGGAGTTCACGGCACGGGCCCTGGTGCACCATCGGCTGCTGGAGCCGCACGATCGACTCGAGGTTGTCCGCGGCAGCATCGCCGATCGCGCTACCGTCGAGCAAGCTATGGAGGGTGTCACGCACGTCTTGCACCTGGCGACCGTGAAAGAGACGCCCGAACAGATTATGGACGTGGCCATCAAAGGGCTGTTCTGGCTGCTTGAAGCCGCGCGCACCAGTCCCACCTTCCGCCAGTTCATCCTGATCGGCGGCGACGCTTCGGTGGGTCACTTCTTCTACCGCCATCCCGCGCCGGTGACTGAAACCCAGCAGCTGAGTGCCTATCCCGGTTGCTATGCGCTGTCGAAGGTGCTCGAAGAGGTGATGCTTGAGCAATACTACATTCAGTATGATCTGAACGGCTGCTGTCTGCGTGCGCCGTGGATCATGGAGAAAGACGATTTCAAGTACTCCCTCTCTTTCGGCGAGGACGTCTTCGGCGGGCCGCGCTGGCGCGATCTTGTCGGCGCCGCGCAGGCCGATGAATATGTGCGCACCCGGACCATACCGGTGATGGTAGATCCCAACGGTGTGCCGGTGAAACGCAACTTCGTGCACGTTGATGATCTGGTGAGCGCCATCTGTCTCGCGCTGGATCACCCGGCAGCCCGTCAGCAGTTGTTCAACATTTGCATGGACGAGCCAGTTGACTACGGCGCCGTGGCGGAGTATCTGGCCCGCACGCGCGGGCTGCCCAGTGTCAAAGTGCCCACGCCATTCTGGTCAACCTGGCTCGACAACAGCAAGGCCAGGTTCCTGCTCGGCTGGCGTCCGGAGTACGACCTGCGCTACTTCCCGCCGCAAGGGGCCAAGGTGGGCCCGGGAGAGGTGGAATCTTCCGATCGCGAGCTCCCGCACATACATTATCGAGGAGGTCTCTCATGTCCTGGCAAACCATCATCCACCTGCAACCGCATTTCTTCGACACGGCCGAGACCCTTCTGGCCGAACTGGGCGAGCTCACCGCACACACCTTTCGTTACCGCAGCGGCGTGTGCGGCCTGCGGCTCAGCAGCGCCGTCGGTCACATGGTCGTGCTGCCGTTCAAGGGCCAGCAGATCTGGCGTCTGACGCTCGGCGGACGTGAGCTGGCGATGCGATCCATGTTTGAGGAACCGACCGCCAGCAACGAGTACCTGGAGACCTATGGCGGCTTTATGGTACACTGCGGCTTCACTGCGATGGGCGTACCGACCGGAGAGGACCGGCATCCGCTTCACGGCGAGCTGCCCAATGCGCCGTACCAGACGGCCCAACTGCTGATTGGCGCCGATGAGCGCGGCACCTACATGGGCGTGAGCGGCACCTATCAGTACACCGTGGCCTTCAACACCAATTATGTAGCGCGTCCCGAGACGCGCCTGTATGCCAGCTCGACGCGTGTGCCCATCGAAATGACGGTTCGCAATCTGAAGCGGACCCCGATGGAGTACATGTATATGGCACACGCCAACTTCCGGCCCGTTGATCACGGTCGGCTGGTGTACAGTGCTCCGTGTACGCCCGAGCATGTGCGTGTGCGCCGCAGCATCCCGGGCCACCTGCAGCCGCCCCCCGGCTACCGCGAGTTCCTGGAGGAGCTGGCGCGCCAGCCCGATCGCCACAACATGCTCGTGCCGGGCCTTGCCTTCAACCCGGAGGTGGTGTTCTACATTGACTATCGTTCTGACGAGGCCGGCTGGGCTCACACGATGCAGGTGCACCCCGACGGCAGCGCCGACTTCATCAGCCATCGTCCGAGCGAGCTCGATCACGGGGTACGCTGGATCGCCCGTAACCCTGACCAGGACGCTCTGGGCATGGTCCTGCCGGCAACGGCTGAGCCCGAAGGCTATCACGCCGAAAAAGCCAAAGGCAACGTCAAAGTGCTGGCAGGCGGCGACACGTTCCATTGCCAGATCGAAGTGGGTGTCCTGACGCCGACCGAAGCCAGACAGATGGAGGAGCGCATCGCCCGGATCACTCGCTGATCCACCAGGCCGCCCGGCGCGGAGTGATGCGAGCAGCCTGGCGTGGCAGTCCGCATTGTCGGCGACCACGGAGAGTGGTATACTGCCAGGCCAGGAGCCAACAAGATATGACCAGTGACGCCGAGCTCGCCGCCTGGCTGGCTCTCACCTACTCTTCCGGATTCAACCTGGCGCGCACCAAGGCGATTATCGGGCGCTGGTGCCTGGATGCGGCGCGACCGTTGTCGGCCCTTTTCCAGCTGAGCGATCACGAACTGGCGACCCAACTCGATCTGACCGCCGCCGAGTGTGCTGCGGTACACCGACTCCGCGGGCAGCTGAACAGCCACGCCAGATATTGCCGTCAGATCGGCCGGAATGGTATCCGTATCATCACCCGCGCCGACCCGGCCTACCCGGCGGCTCTGACTGCGACGTTGTCGCGATCCGAGCAACCGCTGCTGCTGTACGTGCGCGGAGATATGCCGCCGCCGAGGGTCGCCCTGGCTGCCATCGTGGGTGATGAAGAAAACCCCGACCCCCTGACCGCCCAGATAGCGCACGATCTGGCCGTGCTGTTAGCCGACAGCGGGGTCGTTCTCCTCGGCGCCATGGGGCAGGGGCCGGGAGGCGTCGTCGTCAAAGGTGCGTTTGCCAACGGGTGCGCTCGAGCGCTGCTGGTGGCGCCGGCGGGCATCGCGACGGTACACGTTGAGGCTGAATTGGCCCGCGCGATCGCCCAGGACCGGGCCGTGATTCTCAGCCCGTTTCGTCCCGATGTCCCCGGCAGCGACCTAAATACGCGAGCCAGTCACCGGCTTCTGGCCGCCCTGGCCGATGCTGTGATTGTGATGCGGGCGCCTGCTGGCACGCCGACGCACGATCTGGCGACCACAGCACTTCAGCTGGGACGGGCCGTATACGTATGGGATGCCGACCCGGACGACACACCTCTTTCGCAGAGCCACCAGGGGCTTGTCGACGCCGGTGGCGTGCCCGTTAACGAGATGGCAGATGTGCTGGACATTGTTGCGCATCTGACGGCGCTGGCCGACGGTCGAGGTGGGGATAGCCAGGCGAAACCGGTGAGTGACACACCGGCAGCCGACGTCGTGGCGGGTTCTGGGACAATGGACCCGGCCGAGGTCCTGTCAGTGTTGTCGCGCGCGGGCCGTATACCCGACGTGTTGCGTAACCGACTGCAGCAACGTCGCGAGGTCACAGTGAGGTAACACCTATGGAAGAAGCCAAGCGCATACTGGTCATTGATGATGAGCCGCGCATGCGGCGCTTCATCAGCATGAATCTCGATCTCGAGGGTTACCAGGTGCTTGAGGCCGGCAACGGCCTTGATGGCGTCCGGCGCGTGCGTGAGGACCTTCCGGACCTCGTCCTGCTTGATGTGATGATGCCGGAGATGGATGGATTCGAAGCGCTGCGCAACATTCGGCAATTCAGTCAGGTGCCGGTCATCATGCTCACCGTCAAGAGCGACGAGGAAGACAAGGTACGCGGTCTGGAGCTGGGCGCCGATGACTACGTGACCAAGCCGTTCGGACCGCGCGAGCTATCGAGTCGCATCAAGGCCGTGTTGCGGCGCACCGAGATACAGGGAATGACCGATCAGGCGGTGGTCAAAGTGGACGACCGGCTGCAGATTGACTTCAACCGCCACCAGGTGATCGTAGATGGACGCGTGATCAAGTTGCGCCCCACAGAACACCGCCTGCTCTACCATCTGGTCAACAACGCCGGCTGGACGATGCCGCACGAGACGCTGTTGGCGAAGGTGTGGGGACACGAATACCGCGATGAGACACACTACCTGCGCCTGTACATCACCTATCTGCGCCAGAAGATCGAGCGCGATCCCGCCAATCCAGAGTACATCCTGACCGAGCGTGGCGTCGGCTATCGGTTCGTGGATTTCAAACGCGAGGCGACCGATCACACATAGTCCCGAGCGTCAGGCACAGCGGTGACAGGCAAGTCTATGAAAGCTTGCGTGATCCTTAATCCAGCGGCTGGCCCTGGTGATTTTCACCGCCATCTGGACGAGGGAATCCAGCACCTGGAACAGTGTGGCTGGCAAGTGGATCGCCTCGAAACGGTGGCGCGCGGAGACGCGACGCGGCTGGCACGTCAAAGTGCCGATCAGGGCTATGATGTGGCCATTGCTGTCGGCGGCGATGGCACCATCAATGAGGTCGTCAACGGCCTGGTGGGCAGCGACACGGCGCTGGGCGTCATTCCCGCTGGCACCGCCAACGTGTTTGCCGCTGATGTGGGCATTCCCACCTGGAACCCGCTGCGCCCACACGCCGCCAGAGAGGCCGCTGCGATTATTCACACCGGCCATCGCCGGCGTCTGGATCTCGGGCAGGTTCACTTCGGCGATGGTCAGAGTCGCTACTTCTTTATGTGGTGCGGCATCGGTCTGGATGCGGCGGTTACGCGCGAGATTCGCTCGGAGGATACGCGCCGGCTCGGCTATATTGCCTGGGGCATCGCCGGCGTGATGGTGGCGCTCAACTTCATGGGCTATCGGGGCAGCATCACCGTAGATCAGGTCAAGTCGCGTCGCCGCTTGTTGTGGGCAGTCATCAGCAACGGGCAGCTGTACGGCCGTCTGTGGCGCATTGCGCCGGACGCCAAAATGGACGATGGGCGACTGGACGTGGCGGTCTTCGAAGGCCACGGCGTGTTATCCACGATACGCCATATCCTCGGCCTGACATTGGGGCACTATGCGCGCGATCCCCAGGTGCATCTGTATCGTTGCAGCTGCATTTCCATCACGACACGCAAACCGCTGCCGGTGCACGTCGACGCCGAGCCGATGGGCACGACACCAGTGGACATCAAGGTGGTGCCCCAGGCCATCACGGTGGTGCTGCCGCCACGGTTACCCTACCACCTGCTGGTCAAATGATTGATTGAGGCGTCCCGAGATGACAACCCGACTGCGTAGCGAATACCCGGACGCACCCCGCGTCGGAGTTGGTGCCGTGGTGGTGCGGGACGGCCGTGTCCTTCTGGTCAGGCGCGGCAAACCGCCGAACCAGGGTATGTGGGCCATACCCGGCGGCCGGGTCGAGCTGGGCGAAACGCTGCAGGAAGCTGTCGAACGCGAACTGCGCGAAGAAACGGGGATCACGGTGCGCGCCGGCAGTCCGATATACACTTTTGACGTTATCGTGCGTGACGACGAGGGGCGGGTGCAGTATCATTACGTGATCGTGGACATGCTGGCAGAGTACGTCGCCGGTGAGGCATGCGCGGGGGATGATGCCATTGACGTCGGCTGGAAGACCGCCTGCGAAATAGACGTATTGTCGGTCTACCGACCGACGGTGGAGCTGCTCAGACGCGTCACCCACCTGTGGGACAATCCACCACCCCGAAGCACGTTGGAATGATGCCAGGGCTGGCCGCATTGCACGGCAACGTGTGATGAGTTCGAGAGGGGAGATCCGATGCATACCTATACCATCCCATTGGTGCCCGGACCAACCGCTGTGCGGCCGGAGGTGCTGGCTGCCTATCAGGTCAATTACGGCTCGGCTGACCTGGAGCCGGAGTATCCATTGCTCTACTCGGAGACCGAGATCCTGTTGCATAACCTGCTTGGCACGGGTAATCGCATCGCCATACTGAGCGGCGAGGGGATGGTCGCGCTGTGGGGCGCGCTCAAGAGCACACTGTGTCCCGGCGACCGCGTCGTGGCAGTAGCCACCGGCTTCTTCGGCTTCGGCATTGCCGACATGGCGCGTGCCATCGGCGCTCACGTGGATACCGTGGATTTCGGCTTCGATGAGGCGGCAACTGACCTGGACCGGGTGGCCGACGCCATCCGGCGCGTGCGACCCAAGATGGTCACCCTGGTCCACTGTGAGACACCCTCCGGCATCATCAATCCCGCCGCCGAGGTGGGCGCGCTGGTACGAGAGTACGACGTGCCACTGTACTACGTAGATGTGGTGTCCAGCCTGGGCGGCATGGCGCTTGAGACCGACGCCTGGGGTATTGACCTGTGCCTCGGCGCAACGCAAAAGGCACTTTCGTCCTTGCCCGACCTGGGTATTGTGGCTGTGAGTGACCGCGCCTGGGACATCATCGAGGCGGTGAACTACCAGGGCTATGATGCGTTGTTGCCCTTCCGTGCGCCACCGGCTGTCGGCGGCTTCCCCTACACGCCCAACTGGCACGCCCTGGCGGCTCTGTACACGTCGTGCAGCCTGTTGCTGGCCGAAGGCCTGACCGCCGTCTATGCCCGCCACGAAGCCATCGCGCGGCGTTGGCGGGAGTCGCTGGAGGCGCTCGGTCTCACCCTGTTCCCACGCGATCCGGCCACCAATGCTCCGACGGTGACGGCGGTCAAACTGCCTGAGACCGTGAGCTGGCCCGATCTGGATGCGGCGCTGCGCCGACGAGGAATGGTGGTCGGCGGGTCCTACGGTCCCCTGGCCGGACAGGTCTTTCGCGTCGGTCATATGGGCGCTCAGGCGTCAGAGGCGTTGTGGCACGAGGGGATACGGACTCTGAGTGCGGCCCTGCGTGAGCTGGGATTGCCTGTCAACGAGGTGACTCCATAGACCATGCCTCGGTCGCCCAACTGGCGGGCGCCTTCACCACCGTCTTCTTCATCTTCGGGCTTGGCTTTGCCATCCAGCGCCTGCGACCGCTGAGCGACGAGACCCACGATCAGCTGTCGGCGCTGGTGGTGAAGATCGTGCTGCCCATCTTCACCTTCTACGTGACGGCCACGAGCGCCACACCCGAGGCGCTTGAGAAGGCACCGTCGCTCATCTGGATGGGCGTTCTCGTGGCTTTCCTTAATTTCGGGCTGGCAACAGCGTTCTTCACCCTTGCTGCCGTATCCCCTGAACAGCAGCGCACCTTTCGCTTCGGCGCCATCCTGCCCAACACGGCCTTCATCGGCTATCCGATCTGCCTGGCGCTCCTGGGACCACTGGGGCTGTTCTACGCCGTGGTGCACGACTTTGGATCAGCGTTGATCGTGTGGACGTTTGGAATCTGGGATCTGAGCGGCGGGCGGGCAGCCAACTGGCGGTCGCTGATGCTAAATCCGCTGATCTGGAGCGTCATCGCAGGGGTGATCTGGGCGGCACTCGGCCTGCCGATGCCGGCGTGGGCCGGCGCACCGCTGGATACACTCGGCGACGCCACCGTGCCACTGGCGCTGCTGGTGGCCGGCGCGCAGATGGGCCGGAGCCATGTGCGGAGCAATTCCTGGCTGCGCCAGCTGCTCGGAATGGGGGCACTGAGGTTGATCGCCGCCCCGCTGGTAACGGCACTGGTGGTCATCGGACTCGGCTGGCGCAACGAGATGGGCCAGGTGATCGTCCTGCTGAATGCTATGCCGGCTGGCCTCACCGTCGCGATTATGGCGCGCACCTATGGCGCCGACGCCCGCTTTGGCGCCCAGGCCACCTTATGGACCACCATCGCATCTCTGGCAACCCTGCCAGCGGTGGCGTGGTTGGTGCTCAACCGTCTGTGACGTCGTGGCAATGTCCACATCCCACCGCCGGGTCGGGCACATCCAGAAAGTGTTCCTTGCACCAACCGGACACCTCCACACTCTGCGACAGGCCCAGCATTCGGCGCACCACTCGCGCCTCCAGAATCAGATTCGGACAGGCGTTGGCGCGGAGGATGGCGGGGACAGAGCAAACGCGACACAGGTCGGGGTGCCACGGAAGCGCGCCGGGAGTGCGCGCAATCAAGCGACACTCCTGGCGATTGGCACCCCGATGAAAGTCCTCGTAGTAGTGCTTGCACTCCACACCGGCAGGGGTACGCACACTCAAACCCGGGTCAGGTACTCGCCGGTGCGCGTGTCAATGCGAATGACATCCCCCACCTGAACGAACAGCGGAGTCTGAACCTTGAGTCCGGTGGACACGACGACCTCTTTCGTCGCGCCGGTCGCTGTATCGCCGGCAAAGCCCGGTTCGGCGTGCACAACCTCGAGATCAACGGTTGTCGGGAATTCGACATCAATCGCCTCGCCGTCATAGGTGAGCAGATTCACCGTCAGGCCGTCGGTAAGATAGGCGACACCATCGCCCAGCATCGCGGCCGGCAATACCGGCTGCTCGTAGGTCTCGGTGTCCATGAACGTGTACAGGTCGCCATCGGCATACAGGAACTGCACCTGGCGTTTTTCCAGGCGAATGTCCTGCACCCGTTCGCCCGACACGAAGGATTTTTCAACCGTCGCGCCGGAACGCAGGTTGCGAGCCTTCACCCGAATGGTAGCATTCCCACGCCCCATCTTGATGTGGTGGTACTCAAGCACCTTGTACAGCTCATTGTCGAGTTCGAAGGTGACACCCTTCTTGAGATCGTTGACGTCAATCATATGCTTCTCCACAAGGATCAAATTGATTGTGCGATGAGGTCAATTCCGTCAGCTGGCCGGTCGGTCAATCCACCGACGGGCGACTTCGGGCAATTCTGCCAACGGCCCCCGTTGTTGAGTACAATCGGGCAACGAGCGCAGAAACTCCTGGCCATACGCCTTGGTCAGAAGTCTTCGGTCCATACAAACCACGACTCCCCGGTCGGTGCGCGTCCGGATCAGCCGTCCGAATCCCTGACGAAACCGCAGGATGGCATTCGGCAGCGAATAGTCGTTGAAGGCATCATCATACGTCTCACTGCGTGCCGAGAAAATCGGATCGTCCGGCACATCAAAGGGCAGCTTGGCAATGACGACGCAGCTCAGGCTCTCACCGGTGACATCAATGCCTTCCCAGAAGCTGCGGGTGCCGAACAGCACGCACCGCTCTTTCGACTTGAAGCTATCGAGCAGATGCGCACGCGAACCGCCGCCGCCCTGCTCAAGCAACAGGATATCCTCCTGACCCAGCCGCTCGCGCACCGCATTCGCCGTGTTGCGCAGCTGACTGTAGGACGTGAAGAGCACCAACGTCCGGCCTCGCGTGGCGCACACCAGGTCTATCAGGGCCGCTTCCAGCGTGCTCTGATAGCGTGGCTGGCTGGGCTCAGGAATATCCGATGGTAGATACAGCAGGGTCGAGCTCTTGTAATCAAACGGCGAACCCAGAGCGACCTCGGCCAGGTCATCGGCCCCCAGACGCTCACGAATATACTCGAAACTCTGGCCGGTGCGCAACGTCGCCGACGTCAGGATGGTTGCCTCGGTCGCCTCAAACAGGTGACGGCGCACCAGCTCGCCCACGTGCAAAGGTGCCGCGTGCAACGACACATCCTCGGTCTGAGCAGCCACCTCAAGCCACGTGATGGTGCCACTCTGGGCCGCCTGGGTGTCGTGTTCAATGATGGTCCTGAGCCGTTCGGCGACCGTATCCAGCCGGATGCGATAGCCACCCAGCTCCTCGATCAATCCGGCGGCTGCCTTGAACGGCTTCTGCCGGTCGAGCCGTTCCAGGCGCTGTTGCAACTCCGCCAGCTGGTGACTTGCCTGACCCAGGCGAACCGACAGAGCATCCCAGGCGATAGCCACCTGATCCCAGCCCGGCTGGCGACGCACCGAGCCTGTCAGCCGCAGGCGGCGGTCGTACTGACTGCCCCCCGATGGACCGTGTTCCGTCGCGAAGGTGCGCAGATGACCGAAAAGATCGCGCACAGACTGTCTGACCTGCTCGACGGCTTCCTGGCCGGCGGCGACGACCTCCTGGATCGCGCTCAATTCGTCCCGCGACACTCCATCCCGGCAGCGCGGCACCACGCTGTTCAGATAGCCGCCGAAGCGACGAGCACCGGTCGGTTCGCTCAGCTCTCCCAGGAGGCGATCGAGCGACCTCTCGTCGGCGTGAAAACTGAGCTGGGCAGTGACACTATCCTCAAGATGGTGAGCCTCGTCAATGATCAGATAACGGTACTCCGGCAAGACCCGATTCTCGGCCGCCACATCAGCCAGCAGCAGGGCATGATTGACGACGACGACATGCGCGCTCTCGGCGGCGCGCCGGGCGCGGTGGAAGAAGCAGTTCTCCCGGCGACAGACCTCCGGCGTGCACAGATCCGCATCGCTGCAAATGGAGCTCCAGACGGCATTATCCTCCGCGGTGGGCAGAAACAGCTCCTGGCGATCACCGGTCAGGGTCGTCTCCATCCAGATGAGAACGCGCGTCAGCACACGCAGTTCAGCTTCTGACGCTGAAGCGCGGCGCGCAGCATCACTGCCCCCTCGTCGTCCTTCCAGCTCGGCCCGCAGCTGGCGCACACGGCGCGGGCAGACATAGTTATTCCGTCCCTTCAACGCCACAGCCCTGAACTGAACCGGCAACACACTCTGCAGGTGGGGGATATCCTTGGACAGCAACTGATCCTGCAGATTGATGGTGTGTGTGGCGATGACGACACGCTGGTCGTTGCTGGTTGCCCAGTGAATCGCCGGCAGCAGGTAGGCGATGGATTTGCCAATTCCGGTGCCGGCTTCCAGGAGCATAGACGTGCCGTTGTTGAAAGCATTGGCCACGTGGCGCAGCATCTCGATCTGCTGCGGGCGATGCTCATAGTTGGGCAAGGTTTGGGCAAACAATCCGCCCTCGTCCAGCATCGCTGCCAGGCGCTCGACATCGAGCGGACGTGGCGTGGCAGCCGGACGCAACGGCTCCTCATCGCGGTTGCTGCGGCGTTCTACCGACAGCAGACTCTGTCCCCCGGCGCCGGATAACGCGCCCTTGGCCGCCAGCTGCTGCCCCAGGCTGGTAGTGAACACCGTGCGACTGCGCAGCAGTTCCAGATCGGCAAATACAGGGCGCAGGGACCAGCTCGACTGCGCCGCCATCCGGTTGACCGTCTGAACGATAGACAGGTCGAGTCGGCTGGCCTGGTCCAGCAAAGCGACAAACAGCTGATGCGCAGCGCGGGCATCGTCCAGGGCACGATGGTGCGTCTCCGCAGCGATGCCCAGTGTCTGAGAGAGTTTCTCCAGGCTGTAACGCCCCGCGTGCGGCAGCAGGATGCTGGCGAGTTCGAAGGTATCAATTCGGGCATTCTCACGGAAGGCACCCTGGCGAGCCAGAAAGGCCAGGTCAAAGCTGACGTTATGGCCAACAATTGGAAAGCCCCCCACGAAGCGCTGCAGACGCGGCAGCACCGCGGGCAGCGGAGGCTTCCCGCGCAGCATGTCATCGGTGATGCCGGTCAGTTCGCGAATGGGGTGCGGGATGCGCTGACCGGGATTCACCAGCGTCCCGAACTCATCCAGCACCTCGTTGCCCCGAAACTTGACGGCACCGACCTCGATGATCGCCGCCTTGTCCGGATCGAGTCCCGTTGTCTCGATGTCGAGCGCGACGTAGATATTCGCCAAGCCTGTCCCTTCCCAAGCGCACGCACGGACAGCCTGAGGCCAGCGACCATCGGCCTCAGGCATTCGGCTATTATATACCCGCTCGACGAAGAGTGGAAAACACGTGTCTGCGAATGCGTCCCCGATCAGATCGCCGGGTGAATGAGGTACCCGACAGTCTCGGAGAGCAGGTCAGCGTCAGCCGAGACGATAACCGCTGTGATCCTTGCCGATCTCGACCATCTCGCCGGTGACGGTGAAGACGGTACGCTCGCAGATGTTGGTCACGCGATCGGCGGCACGTTCCAGATTGTGTGCCACCCACAGCAGGTGATTGGCCTGTTCGATCGCACGGGGGTTGTTGAAGATGACGGTGATGAGCTCGCGGTAGACCTGGTTGTACAGCATGTCCACCTCGTCATCTTCGCCAGGGATAGCCTTCGCCTTTTCAGTGTCACGCTTGACGAACGCATCCAGCGCGCGGTGCAGCATGTCGCGCGTCTTCTCAGCCATACGGGGAATATCAACCAGCGGCTTGACCAGCGGCTGCTCGCCTATCATTATGTTAATATTGGCAATACCTTTGGCGTAGTCGCCGATGCGTTCGAGCTCGGCGGCGATTTCCAGCGTCGAAGCCAGGACGCGCAGGTCACTGGCAATCGGCTGCTGGGTCGCAATGATCGTCAGTGTATCAGCCTCGATCTTGTACCGCTTCTCATTGATGAGACGATCAGCGGCGATGACCCGGCGTGAGCCTTCCACATCGCGCCTCTTCAGTGTGTCCACCGAGTCTGCGATCGCCTTCTCCACCATGCTGCCAAGGACCAGCAATTCGTCCTGGAGCTGTTGCATCTCGCGTTCAAAGGTCTGTCTCGGCATCAGTCTCCACTCCAATGTGACAGCAGCCACACCTCACAGCACCACACCCTACCAGCAAGACCTGCGCGCTGCCGCTGCGCAGACCGCGGCCAGTCGCAGCGACTGCCAATAGCATACCACAAATGACCGCCGGCAGCCAGGCGACTAGCCGAAGCGGCCGCTGATGTAGTCCTCAGTGGCCTTCTGCCTGGGATTGGTGAAGATCTGGGTCGTGGGTCCGTACTCAACCAGGTAGCCAGCGCGGTCTTCATCCATCAGCAGGAAGGCAGTGTAGTCGGACACGCGCGCTGCCTGTTGCATATTGTGCGTCACGATGACGATGGTGTAGTCACCGGCCAGTTCGTGCATCAGATCTTCGATCTTGAGCGTCGAAATCGGATCAAGAGCCGACGCCGGCTCATCCATCAGGATGATCTCCGGCT
>Ga0101944_10006208_pt1 | contig 12930 bp, 11 predicted proteins | sample DewCreD2012metaG_FD_75245 | JGI IMG/M metagenome (GOLD analysis project Ga0101944, IMG submission 75245) | Hot spring sediment bacterial and archeal communities from British Columbia, Canada, to study Microbial Dark Matter (Phase II) - Dewar... ... | reverse complement strand
CCTAATACTCTATCTACTTCATAAATATTAGTTGACAATCGTCTTAGACTATCAGCTCTAATTTTATCCAAACTCATCGTTTTTAATTCAATCGTTTCCTCTTCAAGATTTTTTTCCTGAAAATCTTTTTTTTCTTTAAATGAGCTCCAGGCTGCACAGTTGGGACAACGCCCCATCCAAGAAGCTGAACCATAACCGCAATTGGAACAAATAAAAAATGCCATAACCTTTACATTTTTTCAACTGTTTCAATTCCTAATAAATATAAGCTTTTTTTAATGATTATTCCAGTCACCTTAGTAAGTAATAATCTTAAATTTCTGACTGAAGGTGATGATTTTAAAATCGGTTGTTTTTGATAAAATAGATTATAAGATGAAGCTAAATCATAAAGAAAATTAACAATTAAACTTGGGGCAAAATATTCTGTGGCTAGATTAACTACCTCATTGAATTGATAAAAAAGTCTTAATAGGTTTTTTTCTTCTTTTGTTAAATTAATGTCTTTTGAAAAAAAGTCATTCCTCCTTAAATCTATGCCACTTTTTTTCAAAACACTTTGAGTCCGCACATAAGTATAAAGAATATAAGGACCACAATTACCTTCTTTAGCAATACTTTTGCCTAAATCAAAAACAATATTTTTTTGGTAATCAGAACTTAAAAACGAATATTTAATTGCGGATAAAGCAATTTTTTCCAAAGTCTCTTCATCTAAGGCAAAATTTTCTTGAATTGCTTTTTTTGTGACATTAAATAAAGTAAAAGGATCAATAATATAACCTGTCCGTGAAGACATTTTGCCAGAAGTTAAATTAATCATACCAAAACCAACGTGTTGTAATTTACCTACAAGTTTTGGAAAAATTAATTCACTCACCTTAATTATTACTTTCCAATATTCATTCTGTTCATTGGCAGTAGTTACTATTGATAAATCAAAATTGAAGTCTTTTTGCTTAAGATAAATTAAACCCAAATCTTTTGCTTCATAGGTAGGATTACCATATTTATTAATAAAAACCCGCGTATGTAAATTATACTTTGCGCCTTTAAAAATAATCGCTTCCTGACTTTTCTGAAAAACTTTATCTAAATTTTTTAAAACTATTTCTTTACCAATCTTTGCCGTCTCGCTCTCAAAATAATATCGATCATATTTAATTCCAAGCTTTTTTTCAAATTCTTTGTAAAAATCCAAACTCCATCGTCTTGTCATTTGCCAAATTGAGGCGATACTTAAATCATTTTTATAAATTCCAATATTTAATTCATCAATCAGCTCTTGTGCTTTTCTATCTTTGTCATATAAAAGAGCCCCTTCTTGATAACATTGTTGGAGAAATTTGATTTTTTCATCCAGTTTTTTAAGGTTTTTAATTTCTGAAATATACTTTCTCACTTGAAAAAGACACTTGGCCACATGTAGACCAACGTCTCCCTGATAATTAACCCGATAAACTTTATTACCGGTAAACTCCAATATCCGCGCCAACGACTCACCGTAAATATAAGAATAAAGATGTCCCAAATGGGGTAATTTATGAGTATTTGGCTGGCCAAATTCCAAAATTATCTGTTTTTTATTTTTGGCAAAACTTTCAATTTCTTCCTTTATAGCTATTTTTTTAGCTTCAGAAAACAAATAAGCTTTGGTAAGAAAAAAATTAATAAAGCCGGGGGGGGCAATTTCTATTTTTTCTATCTCCTCCATTGGCTTCAATCCCTTAACAATTTTAGCCGCGATATCTTTTGGTTTTTTTTTCAAATATTTAACTAGTTTCAAGGCAATATTGGTAGCGTAATCACCAAAATTAAAATTAGCCGGACGCTCTAAATTAAAATCGACATTTTCTGCCTTAAGTTTTTTTAATGACTGCTTCAGTTGATCTTTAATTTTTTCTTTAATCATTGCTTAATATAATAGCAAAAATTGTCAGAAAAATTGCAATGAAATTAAAATAAATTGTTATTGACTAAGTTAACATAAATTAGTAACGCCTTATAAATTTTTATCTCAAGCTTAATTGGGCTTTTCTAATTAAAAACAACCAAAAAAATCTTATAAAAAAACCTCAATTAAAAAATTTTTTACTTAATAAAATTTGAATATTTTTTCTGATTTTTTTAAAATTTTTTCCTTATCAAAATAATTGAGCGATGATTTTTTTATTGTTTTTTGAATAATTTCAATTGTCTGATCGTATGTTTTTTTATCGACTGGATAAGGAATCCCATCTTTACCACCAAAAGCATAAGTGTATCGAACGGGATCATCGTAAGAAGGGGGTGCACCAAAAATTAATTCCGAAATTAAACTCAACGACCTTATCGTTTTTTGCCCAACTCCTTTTGTCATTAGAATATCCTCAAAATTTTTAATCGGCCCTTCTGTAATATTATCGATTGATTCTTCTAATCTTTTATCTTTAAAACTTAAAAAAAATTTTTCATCAGCTATCGGATGAGAGTAAAAATTTTTATCTGATAAATTAAGAAGGGTTAACTGACTTTTGTCCTCTAATCTTTTGATTCTTTTTATCTCATAAAATAATTCTTTTTTTTCTTTAATTAATTTAAATATCCCCTGTCGATTTGCTAAGCTTTTTTTATCCACTAAATTCAAAACTTTCGGTAAAATTACTTCACTTTGTATCCCTAGGTGAGGCTCAATTGTTAGATCTTTAATCGCTGAAGAATACCAATGATAACGGCGGGCTTTTTTTCTTAAAACATTCATTCCTTGTTGTATTACTGCCCAACGGCCTGTTTTGGTAAAAATAAAATTATGATGATATAAATGAAATTCATCTTGGATTAAAGAAGAATCAACCTTAGCCGCCAACCGGGAAAGATAACAGTAATTCTTTACCTGTTGATAACTTAAATTCAATCTTTCCCCCCAGCTTAAAATTTGATCTGGTGTTTTTCTTGAAATCTTACCCTTCCCACCACAGATAAAGATACCTAAATCTTGTTCTAACCCAAAAAAGGCTTCTTTCAATGCAGCCATTAGTGTTGTGGTTAAACCTGAAGCATTCCAATCAAAAGCTAAAAGAGAACCAAATGCTTGAAACCAAACTGGATCAGATATTCTTTTTAAAAATTCATCGGCTCCATAAAAATCAATAATAGCAATCGTTATAATTCTTGCTAATTTAACCATCCGCTCAAAAAGCCAAGACGGACAACGGCCATAATCTAAAGTAAAAGTAGCTATTCCCCGATGCATATAGTTGAAAAAATTGATAAAATTTTAGTATATTTAAATAGATAAAAATATGAAAAATAAACTTATTCTTGCCTTAATTTTAACAATTTTTTTTATTGGATTTATTGCTATCCGTTTCTTTATCTTAGACAATCAAAACGCTTATGGTAGTTTAAAAATTCTTTCTTCACCAACCACCTCTATTTTCATCAATAACATCGCCATTGGCAAAACTCCTTTTGAATCAAAATACAAGACCGGTGAATATATTTTAAAACTTATTCCGGAAGGGACAGCGACTGAATCAGCTTCTTGGACTGGTAAAATCAAAATCTATAAAAATGCCTTAACTTATATCAACTTTGAATTAGGACTTTCTGATATCAATACGGCCGGTGAGATTTTTACTGTCTCAAAAATGGAAAAAGCAGCTACTTTATCTAATACTGGAGAAATTTATATTGAAACTGATCCACAAGGAGCAATCATCAGTTTAGACAATGATGAAAAAGGAGTGGCTCCTTTAGTTTTAGAAAATGTTTTAAAAGGAGATCATGAAATATCTGTCTTTATGCCTAATTTTTTCCGGCGTACACAAAAAGTTAATGTCATCCCCGGCTATCGAATCAATAGTTTTTTTAAACTGGCAATTGATGAAAGTCAAAAGATGATAACGCCTAACCCTGAAGAAAAAGAGGCTACCAAAAGTGGGCAAACACAAAAATTAGTCATCATCAAAGAAACTCCTTCCGGCTGGCTCAGAGTAAGAAAAGAAGCCTCAATTGAGGCATCAGAGGCAGCTAAAATAAAACCCGGAGGGAAATATCCCTTCATTGAGGAAAAAAATGGTTGGTATAAAATTCGTTTCAACGGTGAAAAAGAAGAAGTAGTTGAGGGAGAATTTGATGAAGGCTGGATCTCTTCTCAATATGCAACACTTCAATAAAGTTATTTCTTTTCTTTCCAGACAACTTTATTATAAAGAAAATAAGAATAAGGAATAATTACAAAAATAATTATAAAAATTTTATAGATATACCAATAATTTTTACTAAATAAAATAGCCAGTGTCTGAATTCCACCCGTTTGAATTAGTATTGATCCGGAAGAAACCAAGTTAAATTTTATAAAACTTAAAAAATAACTTTTAAAATCACTGTTAATTTTTTTATGAGAGAAACTCCAAAAATTATTCAGTAAAAAATTGGAAATAATCGCCATTTCAGTGGAAATTAAAGTTGAAACCCAAACTAATTGATGCAATTTTTCAATTAACAAAAAAGAAATACCAAAATCAATTAAAAATCCAATTGTTCCAACAATTACAAATTTAATAAATGAAGAATTTAAAAAAACATAAATTAAGGTTTGCCAAATATATTGAAAAGCATTAATTTTGGAAATGCCCCATTTTCTTTCTTTAAATTTGATCGGCACTTCATCAACAATCGCTCCTTTTTTTACGACAAAATCTAAAAATGCTACTTGAAAAACATAGCCGGAATAATTTTTTATATAAAATAAAGCTTCTTTTGCGAGCCAAGTTTTTATAGCGCGATAGCCTGATGTCCAGTCATGAATTTTTAATTTCATAAAGCCGAATTTAATTACTAAATTAGCTAGAATTGAAAGAATTTTTCGGTGAAGTTCCCAATTTTTAGGAATAGAACCGCCTCTAATATAACGAGCACCCACGACAAAATCCGCTCCCTTTTCAATTTTTTTTAGAAAATTAGGGATTTCTTTTGGGTCATGTGATAAATCCGCATCCATTTCAAACAAGATGTAGGGGGAAAGATTATCAATGGCATATTTAAAGCCAGCAATATAAGCCCTACCTAAACCTTCTTTTTTTGTCGATATTAAATGCAAAAAAGAAAATTTTTTTTGCAATTTTAGAACCGCTTCTTTTGTCCCATCGTCAGATAAGCTATCAACCACCAAAATATAAATATCCCAATTTTCAACCATTTGCCTTATTTTAACAATCTGATGAATTAAGTTCTCAATATTGCCTTTTTCATTATAAGTTGGTAGAATAATTACTGCTTTTTTCATTTTTTTTCGGATAAAATTTTTTTATAATAGGCTATTGTTTTCTTTAATCCCTCCTCTAAATTTATTTTAGGCCACCAATCTAAAAGTTTTTTTGCCTTGGAAATATCAGGTTTTCTTCTTATCGGATCATCTTCAGGCAAGTCTTGACTAAAAATTATCTCACTTTTGCTGGCGGTCAATTTTTTAATTGTTTGGGCAAAAAATAAAACGGTGTGCTCATCTTGCATTCCCAAATTAACCACTTCTTTTTGCGTATTTGGATAAAACATCAAGCGTAATAATCCTTCAACTAAATCATCTATATAGCATAAACTGCGAGTTTGTTTACCTTGTCCATAGATGGTAATTGGTTCATTTTTTAATGCCGCCACAATAAAATTTACCACCATTCTTTTATCATCTATCCGTAACCCAGGACCGTAAGTATTGAAAATTCTTGCTATTCTTGCATCTAATCCTTTTTCCCGCCAAAAATAAGCCGTTAAAGTCTCTCCCATCCGTTTTGCTTCATCATATACTGCCCGTGGGCCAATTGGATTGACATTGCCAAAATAAGTCTCTTTTTGTGGATGTTTTTTTGGGTCCCCATATATCTCCGATGATGAAGCAAATAAAAATTTTGCTTGATCTTTTTGGGCTAGTTTTAAAAGTTCTAGCGTCCCAAGACTGTTAACCAAAATCGTCTCCAAAGCTAAGTGATGATAACTTATTTCACTTTGGTAGTTGGGTGAAGCTGGTGAGGCTAAGTGAAAAATCGCATCAATTTTGGGCAAATCTTTTAGTGGTTTGGTAATATCCCAATCAATAAATGCAAAATTTTTATTTTTCAAAAAAGGCTTAATATTTTCTGATAAACCGGTGGAAAGATTGTCAATACAAATTACTTGATAATCTTCCTTCAATAAACGGCTACAAAGGTGGAAGCCAATAAAACCAGCTCCGCCACTAACTAAAATTTTCATATGTTTTTTCTTCCAATCGAAAAATATTTAAAACCTAAATTTTTTAAGATAGACGGTGAATAAATATTGCGACCATCAAAAATATAAGGATGCTTTAAATATCTTTTTACTTTTACTAAATCAATCTGCCTAAACTCATTCCATTCGGTTAAAATAATTAAGGCATCGGCTTCGTTTATCACTTCAAATGCATTTTTGCCATAAATTATTTTATTTTTAAATATTTTTTTAAAATTATTCATTGCCACCGGATCATAAACTTTGACGGTAAAATTATTATCTAAAAGCTCTTCAACAATATAAATTGAGGGGGCAAAGCGGATATCGTCAGTATCTGGCTTAAATGATAGCCCCCATAATCCTAAATTTTTTCCTGGCGCATGTTTTATAATTTTCTGTAAAAAATTTTCTTTGGCTAAAAAATTTATCTCCTCAACTGCTTGTAAAAATGAAGGATTAACTGCTAATTTTTTCCCGCTATTGATTAAAGCCATTACATCTTTAGGTAAACAAGAACCACCATAACCAATTCCTGGATTCATAAATACGCGACCTATCCTTTTATCTAAACCAACCGCATCCAAAACCGCCTCAACATCGGCGCCAGTTTTTTCACAATAAAATGCAATTAGGTTGGCAAAAGAAATTTTTGTGGCAAGCATAGCATTAGCAGTATATTTAATTAACTCCGCTGAAGCTAAATCAGTAATCACTCGCTTACCATTAATTGGTTGATGGAGCTGTAATAGTAATTCAACTGCCTTTTTTGAATCACTACCAATAACGACTCTATCGGCATTGATTGTATCATAAATAGCTGTCCCTTCTCGCAAAAATTCAGGACAAGAAGCCACAGCAAATTGAGCGCTTTTGGAGCTGTATTTTTTAAGAATTGCTTCTATTTTTTTATTGGTTGATATTGGTACTGTGCTTTTGCAAGAAACAACAGTAAAATGATTGCCTAAATTTTTAGCAATATTGGAAGCAACAGCAAAAACAGCTGATAAATCTGCCTCACCATTTTCTTTTGGTGGCGTACCAACAGCAATAAAAACTATTTCGGACTGGTTAACCGCTTCTTTATAACTTAAAGTAAAATGAAGGCGACCGGCTTTTAAATTCTTCTTAAGCAATTCCTCAAGTCCCGGTTCATAAATTAAAGGATTTCCTTTTTTTAACTCATCAATTTTTTTCTTATCTCGCCCAATCACCCAAACATTATTGCCAAAATCAGCAAAAACACAAGCAGTAACCAATCCTACATATCCATGACCAACAATAGTAATAGTCATAAGTTAATATCTTATAAAATGATAAGAAAAAATTAAAGTTGTTTTTTCATCAAAATTAAACCTTCCTCAAAAGTCTTCATTGGATAAAAATCATTTTTTTTGCTTCTGATATCGCCATATTGAGGTCGTTTAGCCTTACCCTTATGGAATTCTTTATAAAAAGTCTCTTTGATTAAAGATTTTGGTAGGTGAAAAATTTTGGCGATCAAAAGGCCAGCTTCATAGACAGACAAAGCGTTTTTGCCAACTAAATGAAAAATTTCTGGTGAATAATTAATTAATAAATGCTCTAAAGCAAAAACTATATTATCAATGAAGGTAGGGGTAATCAATGAGTTTTTTACCATTCTTATTGCTTTTTTTTCCTTTAGATTTTCAATAATTCTTCTGACAAAATCTTTCTTTTGTTCAAAGTAGGCGCGGTAAGGATAAGAAAGGCGGATAATCATTGCTTTCTTGCCAACAATTTTTTCACCTTCATATTTAGTTTTGCCGTAAAAAGAAATAGGATTAGGAAGGGAATCTTCAAAAAAAGGAGTGTTTTCTTTTTTTCCATCAAAAACAAAATCAGTTGAGATGTAAATAAATTTTTTTTTCTTTAAAAAAACCGCCTCAAAAACATTTTTAGTCCCTTTAACATTTACCTGCCAGGCTTTTTCTTTTTCAACCTCTGCCCTATCTACATTGGTATAAGCGGCCACGTGCAAAAAAATATCAAAATTGATATCTTTAATAACCCGATTAACTTTGTCTTCATCAGTAATATCCATAACCGCTTGAGAAAGCGAAATAAAAGAAAATTTTTCCTTTAAAAGCTCAATTATTCGTGAACCAATTAAACCATCAGCGCCGGTGATTGCAATTTTAAGCATATTAAAAATTAATAATTATTCTGTTCATATTGTTTCTTATAATATTTTTGATATTCACCCGATTTTATTTTTCTCCACCAATCTTGATTTTTTAAATACCAATCGATGGTTAATTTTAATCCCGCATCAAGGTCAACTTTTGGTTGCCAGCCTAATTCATGATTGATTTTAGTCCAATCAATAGCATATCGCCTATCATGACCCGGTCTATCTTTAACATATTCAATATAACTTTCATCTTTATCCATCAACTTTAAAATTTTTTTAACCACTTCAATATTTGATATATCATCAGTTAAACCACCAATTAAATAAGTATCACCAATTCTTCCTTTATGTAAGATTAAATCAATTGCCCAACAGTGATCCTCAACATAAAGCCAGTCACGAACATATAAACCATCGCCATAAATTGGCACTTTTTTATTCTCAATAATATTGGTAATTGTTAAAGGAATGAATTTTTCCGGAAACTGATATGGACCATAATTGTTGGAACAGTTAGAAATTGTGATTGGCAAATTATAGGTAAAATAATAAGCACGGACTAAATAATCAGAAGAAGCTTTTGAGGCAGAATAGGGGCTTCTAGGATTATAAGGAGTTTTTTCATTAAATTTTTCTTTTGATTCTAAAGATAAAGCGCCAAAGACTTCATCAGTTGAAATATGATGAAGTCTTTTAATTTTATTTTTTAATGCCGCCTCAAGCAAAACATAAGTACCTTCAACATTGGTTTTTATAAAAGGCGCTGGATCAATAATTGAGCGATCGACATGGCTTTCGGCAGCAAAATGAACAATCGTATCAATCTGGTATTTTTTGATAAGTCTATCAACTAGCGGTAAATTACAGATATCGCCTTTAACAAAAACATAATTAGGATTTTTTTCAATTGATTTTAAGTTTTCTAAATTGCCAGCGTATGTTAATTTATCTAAATTTAAAATTTTATCCTTAGGATATTTTTTAAACCAATAAAGGATAAAATTTGAACCGATAAATCCCGCACCTCCGGTAACTAGAATCTTCATAGAATTTTATTCTATCACAAAAAGATTAAGTTATCAGCTATTATCATCTGATATAATAACTCTTATGCAAAAAGATTTATTTGATTTTGAGGAAAAAAATCAGCCGCCTGATTTGAATAATAATAAAAAGAAAATTAAGTGGTTCTCCCATAGCGCTTTGGAAGAATTTCATCGCTGTCCACGTTGTTTTTGGCTTTCTTATAAGGAGGGGATAAAGCTGCCTGAAGGAATTCAATCACGTTTAGCTAATCGCTTTGATATTATTTTAAAAAAATATTTTGATAGTTATCGACAAAAAGAAAATCTCCCTCCAATCATCGCTGACAAATTAAAAGGAAGATTACAAAATCCTTTTCGCGAACGTTATTATCTTAAACTTAATGAAGAATATGGATTTTATGGAAAACTTGATGAATGTTTAATTGATGAGCAGGGTTATCATATTCCAGTTGATTTTAAAACGGCTTCTTCTGATCCAAGAGAAAAAGAAACGCTATCTGCCTATCAAAATCAAATCGACGAGTATTTATTTTTAATGGAAGAAAATGGTAAAAAGGTAGCTAACTTTGGTTATTTAATTTATTTTTTTCCTGAAATGACAGTAGAGTTGGCTAATGGTTTTCCAATGATTATTCATATAGCCAAGATTGAAAGAAAGGTAAAAGATATCAGAAAAAGAATTGAGGCGGCGATTAAAATTCTTCAAGGACCAATCCCTTATCCATCGGAAGATTGTGTTTATTGCAATTGGTTTGGGAAGGTTAAGAAATATTATTAAAATAACTAAATATATTTATTATTGTTATCCTAAATTTATTTCAGAGGGTCTTAAGCGAAATACTGAAACGAGTTTGGCATGATAATTTTATATGTAATTCTAATTACAATTTTCGCTTTTTATTAATTAAATCCTCTAAAATCTGCCAGCGCTTTTTTTTGATTTCATAAGGCACATCATCTTTCATTACTTTTGTGGCCGGGTTGAATACATAGCAATATAGGCTTTTTCAAAACCTACCTTTTGACAAAGTTTAACCGTGTTTTCAAACTCTTCATCAGTTTCTCCACAAAAACCAACGATTATATCAGTAGTGAATTTTATATTTGATATTTGATTTTTGATTTTTAATATCAACGCTAAATATTCATTGCTGCTGTACCAACGATTCATTCGGCGCAAAACATTATCGTCACCTGATTGAACTGGCAGATGAATTGTTCTTGTGATATTTGAGTATTTAGCGATTACTTGAATTAATTCATCAGAAAAGTCCCAAGGATTGGAGGAAATAAAGTCAACTTTTTCAAATCCAAGTTTGGCTACTTCTTCTAAAAGATAAGGGAAAAGGGTGGGAATACGATAGCGACCTAAATGTTTAACGTAAATAGGTTCATAATTTTTAATTTTAGATTGTAATTTTGATTTTTGAATTTTGAATTTTGAATTTTTTATCAAATCAGCTCCATATGAGTTAACATTTTGTCCCAAAAGAGTTACTTCTTTATATCCTTGTTTTTTTATTTTTTTTGCTTCTTCAATTATTTCTTCAAAAGGTCGACTGATTTCTTGACCACGAGTAAAAGGGACAACGCAGTAAGTACAAAAGTTATTACAACCATTAGAAATCGGGATCCATGCATGAGTTTTACTTGTTCTTATTGGCTCATAATCAAAACCAACTTCCTCAATGGGCATAAATTCGTCAACTCGAGGTATCCTTTCTTTTAGCTTTTGCAAAATTTTTCCGCTTTTATCACGAAAGGCAAGACCGACCATACAACCGGTAACAATAATTTTCAATTTACAATTTTCATTTTTCAATTTTGAAAGATTTTTAACCAATCCATAAACTCTGTCTTCGGCTGATTGGCGGACCATACAGGTATTTATAACAACATAATTAGTATCATTATATCCTTTTGCCTGCTTCATTCCTCGCGCCTTAAAAGCCGCTGCAATTCGCTCTGAATCGGCCTTATTTTGTTGACAGCCGAAGGTTTTAATATAATATTTCATGGTAGAATTATAAAATAAATTTTATGAAATTTTACCTGCTATCCACCAACCTATCTGCTTCTTGGTTTTTTTCGCGGGGAATTTGATGATAGCAAATGGGGAGATTAATTTCTTGTTCAAGCATGCGAATTTTTAGGATATATTCTTTAATTTTTCCCTTTTTTACTTTAAAAAATCCATTAATCTGATTAACTAAAAGCCGTGAATCAGAGTAAAAATCAATTTTCTCAACTTTTAAATCGTTAATTAATTTTTCCTTTTGCTTTTTTATTTCCTCTAATGCATAAATCAAAGCTTGATATTCAGCATCATTGTTGGTGGCAATTCCAATTGATTGATTAAACTGAAAGATTTTTTTATCTTCAATATAAAAAACTCCACCAATACTGGCTTCTCCTGGATTGCCTTTTGATCCACCGTCAGTAAAGACTTTTAAAATAGACATAAGAATATATCTTACTCTAAAATTTAAAGAACTTAAACAAAAAATTTATAAAAAATTTATATAATATAATCCTATGAGCGTAATTTTCGGTTATTGGTTAGGAAAAAGTTTGGGGGAAAGAATTGATGATTATAATCAATATATTAAAAGAGCTGAATTTGAAAAACAATACCCAAAGGCTTTACCAAAAGATAAAGATCAAATAACTAATGACTTAAAACGATTTTCAACTCTTACCAAAGAAGAAATTTTTTCTGAGTTAAAAACCGATATTTCTGGCCTTAATGATAAAAAAGCAAAAGTTAGATTTCATGTCTATGGAAAAAATGAATTAGAATACAAAAAGAAACAGAAATGGTATCAGACACTTCTTCATATTTTAATTAATCCTCTTATGATTTTATTTTTTTTCATTATTACAGTTTCTTTATTCACTCAAGATTATAAAACCTCTTTCATTATTAGTTTGATGGTTTTAATAAGTTTGATTATTCGATTTATCCAAGAAACAAAAGCCTATAACGAAGCAGAAAAACTTATATCTTTAGTTAAAACAACAGCAACCGTTATAAGAAATGGAAAGAAAAAAGAGGTTGATTTAATAAATATTTGTCCGGGTGATGTTGTATATCTATCTGCTGGTGATTTAATTCCCGCTGATGTAAGAATTATTGAAAGTAAAGATTTATATGTTAATCAATCATTTTTAACCGGTGAATCTTTACCTGTTGAAAAAAACCATTTTTTGGAAAAAAACTCCGACGTTCACCCTTCAAATTTAAAAAATATTTGTTTAATTGGGACGAATGTTGAAAGTGGTTATGCGGTTGGGGTAGTAATTCATACAGGAAAAAATACTTATTTAAATACATTAACTAAAGATTTAATAGGAAAAAGACCAGTAACTGCTTTTGATAAAGGAGTTGAAAATTTTACTTATTTAATGATAAAATTTATGGCTTTTATGGTGCCAACAGTTTTTTTAGTTAATGGAGTTACTAAGGGAAATTGGTTTGAGGCATTTTTATTTGGAATTTCA